>ENA-ORDP01000711-ORDP01000711.1-marine-sediment-metagenome-genome-assembly--contig:-NODE-711-length-20550-cov-2.899341_pt1 | contig 20550 bp, 24 predicted proteins | sample MGYA00248627_ERZ508539 | MGnify/ENA primary metagenome ERZ508539 (study PRJEB26208, sample SAMN05571518) | marine sediment metagenome | biome: deep sea; feature: Hydrothermal vent; material... | reverse complement strand
TCAATGCGCCAAAGGGGTTCCGTGGACTCCTTCTTCCACCCCAGCACCTTGACTGATTTGTCGCCGGTAAAAGCGGTTGGCGGCGAATCGAGGACGTTGTCGCCAAAACGTTTGAATGGAACGTCGACGAACCCCTTGCCGGTATCTAGGCGAAGAACCGCCGTATTCTGTAGGCGGAAGGTAATCTCAATGGGGCGCACCCTGCCTCCTTGGGTGTTGCCGCGGCCCGTTTGCTCCGCCGGCGGCAAGGGCTCGATAATGTGCGTGAACCCAAGGCCGATCTGGACGGTTGACGCCGGTTCATCCAGCTCGACGGAGCCGCTGGCGACGACTTTGTCGGCGCGCAGCGCGCCATCGGCCACCACCTTCACGGTTTTCCCTTCCAGATGGTCCAGCCCGCTCCATGTGGTCTTTGGCGTGGCGTCCGTGCTGATAAGGCCGGAATCCACGTTATAGGCCGCATCAAAAACCTCGACAAAGAACGAGCCGTTTCGTTCCATCAGCACGTAACTGTCGTCACCGGCCATCGCCAAGGAGCGAAAAAACCCGTCGGTGTCCTGTAGGGTCCATCCGTTAACGTCCTCGGCGCGGTAGATAGTCAAGGACGCCAGGGAGCCGTCGCCCATGACCATATGAAACAGGCGTTTCGAATTGTTGAAATCCTGATCCACTGGATTGTTGATCATGTGGTGGGCCAGCATGGCCAGGTCCGTCGCCTGGTACGCTTGTTCGCCTTCGGTATAAAGAAATTCGCGCAGTTCTGGCCCATTGCGGGGGACGAAAAGAGTCGCCCCGTCCACATCCTTGGGCGGCACGGACCGATCCAACGGCGAGCCTATGCGAGTCTGGCGATTGAGTTGAACGGTGCTCGGCGTTATGGGGTCGCCGGACACCTTCCATTCGGCGCCCGATGTGAGGATTTGCAAGTGACGGCTGGAGAAAACCGCTCGGATGGCGTTGACCTGATCCGACAATATGGCGAATTCGATGCTCTCGTCGTCAAGCCCTGCGCCCAGATCGAAATTGAATAAATCCGAGGACTTTGAGAACCACAGCCGGTTGGGCAGATCACGCGACCCGCCGATCACCATTCTATCTTGATGAAAGCTTACCGAAGCCGGCCATCCACGAACCGCCGAAAAGGATTGTTCCTCCCAATTTTTGGTGGCGTTCGTTGACGTTAATGTCTCCTTGACAGTTGCGGAAACTTGGGTGGGAGACGTGTAGCCGGTGATAATCACCTCCTTGTTTTCCAGCCGCATGCGAACGCCTGCGTGATTTGACTGGAAAACATCGACAGAAGCGGTAAGGGAAATGGCGCCTGACGTGCCGCTTGGCGTCAGCGTTACTTCGTTGTCGGCGAATTTATGGAGGGGCTGAAATATCCTTGTGTCCGTTTCGACAAATAACCAGTCTAAAATGCTCCAGCTGACGTCTGAAGTGCGCGTGATTTTTTTCGGCTGCTCATCAGGGTGCACAATGAACAGCGTGTCGGCGCTTTGCGCCCAATTGATTTGGCCTACCTGTTGGAGAGTCCAGGGCGTGGGGAAATTGGCGACGTTCACGTCATCCCGGTATACGTCCACGTATTGATCGGTGAAGACCATCAGGTAGACCTGCTCGGTATTGAATTCGAAAGCGATCAGCCGGCCGTCGCCACGCGCCGTATCCACGAAACGCAGACCAGACCTGCGGCTTAGGCCGCCGGTTGAATGGACGAAGACGTTGCGCAGTTTGGAGGCGCCGTTTTCGTAGGCCTTGAGATCCCCCCGCCCAAGGAGACTTGGCGAGATTTCACCGGAGGTGAAACTGTTTTTTATTAGGTTGATTCTAGACATTATTTTCGCACCTCCGTTAGCGTGAAGTCCTCGATCCGGCCCGGCGAATCCTGTTGCGCGTCGATCATCTTGGCGCGGCGGAATTCGTGCTCGGCCTGCTTGAGGAGAGCTTCCGCGCGGCTCGTGTTTTCGGTTATGGGAATGCAGAACTCGGCCGACAGGCGCGCAATGAGCGTTTGGTCGAAGAAGGCGGGCATCGCCATTTCATCGGGCCGAAAGATGTAGGTGAGCGCCACGCCGTCGGTGTTGGTGTGGAGTCTGCGCTCTTCGATGCGATACTCGACGCCACGGCCCCGCCCGGTGATCCCGGCGGACAAAACCCTTAAGAAATCCGCCGGCAGTTGATAGGCGTAATCGTAATCGGCCACCGGCGCGCTCGCCAGTTTGGGCAAAGTCGCCTGCCCGGTGGCGAAGCTCCACGGATGGGCGGAAAGAAGCCCGTCGCGGGTGGACGGATAGAGGTTGGACGCCACTTCCGCCTCGGCGGTTCCCTCATCAAATGAGGCGATGGTGTTGGCGCCGATCTTCAAGAGCGCGCGCGAACACAAAGCAATGCTGCTGAGAGCCATTACCGTTCTCCTTATCTTTGGTTGTGGTTGATTAAGTTGTTGGGTTGATTTTTCGAAAACTTTGGCGCCGTTCGGTCATCCAAAGGGGAAATGGATGCGCGATATTCCAATCGTCTTTCTTCTCGCCGTCGCGGATGGAGTCGGCGTACAGGTCGGGCAGAGCGCCGTTGTCGCCGTATTTCAGCATACCCTCCATGGCGCCACGGGTGGAGGAATAATCTTCGTCGGATATTTTCACAGGCCTTCGCGCGCGCCCTCAAGGTTTTGGCGGGGAGTCGGCTTACTGCTGATAGAGCGCCTCCACGCCCTGGGCGCGCGCCTTGTCAAAAAGGATTATCGGGCGTTTTTTAATTTTTCCCATGGTGGAAAAAATCAATTAGTCGCTTTCCGCCTTTGAAGATGTTTCCAAATGCGTATAGCCAGTTCCGTTATACCTGCGAGTCCGACAAAAGGCAGGAAAGAAAAAGCGAACCACAAAAGCACGGTAAGCATTACTTCAAAATTAAGACTTTGCGGCGCCTCCCCAGAGGAGTATCCAGACATTACATGAGCATAATTGGCGTAGCCTGCAAAAACGCCAAGCAATGCCGCCAATGCGAAGCCGATCCAAATGATCGCTTTGGTCGGCTTCGCAATAATTGTGGTTACTTCTTCCATGGTTTTTCGTGATAAATATTCCCCACTCTGGCGCCGTAATCATTAACACGTGTTTCGCCATGTTTATATTGCACAGGCGCCCCATTATGGCTACTTTGCCAAACTCAATGCAACCTTGGAGTGCCGCATGAAAAAACCTGCAGCAATGTTGGCTTTTGTTGGAACCCTGATGGCGTCCGTCCTGTCCATATCTGTGACGCTGGCTGGAGGGCTGTCAAGCGAGGGCGTCGCCGCAAAGGTCCTGAAGCAACTCGAAAATTGCCCGGAGACGGAACCAACCTGCCTAACCTACTATATTTATCTCCAATGGCCGGAAAAGCTGCGGAAAAAATTCACTGATTCCGACGGGATGTTTTCTGCTAACGTCACTTATCATCCAAACGTCGACAGGTTCGACGTAGATGAAAATGCGGAATATGGCGTTGCTCAATTGACGGTCCGTGGGCGTCTAGAAGGAGGTGTGGAAAAGGCGCACAAGCTCCTCTTGAACTATCCGACTGATATGTTGAATTGCGGAGATTTCAGAGCGCCCGTGGTTGGTGTCTCGGGAAAGGCCGGCGGGACGATCCTGACAGATGCGGGACGGCTGGAGATCATTGATGAGACGCTTCAATTCGGTTCGCGCACCAACGTGGATTTTATCGACAAGAAGAGCTTGACCATGACCAACCGTACTTCACCATCATGGGAAAAATATAGCTGGAATGCGAAACCTGTAATCACCCTGAAAGGGGGTTTTCTCATGAGAAAAGGAGACCGATGTATTTCCGGTGATCGCCCGGGCCTTTTCAAACTGGTCCCCGAAGATCAATGCATTCCCCTACCGATGGACCGCCCGTCCGAAAATGATCTGGATCGCGTTCGGGCTTCCGGCATTTATAAAGATAAATATGAAATAGAGCGCCTTGAATATGATCTCTGGCAACCGCGGGGCGCGCCCTTCCTCGTCAACATCTGGGGCGTCGCCTGCACATGAACGGCCCTTATTGAACCGTCCATGCGCAATTGGCCACGAGGTCAATTCATGGTCGTTTTGTCCCCTTCCATTTCTTAAGCCATGGAGTTGGGTCAATGGCCTTCCCCCCTTTCTTGACCTCGAAATGAACATGGTTGTCCATATTAGGGAATCTCTTTTTTAAATCCTGCATGCTGCCGATGACCTGCCCAGGTTTCACCGTATCACCTGGATTGACGATTGGCTTGCCACTGGGATCACTTGGCCTCACATAAAACAATCCAACTTCGTCGCTGTTCTTGGTTTTGATCCAAATGATTTTGTATTTCCCATCACCATAGGGATCGCCAATCCTTTCGATTTTTCCCTCGACAGGGCTCATGACCGGATGATCTGGTAAGGCTATTATGTCGATCCCTTTGTGCTTGCGTTTTCCATTGTCCCTTGAAGCCCCAAAATGGCCTGATCCCATACTGTCATTCCGAATTATTGGATTGGAAATTGGGCTGACCGATTGGGGAGTCGACGCTGGTTTCCTTGGCGGCGGCGTGAGAGTCTTTGGCGGTTGCGCGCCGCTCGAGGCGTTTTGCGCCGTCTTGATGCGAAGGTCATTGCCGTCGCCGTCGCCCAGGATGGGGTAAGAGGCATTGCGGGATTTTCCCTTGTTATCTTCAGGACGGTAGGCCGCCTGTTGAAGCAAGGACTTTTTCTCTGGCTTCTTGCCAAACACCTCCGGAAAATACTTTTCCTTTTCATCGTCGTTGAGCTTATTGAAAACAGCCTTCTCGAAGCCCTTCACCCGTTTGGGCGCGGTCTCTTCGAGTTGTCGCAAGAACTCGGCCATCTCGTTGGCCGCTAAATTACCATCGTTGCGAATAGAGTCAGCGTAGAGGTTGGGCAGGTCGCCGTCGTCGCCGTACCTGAGCATGCCCTCCATGGTGCGCCGTGTGGAGGAATAATCCTCGTCCGGCATTTTTATGGGCTTGCGCGTTCGCCACCAGGGTCTTGGTTTCGCCGAAAGCGCTGGCGCGGGCGTCGGCTTTGGCGCGGGAGGTTTCGGCGTAAGGGCCTGCTTTTCCTCTGCCGCGCGCCGTTCCCTGATCTTCTTGACCTGCTGGCTCAAGGTTGTGGCGGTAGGTCCGCCCACATTGGCTTGCCCGTCCACGGCCAGTTTGCTGGCTTTCTGAAAGGCCTGCATGCCCTGGCGTAATTGGGCGCTGAATTGGCCTTTTGAGTCGCCGGTTTTTTTGTTGTCCATGAAACCCAGTTTGTTCAAACCGGATTCCATCTTCTTTACGTCCTTTGGGCGGTTGCTTCCGTAAACGCCGACGGAGTCGGTCAAGGAAAAGAGCTTGGGATCGGGTTTCTTGGGACGGGACGAGAGAGTCTCATCCAACAGGTTGGGTCGCCGGGACGTTCTTGAATTGCCGCCGCCGCCAAAGCCGCTCAGCATGCTGTCAAATAAACTCATGAAATTTCTCCTCGAAACGTAAATAACGGCGCTTATTCGCCTGTCGGACGGCTTGGGCCCGGAATATCCTCGTTGATAACGCGGCCGGTGGCGTCGAGTTTTGCGGGTTCGGTTCCGTAGAGCGTCTCGAAGCCTTCCTGGATTCGATCTCGGTAGGCCACGTGTTCTAAGTGGGAGGTTCTCCAATAGCGCTCGTCCTTCATCAGGTCGCGCAAAGCCTTCTCCGTCAGCGGGGTGGGAAATTCGATCATTTGAAGCTCCTTGAATGAAAAGCGCCCCCGTGGGCGAACCCACGGGGGCGTTAGTTTGAGAAGAGTCGTTTTGACTCTTTAGTTTTTTTTAGTCGGTATCCGCGCCGCCGACCGTGGTCATGTCAGCGACGTCAACGACGCTCGCCGCATTGGAATTGACCAGGAAGATGCCGGCGCCAGGCGTGCCGCCGGTGTCAACGTTGGCCATGATCATGTCGCCGACTCGCAACATGTCCGAAGCGTTGTTGAAATAACCGGCGGTGTCCACGTCGGCCGCCAGATCAGCGGTCGTGTAGTGCCACAGTGTAAAGCCGTTGGCGTAAGCGATCACGCTCAGGTCTTTTGACTGGTATGCCATGGTTAAGGTCCTCCTTAAGCTTCGAGGCAGCGCATGGAAACGACGCCCGAAGTGTCAATGAGACAAGATCCTTGGCTCATGCGGTTGTTAATGAAATGAGCCGCCCTGTCGCCGTGCCAAGAAATGTCGGATTTAACGTCCGAGCCAATGGTGTGGCCGATGGCCGTCTTGTGGAACCAATAGCAATAGCGGATGTTGCTTCCGTCCTTGGTGAGGTTGGTGTGGGGGATCCACAAGGTTCCAAGCCAGCGCTTGGCCTGGGTGCCTTTCCACGGAAGCTCGTCCTTGCCGATGTAATCGGCGTTGGTGAACTCCGTGATTTGCATCAGATCGCTCCACTGTTTCCAGCCGACGACGGCGTAACGCTCCCCATCGTCGGGAACGTCGGCCTCGCCCAGCATCTCGAAGGCGGACAGCACCTTGGCCTTGGTCAGCGCGTCGGCGCCGGTGCCCGCATAGTTGGTGCTGGTGTCGAGCTCTTTGATGATCAGCTCATCGGCCTTGCGGCCCAGCGCGTAAGCGCCCGCCTTGGCGACCACCATCCGCTCGTTGGCGTTGGTTTTCAGCTCGTCAAGCTCGTCGACCCAATCGCCGGCGTAATAATCATAGACCGGACATTCCACGGGCGTGTGGGTGACGTTCATCACAGGCACCTTGCCGTGGCGGGACTTGGTCGAGGCCGTTCCCTTGCCCACCGTTTGAAAGGTGGTTGAGGAGCCGACGACCTTGTCCTTGGTGCGCACGGTGTTCCGAAGCTTGGAGCCCATCTGCTGGAACTGCAAATGGACGTCGGCCTGGAAGTGCTTGATGAATGAGTTTTCGACAGTTGTCGACATGTGTCATTCTCCTAATTTAGTTATGGGTTTGAAGTTAAGGTTGGTTTGCCGTCCGTCCCCATTGCCGGTTATGGCGCAAGCCGCCGGTCTCGGAAGACGCAAAAAACCCGCCGGGCCATGAGCGCGAAAACGAATGTCGCGATCATGGTTCTCCAGCGGGTTGAACCCCGTTAGAAAAGGGTTAAACCCACAGCCCAAAGGGCCGCGGAAATTTCTTTGAAAAATGAATTCGGATTAGCCTCGCTGGCGAGGCGACGTCAGCGAAGTTTGTTTTCTTCTTTAGGCGCCTGGATGCAGGAAACCTCAGAGCGGATCACTGGATAAATCAGGTTCGCCTTTATTGACGGTTTAGCCCGATCTTCCAGTTTAATGCCAGGCCCACGACGAACCGGAATAAGTTCGCCTTTCAATACGTTTTCCACCGCCTGCATGCACGCCTCATATGTCGAGAACCTCATGTCCTCGATATTCGCCTCCTCAGGAGGAAGATGTAGAGCAAGGATTAGCAGCCATTCCATGAAACGGCTCCTCGGAACAAATTAATCTTTCGAATCTTGTTTCTTTTTTTGCTTAGCCCGCCATTCAGCGGCGAGCCGTTTTGCCTCGGTTTTTTGCTCATCGGTCATGTGCTTGGGGAGGTCGGTCAGGAGATCTTTGGGGAGCAGAAACTCCTCCAATTTATCTTGCCTCGATTTCTGCGATTTTATGGTTTCTTTTGCGATCAAAAACCACTTGTAAGCCTGCGTGAGATCCTTTTTCACCACCTTATCGTACAGGTATGTTCTCGCCAATGTCGTTTGGGCGGAAACGTCATCTCGTTCCGCTCCAATTTTCAACAACCGGAGCCCCTCACTTATTTCCACTGCGCCATTAACGCCCGTCATGCGGAAATTAGCCAACATGTACGTTGCGTAACCGAGACCGGACTCCATGGCGGCCTTCAGCCATTTTTCAGATTCAACTAAATCTTTCTCAACGACCTCTCCTGAAAAATATAACTGTCCCAGTAATTCTTGAGCATCTCCATGCCCCTGAAGGGCGGCGCGCTTGAGCCATTTGATCATCTCAGTGTCGCTGCCGGGCCGTTTATCCTTGTACGCTATGAGCCCCATATAATATTGAGCTTCGCTGTTGCCGCCGTCTGCCGTTTTTCTGTACCATTGAACGGTTTCGTCATGAAGAAGCTCTGAGTTTTTCAGGTAAAGCTGCCAAAGAAGTTTAAAAGCTTCCCATACGTCATGTTCCACAGCCTTGCGCAGATAATGTTCAGCTTTTTTAAGGTCTACGGGAATACCGTCGCCGTAATAATATTGCATCCCGATGTTGTGCATGCCCTCGGCGTCGCCAAGATCCGCAGCTTTCTTCGCCCATTTTGCCGATTCTGTGTGGTCTTTAGAGATGCCATCGCCATGCCAGTATATCCAGGCAAGATTGTAGATGGCGTCAATGTGGTTCTTTTCGGCGGCTTTTCGGTACAATTCAATTGACTTGGGAATATTGCGTTTAACGCCCCGGCCTTTGTTATGCATTACGCCCAGGCGGTACTGAGCGTTTGTATGCCCTTGCTCGGCAAGGGGGCGGAAGATGTTCAAGGCTTTCGCATAATCACCGGCGTCATAAGCTATTAAGCCGGCTTCATAATCAGGGGTGGGGGCGCAGCCGCCGCTCAATAAAATCATGAAACCAATTGAAATGAAGAGGTGTCTCATAACAAAACTCCATGATTTTTATGGCTTAAGGCGCAAATCGAGGCGCCTGTATTAATTGTACGTAATCCCAGCTAAGTTTGCAACTTACGGCGGCTCGGCCCTTTACGTGTTTTTCCGCATTTTCTTCGTTAGCCTCTTTCCCCTCCCTTATAAAAGCGGCCAAGATAGTCTGGAGACTTCTTTGGCCCATATTTATCCATTCCTTTCGTAAGCGGGATAAAAAGGTTGTCCCTAAAAAAAGATGGTTCTTCTTCGTCGTAGTCGTCCTCAGGGGAGGTCGAAGGCTTGTCGGTTTTCTCCTTCTCCTTAGGCTTATCGTCATTTTGCGCCAGTTGCGTCCGCAATGACCGGATGCTTTCGCCGTTGGGGTTGAAATGGCCGTCCTGTTTGAGGTTGTTGCGTTTTTGGTGGCGCTTGCCGGCTTGCTCGACGCGGGCGCCGTAATAGCCGGTGAGGCCGTCGGTTTCTTTCAGGTTCAAATCACCCGTGCGGCCAAGAAGGTGTTCGACCTTGGCGACGTCGGTTCTGTCGTTTGATCCGTTCCATCCCACCGAGCTTTTCAGTGAGAAGGGGTTGCTGATGTTGATGGACATGGTGAATCTCCTTTTTTTCAAGAAAAGAATAGGGGCGCCGGCCCCCGAGCGCCGGCGCCCCTGGAAGGGGAGCTGCGGGGAAAAGGCGCGCTCACCCTTCGTTCGGGTAGAGGCGCCTGAAGCCTTCCTTCACCTTGTTGACGATGACCGAATCCTGGTCGCGCCAATATCGGGGATCGCGCATCAACTCCTTGATTCCCGCTTCGCTAAGCGCACCGTCGGCCGATCGGCCGCCGCCGCCCAATTGGGGCTCCGATTCTTCGGCGGCCATCATCCGGTGCAGGTTGAGCACGCCTTCATAAGACGAGGTAAGGGACTGGAACGCCTTGGGAGAAAATTTGCCTTTTCCCCAATTGCCGAGCTGACGCGCGACCTCCCGCCATTTATTCTCGCCGCCAAAGTGATCCGCCAGGCGGTCGATTTGGCTGTGCGCTTCTATTTTGGAAACCATGTCATAGACCGCTGGAATTAAACTTTTCGCGCCAAAGTCATGGACAGTTTTAATCTGCTCGTCATTTAAGCCAGCGCCTTGAAGGCAGGCGTCCAGTTCAGGGGTTAGCTCCGTGATCTCCAGGGGAGCTTCCAGTTCATTTGGGCCAGGGTCTTCCTCTGTAGAGGGGTCGTTTTGGGCGCCAAGCTTGCGCTCCAGTTCCAGATAGGACTTGGTCATGGCCTCGGCGCGGACCGCTCCTTTTTCGGAATCCCAGAATTTTTCCGGAAGGTCTTCAGGACGCTTTGGCGTCCGCTCGCCGTCGGCTTCATTGTCGGCAAGGGGGGACTTGCTGTTGACCGCTTCCGTGTCGGGCGCCTCGGTTTTGGCGGCCTCCGTAAGGTTCTCGCTCATAAGGTTCTCCATCATTTGGTGTTTTGGTTGTCGCCGCCGCGGCCGCGCTCGACCAGGGCGAAGATATGAGACACAAGCTGCCGCTGGCCCTCCACATGGCGCAGGAAGGAATCCGAAGCGTTTGGCCCCAAGGCCCGCTCCATGGTTAGGGAGCGCAGATATTTGAGAACTTGCCCGCCGTCCTTGCCGCGAAAGCACTTGGCGAAGGCGAGAGCCAAACCCATGTCCGATTTAAGCGTCTCTTCATCAGGCGGATTGGCGGCGGCGTCGAACCAATCCCATCCGGCGTCATTGTCCGTCATGGCCCGCCTCCACCATCACTTGGCGTCATTGGGGTTTCGTCCGCGGGCTCGGCTTCAAGCGGCGTTTCCGCCTGATCCTCTGTTAAGGCGCCGATAATTCCCTGAGCGGCGTCGCTTTTAAGCATCGCATCCAGGTTGATGGCGGGCTCTTCACGGATCAGTTCAGCCGGGACGCCGTAGGCGCGCCCCAACCAACGGACAACCGCCGCCTTATTGACGCCCTGCATTGCCTCCGGCCCCATGGTTTTGATCGTATCCAGCCACTGAATAGTGTTTTGCGCCTCTTGCCGGGCCTGTTGACGGGCCAGGGGCGACTTGTATTCCAGCTCCACGTAACGGCCATCGATGCGAATATTTTTGATTTCGCCCCTGCGGGTTAGAATGGCGAGGGCGCGCCGCACAAGGGGCGTCAGAAGCTCCGATTGCAGCCGTCCGTAGGTCGCCCCGAGAATGCGCGACATTTCGGCGGAGCGCTCAAGCACTTCGGTTGCGGTCATTGTCGGACTATCCACTTGGCCCAGCTTATCGGCGAGCAAGGCCCTGCGGATGCTGGCGCGCAAATCCTTGAGAATGATCTCCGACGTGTCGAAATTTCCGGGCGCTTTCAATGGGGTGAGCCCTTGTGAGCCTACGGCTTTGGGAATGATCGAGCCTGGCGTCAGCTTGATGGTGGCCGGATTAAGAACGCCGTCGTCCTCCGCCTGCCAGACGCCGGTCACCGAAATGGAGGCGTTCTTCAACACCAACTCCACCACTTTATTGGCGGTTTTAATGTCGGGCAGGGTCTTCATGACCGGCGAGCGGCCATAGATTTCACCCGGCGCCTTGAGCCAACGGAAGTTGATGAAGGGGGACATCTCGAAGCGTCCCTCTTTAAGCACCGTTATGTCGGCTTGGCTTGAGGATTGATTCTCAAGGACCGCCAGATATGCATATCCTTTTCCGTCGTTAATAACCGCCTCGACGACAGGGAAACGGGCGTCGACATCCTTTTCTGACACGCGCATCGCGTCATCGGGCAAACTGGCCTTGGGATAACGGGCGCGAAGTTGCGCCATGGTCATCTCGGTGCGGCGGAAGGTGTTGTCAAGGCGGCCATGGGGTCCTTCCTCAAGCGCCACTTGCGACAAAGGCACGGCGGTGAAACGAAGCGCCGAAGGTTCTCCCCGAGGCGCCTCCTCAAGCAAAAGGGATGCGGTGCCCGCCGTTACCAGGTCGAGGTAGCACTGATGCATTTCAACGGTGAAGTTTGATAAATCAAAGTGGGATTGAAGCGCCGTGGCGACTTGCTCCAGCTCTTTCCCAAGGTATTCACGGTCCTCGGCGGGGGCGTCCGCGCCGGCGGCAAGCCCGAACCAACGCGTCCACGGCGGCGTCAGCTCGGCCAATAGGCTGGCGGCCAGTTGATCCACCGCATCCGGCGCCGTGCCGTCAAACAGCTTATCGGTCTTTTTCTCTCCGGGACGGGCGGAATAGATAAACCCGTCGCGTTGCGGCAGGGCGTAGTCGTAACATTCCTGCCAGTGGGCCTCCCATGTGGAGCGCCGCTCCTTGGCGCGGCGGAAACGCTCCACAATGTCTATAGGCGTAATTTTTTTCATGTCTATTCTCCAAGTGGTTTTTTGCGTTGCGATGACAAATCCTTGAGAGTCAATTGCCGCCGCGCCGAGGCTGTAATAGTCCCGGCGCCGCCTCTTTTATTGCGTGGATTTTTGGAAAGCAAAGCCCGCCGGAGAGGATTGCGGCGGGCTGCGGACGCACTTGTGGCGGGCGTTGAATCGAATATAGTTTGGCCAAACCCAAAAGTCAAGGGTTTTTTTCTTTTTTTCCGAAATAATTCTCTTATTTATTTTATTCTAGGAATATCAAAGGCTTATCGATCTCTTTTTGTTCTTATTTTTTTCAGCGTGACGCCTAAATGAATCCAAGATAGCGCCCGAAAAACGCCGGGTCAGCCTTTCCGGGTTGACGGCCTTGGCCACCTTGGCGAACGCGTCCGTGGTTTTGGGGCCGATCCAGCCGTCGTCCTTTAAGGGCGTCCATTTGTCCCGGCCGAACTGCTTTTCGCCGAAATGGTTCACCGTGTCCTGCAAGGCGAGGGATTCCTGGCGCGGCTCCTTGACTGCCTTGGGCTTGGCCTGGTCGCGGAACAGCGAGCCGAACGACTTGTCCACGGTTTTCGCCAAATCCTTGAACCCGCCCTTGCGACCGGCCTCTGCGTAGTTATGAAACCCGCCCAACGCTTGGGCGTTCTCGGCCTGAGCCGTTCCATGTTTGGCCAGGATTTTCTTGAGCGCGGTTTTGGTCTTGGGGCCAAGAACCCCGTCCTCCTTCAGGGGCGGGCTTGACGTCTCCCGTTTGCTGTTGCTTTCCGCCTGCCTCCACCTTTCAAGCTTGTTGAGGCCGCCTTGCAGGGATTTGACGGCGTCGCCCATGCCGCTGTCCTTTGCCGCGGCCAGGATCCTGGCGCCGATGCGCCTGAGGCCCGCTTTCAGGTCATGGCCATCGGCGTTGCGAAGGGCCAACGGTTTGCTGGGCGGCGGGTTGACCGGTTTGGGGTCGATCATGCGCCCCATGGCGTCATGCTTCACCGGCTCGTCAGAATAGACGTGGCTGAACCAGGCGCCGATGCGTCTGTCCATGTCCTTGCCCCGGGGGTCGTTGGCGGGCAGGACGCTGTGATGCTTTTTTACCTGGATCATCTCGTCATGGGTCCAGGTTTTTGGGCTTTTGAGCAGGATTTCCTCGGCTGGGTGATCCACCCTCGTCAATTCCTTTATGAACGCGTGAAACTCCTCTGGGTCGTCGGGCTTGAGCCCGTCATCCTGAGGCAAAGCGTTGCCGGGTTTTCGCAGGCTCCAAGTTTTCTGGACCATTTTTTCCTCGCTTGATTTTGGTTAATGGAAATGCGCCCAGTTTCAATCCATTCAACGGGCGCGGCGGGTTCCGCTGAATCCTGCTGCTGATAGGCTGTCCATCAATAATAAAGCCGCCTCTTAAGCTAATAAGAGGCGGCCTGCCATAATCCGGACGCACCTGTGGTGGGCGTTGAATCGAATATATGCCGGCCAAAGCCAAATGTCAAGGCTTTTTTTCACTTTTGCCGAAATAATTCTTTTAATTTTAATAATCTAGGAATATCAAGCAGTTATCTTGCTTTTTTGTTCTAAATGTAATTTTATTGGTTTCTGAGATGGCGATAAAGCTGCCACGGCGTCAGGATCCATCCGTCTTGAATGCCAAGCACGCGTTTGACCGCCTCGACGCATGTGTAGGGCCGCCACGGCGCCGTCTGGGCCGGGGCTTTGCGGACCGCGCATTGGATGACCTTGCATCCCAGCTCCACAAGCCGTTTGACCATATCGTCAACGCTTAAATCCTTGTGGACGGATATCATGGTTTGATGGGAAAGGGGGTTGTAAACGATCCAGCGCCCATGGGTTTTGAGAGCGATGAAGCAATGCCTAAAACCCGGCTTAAACAGCTTCAGCCACTTTAATTGCGTCTCTCCGGTGAAAACCACGAGCGTCGCGCGCTGGCCGTTGGGGGGCGTTTCCACGTCCATGATGATTAACTCACGGTCTTTGCGTTTGTGGGTCTTGTTTTTGCGGCGCTTGGCTTTTCCTCGCATACAACAATGCCCTTGCCCTTGAGGACCGTGGTCAGCCGATCCAAGGCCATATCCCATAGGCGCGCAGATATCTCTTCCTCGCGGCATCTCGGATCAGGCGGCGCTTCGCGCAAACCAAAATATTCCAGCACCTTCAAGTGCTCTTCGCCAATGCGCCGCCGGCGAAAAAGCCACATCACCGCCCGGTACAAATCATCGGGCTCGCACGGGCGAACGGCGCCATCGGGGCCATCAAGGAATCTCGCCCCATCCCTGCGCGCGCGCAGACAGCGAATGAACCAGAACCAGGCCTCTTCGGCGCTGATGAACGGCACGCAGGCCAATTCATATGAGGGTCTTGGGGTGTAACGGGGCTCGCGCATTATCTCACTCCAGCAGGAAATAATAATTTTAAGAGCATTTAGGGATCTGAACATAGAAGGAACAATAATATATGACAGGCAAGTTATCCTCTGTCAATCTTTTTAAGCAAAATGTTCCTAGTGCATAAAGTCTCGTTCTATATGACAATGTTCCCATGTTAAAGCATGCCGACATTTGGAGAGCGATTGACCGGCTTGCCCGGGAATATGGTCTTTCGGCGTCTGGCTTGGCGCGCAAGTCTGGGCTTGATCCAACCACGTTCAACAAAAGCAAGCGCATAACCCGTGAAGGCAAACTGCGCTGGCCAAGCACGGAAAGCGTTTCCAAAGTTCTTCGCGCAACGGGGGCCAGCCTTGGCGAGTTCGTCTCATACGTGGGCGAGGGCGAGGGGATCGGCGTCTATCGCAACATCCCGCTTATCGGTTTTGTCCAAGCGGGCGCTCAAGGCTTCTTCGATGACGCCGGATATCCCGCCGGCGGCTCCTGGGATGAAATCCCGTTCCCTGGACTTGGCGATCCTCATGCTTACGCCTTGGAAATCAGCGGCGACAGCATGGCGCCGGTTTACCGTGACGGCGATATCGTGATTGTTTCGCCCAATTCGAACATTCGCCGTGGCGACCGCGTCGTCGTCAAAACCATCAATGGCGAGGTTATGACCAAACTTTTACGCCGTCGCTCGGCGCGGAAAATTGATCTCCAGTCTCTAAACCCTGATCATGACGACGTTACGTTGTTGGTCGATGACGTGGAGTGGATCGCCCGTGTGGTCTGGGCCAGCCAGTAGGCGAGTATCTCCTTTCCGAACTTCATCTCCGCCGTCCTTGCGTATATGCTTTAGGCTGAATTTCATCTGAAATCAGGGAGTTCTTTTTTCATGGCGAAAACGCAAGGCGGCAAGGCGCTGACCTACGTGGACGGCGCCTGGATTGATGGAAACCCGCTGATTTTGGGCCCCAAAAATCATGCTGTCTGGCTGTCCTCTGTTGTGTTTGACGGCGCCCGGTTTTTTAAAGGCGTGGCTCCGGATTTGGACAGGCATTGTGCGCGAACGGCCGTTTCGGCGCGGGCGCTCGGGCTCTCCCCCACGCTTACTGGGGCGGAAATCGAAGAAATCGCCTGGCGCGGCATCCGAAAATTCCCAAAGAACTCAGAGCTTTATATCTGCCCCATGTTTTACGCTGAAAGCGGGTTCATCCTGGCCGACGCCGACAGCACCCGCTTCGTGCTTTCCATTTATGAATCCCCGTTTCCGGAGCCCACGGGCTTTAGCGCTTGTCTCTCAAGCTTTCGCCGTCCCGCCGCCGACATGGCCCCCACCGAGGTCAAGGCCTCGTGCCTCTATCCCAATGTCGCGCGCGCCGTTGGCGAAGCGCAAGAGAAAGGGTTCGACACCGCCGTGGTCCTGGATCCAAACGGCGATGTGGCCGAATTCGCCTACACCAATCTGTTTCTGGTCAAAAATGGGGCGGTTCATACCCCGGCGGCCAACGGAACTTTTCTAAACGGCATCACCCGTCAGCGGGTGATTGGGCTTTTGCGGGATTCAGGCATGGATGTCCGTGAACGCGTCGTCGCCTTCAAGGACGTGCTTGAGGCTGATGAAGTGTTCGCCACCGGCAATTACGCCAAGGTCCATCCCTGCGTCCGCATCGAAGACTGCGCATTCAAGCCCGGGCCTGTCTACGCCGAGGCGCGCCGCCTCTATATGGATTTCGCCCAGGAGGGCGCTAAGGGAGGGCGCTAAGGGCGAATAGATCAGGCTTCCATGCCTTCGCCGGAGATGGCTTGGCGGATCAGGGCGATGGTTTCGTTTACGCCGTAAAGGGCGGCGAACGACCCCATGCGCGGCCCCTGGCTTTGTCCGAGCAGAATTTCATAAAGCGCTCTGAACCAAGACTTGAGATCAGGGAAGTCATGGCGTTTGCCGACCTCGTAGATCTCCGTCTGGATAACGTCGGAACCGGCGCCCTCGGGCAGTTTTTCGAGTGAGGCGGCCAGATCCCCCAGCGCCGCCTTTTCATGCTCGTTGGCCTTGCGGAATTGCTTCGCAGGTTTGATGAAGTCGCGGTAATAGTTGATGGCGTAGGTCGCCAGCCCGTCCAGGATGGGCGCCGTTTCGGGCGTCGCGTCGGGCCGGTAGCGGCTGATAAAATGCCAAAGCACCGCCTTGTCCTCCGTATGACAGACGCTGGCCAGATTCAGCAGCACGTTGTAGCTCAGGTGAGCGTCCTCGTGGGGCGGGCTTCCCTGATGGATATGCCAAACTGGGTTATTGGCTTTTTGGTCGTCCGCCTGTTCTGGAAATTTTTCCAAATGGGTAAGGTAGTCGTCGACGTTGCGGGGGATGACATCGAAGAAAAGACGCTTGGCGGTTTTGGGCTTCTGGTACATGAATAGGGCGAGGCTTTCCGGCGGGGCGTAGCGCAGCCATTCCTCCACCGCAAGACCGTTGCCCCTGGACTTGGAGATTTTCTCGCCGTTCTCATCCAGAAACAGCTCATAGGTAAAACCGGCCGGCGGCGCCCCCCCAAGGATGCGGCATATCTTGCCGGACAAGCGGACGGAATCAATCAAGTCCTTGCCCGACATTTCGTAATCCACGTCCAGCGCAACCCAACGCATGGCCCAATCGACCTTCCATTGCAATTTGCAATGTCCGCCGGTGACCGGCGTCTCGATCTTTTCGCCGTCTTCGTTTTGGTAGACGATTGTCCCGGCCTCAACGTTGCGCTCCAGCACAGGCGCTTGCAGCACCTTGCCCGTCTTTGGGCAGAGCGGCAGGAAAGGGCTGTAGGTGGCGCGGCGCTCCGCCCCCAATGTGGGCAGAATGACGTTGATCACCGCGTCATAACGCTCCAGCGCCTTGAGCAGCATGGCGTCGAAACGCCCGGCCTTGTAGCATTCAGTGGCGCTTAGGAATTCGTAGTCAAAGCCGAATTCGTCAAGGAAAGCGTGCAGCCGGGCGTTGTTGTGATGGCCGAAGCTCTCATGCGTGCCGAAGGGATCGGGAATGGAGGTCAACGGCATCCCTAAGTGTTGGGTCAGCATCTCTTTGTTGGGCACGTTGTCCGGCGCCTTGCGCAGCCCGTCCATGTCGTCGGAAAAAGCGTACAGCTTGGTGGGGATGCCGGAAAGCAGGGAAAAGGCGCGGCGAACCATGGACGTGCGCGCCACTTCGCCGAAGGTGCCGATGTGGGGCAGGCCCGAGGGGCCGTATCCTGTCTCGAACAGCGCATATCCCTTTTTCGGCGCCTTTGAACGTATGCGCTTGAGGAGGCTCCGCGCCTCGGCGAAGGGCCAAGCATTGCAGTTTTGGGCGATCTCGCGCATGTCCGGCATGATGGGAATTTCCTAAAAAACGTCGCAAAAAATGACCCTAATACAGGGCGCGGAAATTATCGACCCCTTCTGATCGCTCCCCTGGCGCTCCCCTGGCGCTCCCCTGGCGCTCCCCTGGCGCTCCCCGGCAATAACTGCCCTGGGAGGCATCAATTTCCACTCATTTTACAAAGGATATTTAACTAAATCAGCAACATAAGGCTGGCACGAAGATTGCTTGCCTTATGGGGGGAAATCAACAGTGGATAGAGAACCTATGCCTGGCATTTCAAAACGCAAAGCCCTGTTTGGCCTCATTGCGATTGCGGGGGCCGCCTATAAAATGGCCCGCGCCTTCGACCACTTGCAAGTCAATGATATCTCGAAAGCGCCGAAGCGCATACCGGCTTTATTCAGCTGCCGCGAGCGCGTCATCGGCAACCCCACACAGTTGTTTCCCAAGCCCTCGGTGAAAGGCGGGAAAAGCTCAAAGAGCACGGTGTTGGCCGACACGCTTGAAATGATGAACGGCTTGAATGTCTACGGGATCAAGGGACAGCTCGCAGGCATCAACACTTACCTAAACGGCATCAACAATATCGAGGACATCGCCTGTAGCATCAAGGCTAAGCATTGGGCGGCGCCCATCAACTATTTCAAGAGCGATGAAGGCTCCGAAAACTACGCCATCGTCAAATACGTCTTCCTGCGCAAAATGGGGTTTCATCCGGAACGCTTGCGGGTGGTCTGGGTTGAGGAAAAAGAAACCCTGGACCATCACGCGGTGCTCACCGTCATTCTTAACGGGCAGACATTCGTGATGGAAAACCGCTTCGCGGAGATTTCAAACGACATCATGCTGCCCCGCTACCGCCCTTACTGCTCCGCCAACGAAGTCCGTTTTTCGCTTCATTGGGACCTGAGGGACAGAGGCGGCGTTCTGGCGTCCCTGGACCGTCTGGCGCGCAGACCAAGAATCGCCAACGCATAAAATCGAAGCAAATGACGCATTTAAGGCGTGCTGGACATTGGGGCGTATTGGCGAAAATCGCCGCGTTGCGCCCCTTCCATAAGACGCCCGAAAACGGAACCCGCGACGTGGACCAGCAGGCGGTGGTCTCCGGCCTCGAAATAGACGTCAGGCCTGCCATCCATGCCTTCCTCCATCACCATGTCCATGCCGTAGACGCCGCCGGCGGGCGGCATCGCCCCGAGTTCGCAGTCGCGGAATATGGCTCCGATCGCTAAGGCTCCCTTGGCTCGGCAGACCCGGTTTCCTATTAACAATGCTCAACAGCCAAGCTCCCCACCGGAAAGGATTGGCTCGGCAGGGAACATGATATGAATATAGGAAATTATTATATCAATGTTAAGAACAAAAATAGAAAAGGATTCAATTTGTGAATTATAAAATTGCACCGCATAACGTTATGCGGTATAGTGCGCTCAATGATTAAGGGGGTCAAATGCCGGGAAACGGAACAGGTTTGGCGTGGCGAGTGGTCGCGCCGCCTGCCCCAAGACATTCAAACCGTGGCGCGGCGGAAGCTCCGCTATCTGAACCGGGCGAAGAAGTTGGAGGACCTTGCGAATCCCGCCCGCCAACAGGCTTGAGGCGCTGAAGGGCGGCCGCGCCGGGCAACACAGCATCCGCATCAACAAGCAATGGCGGATATGCTTTCGGTGGGAAGACGGCAACGCCCAAGTTGTGATGATCGTGGATTAGCATTGATGAAAGGAAAGATTATGGCGGAGGCAAGGATTGATCGGCTTCCCAACCCCCATCCCGGGGAAATTCTGCTGGAGGACTTTCTTAAGCCCATGGAAATCAGCCAGTCCGCGTTGGCGCGCGCGGTGGGCGTGCCCCCGCGCCGCATCAACGAGGTGGTGCTGGGCAAACGGGCGGTGACGGCGGAAACGGACCTTCTCATCACCCGCTACTTCGGTATCTCGGAGGGAATTTTTCTTGGACTTCAGGCGGACTACGACCTGGAGAACGCAAAATACGCCATACGCGACAAGCTGGCGGCGATCCACCCCCGCCACGCAGCCTAATCATCCCCGCCAAAAGCAGGGAACGGGGCGGCGCCCCGATCCCCGCTTTTTTAGCCTTCCTGCCAGACTCCGCCGAAGCGAAACTACGGCTTCGCGCAGGCAGGCGCGTAGCCGCTTCGGCGAAGGCAGGCCGAGGAGAGTCAAAGGTCAGAAGTCAGAGGACAGAGGTCAGAAGCACCTCTCTTCGTCACCCCCGGGCTTGATACGGGGGGCCACGTCATTCTTTTGACACGGATACGAACGGATAAGCACAGATGGACAGGACAGGCTTTTTTATCCGCGTTCATCCGTGTCCATCCGTGGCCTAAAATTTCTTTACTTAAGCCTCCCTCCCCGCGTTTCCGCCGTTATCCAAAACCGCCCGCAACGTCCATTCAGGAACGGCGCCTTCGTTCAGTTGCTTCAAGGCGACGCGCACGCACGCCCAGACAAACGCCCCCTCCCGGTCGCCCCGATCAAGCAGCACCGCCTCGCGCCGCAGGGCATGGGCGTCCGCCACGTCGAACCCCCAAGCATCCAAGAGAGTCCACGCCGCCCGATAGAGTTCCAGCCCATTCGCCATCATCGCCGCCAAGATTGACTCGCGCCCCGCCCAAGCGCGGAACACAGCCACCATTGATATCCTATTTTGGGATAATCCGAAAGTGGGATTATTAAATGCGCCGGTTTCATTAAAAATCGGACGCGCCACCAGATGACAAAAACCATCCACACGGAGCGGCATGCGAAATTCAGAACCCTGCTCGTGGAACGGCGCAAAGCGCGGGGCGTAAGCCAGGACGACCTCGCGGCCCGCC
>ENA-ORDP01000710-ORDP01000710.1-marine-sediment-metagenome-genome-assembly--contig:-NODE-710-length-20571-cov-3.032365_pt1 | contig 20571 bp, 19 predicted proteins | sample MGYA00248627_ERZ508539 | MGnify/ENA primary metagenome ERZ508539 (study PRJEB26208, sample SAMN05571518) | marine sediment metagenome | biome: deep sea; feature: Hydrothermal vent; material... | reverse complement strand
CGCTCCCGCTGCTACCCACCAGGCGGGCGATGGCATTGGCGATGCGCGGCCCGACGCCGGGCAGCGCCGTGATCGGCTTGAACAGGGGAAAAAGAACTTCCGGACGCATTGCCAATGACTTCCTATCAAAGTGCTTTTATATCCTATATGAAAGCCGCCCGCACGGAGAACGCAATGACTGATTCACAGGGGACTGATTCACTGGGGCCTGATGACCTGGACGCCCGCCGCAAGCGCCTGATGTTTCGATGCCGCCATATGGGGACGGCGGAAAACGACCTGATTTTCGGCGGCTTCGCCAAGGCCAGCCTGGGGGATTTGAACGAACGGCAGATCAAGCGCCTGGAGGCGCTCCTCAAGGAGAACGACAACGACCTCTATAATTGGGTGACGGGCATGGAGCCTCCCCCTGAAGCCTTTGACCACGACGTGATGGCGATGCTCAAGGCGTTCCGGCATAGAGCTTATTCGTGAAATTCCTGGAAAAAATATCCGAGACGAATGACCGCGTCCTGATCTCCGGGGCGCCGGCGGGCTATGATGCGCTGATCCTGGTCGAGTTGACCCAGGCGGATCAGGCGGGCCGCGGCATGATCTTCGTCGCCCGGGACGACGTGCGCATGGCGCGCATGGCCGAGGCCCTGGCCTTTTTCGCGCCCGGGATTGAGCGCATTGAGTTTCCGGCCTGGGACTGCCTGCCCTACGACAGGGTGTCGCCCAAGCAAGAGATTGTCGCCAAGCGCATTGACGCGCTAACCCGGCTGCTGGAGCCCCGCGGCGCCGAAAAGAGAGTCGTCTTGACGACGGTTTCCGCGTTTTTACAACGTGTTCCGCCACGAAGTTCATTTGATGGATCAACATATTCCGTGAAAATCGGCGAAAACCCTGGAATGGAGGCGCTGATTGGATTTCTCTCACTCAATGGCTACCTGCGCTCGGAGACGGTCATGGAGCCAGGCGAATTCGCCGTGCGCGGCGGAATCCTGGACGTTTTTCCCAGTGGCCGGGAGGCGGCCCTTCGCATCGACTTCTTCGGCGACCAGGTGGAGTCCATCCGCGTCTTCGATTCGCTCAGCCAGCGCACCACCGGCAAGACCGACGGCGCGGTCCTCAAGCCGATGAGTGAAATAACCCTGACCGCGGAATCCATGTCGCTGTTCCGGTCGGGCTACCGGCAGCTGTTCGGGGCGCCGTCGCGCGATGACGCCCTTTATGAATCGGTTTCCGCCGGGCGCCGTCATCTAGGCATGGAGCACTGGCTGGCGCTGTTCCATGAACGCATGGAAACTCTTCTGGATTACGTCCCTGATGCGGCCTTGATGCTTGATCACCAGTGCCAGGAATCATGTGATTCCCGGCTTGAGTTGATCTCCGAGTATTACGAATCTCGTAAGACCATGGCGGGGGCTGGGGAAACCGCCTCGGCGCCGACCTATAATCCTGTCCCGGCGGACAGGTTGTACCTGGACCGTGACCAATGGGACTCTCTACTAGTAGATAGGAAAGTGTTTGATTTATCTCCTTTTTCAGTTCCCGAGGGGGAAACCTCCGTGGACGCCGGGGGCAAGCATGGAAAAGACTTCGCAGACGCCCGCAAGGACCCTGAGGCGAACGTTTTCGACGCCCTCGCCGCCCATATTCAGGACCATGGAAAAGAGCGGCGCAGGGTGCTTGTGGCGGCCTTCACAAGAGGCTCCCTTGAGCGTCTCGCCAAACTAATGGGCGAACATGGAATTGACGCCGTCAGGGTCGAGGGATGGCGGCAAGCCCAGGCGTTGGACTCCGCTTCGACGGCGATCGCCGCCTTCGGGTTGGAGCGCGGGTTCACGGCGCCGGGCGTCCGCGTCATCGGCGAGCAGGACATTCTCGGCCAGCGCATGGGCGTCAAATCCCGGCGCAAGATAAGTCCCGAAAATTTCATCGCCGAGGCCTCCGCCTTGCGCGATGGCGATCTGGTGGTGCACGTGGATCACGGCGTCGCCCGCTACGGCGGCCTTGTCAATATCGACGTGGCGGGGGCTCCTCATGACTGCCTGACGCTGCTCTACCAAGGTGATGATAAATTGTTTTTACCCGTTGAAAATATTGACTTAATTGGACGTTACGGGTCGGACCAGGCATCGGCTCAGTTGGATCGGCTGGGCGGCGCCGCCTGGCAGGCCCGCAAGTCCAAGATGAAGAAGCGCATCCGCGATATGGCCGGCGAATTGATCAAGGTGGCCGCCGCGCGAACTTTGAAGCCGGCGCCTGTGATGGCCGCCGACCCCGGCGCCTTCGATGAGTTTTGCGCGCGCTTTTCTTTCGAGGAAACCGAGGATCAGCGCCGCGCCATTGACGACACGGTGGACGACTTGGGATCGGGATTACCAACAGACCGGTTAGTTTGTGGGGACGTCGGATTCGGCAAAACCGAGGTCGCCTTGCGCGCGGCCTTTATTTCCGCGCTTTCCGGGCGGCAAGTCGCCGTCGTAACCCCCACGACCTTGCTATGCCGGCAGCACTTTTCCACCTTTAATGAGCGGTTTTCCGGGTTCCCGGTGATCATCGAGCAATTGTCCCGTTTCGTTAGTCCAAAGAAATCAAAAGTGGTAAAATCCGGACTAAAGGACGGGTCGGTGGACATTGTCATCGGCACCCATGCGCTTGTCGCCAAGGACGTGGCTTTTCGTGACCTGGGCCTTCTTGTGATCGACGAGGAGCAGCATTTCGGCGTCGCCCATAAGGAGCGCCTGAAAAAACTGAAATCCAACGTTCATGTGTTGACTCTGACCGCCACCCCCATTCCCCGCACCCTTCAGTTGGCGATGAGCGGGGTGCGCGAGATGAGTCTGATCGCGACGCCGCCGGTGGACCGTCTGGCCGTTCGCACCTTCATCCTGCCTTACGACCCGGTGATCATCCGCGAGGCCTTATTGCGCGAGCATTACCGGGGCGGTCAAAGTTTCTACGTCTGCCCGCGCATCGACCACATGGAGGAGCTGGTCCGGCGCCTTGAGAAGATGGTTCCCGAGGTCAACGTGGCGATGGCTCACGGACGCATGGCGGCGCGGGACCTGGAGGACGTCATGGGCGCCTTCTATGACGGCGCCTTCGACGTCTTGCTGTCCACAAACATCATTGAATCGGGCCTTGATCTGCCCTCGGTCAACACCATCATCATCCACCGCGCCGATCAGTTCGGCCTGTCCCAGCTCTACCAGCTTCGCGGCCGGGTCGGGCGCGCGAAGGTGAGGGCCTACGCCTACCTGACCCTGCCGCCCCGCCAGAAAATATCAGCCGCCGCGGAAAAGCGCCTGGAGGTGATGCAGACCCTGGACGCCTTGGGGGCCGGGTTCTCCCTGGCCAGCCATGATTTGGACATCCGCGGCGCCGGAAACCTGCTGGGCGGCGAGCAGTCGGGGCATATCCGCGAGGTCGGCATCGAACTTTATCAGCACATGCTGGAGGAGGCGGTGGCCGAGGCCCGTGGGATAAAGCACGGGGATGGCGCCCCAGCGCATGAAGACTGGAGCCCGCAGATCGGCTTGGGCATGCCGGTGCTGATTCCTCAAGCCTATGTGGGTGATCTGAACGTGCGTCTGGACCTTTACCGGCGCATCGCCCGCCTGTCGGGGCCAAGCGAGATCGATGATTTCGCCGCCGAGATGATCGACCGCTTCGGAACCCTGCCGGGCGAGGTGGAGAACCTGCTGCAAACGGTGGCCGTCAAGCGCCTGTGCCTGGAGGCCGGGGTGGAGAAGGTGGACGCCGGCCCCAAGGGCGCCGTGGTCTCCTTCCGCAACGGTCATTTCGCCAATCCGGAAGGCCTTGTCGCCTTCATCACCGCCAATGCCGGAACGGTCAATCTGCGTCCCGACCACAAGCTGGTCTATAAGCGCGCCTGGGAGGACGCCGAAGCGCGGCTTTCCGGCGTCAAGCATCTGCTCAATGAATTTGTCAAGATTGCTCAGGCGGCGGGGTAGGGGTGGCGTATGCGGCTTTAAGCCGCTTCCTCTTCGGCCTTGGCGGCGTCCAGCAGGCGGGCCAGCACCTTGGGCTCCTGGGCGCCGGCGATGAGCATGTGGCCGTTGAAGGCGAAGGAGGGGACGCTGTTTACCCCTAAGCGGTGGACCTTGGCGTTGTCCTCAAGAACATCTTCGACGCCTTCAAGTCCATTGAGATAGTCAGCCAGCGCGCGTGCGGAAAAGCCGATGCTTTTTCCGATGTCCGTCAGCACGCCGATGTTTCCGATGTCCATGACGTTGATGAAATAGCCGTGAAACAAGGCGTCCAGCATTTCCTCGGCCTTTCCCGACCCTGCGGCGTAGTGGATCAGGCGGTGGGCGTTCATGGTGTTGGGCGTCAGGCGGATGCGCTCGAAGTCAAAGCCGGCCTCCACTGATCGCCCGGCTTCGTTGAGAGAGCCGTAGAAACGGCGCACACGCGCTTCGCTGCCGAATTTTTTTATCAAGTAGGCGGTGCGGTCCATGCCCTCGTCCGGCATTTCCGGATTAAGCATGAAATGGCGCCAGCGGATTTCCGGAACCGTTCCCGGGCGCAAGGCGCAGGCCTGATTCAGACGGCGCTTGCCGATAAAGCACCAGGGGCAGACAGGATCAAAAATAAAATCGATGAACATGGATTATTCTCTTTTCATCTGTTTGCAAATAATATATCGAAGATGAGAGTTTTATTTTGTCATTCGGCGCATGGGGGGCTTATCGGGCGTGCGAATACTTATCACATTAATTTTGTCCTTGTTCCTTTCAACGTGGTCCATTGACGCTTGGGCTGGCTTGCCTCCTCCTGCTGATCCCGCCTATGGCGGTGGCGGCACCACCGGTCCCGGCGGAGGCGCCGGCGGCGTTTACGAAGGCGTCTGTGAAGGCAGCGGCGTATGTGATCCGCCGCGCGGCGCCGGCGGGGACGCACGGCTTGGCGGCGTTGCGGTCGCCAGCAATGATCCAAACCTAACATTTTCCGCTTCGCAAATTTCGCGGCTTGGCGGCGTGGGACTTAATAGCGTTCCCATTAACCTCTGGGTCAACGGCGGCGTCGTTAGCGTCGACTATGATCGCCCGGGGGCCCAATACGACGGATACCGCTCGCTTGTCATGTTCGGCGCCGATGTCAAAATTCTCAATGACCTCACCCTCGGAATCGCGGGAAGTTACGAGGACGTGGACCTGGACACGTCGTTCAATTGGGGAGGCAATGATAAATCCGGTTTGGGCGTCAATCCTTATGCGTTTTTAACCCTCAATAAATTGATAAAATTGGGTCTAACCGGTGGATACTCCTTTTTTAGCAATGACTATAAAAGCCGAGCGAGCGCGAATGGCGCCCCGGTGGTGGGCGGCGCCGATTCGGAGCGCTGGCATGTGGCGCCCAGCGTGATCTTGAACCAGGCTATTTCAAAGCTTCAGCTCTTTAGCCAGTTGAGCTATCTGTACGCGTCCGAGTCCGTTGATTCCTATACGAATTCCGCAAGCCGATTTATCCCCAGCGATGATTATTACTTTGGGCAAATCAGGTTGCGCGTCAGGGCCTCTTAATTCTTTTGGACGCGTTAGGTTCATCGACTGTTCAAATTAAGCCCTTTATCGGCGGCGGATATCGTCACGCCTTCGTCCTTTCCAGAACCAATGTGGGCTTTGGAGCAACCTCTAACAGGCCCACAGTCAATGACGATGAGTTCATGGCGGAAGCCGGTGCGGCTTTTCACTTCTCTTCCAACGTCTTGGGGAGGCTGAGGCTGACCACCGTACAGGGGGACGACAGTGAACTGTACGGAGTCACCGGCGGTTTTAATTTCAATTTCTAAAAAAGTTAACCGTCGCCGCTTCCTGTTTCTTTCCTTGTTGTGGGGCGTTTCGGGATTCGCGGCATCGGCTCTTGGGGCTGCACGAAACGCACCGTCCCTGTTGGAGACCTTGCGCGCCTTTCTCGATACATTGATTCCGTCTGACGACATAAGCCCCGGCGCCGTTGAAGTGGGCGTAGACCGGAACATTATTAACGCCGCCTCGAAGAATTTGAGTTATCTGAATCTCATTACCCAGGGTAGCAAACGGCTGAACAAGATGAGCCGTGACCATTTTGGCGAGCCCTTCGCCTCCTTGGATGAAGAGCGGCGTATTGAAATTGTAAGCCTTGCAGAGAAAGCGCCGGCGAAAACCCTTGAGCGCCGTCTTTTTAAACAGCTGCGCCGTGACGCATTTTTTCATTACTACGCGGATGCGCGCGCTTGGCCCAGCCTTGGCTACGACGGGCCGCCGCAACCTCGGGGATTTCCCGGCTATGACATAGCTCCGGTCTAGAGTTCCCGGCGTTCCAGAAGATTCGCCAGGAAATCGGCGCTTCGCGTAGAGAGTGATTCGATGGTCAGCGAGGGCGATTCGCCGCCGCCGGAGCTGGGGAAGACGCTGGCGTCGGCTATGAAAAGATTACGCCAGCGGTGAGACCGTCCATGGGGGTCAACCACCGAGGCCTCAGGGTCAAGGCCCATGCGGCACGTGCCGAAAACATGGGTGGAGCTGAAAAAATCATAGCTTCCGTATTCCTCAATTAATTCAACATTTCCCACGGCTTTCAAAATGTCCCGGCAGCGGCCAGCCATAAATTCAAGCCGTGCGATTTCCATCTCGTCCAGATGGCTGTGAATTCGCGCTAAGGGAACGCCGTTTGAATCTTTTTTCTTGGGGTCCAAATCCACATAAGTCTTGTCATTGGGCAGCGATTCGCCGATCGAACCAATGGCCACGGCATTACCAAAAGCGGCGCGCATTCCCTTTTTGTGTTTGCGCCCCCACCCGCTAACAATGCGCCTCGCGTAGCTGATGGGGCCGAGAAAATCGACCGTTCCGGCGCCGGTGGTGAATCGGCAGCCGCCGATGACGTTGGGAATTGCGCCTGGGCCTGTGAAGTCCCAGCAAACGCCATCGGAAGGAATACCTCGATGGCTTCCGAGCGCATCATCAGAAAGCCCGCTGGCGGCCCAGAAAGAGGTTTCCATCAGGTTCCGCCTAACCAGCCCAGATTCATTGGCCAAGCCATCCGAGGCCAGCAGCAAACGCGGCGTCAGCACCGCGCCGCAGGCGACAACGACGGCGCGTGCGCTTGTTCTTTGAATTTGGTTCTCCGCGTCCTTGTAGAGAACCTCCTTGACGCGGTCGTCCTCTCCCGCCTCCAGACGAAAAACGGAAGACCGGGACCGAAGGGTCAGTTTGCCCGTGCCGAGGGCCTGGGCGATGAAGGTGACGTCGGCGCTGCCCTTATCGGTTCTAGGACAGCCCCGTATGCAGTTTCCGCAGTAATTGCACTCAGGGCGTCCGTTGTGAGGTTGGGACAGGATGGCCACCGGGTTGACCTCAAGGCTCATGTCCAGTTTCCTGAAAGCCGCCTCAAGCATTTTGCTGGCGTAGCTTAAGGGATGGTGGGGGAGGGGATAAGGCCGGCTTCGCCAACGGTCTTTATCCTCGCCAAGGCCTGGATTTGGGCCGGCGACGCCGACAAAACGCTCGATGCGGTCGTAATAGGGCTCCAATTCGGCGTAATCAAAGGGCCAATCGGCGCTGACGCCGTAACGCGTTCGCATTTGCATGGAGTCAGGGTGTAAGCGGTGGGCTTCCGCCGTAAAGTGCAGGGTGCTTCCGCCCACGCCCTGAACGTGATGATAGGCGTGAACCCGCCGCCTGTTTCCCCGATTCATGCGACCGTTGTTTGCGTTCCAAGACCTTAGGGCGTCATGGCGGGAATCAAGGGATTGCATGGGGGCGAAGACGTGAGTTGGCTCCGGCTTCTTCTTGACGGGAAAGAGGCGTTGCTCCCAGGTCTCTTTTTCCAAGAGATAGTCCTTGAACGGATTGTAGCTGGGGCCTGCCTCCAAAAGAAGCACGTCAACGCCATGAGCGCACAACGTCCAGGCGAAAGCGGCGCCGCCCGCCCCAGAACCGATAACGATAACGTCGTGTTTAGCCATTAGCGCATACTCTGTCTGATGAACGCAATCAACTGTCGGGCGGCAAGTCTTGGAGGCGCTGGAGAGCCGGCGCCGTGTCTTTGCGCGCGTTGACGTCAAGGCCGCCGCTTTCCAGGGCTTCCTTGAACGCGCGGCAATAAGCCGCTTTGTCCGCGTAGCGGTTTATATCCCTTCTCATAAACGACAGGGTGACGCGTTTAATAATTTTTTTCTCCCTGCCGGAAATGTTCCCGGCGGCGATTAAAGCGTCTTCGGCGAGATTAAGGCCGCGCCGGTTCCTCTTGCTCCATTGGCGGGCGGCCTCAATCAGCCTGGGGTTATTCTCCGCCTTTTTTTGGCAAAGGTCGACGACGCCGTTAACGTGAACCTCCGCCATCAGTATTTTCATGGCGTCGTCGCGAACGGCTTGATCGGATGAACCGGAGGCGACAATGATGGCGATGGCGGCCAGCCCAATGGAGACAAACAGAACGGCCAGTAATGCTTTTTTCTTATGATCCAATGGAAGTAACCTATATTGGCCCTCCGGCCTTTCTTTATCCCGCCCGGCGATTAGAGAGGCGTCAAACTCCTTGTTATTGTTTATCTGGATATTTTATTCCGCGCCAGTGGCGATCTCTAAGCTCTTTTCTCTTATAAAACGTCTCCGTCTTTAGCCTCTTTAACGCGATTCGCCATGGTCACGCTCATCAACGCTTTTCCAATGCCGCTGATTTTCCGATTGAAATGCGTTTGTAACAGATTGTAAGATGGCTGTGACGGTGTCTGGGCATCTATATTTGAGCCGCACCTCCGGTCGGATAAAGAATTGGGTAGTACTGATCGGTTGTGCATATGCCCGCGAGTTCGGCATCGCGCTCAGAAAAAAACACAATGTAAAGGGAGATGTCATGCGAAAGATTCTGGTAGCAACCTTCGTACTCTTCACGTTTGTCCTTGCGGGAACCGCCCAGGCGGGCGAGTCCCCCAAAACGGTCAAAGGCGCGTCCACAGTCGATGTTAAGAAGGCCGATGGCTTATTCAAGGCCGGTACGCTCTTTGTCGATCCCCGCAAGGCTGCGGACTACAAGCGCGGCCATGTTCCGGGCGCCGCTCACTTGGACATCAAGGGCAAGTCGACCAAACTCGACGAGAAATCCCTTGCGGCGGCCGGCGGAGACAAGGCCAAGGGGGTCGTCTTCTATTGCAACGGTCCTGGTTGCGCGCGCGCCTCACAGGCCAGCGTCTTGGCCGTGGGCTGGGGTTACAAAAAGGTTTTCTATTTCCGGGACGGCTTCCCGGCATGGAAGAAGGCGGGGCTTCCGGTAGAGTAGACGTTTCATCTGAAAAACCGGGGAAGCAGTTTGTGCTTCCCCGGCGTTTTTCTTTGCGTGTATTTCCTTGAACAGTTCTCGGTGGTTCGACAATGTCCACTTCCAATAAGGCTGAGTCCATTTCAAAGAAGCCCAGAACCAGCCTTGCCAAGAGGATCATCATTCCGTCCTTGGCGGTGATGGTCGCCACCCTTATCGGCCTTTCAATTTTCCAGAACATGACCTCTTCCAAGGCCCTTCTTCGATCGTTGAAGAAGGACCATGCCTCCTACAAGGTCGTTCTTGAGCAGATGGCCGCGGCCTCTCTCCAGCACCTCAGCGACATGGGCCGGGAGATCGTGCTAAAGGACAAGGAGATGCTCGACATCGTCGCCTCGGAAAATCCAGACTTAAATGAGTTGGAGGAGAGTTACGCCCGCCCGGCGTTCAACGTCCTTAACACGGAGATGGGCGGCATCCTGCGCCGAATCGTCTTCTGCGACGCCAACACCTGGAAGGTCCGTTTCGTCAAGGGAGCCTCGGACGCCTCCAGCGCCGTAAACCCCGGCGACGACTGCCGGTCCCCGGTGATCGAAGCGGGCGTCGCCGCCTTCATCAAGGAAGGCGCTAACGCCAAGCCGGTCCAAGGGTATCTCAAGGTCGGCGAAGAAATCGTGCTGACCCGTTTCTTCCCGGTCACCCGCTACGACCGCAAGAAGGGTGGGAGCGTCCTCAAAAACCTCGTCCGTATCGACATCGGCGTCGAGCCCGTTGTCGAGGGACTCAAGCGCACGGCCGGCGCCCAGGAGGCGTTGAACGTGGCCGCGCCGCCGCCTGGGTTCGACGCTCAGGGGGACACAGCCACCGCCACCGCCAACTTTGCACTGGGAATCACCGACATCCATGGCAAAAGCGCCGGCCATGTCCTACTCAAGCGAAACATTTCCGAGGACCTTGAGGAACTCGATTCCCAGCTTATGCAGCAGATCGGCATCCTTATCGTCGCCTTCATCCTGCTGACCGCGACACTGGTGTTCCTGATCCGCCAAAGGATATCGGCGCCAATCCGTTCCTTAAGCGAAGCCATGGGCGACCTCGCCCAGGGCAATACGGACCTCGCCGTTCCCGGAACCGATCGCGAGGACGAACTTAGGCTGATGGCCGACGCCGTTCAGATATTCAAGGACAGCGCCATCGAGAAGGCGCGGCTCGAGGTACAGCAGGCGGAGGACCAGGCCAAGGCCGAGGAGGAAAAACGCCGCGCCATCCACGACCTTGCCCGGGAAGTGGGAGGACTGGCCGAGGAGGCGGGGGCCGGCGATCTTTCGGTGCGCCTGTCGCTGGACGGCAAGGAGGGCGATCTTCTCACCCTGAGCGGCAGTTTGAACGGGCTGGTGGAAATCGTCGAGAAGGGGATCGGCGAAACCATCGGCGTGCTGTCCGCCCTGGCCCAGGGGGACCTGACCAAGCGCATGGAGGGCGCCTATCAGGGAGCCTTCGAGCGCCTGAAGAGCGATTCCAACGCCACCTCCGAGCGTCTGTCCCAGATCGTCGGCGACATCTCCAAGGCGACGGGCGAGGTGCAAATGGCTTCGGCCGAGATCGCCGAGGGAAGCGGCGATCTGTCGTCGCGCACCGAGCAGCAGGCTTCCAGCCTGGAACAGACCTCGGCCGCCATGGAACAACTGGTGGCCACGGTCCGCCAGAACGCCGATAATTCAAAACTGGCCAACCAGTTGTCGATCACCGCCCGCGGCGCCGCCGAACAAGGAGGCGAGATCGTATCCAGCGCCGTACAGTCCATGTCGGGGATCGAGGAGGCGTCGCGCCAGATAACCGACATCGTCAACGTCATCGACGAGATCGCCTTCCAGACCAACCTTCTGGCCCTCAACGCGGCGGTCGAGGCGGCGCGGGCCGGCGAGGCGGGCAAGGGTTTCGCCGTGGTCGCCTCCGAGGTGCGCGCCCTGGCCCAGCGGTCGGGCGAGGCCTCGAAAGAGATCAAGTCGATGATCGACAATTCCAACAGCCAGATCAAACACGGGGTGGAACTGGTCAACGAGGCCGGCGAGACACTGGATGGCATCGTCACCGCGATCAAGCAGGTGGCCGACATTGTCTCGGAGATCAACTCGGCAAGTCAGGAGCAGGCGGCCGGCCTCGACGAGATCAACGCGGCGGTGGTCAACATGGACGAGATGACCCAGCAGAACTCGGCCCTGGTGGAGCAGACCACCGCAGCGGCGCAATCGCTGGATGACCAGGCCAGGACCCTGGCCGGACTGGTCGGTTACTTCAACATCGGCGGCGAACAGGCGGCGGCGGCGGCGCCCCCCAGCGCGCCAAAATCTCCTCAGCGGTCCCGCGCCCCTGCCGCCGCAGGCGCCGGCGAGGACGGCGACTGGCAGGAGTTCTGAGGCGCCGGTCTCTACTCATAGCGCTTCCTTGAATACATAATGGGGTGGCTGAGGGGATTTGAACCCCCGGCCTCCTGGACCACAACCAGGCGCTCTAACCAACTGAGCTACAGCCACCATTATGGAGGGGGTTGATGTATCCCCAAGAGGGCGTCCAGTCAAGCATGGGGGGCGGGGGCACGCCAAATAATTAGAGCCTATCCGCGTGCTCCTTTTCATGGATTTCGAAGGCGGCCTCAAGCATATCCGTGCTCTGGCGGCTCTCCGCCTTGACGCCGCCGATGGTGGACAGGTCCAGCTCCAAGGCTTGCAGGAGCAGATCGGCGACGCCGAGACTCTTCTCCCGGCAGGCCAGGGCGTGGGCGGCGATGATTTTGTCGCTGAGACGGCGTTGTTGGAATTTCATGGCGTCGCCTTTCTCTTATATTATTAGTATAAGCGATTTTCGTCAGAGTTTCCGAGTATTTATTTTTCCTTGGAACGCCCGCGAATAAGGCTATTGCCTGCTTTTTGGGCGTTCGTACGTTCCTTTGTTCCCCCCATGGCGGCGGCAAAACGCCCAAAATCCGGCCCTTTTTGGCCATGGCCCGTCCCTGGCCCCGCCTGGGCGCGTATGGCATGGTTCCTGCAATTATTGAGGTGATGTTTTTTGGTTTATCTTGTGCTACTTTACGCCAAAGGGACGGCGTCCGCATTGATCCTGAGCGTATGGATTTAAGGACCATAGGTCCAGGCGCCAGCGTAATTGTATAATACGAACAGGGGGGTCGCGTTTTCATGAAGAAAATCGAAGCCATCATCAAGCCCTTCAAACTCGACGAGGTCAAGGAAGCTCTGCATGAGATTGGCCTACAGGGAATCACCGTCCTTGAGGCGAAAGGGTTCGGACGCCAAAAAGGCCACACCGAACTCTATAGAGGGGCCGAATACGTGGTCGACTTCCTGCCCAAGGTGAAAATCGAGCTGGTGCTTGATGACGATTTGGTGGAAAGAGCCATCGAGGTCATTGTGGAAGCCGCTCATACGGGAAAAATCGGAGACGGAAAAATATTCGTCCTCTCCGTCGAGGAAGCCGTGCGCGTCAGAACCGGAGAACGCGGCGCGGAAGCCATTTAATTCAACTGCGTTATTAATGATTTAGGGGGGAAACCTAACCATGTCTATGAACTGTAAAAAATCTACGGACGTTCTCAAGGCGCTTAAGGACAACGACGTCAATTTCGTCGACTTGCGCTTCACCGATCCCCGCGGCAAATGGCAGCATTTGACGATGACTTCGGACTTCATCGATGAGGACTCATTCACCGACGGCATCATGTTCGACGGCTCGTCCATCGCCGGCTGGAAGGCCATCAACGAATCCGACATGTCCCTGGTCCCCGACCCGGCGACGGCGGTGATGGACCCGTTCGCCGCCCAGCCCCAGATGATCCTGGTTTGCAACATCATGGAGCCGACCACCGGCCAGGATTACGGCCGCGATCCACGCTCGGCGGCCAAGCGGGCTGAGGCCTACCTGGCCTCCACCGGCATCGGCGATACCGCCTATTTCGGACCCGAGGCCGAGTTCTTCGTCTTCGACAACGTCCGCTTCGACGTCGCCATGAACAAGTGCTTCTATGAGTTCGACCACGAGGAAGGCCCCTATGTAAGCGGAAAAATCCTTCCCGAGGGCAACATCGGCCACCGTCCGCCGATCAAGGGCGGCTACTTCCCGGTTCCGCCGGTGGACTCCGGCCACGACCTGCGCGCCGAGATGGTGACGGTGATGAAGGACATGGGCCTGATCATGGACAAGCATCACCACGAGGTGGCCCCCAGCCAGCACGAACTGGGCATGACCTACGCCAGCCTGGTGAACGCCGCCGACAACCTGCAAATCTATAAGTACTGCGTTCATATGTGCGCCCACGCCTACGGCAAGACGGCCACCTTCATGCCCAAGCCGGTGATCGACGACAACGGCTCGGGCATGCACACCCACCAGTCCATCTGGAAGGGCGGCAAGCCGATCTTCGCCGGCTCCGGCTACGCCGACCTGTCGGACGCGGCGCTGCACTACATCGGCGGCGTCATGAAACACGCCCGCTCCTTCAACGCCTTCACCAACGCCGCCACCAACAGCTACAAGCGGCTGATCCCGGGTTTCGAGGCGCCGGTGCTGTTGGCCTATTCGGCGCGCAACCGTTCGGCCGGCTGCCGCATCCCCCATGTGTCAACTCCCAACGGCAAGCGGGTCGAGGTGCGGTTCCCCGACGCCACCGCCAACCCGTATCTGGCCTTCGCGGCGATGATGATGGCGGGACTGGACGGCATCCAGAACAAGATCGACCCCGGCGAGGCCATGGACAAGGACCTCTACGACCTGGCCCCCGAAGAGTTGGCGGACGTGCCGACGGTTTGCGGCTCCTTGCGCGAAGCCCTGGAAGCGTTGGACGCCGACCGGGACTTCCTCAAGAAAGGCGGCGTCTTCACCGACGACCTGATCGACGGCTACATGGAGCTTAAGTGGGAGGAAGTCTACAACTTCGAGCACACACCGCATCCTGTGGAGTGGCAGATGTACTACTCGTCTTAAAAGACGGCGAGCCTCTCTCATCAATTAAGCGGCCCCGCCCTAACCCGGCGGGGCCGCTTTTATGATTACTTCCGCGTCCGGGAGTATGTTAAATAGATCATGGACGACAAACCTAAGCTTACCGCTGTTTCAATCATGGAGGCCGCGCGCGAGACGGTTGCTCTTGAGGGGCCTGACGGTGAAGGGAAAGCGCCGACTTATCAAAATGTTTTCCCCGAAGCCGTCTGCACCCTGTCTCCTCCCCTTATACTTCCCGGCGACACCGCCATAGCCTGGACCGCGCGCACCCAGGCGCTTCCCCCGGCCATGATGGCCCGGTTCCACCGCCCAATCGTCGCCCATTGCGGGGCCGTTTTCATGCCCGATGAGGAAACCTTCATTTATGAGCGCCGCGCCATGTACCCCATGCGCGTTAATGGCCAAGACTATGGAGAATGCCTTGACGATAACGAGGATTACCTTGTGAAGCCCGTGGACGCGGCGCCCATGCCCGGCGCCTGCCTGGTGATGGGCTTGATGCCGCGAATGAACGTCGCCAGTTGGTTCCACTGGACGATCGAGATGTTGCCCCGGTTCATGGTCGCCGAAGCGTTTCCCTATCTTGCTGAATTGCCGATAATCATGAATGACGACCTTTCCCCAGCGCAAGAAGACTCCCTCCGCGCCCTTGGCGTTAATCCGGATCGTATTGTCCCCAATTCAAGACAAGTCTTAAGGCCGGAAGTCGCCTATTGCCCGTCCTTCACGGGCCGCGACTATCTTCCCTCGCCCAAGGCCGTTGCCTGGTTTCGAAAAAAAGTTCTGAGCCATTTCGCAATTAAGTCCAATGGCGGGCCCAGGGGCGCACAAAGACTGCTCTACCTCAGCCGCGCCGACGCGCCAAGAAGGCACATCAGCAACGACGGCGAGGTCGCGCAAACCCTTTCCCAAATGGGCTTTGAGTATTTTTTGGCCTCGAAAAAATCTTTCCGAGAACAGGTCGAGGCGTTCGCCCATGCGCGGATCGTCGTTGCCGCGCACGGCGCGGGAATGGCCAACATCATTTTCTGTCAACCGGGAACCCTCATTATCGAGTTTTATCCGCACATTCCAGGCGCCGAGGCCGGCATTAGTTTTTATTATCCGGGCCTTTCCAACGTCTGCGGCCACATTCACGCCGTCCTGCGCGGCGAAGAATACGACGATAATCATAATTACCATGTTGACCCGGCCAAGCTGGCCGATCTCATCACCCGCATGTTGAATGGAGGAGACCTGGACCGCGCCAAGTTCCAAAAAGAGGTGGAGGACGGCCTGATCATCAGCCAGGAAAAAGCTTAGGCGGATAGGCTTTATAAGTTCATCTCATCAGTGTTATCGGGAATGTCATGGAAGGGCGGGTCTTCGCTGTTGAGGATTTCTTTTTCGCGCCGCTGGCGGTACATGCTGCGGATGGCTGCATAGTAATCCATGGACGTGTTCTTGACGTGATCCATCTCGCCCACAAGGCCTGCGTAGGCCTCAAAGCCTTCGAATGCGGCCCGAGCCCAAATCCATTCCGTCTTGTCTGTGCTGTTCAAGTAGTAGTTTAGGGGGTCCATCAGCAGGTCCACTCCGAGCTTGCCGATAGCGTCGCGCGGGTTGGTGGGGCCGATGACGGGCAGCACCAGATAGAACATCTCTCCGACGCCCCATACGGCCAAGGTCTGTCCGAAGTCCTCGTCATGGGGCTCGATGCCGAACTGGTCGGCGACGTCGATCAGGCCGCCCACGCCCATGGTGGAATTGATGAGCGCGCGCCCGGTGGTTTGCAAGGCGCGCTTCGGCTCGAATTGAAGGATGTCATTGACCAGGACGATGGGGCTTCTCAGGTTCAGCAGAAAGTTGCTGACGGAGCTCCGGACGAACTTAGGCAGCCAGTTATAGGCGGTGGCCATGGGGTGAAGCAGATAATCCTGAAGAATCTCGTTGAAGCCGAAGAACAAACGGTTCATGGGCTCCAGCGGATCGTTGAAGTTCACTTCCTGGGACGGAACGGTGTCCCCGCGATCATCCAACGCCTCTTTTGACGGCGTTTTTGGTTTGGCGTTGTCGAGCAGGGGATGGATGGGCTGGAATTTGGGAAGCGTCTGCACCACCTTGGGCGGCGCGTCCTGGCCGGGCAGGGGAGTGGACAGCCAATCGTTCAGCCATTTATCTTTTTTCAGCTCAGGCGGGACATTTTTTATGGGCGCGGGCTTTTTGGGCGCGGCTGGCGCGGCGACCTGGCCCGGCAACGGTCCTGAAAGCCATTCATTGAGTGTTTTATAATTAATGGGTTTCGAGGGGGCGGGCTTCGAAACTTCAGGCGGAACTTTGGGAGTAGAGACGGCGATCTGTTGGGGTTGTAAAGGATCCTGTCCCGGAAACGGGCCGGAAAGCCAATCCTTCAACCATCCGCTTTTAGGCGGTTGAAATTTTTGAAAGGTCCGAGGCGTGGCCGGCGAGTCTTCCGCCAAGGCGAAGGAAACAGGCGCGCTGAAACAAACCAAGCCGATAAGAAATGCGTTATACCGCCGCATAAAGGTCGTCCCAATAAACAAAAACTATCGAATCGCATTTGACGCCCCATATGGTTAAATCATTATGAATCCTATCGCTTTATTCTGAAAGGAGGCGCCATGTTCGCCCTGCACGAAACCCTCGCCGCCGACACCGTGGAAGTCATGCGCCTTCCCTTATGCCGGGCGTTGCTCATGAACGACGCAAACTACCCTTGGCTGATTCTGGTTCCCCAAAAACCGGGTCTGACGGAACTCCATCATCTGATCCCGGCGGATCAATCGACGTTGATGGCGGAAGTCAGTCAAGCCTCCCAAGCCCTGGAAGCCGTTTTCGCCCCCGGCAAAATCAATGTGGCGGCGCTCGGCAACATGGTCGAACAGCTACACATTCACGTGGTGGCGCGCTTTAAAAAAGATCCCGCTTGGCCCGGTCCCATCTGGGGCAAAGTCGCGGCGGTCCCTTACGGGCCGGCGGCGCTAGCGAAAACCGTGGAGAGCATCAGGGCGGCGCTGGGATAAATAAATATCCGGCGTGATTTCTCCACATCAAAATACGTTATTTCTCAACTGCCAAACGTCGCGTTTAAATACTCAATGACATCCTTAATATCCTTATTGGAAAGATCTTCATTTCCCCCCTTGGGCGGCATCGCCAAAGTGGAGCCGGGGCTCTCAAATCCGTTTACAATATGATTGAAAAGCACCTCATTCGATTGAGAAAGAACCCCGTTTCCGTCAATGAAATCCGGAACGCCAGGCACGACTCCCTTACCATCGTCGCCATGACATGCAACGCACGTTTCCTCGAAGACTGTCTTACCTCTCGCCAAGACGTCCTGACTGCTCACGCCAATGCCGGCTATGCCTTTACTTTCACTTGTGGTGCTGGATTTTGTGAAACTGGATTTCCGGGCCACGGAATTGCTTTGTTGCAGAAACGCTAATATGTTGCGGGTATCCTGTCCCGTAAGTCCCGCTCGCACCCGCATATGCGTAACGATAGCGACCCACAACTCATCCCGAAATTCCTTCGGGTTTCGCATATTGTGGCAGCGCGAGCACGTCTGAGCCCATAACTTGGCTCCTTGGGCGGAATCTCCCTCTTCATTAGGGTGCTTCTCAGCTTGCGCTCCGGCTGTAGCCAGAAAAAAGGCGAGTATCAAAACGCCAGCATGCAGCGCAGTTTTAATATGTATGTAATTTTTCATGTTCCTGTCTTTCTAGAAACCAAATGACATTTGCAATAGGGCTGTATCGTCATTAGAACTTTTTCCAACCCTGCCCTCATTAAACTCGTAGGCGAATTTAGCGATGACGTTACTGGAAAACAGGTAATTGACGCCCGCCGCCCATTGCTTTTGATCCTCACTGGCGTGAGGAGAATCAAAGTCAGTGTAACGAACGACGCCTTCCCATTTAGTCGGCAAGAACTGATACGCCCCCTGCAGATACCATGATCTCCAATGAGCCCCCGCTGGAGCCACGCTTGCGGTTACTTCACCAATCGTCGATCTAACATATTCGCCACGCAGCCCCATGCCCTTGTACTTCCAGGCGAAGTCAGCCCCCCAAACCCTGTAGCGCCGGCTCGGTTCATCACCAAAAGCGGCGCCATCCAATACTGTAACTTCCGTCTTGCCGACAACGCCTGAAATCCCTATTTCCAATTCAGGAATTGGCAATACGCCAATTCTTCCTCCATATACTCTGGTTCCGTCGGCATCTCTGGTGAAGCCTTCAGCAATAATGCCTTCAAGCTCAACTTCACCGTCTTCCGTGATTGCTTCAAGCTCGGGACCATTAGCGACGTAAAAGGAATAGTTTGTTCTGACATTGCCGAGCGGCGGCAAGGCGCCTCGCAATTGAAGGCCAACGTCGGAAATTGGCGTAGCGCCATCATGGCCGAACCCCGGAGGCGCGGAAGGCAGTTTGTTGATCCAGCCAGGGTGCAAGTTTTGTCTGAACTGACCTACGGGGCTTAGGAATTTACCGGCGATAACCGTTAAATAGTCACTCAGGAATAAATCAAGCGTAAGATATTCCAGGGCGACCGTGGTGCTTCCATCCAAACCAATATCGAATTCCAATTCAGATTCAAGCATCATCAGGTCTTTGTACTGATAATGAAAGATTGGAGAGAACTGGACCTGATTAAATCTATCGCCCGCCCCATCATTATCAGCAAAAGTTACAGAGCTGTATCCGGCCAGATGCACGATCGAATCATTAATTTCGAACTCTACGGGACGAATCGATGACTGCTCAATTTTTTGTTTTAGATCGCGAATGTCTTTTTTTTTCGCCGTTTTTTCTTCCTGAGCTTTTAGTTGAATCTGGACTTTATCAAGCTGCGTCTTCAGCTGTTCAACAGTATTTTTCAGGCTTTCCAGATCATGCCCGTTCGCGAAGACGCCTTTTGGCAATGTTATAACCAACGCAGTGACCAAAAACATTGTCGTAATTATTCGTTTTGCATACATAGCCATATCTCCCAACAAAATGGAAAAATAAACTTTAGGCTGTGTAATATTCCTCCTGCGAAAGCCCATATTTTGCAGGTCTTCCGATCCCGGCGGCGTCGGGGGCGTTTAGCTTTTGTTTGTTGAAGGTGGCGGTGACTTTCTTGGCTTTTTCACTCGTCAATGCGCCAGTTAGACATGCGGTAAGCGCCGCCGTTATGTAAAACGGGTGCGAAAACGAAAGCCGCAACCGCGAACAGCGTAACTCAAGTTCTTTTTTTCGCTTTTTCAAAATAGCCAATATTATTCTGTCGATAACAATTGATATGGACGAGTTATCAGAATGAATATTACACTTCTCTAATTTAACAATTGTTCATATAACATGTCCATACCAAATGTTGCATTCGAGCGAGAGGCGCCATATCGCAACCGGCTTCAACACGCCTTTACAGCCCCCGGCGCTGTGAGCGTTGCCGGGACGAGTTGGCGGCGATGCCGGAAATCATGGAGAGGGTTAGGCGGCGTTGGGATGAAAGAATATTGGGTCAAGCATGGTTAAATTACCTCAACCCTCAACCCCTCTTTTTCAGTATTTTACATTGGTTTTGGCGCCGGTCGGTTTGCAATCGTCATAGGTTTCGACGGGCTTATAGGCCGCCTTGAAGCGCTTGCGCCGCTCAACTTGGGCGGCGTCGAAATCGGCGAACAGGCCGTCGAATTTCTTCTTCATGGCGCTAACGTCGGCGGCGGCGGAGCGCGGCTTGCTGGCGTCACTCATGCGCTCGCCCCCGGGGACGCGGCCCGCCGGGCCCGGGCGCGGACGGTTGATCTTCGCCATGGACGCCACCGCCAGCCGGGCGCCAACATGGGATAAGGCGGCGCAAATTCAGGGCGAGATGTTTACCGAGACCGCCGCCCTCGGCGGGGTGGAAATTCAATTGGCCTTTTTCCGGGGGTTCGGGGAATTCAAGGTCTCGAAGTGGTTGACCGTTTCGACCGAGCTCAACCGGCTGATGACCTCGGTCTTCTGCATGGCCGGGGAAACCCAGATCGGCAAGCTTCTTTCCCATGCCATAAACCAGGCCAGGGGGGGAAGGATCAACGCCCTCGTTTTCATCGGCGATTGCGTCGAGGAGGACGTCGATGCGCTTGGTAAAAAGGCCGGAGAACTGGGCCTGCTGGGCGTTCCCGCCTTCATGTTCCATGAAGGGGACGACCCCATCGCCGGGTTCGCTTTTCAACAGATCGCTACGCTGAGCGGTGGCGCCTATTGCCGGTTCGACGCGGGCAGCGCCCATAAGCTTAAAAATCTACTCGGGGCCGTCGCCGTTTACGCGGCG
>ENA-ORDP01000709-ORDP01000709.1-marine-sediment-metagenome-genome-assembly--contig:-NODE-709-length-20572-cov-33.787981_pt1 | contig 20572 bp, 18 predicted proteins | sample MGYA00248627_ERZ508539 | MGnify/ENA primary metagenome ERZ508539 (study PRJEB26208, sample SAMN05571518) | marine sediment metagenome | biome: deep sea; feature: Hydrothermal vent; material... | reverse complement strand
AAAAGACCGTCTGATGAAATTCAACGTGGTGGTGGCCAACCCGCCCTTCTCCCTGGACGAATGGGGCCAGGACGAAGCGGAGAATGACCGTTTCAATCGTTACTGGCGCGGCATTCCACCCAAGAGCAAGGGCGACTACGCCTTCATCAGCCACATGATTGAAGCGGCACTGGAAAAGGAAGGCCGCGTCGCCGTGGTTGCCCCCCACGGCGTACTGTTCCGTGGTGGCGCCGAAGGCCGCATCCGCCGCAAGCTCATCGAAGACAACCTGCTGGACGCGGTTATCGGCCTGCCCGCCAATCTATTCCCCACCACCGGTATCCCCGTAGCCATACTGGTCTTTGACCGATCTCGGGAAAAGGGAGGCGCCAATGAAAAGCACAAAAAGGTGATGTTTATTGACGCCAGCCGGACGTTTGACTCAGAAAAGAACCAGAACACCCTGGCAGAGGACCACATCAAAGACATCGTGCGCATGTACCAAGCACGCAGGAAAGTGGACAAACAAGCCTATGTAGCGTCTTTCAAGGAAATCAAAGAGAACGATTTCAATCTCAATATTCCCCGGTATGTAGATACGTTCGAGGAAGAAATAGAGATCGACATCGACGCCGTGCAAAAAGAGATCGACCGACTGGAAAAAGAACTGGTTAAGGTACGGACAAAGATGGTGGCAAAACTGGCGGAGATTAAACGGTGAGCAAAGAACATACACAACATCATCAGACCTTTAAAAACCTGAAACAAGCGCAGGATGACCGTATAGAGTTCTGGTTTGCCAGAGAGTTACAGGCGGTGCTTGATTACAGCAGCTGGGATAAATTCGAGTGCGTTATAAAAAAAGCGATAACAGCCTGCAAAAAATCAGGCCGGCAGGTAGAAGACCATTTTTCCCAAGCGGTGAAAATGGTTCAAAACGGCTCAGGGGCACAAAGAAAAACAAACAGCCGACAGTGGAGCAGAATAAGTGTTGCTGATTTTAAACCCGTCGAATTCGACGGGTTTAAAATCAGCAACCACAGAGCCTGGCCATGAACGAAGAATTCACCACCAATTTGCCAAGCGGTGAAATCCTGTTCTACCAGACTGAAGATGGCCGGACCCGTGTTGAATACCGCCTCGAACACGAGACGCTGTGGCTCACCCAGGCCGCCATGGCGGAGCTGTTCCAATCGACACCCCAGAGCATCACCAACCACCTGAAGACGATTTACACATGATCAACAAGATAGCGAGAGGAAAGGTTGAGGATATCTATGTAAGTGTTCATGGCGATATTGCCTCACCGGGTAAACAACAATTGCTTGAAAATGCTAAAGCGCTTATGCGTCGAAGAACGCAAGGCGCCCCACTCAATATTATTTTTTATGACGCATCATCAGCAGATGTGTGGGGGGATGCATGAAGAGGCATACGCCCTTCTTGTCGTTTAGGCGATTTTGGCCGATACTGTCACTAACACACCCGCCACGCCTATCCGGTCTCGGCCGTGACGCGCAACCATGGCGGGTTTTTTATGTCCGCGATGCTGGCACTTGCTTTTTCGATCTGGAGTGCGTGGCATGACACGGCGTTTCAGCGAGTACATGATCTTTGCTGATGAAAGCGGCGATCATGGCTTGCTGTCCATTGATCCGGAGTTTCCAGTATTTGCCTTAATCTTTTGCCTGATTCGCAAGGACGATTATGTCAATGAATTGGTACCAGCATTTCAGCAACTCAAAATGGACCATTGGGGACACGATCAGGTTATTTTCCATGAGCATGACATCCGCAAAGAGAAAGGGCCCTTCGGCTTGCTACGTACTAACCGTGATTTGCGGCAGGCGTTCTACACCCGCCTGAACGACATCATCGCCAAAGCGCCGGTTCATCTGATTGCCTCGGTAATCGATAAAACTCAGCTGACGGAAAAGTACGCCGACCCCTACAACCCCTACGAGATCGCGCTGCTTTTTTGCATGGAACGAGCACTGAGTTTTCTGGTGGATAACGGCCAGTCGGATACCCGTATTTCTATATTGTTTGAGTCTAGGGGCAAACGTGAAGACGATGAGTTGGAACTGGAGTTCCGGCGCATCTGCGACAACCAGCGCAACTGGGGGTACAAGTCACCGGATTTTCAGAGGCTGACGTTTGAGCACAGCTTTGTGGACAAGAAGAGCAATTCCAGTGGACTGCAGCTGGCGGATCTGGTGGCCAGACCTTTGGCACTTCGTTATCTGCGACCGGGTCAGCGCAATCGTGCGGTGGAGATCATCGAGAGGAAACTGTTGAATGTCAAAGTGTTCCCATAAAAAACAAAAGGGCCTCGGAACAAGTCCAAAGCCCTCATGTCGACCGGGTAAAGCCCAATCCTTGACTATCAGTATAGGCAGTGCGGCTGACCGATGCAAGGCAAATCCGGCCATGCTATTCCGCCTGTGGGCCGCTGATGCACTACGCCGGCTCAGCAGGCCGAAGCCTCAATGGATTCTCGGCCGTTGGGCCGCGAACTCACCCATCGGTCTACTAGCGGCCCATGGGCTATCAACCGTAGCTGTACGCCCTTGCTGCCTATCCACAGCAGCTACTCGAAAACGGTGCAAGGTAAATACCTAATTATGCCCAGCGACATCAAAAAAAGCTTCCGCTTCAACGAAGCGTATCTGTCCCAGATACCCGCCGTGCAGCAGCTCATCAATCTGGGCTTTGATTACCTGCCACCTCCTGAAACCCTGGAGGAACGCCAGGGCCGGCTTGGGCAATGTGCTACTGGAAGGCATCCTGCGCAAACAATTGAAGGCCATCAACCGTATTCAATACAAGAGGCAGGAATACCTCTTTAGCGAAGAGAACATTCAGTCCGCTGTCCAGAAGCTGAAAAACGTCAACTATGACGGACTGCTGAAAACCAATGAAGTGATTTACGACCTGCTGGTATTGGGCACGGCACTTGAACAGTCCATCGACGGTGATACCAAGAGCTTCAATCTACGCTATATCGACTGGCGGGACTGGCGCAATAATAGTTTCCATGTGACCGCCGAATACAGCGTGGAGCGCACACGTAGCACTAAAACCGCACGGCCGGATATTGTGCTTTTTGTGAATGGCATTCCTTTTGTGGTCATCGAGTGCAAATCCCCCAATGAAGATCTTGAGCAGGCGATTTCCCAATCTATTCGTAATCAGCGGGATGACTATATTCCACGCCTGTTTACCTATGCCCAGCTGGTGATCGGTGTCAAAAAGAACGAAGCCCGCTATGGCACGGTGGGTACCCCTGCCAGGTTCTGGTCTCTGTGGCGGGACCGGGAAGACACCGACGCCGATATTGCGGAACCTGTTCACCAGGTCATGTCTGATGAGCAGAAAGATGTGTTGTTTTCCGGTAATTTTGCGCTGGCGCGTAAATATTTTGACACCATGGAAGCCGAGGGAGCACGTGAGATTACCGGGCAAGACCGCACTCTGCATGCGCTTTGTCGCCCGGAGCGATTGCTGGAGTTGTGCTACCGGTTCAATGTATTTGACGGCGGCGTGAAAAAGATCGCCCGTTACCAGCAGTATTTTGCTGTGAAGCGAATTTTGGCTCAGGTAAAGAATCTGGACGCGGAAGGCCGCCGCCGGGGCGGTATTGTCTGGCATACCCAGGGTTCCGGTAAGTCCCTCACCATGGTCATGCTGGCGCGCTCCCTGGCTCAGACACCCGGTATCCACAACCCCCGTATCGTTCTGGTCACGGATCGCAAGGATCTGGACAAGCAGCTCAAAGATACCTTCGCCGCCTGCGATATGGCGCCTCAACGCGCTAAAACCGGACGTGACCTGCTAGAGCTGGTTGCAGAGAAACAGGCCACTGTGGTAACCACTCTGGTACATAAGTTCGACAAGGCTCTGAACGTGAAAAAATACTGCGATGAGTCCATTGATATCTTTATGTTGATTGATGAGAGTCACCGCACCCAGTTCGGCAACTTTGCCGCCCGCATGAAGCAGATGTTTCCTAACGCCTGTTACCTGGGCTTTACCGGCACGCCGCTGATGAAAAAGGAGAAGAACAACTTCGTCAAATTTGGCGGGCTGATCGATCAGTATTCCATCGATCAGGCGGTGAAAGATGGCGCCATTGTGCCTCTGTTATATGAGGGACGGCATGTGGAGATGGAGCAAAACAAGAAGGCCATCGATCTGTGGTTCAGCCGCCATACCCAGGGGCTTACCGACAAGCAAAAGGCGGACTTGAAAAGAAAGTACGCGCGGGCGGAGATGCTCAACAAGACCGATCAGGTCATTTACATGCGTGCCTTTGATATCAGTGAGCACTACCGTGCCAATTGGCAGGGTACCGGCTATAAGGCGCAACTGGTGGCACCGGGTAAGGTGGCTGCTTTAAAGTACCGGGAATATCTCGAAGATATTGGCTTTGTATCCTGCGAAGTAGTGATATCACCGCCGGACAGCCGGGAGGGGTTTGATGATGTAGATGACGAGCCGACCGATGAGGTGGTGAAATTCTGGCAGAAGATGATGAAACGGTACGGCTCTGAAGAAGAGTATAACAAGCAGATCGTCAATCGATTCAAATACGGAGAGGAACCGGAAATTCTGATTGTGGTCAGCAAGCTGCTCACCGGTTTTGATGCGCCCAGAAATACGGTGATGTACCTGTCCAGCAAGCTCAAGGAGCACACTCTCCTGCAGGCCATCGCACGGGTGAACAGGATTTTTGAGACCGAGAACGGCAATGCCAAAGAATTCGGCTATATCGTGGATTATGCCAGCATACTGGGTGAGCTGGACAAGGCACTGACGATGTACAGTGCCTTTGAAGGCTTTGAAGAAACGGATCTTGCCGATGCTTTGGTATCTGTACAAACAGAAGTGGAGCGCCTGCCACAGCAGTATTCTGACCTGTGGGATATTTTCAAACCCGTAAAAAACCAGTACGACGAGGAAGCCTATGAATTGCTCCTGGGGGACGATGCGCTGCGAGAAGAGTTCTATCAGCGACTGACGGACTATAGTAAAACCCTGGCAATCGCGCTTTCAGCCGAGAGATTTATCATGAACACGGCAGAGGATAAACTTCGGCAATACAAAAATGACCTTAAGCGTTTCCATAAACTAAAGGCGTCCGTGAAGATGCGTTATGCAGAAGCGATTGATTACCGGGACTATGAACCGAAGATAAAGAAATTGCTGGATACTCACATCTCGGCCAGTGAAGCGATCCAGTTAAACGCGCCGGTGAACATCTTTGATGAGAAGACGTTTAATCAAGTGAAAGAGGATCATGGCGTCTATTCAACCAAAACGGACGCCGCGAAGGCAGATGCCATCGCTCATGCCACTAAAAAAGCTATTACTGAACGGATGGAGGAAGATCCGGCCTTTTACCAGAAATTTTCCAAACTGATTCAGCAGGCCATCGATGATTTTCGTGCCAGGCGGATGTCTGAGCTTGAATATCTGAATCGCGTGACCGGCATTCGTGAAAAGGTCGTGAATAAACAGCACGATGATGTACCGGATGCGTTGCAGGGGAACGAAGACGCCATGGCCATTTACGGAGTGGTAAGGCCCTATTTCATGAAAGAGGGCACGAACGAAGCGGTTTCTGATGATCTGACCTCGGCAGCGGCCCTTTCAATTTACAAGATTATACGCAGTCATTGGAAGGTTCACTTTTGGGACGACGATGACGCAAAAAAGCGAGCCGTGAATGATATCGACGATTACCTGTACGACGAGATCAAGGAAAAAATGGAGTTTGAATTGAGTCTGGAGGCCATGGACGAGATCATCGAAAAATCCATGCAACTTGTCAAAAATCGGACGCCCCTATGAAGAGTCATTCAGGCTCTCTGGTCTATGGGGGGAGCAAAATTGCTTTCCAGGTTCAACATGCGCAAAGGAAGACCCTGGAAATAGCGGTGCACCCCAATGGCAGTGTCATCGTAAAGGCGCCTACAGACACTTCGCTAGATGAAGTACACCAACGTATGCGCAAGCGCGCCAGGTGGGTAGTAAAGCAGCTATTATATTTCCAGCAATTCCAGCCACGGACACCCAAACGGCGGTATCTGAGTGGCGAAACCCATCTCTATATGGGAAGGCAGTATCGTCTCAAGGTGGTAAAAAGCGAGGCGCCCGGCGTCAAACTTGCGCGTGGCTTCCTGTATGTGGGCGGACCAGAAAGGCTGGGGCCGAAAAAAGTGGGCGAAATTCTCGATAACTGGTATCTGCAGCGCGCAAGAAGCAAATTCCCGGAAAGCCTGGATCGGAATTTGAGGTATTTCCTGCGTAACGGCTACGAACAACCCAATCTTCATGTACGGAAAATGAAGACCCGCTGGGGAAGTTTATCCTCCCGTGGCACCTTAACGCTTAACCAGGAACTAATTCGCGCACCGAGGGATTGTATAGATTACGTAGTCACTCACGAGCTTTGCCACCTCAAGCACAAAGACCACTCCGCCAGGTTTTATCGTTTGTTGGAACAAATTATGCCGGATTGGGAACGACGCAAGCATAGACTTGAGCTGGCATTGGTATAAGTATCTGCTTTCCCTGAATAAGGGGGAGAGCAAATACCATATGTCATGACTGGCATTTGAGCGGATGGACCCATACCGGGTGACTATTCGATGATTTCTCTTGGAACGGCCCAGATTCACTTTAACTGCAACGCCCTGTCGTACAATGCCCTTTTATTGAGGCCCATGATACGCGCAGCAAGTTTGGCGGCTTTTTTAATCGGCAGTTCCTCAAGTAACACCAGCAGGAGCTGTTCGGCCTCGGGCGTCACAGCATCACTATTCAGTGGCTCCAACCCCTGCACCAGCACTACAAATTCACCTTTCTGCTGATTGGGGTCAGCCGTCACCCACGGCACCAGTGCTGCCAGCGTATCACCCTGTAGGGTTTCAAACTGCTTGGTGAGCTCGCGCGCTACCACCGCCCGGCGCTGGTCCCCGAACACGGCCTGCATGTCCTGTAATGACTCCACGATACGATGACTGGATTCATAAAAGATAAGGGTACGGGATTCCCCGTGCAGCTGTTCGAGACGGTGTCGACGGGCAGCACCTTTGGCGGGCAGAAACCCTTCAAAGATAAAACGGTCTGTGGGCAAACCAGACGCCGATAGCGCACAAATCAGGGCGCAAGGTCCAGGCACTGGAACCACCGGCACACCCGCCTCGCGCGCCAGACGTACCAGGTTATATCCGGGATCACTGATCAACGGCGTTCCGGCGTCGGAAATCATGGCAACCGAACTCCCCGCTGCCAGCTGCTCTACCAACTGCGGCGCCAGCTCACGTTCATTGTGCTCGTGCAACGCAGTCATTGGCGTTTGCAGCGCATAGTGCTGCAACAATCTTCGGCTGTGACGGGTATCCTCCGCAACAATACGATCCACAGCACCCAGCACTTCGATAGCCCGCGCGCTCAAATCGGCCAGATTACCGATCGGGGTCGCCACTATATACAGGGAACCTTTGACGGGCGCCTGCCGATCTTTATCCATCATTCTCTTCCAGTATGTGAACGGCTTTGCGGCGCGCCAAAATAGCATGCACAAGCGACCGGACCCCATTACAATAACCCGCTACCCGTTTTCCTGACCACACGGATACCTGTGTACCGATCACTTTCGCTGTTTTTCGTTGTCCTGCTGACCTTTGCCGGTTGCACCGGCACGCCCGAGCGGGCGGAAACCACCGGCGCAGACACCCTGTCCGCTTCGGCGCAGACATACATCAACCAGGGTGATTATCTGTCTGCCGCGCAACTGTATATCAGCGCGGCCAAAACAGCATCCGAAAATCAGCGCAGCACGCTGCGCCTGAGCGCTGCGGAACTTCTCGCCAGGGGTGAGCTGTGGCAGCAACTGGCTCCGGTTCTGGCCAGCCTTGACCCGGCCGGCCTCGATCCGTCACAACGGGTCCGCTATCTGCTGCTGGATGCCGAACGCGCACTGGCGGAGCACCGGCCGGAACCGGCCCTGGGACAGCTGCAAAAGATCAGCAACCCGGAATCTCTGCCAGATTTTGGCAAACGCTATTACCAGTTACGCGCCGAGGCATACGCGATGACCGGTAATGCCATGGAGGCGGCTCGGCAGTTGATCTGGCTGGACGGACTGATCGATGACCCGGAGCAGAAACTGGCCAATCAGTACCAGATCTGGGAGCAGTTCTCCAGTCTGTCTGATGACGCCTTGCAGCAGTTGCTCACCAGCCCAGCGCCCGATCCACTCAGTGGCTGGATAGAGCTGGTACTGATTACCCGCCAGAATGCGCGCAATTTACAGCGCTGGAACACGGCACTGGACAACTGGCGTATACGCTATCCCGGCCACAGCGCTGCTACCACGCTGCTACCCGATCTGCTACAGCAGGCTGGCCGGTTTGGCGCGCGTGCCAGACATATCGCGGTGCTACTGCCCCTGAGCGGTCCTGCGGCGGACTCCGCCATGGCTATCCGCGACGGTATTATGACTGCCTACTATCAGGACACCCTTGAACAGCCCGAATTACGTTTCTACGATACCGGTGGCAACCCGCAGATGCTGTGGTCCATTTACCAGACCGCTATCCAGGAAGGTGCCGAATTCGTCATTGGCCCGCTACTGAAAGACAGTATCCAGCAACTGGCACGCTCGGGTGACCTGCCTGTTCCCGTGCTCGCACTGAACCAGATCAGCAGCACGCGCACCACCTTACCCCTCTACCAGTACGGCCTGGCCCCGGAAGATGAGGCCCGTCAGGTTGCAGAGAAAATGATCAACGATGGCCATCGCCAGGTCATTTCACTGGTACCCGACACGGCCTGGGGATCACGTGTGCTGGCGGCTTTTGAACAGCAGTTCGCCAGCCTGGGCGGTGAAATACTGGCCGGCGGGCAGTACGCACCCAATAGCGCAGATTTCAAAATACCCATTGAACACACACTGAATCTGGACGCCAGTAAAAGCCGTCACCGTGCGCTGGAACGGTTACTGGGGGAAAAGCTGAATTTCGAACCACGCCGCCGTCAGGACGTAGAAGCTGTTTTTATCCTCGGCTTCCCCAGGCAGGCACGCCAGCTGAAACCACAATTACGCTTCCACCGGGCCGGTGATATACCGGTCTACAGCACCTCGCATGTCTTTGCTGCCAACCCCGACCCGTCGCTTGACCGGGATATGGATGGCCTGTTTTTCTGCGACATCCCCTGGGTTCTTGATTACGAAGGCCGGTGGACGAAACAACGCGAGCAGCTGCACTCCCTCTGGCCCAATCGCAGTCAACGCTTCCAGCGCCTGTTTGCGCTCGGCTACGACGCCTACCAGCTGGGTCCGTGGCTGGAGTCCCTGAACATGCCGGGATTTGCCTATTTTTCCGGCGCTACCGGTATTCTGACACTGGACCAGAACAAACAGCTGCACCGCACCCTGGTGTGGGCGCAGTTTCGCAAGGGACGGCCGCAACCAATTTTGCCCAGGGAGGGACAAAATGAACCGCAAAGCAACGGGAGATCGCGCTGAATTACTGGCATGCCGGTATCTGAAACGCCACGGACTGAGACTGCTGACCCGTAATTTTCATTGTCGCCGGGGTGAAATCGACCTGGTCATGCGCGATGGCGACAGCCTGGTCTTTGTTGAGGTACGATACCGGCAACAAACCCGATTCGGCCACGCTGCGGAAACGGTTACCCACGCCAAGCAGAACCGGATCATTTATTGCGCACGCTACTACATGACTGTGCATCAAAACTGGAACATGCCGGCACGTTTTGATGTTGTAGCGATGGAAGGCAACCTGGATGATGTCAGCTTGCAGTGGTTTGCGAATGCGTTTCAGCCGGGCGGCTAATCCGGGCCGCACACCCAACTGAATTGGAGATTTTTTATTATGGCAACACGCTGGATTGTTTCGGGCACTTTATTGATGTCCGCGCTATTGCTGAACGGCTGTATCCCGGTAGTGGTGGTAGGTGGCGCTGCCGCGACGGCGTCCGTGGTTCACGACCGGCGTACTACAGGGTCCATTGTCGAGGACCAGGCAATCGAACTGCGTGTCGGCGATGCTATTCGCAAGGACAAGGAATTGAGCAAACAGTCGCATATTAACGTCACAAGCTACGACTATATCGTCCTGCTGAGCGGTGAAACGCCTACCGAGGCATTCCGCACACGGGCCGGCGAACTTGCTCGTGCCCAGAAAGAAGTTCGGCGTGTACACAACGAGCTTGTGGTTGCCGCACCCAGCTCCATGATGACCCGCAGCAGTGATTCCCTGATAACCACCAAGGTAAAATCAGCCCTTTTCAAGGTAAAAATCACCGGTTTTGATCCCACACGGGTCAAGGTCGTTACCGAAAACGGAACGGTTTTCCTCATGGGCCTGCTGCACCGGAAAGAAGCCTCCGAAGTTACTGACAAGGCCCGCGAGGTTGGTGGTGTACAGCGCATAGTTACGCTCTATCGGTACCTGGATTAAACACCCCGCAGGCCTCGTATATGCCCCTTGCAATCTGACTTCATCAATCATCTGGAAACGCTGCTCGCCGCCGGGCAGTTGCTCACCGATCCCGCAGATTGCGTTGCCTACGGCTATGACAACAGCACCTTGCAGGGCCGGCCGTTGGCCGTGGCGCTGCCGGAAGACCACCAGCAGGTTGTAGCCATTGTTAAAGCCTGCCGGACATACGGAATTTCGCTGCTGGCGCGTGGCCAGGGGACCGGCACTACAGGCGCGACTGTCCCGATCGACGATCACTCTCTGGTTCTTTCCATGCAGCGCATGGACCGGATTGTTGAACTGAACCGTGACAACCGGCTGATGGTGGTAGAACCCGGCGTAACTAACAAAGCCGTACAGGATGCTGCGGCTACTGAAGGTTTCTTCTGGCCGCCGGACCCTACCAGCGCTTCGGTATGCACTGTGGGTGGTAACCTGGCCTATAATTCGGCCGGCCCGCGCGCCGTCAAGTATGGAACACCGCGTGAAAACACGCTGGCTTTGAAGGCCGTTACCGGCGCCGGCGAAACCCTGCATACCGGCGTGAGAACCACCAAGGGTGTTGTCGGATACGATTTAACCCGGCTGCTGATCGGCTCGGAGGGCACGCTGGCAATCATCACCGAGGCGACCCTGAAACTGACACCGGTGCAACCGGCGAAGCGTACTTTGCGAGCGATCTACAAAGATGTATACAGCGCCGCGTGCGCAGTTTCCAGCATCATGGCGCAACCGGTTATTCCCTGCGCCCTGGAATTCATGGACGGCAATGCCATCAACATGGTTCGCGACTTGCAGCCAGGCCTTCCCGAAACAGCCGGTGCGCTGTTGATGATCGAGGTTGATGGCATAGAGTCTCAACTGGGCGATATGGTCGCACACGTTGTTGATGCTGCATCGGTGACCGGCTTGCTGGATATTCAACAGGCTCAATCGCAGCAAGAGATTGCAGCGTTGTGGGAAACCCGCAAGGCGCTATCCCCCGCCCTGCGCCGCGTCGCACCCAAAAAAATCAACGAGGACGTCGTGGTACCGGTTTCGTGCATGCCGGAGCTGGTCAATCAGCTTGCCAGGCTTGCAGACAGGCATAAAATCAAGATCATCAATTTCGGCCATGCCGGCAATGGCAACCTGCACGTGAATCTACTCTACGATCCTGATGATCCTGCACAGCAGCGGCGAGCCCAGGCCTGTCTGGAAGAGGTATTCAACGCCGTGCTGGAAATGGGTGGAACAATTTCAGGCGAGCATGGAATCGGCCTGGTTAAGCGCGACTGGGTGTCGAAAGAACTCGACCCGATCAGCCTGAACCTGATGCACGCCATCAAGCACCAGTTTGATCCGGACGGCATTCTGAATCCGGGCAAGACACTGCCGGATATTGAAACCCGAATCGGGTCGTAGGATTCAATCCAGAGGCGGACGCCAGCCGGGTGTATTTTTCAAGCCGTCCTCAAGTTGCAGCTCCGGCTGCCAGTCCAGCACCTTCCGGATAGCATCATTGTCACAAACCCAGTCCGGGTGGCGTAGTTCACGCAGCTTTTCCGGTGTCAGCATGGGTGCATAACCCAACCGGCGCGCCAGCGCGCGATTGACCCACGCCGGGACTAATAACATGAACGGAGGAATTGATATGGCGCGCACCGGGCGCCGGCACAACCTGGATACGATGGCTGTAACATCGTCCCAGTTGTAACCGCCCGGCCTGCCGTCATGCAAACTGTAGATACCGTTTGCAACCGGTCCGCACTGCAGCCAGCGAACAACCAGACGAGCGATATCCTCGACATGAAGCATGGAAAATCGCGCATCTTTTTCACCAAAGACCGGCGCGATGCCTTTTGCCATGAGTCTGAACAGGGGTAACATTTCGCGATCTCCGGGTCCATATACAGCGGGTGGGCGCAGCGCGATCCAGTTCAACGCACCGGCCTGTTGCTCCAGTACCTGTTCACCGCGGTACTTGCTTGCAGCATAGAAGGACAAATCGGGTTCACGTGCAGTTATGGAAGAAAAGCACAGCAGACGTGCAGGCTTCGTTTGTGATGACATGACCTCCACAAGATTGCGTACGCCGTCGACGTTTACCCTGTCAAATGCCTGCGCATCGACTCCGCGCACTACGCCTGCACAATGCACAACAGCAATCGCATTCGTGCACAGCCGCTTCAGGGCCTCACGGTCACCCAGATCACCCGGCACCCACTCATCGACGATACCTTGCAGCAACTGTGTCCGTACCCGGGATCGTACCAGGGCGCGCACCTGCCACCCCGTAGCGTGCAACAGGCGACAGATGGCCTGCCCTATGAATCCTGTGGCGCCGGTAACCGCTATCCATTCAGACATTGATCGTTACCTTTGCGGAGGCAAAAAATAACCGGCCGAAGCCGGTTATTTCTGTAGCATCTGCTCACCGGGCGTTAGCCTTGCTTAAGCTCCAGCTCGCTGTTCGTTTCCCTGACCAGCGCACTCATGTCGTGTGAATCGATGAAGTTCTGGCGTGCCTTGGAACGCGACAACTTGCCAGATGAAGTACGCGGCAAAGTATGCAGGGGTACCAGCTCAACCAGCACGTCCATACCCAGTTCCAGATGAACCAGACGGTTCAAACGATCAGTCAGGTTGGCGCGCACGTTCGCATCGGCCTCACGACACTGAACCACCAGCACGCATATTTCATCACTATCAGGACTCGGCACTGAGAAAGCCAGTGCATCACCCATACGCACTTCGGGTTGATGCTCGGCAAGATACTCCAGATCCTGCGGCCAGATATTGCGACCGTTGATAATAATCAGGTCCTTTTTGCGCCCGGTAATAATCAGCCGACCGTCAACCTGGTAGCCCACGTCGCCGGTATTCAGCCATCCATCTTCCGACAGGGTACGGGCTGTTTCTTCCGGCTCATCGAAATAACCGGACATGACGCTGTCTCCGCGTACGAAAATACTACCGCTACGGCGATCAGACAATACCTTGCCTGACTCATTCCGGATTTCCACTTCGTATTCCGGCAACGGTTTGCCACATTCCACAAAACACCGCGCTCTGCCCGGATTTTCGAAATTCGCGATGGGCAGCGCTTCCTGGAAATCTGAGTGATGATCGCCGTCAACACAGTCCGTAGAGTGCCCTTCGAACAAAGGCGCAAAACTGATCGCCAGCGAACATTCAGCCATGCCGTAACAGGCCAGAAATGCCTTTTCGTTGAATCCGGCCGGTGCGAGTGCCTTGGCAAAACGGGTCAGGGTTTCAGAGCGGATCATTTCCGCACCAACACCCGCAACACGCCAGTTGCTCAAATCATATTTTTCGGCTTCACCGGGACGCAAACGCCGCGTGCACAATTCGAAGCCGAAAGGCGGACTGAATGAAATCGTCGCCTTGGTCTTGGTCATCAGTTTCAGCCACTGGCGCGGACGCATGGCAAATTCACGCGTATCCAGATAATCAACAGAGACCTGGGCCGCTACCGGGACCAGAACCAGGCCGACCAGGCCCATGTCGTGATAGAAAGGCAACCAGGAAAAACACCGGTCACCACGGCCCATCTTGACGCCGTGACGAATAATACCCGTCAGGTTACTCATGACCGCTTTCTGCTTGATGACAACACCACGCGGAAAGCGGGTACTGCCGGATGTGTACTGGATGTAGGCTATATCGTCAGGCTCTGCGGCTGGCAACTCGATGTCTGCTTCCGGAAGCACATCGAAAATACCGGGATCACCAATCAGCCTCAGCTCCAGGCCTTCGCCGGCTTCCTCAAGGAACGAGGCATAACCACTGGGCGCCATGGCCATGGCCGCTTTGCTTGATTGCAGCAAACCCCGCAACTGGGTCACGTAGACCGTATGCCCGCCCAGATTCACGGACGCCGGCAGGGAAACGGGGATCAGCCCGGCATACTGGCAGGCAAAGAAAAAACGCAGGAAATCAGGATTAGTCTCGGCGACCAGAGCGACGCGATCACCCTTTTCGAGACCCGCGCCGAGTAATTTTCGCGCCAGCACGCGCGATTCCTCGCGCAATTTCGCGTACGGGAGCGTTGCGTAGAGTTCACCTCTGCCCGTATAAAAATTCGCGCCGGTTTCACCCTGGGCCGAGTAATCCAGGGCTTCGGTCAGAGTGGCGAAATCAGCGGCACGAAATGGCAGATTGTGTACGGTTGGTGTCGATATTGTGCCCAAAAGACTTAATCCCTGTTTGAGGTTTGCTATGTTCAGGTTCCGGTCAAGAGACAGGAACACCCCCAAAAAAGTTCACTTAGCTACCATATGCAGGAAACTGCGGCTACCCTGCATCACAAAAATCGTTTATGTGCATGGAAACTGCCGGCCATCGGAAGAAGCGTTGTATTTTCCCAACTAACCTGTCCGTGGACTGCTACCCTACACTACGGATGTGCATTATTCATACAATAGGGTAAAAATACAATACTTTTTTCGAAGAATTTTCAGTTTTCGTGCGCCAGTCGTATAACTTTTTTCGGAAATGTCGTTATTTTACTACAAGTCCATCCTCACTCCAGGCCGGAACTGACTACCCGGGTGACCCAATATTCCGTCAGTTCAAAAGGCAAGTTACGGGCCATTCCCCTCCCGAATGCTGACTGAGTACCGGTCCACCGGATCATCAAGTTATCCACAATGCCCGGTTTTTAACTCTCGAGCCAATCTGGCGGCCGGCAAACCAGCCGCGTATGATCATCGCCCTTCAACGGCAAAACTAAAGGCTGGTCATAACTCAATGCCGCACAACAAGGACGAGCTGACGGTTCGCGCAGTAAATAATCGCACGCTGTTGAACCAGTTTATCCACCTGCCCGAGATGCTGTACCGCGATGATCCGAACTGGGTCAGTCCACTATATTTCGAACAAAAAGAAAAATTTACAAATAAAAATCCGTTTTTTCAACACGCGCGCTGGCAAGCCTGGATCGCCTACTGTGACGGCCGCCCGGTGGGCCGGATCAGCGCACAGATCGACGACCTCCACTTGCAAAAGTTTCAGGACCGGACAGGCCACTTCGGCTGCCTGGAAGCGATTGACGAGCAGAAGGTGTTTGATGCGCTGTTCGCCAGCGCCGAATCATGGCTCAAATCCGAGAGCATGGTACGCGCTACCGGGCCTTTCAACCTGTCGATTAACGAAGAATGCGGGCTGCAAATCGATGGCTTCGATACACCGCCACGCATCATGATGGTGCATGGGCGCCCCTATTACGGGCAGGCTGTGGAGGCTGTCGGATACCGGAAAGCGGTTGACCTGATTGCCTACCGCCAACCCCCGGATTTCACCGTACCCAGAGTCATGCAGCGCCTGGTCGGGCGGGTGGCGGATCGGGTCCATATCCGGCCGCTGAATCGGAAGCGGCTGAAAAGTGAGCTGGCGCTGATGCTCGACATTTTCAACGACGCCTGGTCGGAAAACTGGGGCATGGTACCGATCACCGAGGCAGAATTCGAAGAGGTTGGCAAAGCCATGACGTTGTTGATCGACGACAATTTCGTTCAGATCGCGGAAGTCGACGGCGAAGCGGCAGCCATGATTGTCTGTCTACCGAACATCAACGAAGCCATTCAGGATCTGCATGGCAGGCTGCTGCCTTTTGGTTGGCTGAAGCTGCTGTGGCGCCTCAAGGTGCGCTACCCGAGGACCGCCCGCATCCCTCTGATGGGCGTGCGCAAAAAATATCACCACACCCCTTTTGGTCCGGCGCTTTCCTTCATGATTACCGATACCCTGCGCTACCCGGTGCTGGCGCGCGGCATCCGGGAAATGGAAATGTCATGGATACTGGAACACAATAGCGGCATGCGTAATATTATCGAATCACTGGGTGGACAGGCTTATCAGACTTTCCGCCTGTATGAAAAAGCGCTGTAAACTGCGCTGCCTATGACCCGCGAACGCTTTACCGCCATCATCCTGGCCGCCGACCGCAATGCCAATGACCCCTTGCTGGAAGCCACTGGCGCCCGCTGCAAGGCATTGGTAAAAATCGACGGCACGCCGATGTTGCAACGTGTAGTGACAGCATTGCTTTCCAGTGAACGGGTCGGAACTATCCTGCTCTCCGGTCCGGCGCGCGAACATCTGACTGACAGCGAATTCCTTGAGACCGCGCTTAATAGTCATCAGATCAGCTGGAAAGCGGCGAGCGACAGTCCGAGCAGCAGTGCCTGGCAGGTTATGCAGGCGCTGGCCGACGAAACCCCGGTACTGGTCACCACCGCAGACCACCCGTTGTTGACGGCCGGGATTGTCGATCACTTTCTGGACGGCGCTGTGCAAAACGGCGCCGATCTCGCGGTAGGCATCGCCGCCTTCCACACGGTGCAGAACAAGTTCCCGAAAGCGAAGAAAACGGTCACCCGCTTCAGGGACGGCGATTTCTGCGGCTGTAATCTTTTTGCCTTTCTGACCCCGGAATCGCGCCGCGTAGCCGCGGTATGGCGCGAGATCGAGCAGCAGCGCAAAAACCCGCTACGGATTATCAGCCAGCTCGGCTGGTGGTCAGTACTGCTCTATCTGCTGGGCAGGCTGACACTGGACCAGGCACTGGCAAAGCTGTCAAGAAGGCTTGATATCAGCATCCGACCGGTACATTTACCCTTTCCGGAAGCCGCCATCGACGTGGATTCCATCGCCGATCAGGAACTGGTTGAAGAGATAACCGGCACCGACAGCTGATGCTCGTGCTGCAGCGCAAAATCCCGACTACCCATCTGGTAGCCGCGTATGCTAACCCGGACTGACCAGCAGTCAGTTTCGCGCAGAACTTTGTACAGATAATATTGCGCCCGCCGCCCGGGCTTGTGGCCGATCGCCGACGCGGAGGGAATACCAAATACGGGAATCGTCCGTTCACCCCAGGGGATCCCGGATTCCATAGGGCGGTGGCTGTGACCGTGGAGCACCAGTTCAGCGCCTGCACGCCCCAGAATATCGCACAGGTCGTCACCGTCGGTCAGCCGCTTGCGCCACTTTTCATCCTGCACCCGCGGCGGATGATGTAACAGTACAATACGAAACAACCCCTGCTCTCCGGTTTGCTGCAGCAGGAGGGAAAGCTTCTCGCGCTGCGCCGAACCCAGCGAACCGGTGGCGAAGAATGGTGCTGACGGGGCAGCACTGGACAGGCCGATAAGGGCAACACCGTTTCGGATGCGCAAACTCGGGAATACCGGTTTCTGCGCTTTCCCCGCGTTGTCGTCCGACACCATATAGGGTTCCCATTGTGCAAAAGTACTGCGCCAGGAGGTACCGATATAGGCATCGTGATTGCCGGGAATGACCGTCACCCGGTCAGCACTGCCCAGGCGGTCCAGCCACTGGCGCGCCTGCTGAAACTCCGCCGGCAGACCGATGTGGGTCAAATCCCCTGTTACGACAATATGCTCGGGATGGGTCTGCGCAAGATCGCGCAGCAGGGCATCCAGCACTTCTACACGATGCTCCTTGCGTCGCTTGTACCGCCAGGACAAATAACCCAGCACCCGTTTATTCAATAGCTGGCACAGGCGCACCCCCCGCAACGTCGTCAGGTGTGGATCAGACAAGTGCGCAAAATACAGTCCGGCTGGATCCGGAATTTTTATTTTACTCATAGATCCCTGTAACGAATTTGTTGATTGATCCACATTCACTTAGGATACCGTTCGATTACCCCTGACAGAGTCTGCGCCAGTCCCTTGAATCCCAGCCACCCTGAAAAGTCTCCCGGTATCGGCCTGATCACGAATCCGCACAGCCGGCGTAACCGCGCACACCCGGGCCTGGTACAGGCTATTGTCGCAAATCATCCGTACATCCACCATCAGATCACCCGGGACAGAGATGATATTTTGCGCGTACTGCAGGATTTCGCAGAACAGGGCGTGGCTGTACTGGCTATCAACGGCGGCGATGGTACGACCTCACAGGTGTTTACTGAGCTGTTCAACAAGAACCCGTTCACTCGCTTTCCATCTATTATTCTGCTACCGGGCGGAACAACCAACATGAACGTCGGTGACGTCGGTGTGCGCGGCAGCCTGAAGAGCGCTCTGTGTCGTATGGTGGAATGGGCCAGTACCGGAAAAGGGCGCATTCAGCGACTCCGTCGCGCCATGCTTCGTGTCGAAGGCTCGCTGGACGGAAAAACAACGTACGGGATGGCATTCGGTGCAGGTACTGTCATTCGTGGCATAGAATACTGTCACAGCAATGTTCACAGGATGGGAATAAAAAATGAACTCGGCCCCGGGCTTGTGACACTGCGAACCATCTGGGGCATGGCCCGAAAAGAGCCCTATTTTTCAGATCCCACCCCGATTCGCATTGAACTCGATGGCTTGCCCGACCCACAAGTCCGGGAAGTAGTGCTTATCAGCATAAACTCGCTTGACCGGCTGTTTCTTGGCCTGAAACCCTACTGGGGCAATGAAGATGCGCCGCTGCACTGCACCTGGGTGCAAAAACCGTCGCATAAGGTAATGCGCGCTTTTCTTGCCGTGCTGCGTGGAAAACCCAATCGCCATGTTACACCTGAGAACGGTTACTTCAGCCATAACGCACAAAAAATCCAGCTCTGGCTGGATGGTACCTTTGCCATTGACGGTGAGTTGTATCATGCCACTAACGAGCAGGGTCCGATCACTGTCAGCAGCACCGATGAAATCGAATTCATCCGCATAAACAAGTAGTCAGACATGAATCAAAACAGCGCACAGGATAAACTGGTTGAAAAGATTGCCGGGTTGACACCTTCTCCTGAACACCCTGCGCTCGCCCATCTTGTCGAATCACTGAAAGACCGACACGGCAGTTGCGTTGTTTCCGTCCTGTTTTACGGCTCCTGCCTGCGCAGTGGTGATCCTTACGATGGACTGGTTGACCTTTACCTGATCGTCGACAGGTACCGCTGTGCAAATTCCGGCTGGATAAAAGCAGCATGGAACCGGGTGCTACCACCCAACGTGTTCTATGCTGAGTTCGCCCACGAAGGTCGAACGGTGCGTTGTAAATACGCCATTTTGTCGCTTTGTGACCTGGAAAAAGGGACTTCCCCACGCTGGTTCCATTCCTACCTGTGGGGGCGATTCAGCCAGCCCACGGCTGTCGCCTGGTGCCGTGATGCCACTGCCAGAGATCGTGTTGAACACAGCCTGGCCCGGTCAGTCACCACATTCCTGAACCGGGTGTTACCCAGCCTGCCGCCGCAGGGAAGCGTTCAGTCTCTGTGGGGCAACGGGTTGCAACTGAGTTACGGTGCAGAATTGCGCGTCGAGTCATCCGCTCGCTCACGTGAACTGTTTGAGGCCAATAAAACCTATTACCAACAGGTCACCAGTCTGTCCGCAACATTGCTGGACTATCCATTCACTATCTCTGAAACACCGCAGGCAATAGACTATCTGGCCCGGATTCCTCCAGGCCGCCGCCTCATCAGCCGGGTCGGCTGGAAAATTCGCGCACTGTTGGGCAAGTTCCTGTCGCTTGCCCGCCTGATCAAGGCCCTGTTCACCTTTGATGGCGGTCTGGACTATATCGCCTGGAAACTGGAACGTCATTCCGGTGTGCACATCGATATACCGGACCGGGTGCGTCGCTACCCGTTGATATTTATCTGGGGCCTTTTCCTGGACCTGTACAGGCGCGGCGTGTTTCGCTGACGGGCCGATGAATTCCCCTCCCCGTATCTGGCTGGTACTTGGTGACAAGCTGGGTGACAACGCCCAGCTAACAATGATCGCCGACAGCCTCGACCTGCCTTATGAAGTCAGACACCTGGTGCCGAAACAGGAATACCGGCTGGGTAAACCGCGCTTCAAGGCATCGCTGCAACACCTGGATCTGGAAAATTCGGATCCACTTGCCGCACCCTGGCCGGACCTTGTGATCACCGCCGGGCGCAGGCACTCCATGGCAGCGCTGTGGATAAAACACCAGTCCCCCGCTACCAAACTTGTCCTGCTGGGTCGACCACGCCGCTGGATCGAGCGGTTCGACCTGGTGATTTCACTCCCCCAGTACCAGCTACCGGATCTGCCACAGGTGATGCATCTGTCGCTGCCGTTGATGAGAAC
>ENA-ORDP01000708-ORDP01000708.1-marine-sediment-metagenome-genome-assembly--contig:-NODE-708-length-20583-cov-8.386204_pt1 | contig 20583 bp, 20 predicted proteins | sample MGYA00248627_ERZ508539 | MGnify/ENA primary metagenome ERZ508539 (study PRJEB26208, sample SAMN05571518) | marine sediment metagenome | biome: deep sea; feature: Hydrothermal vent; material... | reverse complement strand
AGGGTGGGCACGATTTTTGTGCACCACAGGCACTTCCTTCGGTCGCCCACGCGGGGAACCTCAAGGATCCATTTCACCTGGTTAACATCCCAAAAGAAAGTAACGCGTGGGCACAAACCCCGTGCCCACCCTACGGCCCTTTGCGTTGAAATATTTTATTCAGGTTTCAGCCAGGTCGCCTTTTTCTTCCAGCCATTTTTTTCTGTCTGGGGCGCGTTTCTTTGCCAGCAGCATGTCCATCATCTGTGCTGTGCCATCACCGGATTCGATAACCAGTCTTGCCAACCGGCGGGTGTCAGGATCCATGGTGGTTTCGCGCAGCTGTAAGGGGTTCATTTCGCCCAGGCCTTTGAAGCGGGTGACGTTAATCTTGCCTTTTATTTTTTCCGCGCTGATACGATCCAGTACGCCCTGACGCTCGCTGTCATCAGTGGCATAGAAGATCTGCTTGCCGACATCGATTCGATACAGCGGCGGCATGGCCACATGGACGTGGCCTTCGTCTACCAGGCTTTTGAAGTGACGCATAAACAAGGCCGTCAACAGTGTGGCGATATGCGCGCCATCTGAATCGGCATCGGCAAGAATGATCACCTTGCCGTAACGCAGTCCCTTGAGATCGCTGGAACCTGGATCGACACCCAGCGCAACCGAGATATCATGCACTTCCTGCGAGGCCAGCACTTCGGCTGAATCCACTTCCCAGGTATTCAGAATTTTACCGCGCAAAGGCATGATAGCCTGGAACTCACGATCCCGGCCCTGCTTGGCCGAACCGCCGGCCGAGTCACCTTCCACCAGAAACAGTTCGCCCTGCATGGGATCCTGGGAAGCACAGTCCGCAAGCTTGCCGGGCAAAGCCGGACCCTGGGTGACTTTCTTGCGCACCACCTTGCGTCCGGCGCGCAGGCGGCTCTGGGCATTACTAATCGCCAGCTCGGCAATACGCTCAGCTTCTTCCACATTCTGGTTCAACCACAGACCAAAGGCATCCTTGACGATACCGGAAACAAAGGCAGCACATTCACGCGAGGACAGGCGCTCTTTGGTCTGGCCGGAGAACTGCGGATCGGAAATTTTAACCGAGAGCACGTAGCTGACCTTGTCCCAGACATCTTCAGGCGACAGTTTGACGCCACGAGGCACCAGATTGTGGATTTCACAAAACTCACGCACCGCTTCGGTCAGGCCGGTTCGCAAACCGTTGACGTGGGTGCCGCCCTGGGCCGTCGGAATCAGGTTGACGTAGCTCTCAGCCACATTGATGCTGGCATCCGTAACCCAGACCAGCGCCCAGTCCACGACCTCGTCATTACCCGCCATGCTACCGACAAACATATCCTGTGGTAAAACTTCCGCACCGTTCAGTTCATCCATGAGATAGGCATTCAGGCCATCTTCATAATGCCATTCTTCTACCTCACCGCTTTTCTCATCCTTGAAGCTGACTAGCAAACCGGGACACAGCACCGCTTTGGCGCGCAATACGTGCTTGAGCCGGGGAATGGAAAAATGGGGTGAATCGAAATATTTCGTGTCCGGCCAGAAACGCAGGGTGGTGCCAGTGTTGCGTTTACCCACTGAACCGATCTGTTTCAGCTTGGAGACCGGCTCGCCATGAGCAAAGACCATGTTGTATTCTTTGCCGTCGCGTTTTATCCACACTTCCAGACGCTTCGACAGGGCATTGACCACCGAGACCCCGACGCCGTGCAGGCCGCCGGAAAACTGATAGTTTTTGTTGGAGAATTTGCCCCCTGCGTGCAGGCGGGTCAGGACGACTTCCACCCCCGGCACGTTCTCGCCTTTGTGTATATCCACGGGCATTCCCCGGCCATCATCGCTGACCTGGACAGAGCCATCTTTGAACAACACAAGATCCAGCCTGCTGGCATAGCCCACGATAGCTTCATCAACACTATTGTCAATGACTTCCTGAGCCAGGTGGTTGGGACGTTCAGTCTGAGTGTACATGCCGGGACGCTTGCGTACCGGCTCAAGTCCGGTGAGGACTTCAATCGCGTCGGCGTTATAGGATTCTTTACTCATGGACCATAGTGTTTGGCTTAAAATTTTATTTTCAGAAAAATTTTTGTAAGCCGCATTCTACGGGTTTTGGCGTCAATGGTAAAAAGAATTAACAGGATGATTTCCTACTCCTGCGTGGAAACGGTATTAATCGTTACATAAGTATTTGCATGTATTTTATCCCCTCACCCCCACCCTCTCCCAGGGGGAGAGGGGGCTATGATGCCAATACTTATGCAACGATTAAGTGATAGCTTAACTCACTTTAAATCGTCCCACCAGTTCCTGTAAGTCCAGCGCCAACTGGCTTAGTTCCTTGCTGGCATCCGCCAGTTCAATGGTATGACTCGAAGTATTATCCGCGACCTGGTTGATATTGATGATGTTTTCATTGATTTCCCCGGTCACTTCCCGCTGTTGGTGCGCGGCATCCGCAATCTGCCTGTTCATAAGGCTGATTTCATCCACCGCACGGGTAATGGCTTCCAGGGCAACCCCGGCAAGACCCGCCTGCTCGACACTCTCCTTCACCTGTTTGCGCCCGCTTTCCATTTCTGTCACGGCTTCGCACGCCGCACTTTGCAGTTTCTCAATCATCTGGCGGATTTCCCCGGTGGAAGACTGGGTGCGAGCGGCCAGATTACGAACTTCATCGGCCACCACGGCAAAGCCCCTGCCCTGATCGCCCGCGCGCGCGGCTTCGATAGCCGCATTCAGAGCCAGCAGGTTGGTTTGCTCAGCAATACCGCTAATCACCTCAAGCACCGAGCCAATATTTTCACTGTCGCCTTCTAAACGATGGATCACCGCAGCCGTCTGTTCAAACCCCGAAGCCAGTTTTTCGATGGAAGAAATCGTGGTTTCGACAACCTTCCGTCCATCCCGCGCCTGTTTGTCGGTTTGACTCGCAATCCCGGCAGCCGACTCGGCGTGTTGACTGACATCATCCACAGTCACTGTCATTTGTCCCATCGCCGTGACTACTTTTTCAATTTCACTTCGCTGTAACTGCATACCCTGCGTGGTGTCATCACTGATCGTTGCCATTTTATCAGCCGCCACAGCCAACGTGGAGGTTGAGGATGAAACATGCAAAATCGTGCTCTGTATTTTTTCAACGAAACTGTTGAAACCAGCCGATAGCCTGGCCAGTTCATCCCGCCCGCGTACTTTCATACGCTGAGTCATATCACCGTCACCCTCGGCGATATCGGTCATCGCATCGACCGTGGAATTTAGCGCACGGGTAATCGAGGTTGTGAGTAGTGACCCCCCGCCAAATCCGATAATCAGCCCCAGCAAGAGTAAACCCCCTATCAGCTCTGTGGTCATCTTGACCCGCGATAACAGCGCTTCAGCCATATTTTCCGAGATTCCACGCTGGCGTAGAACAATCCAGTTCAGATTATTTTTAATGGTCTCGACAAGCGGGCTGATTTCAGTGGCAATTAAATAAGCATCCATACGCCATTTCTTGCTGCTATGGATTTTTATTAAGGTATCCTGGAGTCCAAAATAGACTTTCATTTTCCGGGCAATCACGGATACGGCTGTTTCCTCCTCAAAATCGAGCAGTTCATTATAGCCCTGCACTTTTTTCAGACCTTTCTCAAAACCTCCCCGGTAAAGCCTGATATTTTTAATATCGGCGGTATCTCTGAATGCAATAAATGCCCGAGTGGCATTGACGATGTTCATCCATGTCTGGCGCAGATTGTTCATATCCAGAAAAAGATTGCGGCGTTTTTGACTCATATCTTCCCCGCTCTCAGCAAGAATCATCTGTGCCAGACTTTCCTGGATTTCTTCTGTTACCGGTTCCATTTTACTCGCTGAAAAGCCAATGCCCGGCTGATTTTTGTTGAAATTTGATGCCAGTTCCAGCATCTCGGCCCGGTATCCCTGATATCGATCGATACCTTTCTTGATCATCCGCACCCGCTCCAGCATGTCCTTGTCCGTCCTCACATTAGACATCCGCTGAAGCTTTTCAAGCTGTTTGTCTAACACCCTTAGCAAGCGCAGGTATTCGGTCTTGTCATGCTCTGATTTACTCAGGAGATAAAAACCCAGCGCGGCGTTAGCGCCATCCAGCGTCTCTGCCAGTTCCATCGACAGAATCACCGTTGGCTGGGCAACCCCGGTTACTTCGGTAATTTTTGTGCGTGCGCTAGAAAGGCTATACAAAGCCGTCAGGGAAACCACCAGCAGCAATAGCACCAGAGCGGCAAAACTGAACCAGAGTTTATGGCTGATTTTAAAACGTGAGAATATTCCGGGGGTATTTTGCAGGATCGACGACATAACCACTCTCTCTATAACTATAATTCGTGAGTAGTTTGTGTATCGGCGTATTATGCATTTTCTTTATCAATAAACTGCCCCACCGCAAGCGGGCGCGGGGTATTAAACGGTACCCTGCTGATGGGTTTCCCTCCTGGACTTCGTGCTTCGCTCTACCCATCTCATCATCCTACTGTTTTTCGCGGCAAACAGCGGGGAATTAAACCCAAAGAGATTAAAGACACTTCCCTGTGTTAATTCTTTAAAATCAGCTTGCTACAGGCTCACGCCCAGCCGCTGTGCTACTTCTTCATAGGCTTCAACCACCCCCCCCAGTCCCTGGCGAAAGCGATCCTTATCCAGCTTCTTGCGGGTTTCGATATCCCACAGGCGGCAACCGTCCGGGGTAAACTCATCACCCAGCAAGAGGGCGCCCCGATAACGTCCGAACTCCAGTTTGTAATCCACCAGCAACATACCGGCATCGCGAAACAAGCTGGCCAGAATATCGTTGACTTTGAAGGTCAAGGCCTTCATCTGGGTAATCTCATCCCCGGTTGCCCATTTGAAGGACAGGATGTGATAGTCGTTGATCATGGGATCGTGCAGTTCATCATTTTTGAGGAAAAATTCAAAGGTGGGTGGATTCAGATCCAGACCTTCCTCCACGCCCAGACGCCGACACAGACTACCGGTGCTGATATTGCGTACCACACATTCGATTGGCAACATCTCCAGCTTTTTCACCAGCGACTCTTCATCATTGAGGATTTTTTCGAAATGGGTTGCCACACCCGCGGCTTTCAGCTTTTCCATAATAAAGGCATTGAATCGATTATTGATTCTGCCTTTACGATCAAGCTGTTCAATTTTCTCACCGTCGAAGGCGGAGGTGTCATTGCGAAAATGCAGAATCAGTTTATCGGCATCATCGGTGGCATAAACGGTCTTGGCCTTACCGGCAAAGAGTTCGTCCTGTTTTTTCATTTCGAGGTCCTGACCTGGATAAACCACAAGATAAGTACCTTCACGAAATAATTTTCTGCAAAATGCACAGAAAATCATTTCTAAGGTACTAAAAATATCTCGTTAAAAACCGGCTGGACTTCATAAAACCCATTCAGTCCAACCTGCATATAATCTAAATTTCGCACCAGTCAAAACCCGTGTCCTGGCTGGCGACTTTAATCCAATCACGCTCACAGCCCGTTGTTCCCGCCAGGGAATCGCAGGCGAGAGCCGGGGTATTATTCTGTTCACTCAGGTGCGCGATCACCAGATGCTTCAGACGCGGGTGATCCAGTACCCCCAGCAATGCCGCTGTCTGGTCGTTGCTTAAATGCCCAAGGCGACCCGCCACCCGTTGCTTGAGTGAGAAGGGATACGGTCCCTGCTCCAGCATCGAGAGATCATGGTTGCATTCCAGTAACAGGGCGTCACAGCCATCCAGCTGTGTTTCGATATAGGGTGTAATCGTACCGGTATCGGTCAACATGCCCAGCCGCTTCTGCCCGTCGGTGAAGACAAACTGGCAGGGTTCCTGCGCATCATGAGGAACAGGATACGTTTGAATCGCCAGATCCTGTATTTCAAAACCCTGATGCACATCCAGGTAATGCAGGCGGGGCAGTACACCCAGCACCGCCTTGCCGTGCGTACCCCGTGTGGTCCACAACGGAATATTATATTTGCGCGCCAGTGGTCCCGCGCCGCGAACATGATCCCCATGCTCATGGGTGATGAGAATCGCATCCAGCTGCGTGGCCTCTAGGCCATAGCGGGACAGGCGCGCTTCGGTTTCCCTGAGACTGAAACCACAGTCAATCATCACACAGGTTCCGGCTGCCTGCACCAATGTCGCATTGCCTTTGCTACCGCTACCCAATGAGGCGAAACGCATATGACTCCGGCTATTTCAGATATTTCTGTAGTTTGGTCAGGATCAACCTGGATAATTTAGAGTTGAGAATCTGACCCCCCCCCCGGCGGCGCATGGAGATCTGCACAACATCGTCCTCTGTGTCGAGTTTCAGGATAAAGGCATTATTATCGCCCACGACATCATTACCGAAGATACCTTCAAACCAGTTCTTATCCTCCTGGTTACGGAAGTCCTTATTCAGAGAGAAATAGTACACCCCGGCGGAACGATTGCGATCATCCACATGGATACCCATGCGATCCATGGCCAGACCCACCCGCCGCCAGGTGCGCGGGAAAGTCTCAGTGACGTTCAGGTATAGGTTGCCCTTCTCTTCGACCAGTTTGGCATGCGAAATTTCCTTTTTCGTGGTAATCGCCTTTGCCGTATTCTTTTTGATCCCCTGGAAGATCAGGAAACGCATCAGCATTTCCCTTTCCAGACCCGGATCGGACTTCCGATACTCCCAATAAGTATCATCCGCATCGCTGGTGTCGTCCTCGATATGCTTTTCACGCAGGCCCTGGTGAGTAATAAACAGCAGAGTCTTGTCTCCATCCTGCTCCAACCGAGCGATATAGCGATCTTTCAGACCGGCAGAAGAAAAGCTGTTGAAAATAACCGAAAACCAGTCGCTGGGCAGTTTCACCCGGTTCTCCTGCCAGTCGGTCTCCATCATGCCCAGCTTCTTGTCTTCGTGAACAATCTTGAATCCCAGCGACTTGAAGAAGGACTCAAGTTTCGACCAGACTTTATCCGCCGGCGCGTCGAATTCCAGCCAGCGCACTGCGCCATCGCGTCGCATACGCACACCCGCTGTCGCGGTTCCCGAAGAGCCGTCCCGGTTTTTCACCGTCCCTTTTTTCTCATAGGACGCAATGCTGGTCTGTTCGGCGGCAATCGACGGTATTTTCAGGCTCTCGTCGCCCCTGGGTAAGACCAGGCCCGGTGGCACTTCCAGTGGTTTGCCATTTTCATTTTGAACATTGTAATCCCCCTCATAATGGGGGCCAGTGGATGAACAGGCCATCATAGCGAGTGACAAGATTAGAAGGGCAAGATTTTTGCCTGGGATCAAACGTACTGACATTTTTTCTACCTGAGGGAATTCGGGGCCTGATTCGTCATCAGGCCTGAAGAATATCGGCCTGTTGCAAGGCCTGATGAAGTTTACCACGATACGCTTCGGAGAGGGGGGTCAACGGCAGACGAATGCCGGTCCCTATCATCCCCATATCATACAGCGCCCATTTGATCGGAATCGGGTTGGCTTCACAAAACAGGCCGGTGTGCAGAGGCATGAGACGCGCATTGATCGCCACCGCCTTCTCCCTGTCGCCCGCCCGTGCGGCGGCACACATTTCATGCATATCGTGCGGCGCCACATTGGCCGTAACAGAAATATCACCCCGCGCGCCCAGCAAGATCAGCTCCATGGCCGTGGCGTCATCCCCACTGAACACGGCAAAATCGTCGCCACAACGCTGGATCAACTCGCGGGCACGTTCCAGATCACCGGTGGCCTCCTTGATGCCCACGATATTTTCAATCCCCACCAGACGCACCACGGTGTCCGGCAACATGTCCACCGCGGTGCGCCCCGGCACGTTGTAAAGGATCTGGGGGATAGCCACCGCCTCGGCCACCGCTTTGAAATGCTGGTACAGGCCTTCCTGGGTGGGCTTGTTATAGTAAGGCGTCACCAACAAACAGGCGTCCGCACCCACCTCTTGGGCGCTACGGGTCAGCTCGATAGCCTCCTGCGTAGAATTGGAGCCGGTGCCGGCAATGACCGGGATCCGACCGGCGGCAAGCGCCACCACCTGCCTGATAACGGCACAATGTTCTGCGGTATCCAGGGTCGCCGACTCGCCCGTGGTGCCCATGGTAACGATGGCATCGGTGGCATTGTCCACATGGAACTCGACCAGCTTCGCCAGTGCCGCCTCATCGAGGCTACCGTCCTCGTGCATCGGCGTGACCAGCGCCACCATACTGCCTTGAAACATGCCGTTCTCCACAAAAAAACACATATTACTTGGCCTGCCGACTGCTGACAAGGCGTAGCCAACAAGTCTCTAATCCCGTCATCATCACGAAGAAATCCCCTACAAGAGAAAAAAATCCGGAAATTGCCGGTATGCCTACCGCCTCCTGTAGTTTAAGATGGCTCAGTCATTTATTAAGGAACGGATACTGATGTGACAGTGAAACCTGGTCGAAAAATACCCAACTTCGCCCCGCCCGCCACGGGCGACAAAGACATCAGCCAGTCCAACTTCAAAAACAAAAATGCAGTGCTCTATTTCTACCCCAGAGACAGCGCCTGCGCATTCTCTGCGATGAATTTCACATATCTATCTACAAAGAGAAAAACACACCATAATGAATAAACGTCTGTTCGTCATTGACTCCAATGTATTAATGCATGATCCCACCGCCTTGTTCCGTTTTCAGGAACACGACCTATACCTGCCCATGATGGTGCTGGAAGAACTGGACCACAACAAGAAAGGCCATTCCGAAGTCGCCCGCAATGCCCGTCAGACCAGCCGCTTCATCGATGAGCTGATGAGTAATGCCAGCAAGGAGGAAATCGAAAACGGCATTAATCTCGACATCTACCGGCTAAACGGGAACGGGAACGATGACGATAATGACGAAAACAGCGAAACCGGCCGCCTGTTTTTCCAAACCCGCGCCTACCCCGATACCCTGCCGGAATACCTGCCTGGCAACCTGCCCGACAATAATATTCTCGGTACCGCCCTGTCTCTGCAAGGCAAATTTAATAACCACAGCATCACTCTGGTCACCAAAGATATTAATATGCGCATCAAGGCCTCGATCCTGGGCCTGCATTCTGAAGACTACCATAACGACAAGGTACTGGAAGATGTTGAACTGCTGTACAAGGGCAATTGCGAACTGGAAAGCGATTTCTGGGACAGCCACGGCAAGGAGCTGGATTCCTGGGTCGAAGAAGGTCATACCTACTACCGGCTGCATGGTCCCGAAATAGAGAACTGGATCCCCAGCCAGTTCATATACACCCCTGACGGCGACTTTGAGGCTATCGTTCGTGAAATCAATGATGATACCGCCATCATCGAAACCACCCGCGACTATACCAGCAACGATCATACCGTTTGGGGGATTCGCGCCCGCAACCGCGAACAGAATTTCGCCCTCAACCTGCTCATGGATCCGGAAATCGACTTTGTTTCCCTGCTCGGCATGGCCGGCACCGGCAAGACCCTGCTCACCCTGGCCGCAGGACTGGAACAAACCCTGGAACAGAAACGTTATACTGAAATCATTATGACCCGCGTCACCGTGCCAGTGGGTGAAGACATCGGCTACCTGCCCGGTACCGAAGAAGAAAAAATGGCACCGTGGATGGGCGCATTAATGGACAACCTGGAATTTCTTACCGACACGGATCTGGGAGGCGACTGGGGTAAAGCCGCCACTCAGGATTTGCTCAGCAAGCGCATCAAGATCCGTTCGGTCAACTTCATGCGCGGACGGACCTTTCTCAACCGCTTCATTATTATCGACGAAGCCCAGAATCTCACCTCCAAACAACTGAAAACCCTGATCACCCGCGCCGGTCCCGGCACCAAGGTCGTCTGTCTCGGCAATATCGCCCAGATCGACACCCCCTATCTGTCGGAAACCACCTCCGGCCTGACCTATGTGGTGGATCGCTTCAAGAACTGGAACCACAGTGGTCACACCACCCTGGTGCGGGGTGAACGCTCACGGCTGGCGGATTATTCTTCCGAGGTGCTTTAGCCCGGCGGGTATTCAGCAAAAGCAGCCAAACCATCCGAACAGGACCACTGTACGCGAGAATTCCAAAAAATGCGCGCCCCCGGTAAAAGGGGTGCCGGCGTATCAAGTGAACCCGCGGGGATCAACACACCATCCAGTTCAGGCACAACCCGAGGCATCGGCCCGCCACACTGCTGACAAAAACAATTGAAAAACCGTTCCGCTTCCGGCACTTTATAGCGCGCCAACAATTCTTCGCCCCTGATCCAGGTAATACTGGTTTGCGGTGTTATCAATATAATACTCGCGTGGCCTGTCCCCGTCGCCTTACGACAACGTTGACAATGACAGTGATAAAACCGTTTCGGCTCCCCGGTCACTTCATATTGAACAGAACCGCATAAACAACTTCCTTTTACTGTCGCCTGTGTCATGGTGGTTTTCCTCGTTATCAAAATGAAATTTTTTTAAATATATATCAGATGATGTGAAGGATCAGTAATAGCCTTCAAAAACATCTCATACCCCGGGCACCAATGTCTTCCGGTGGACAGGCACGGCTACCTTCCTGTTGTGCTGATAGAGCAGGGTTCTCGCGGCACGCCCTGGCTGCCGGGGTGGAAAGGATATTGCAAATTTAAAGAATACACATTAAATTGAGGATAACGAAATGAGTGATATTTCTTTTGAAATATACGTCAGGAAGATCTCTCCACGAAACAGGGAATATGATAATGTCTGAACCCACCGCCAATTCGTCCTGCCGGTGGTCCGGTGCGCTAAACCTGACCGGCGTGATACAGGTAAAACTGAATCCCGATCCGTCGCCGGTCGATTATCGTGCCGCCATGCAACTGGCCAATGCCGTTGCGAACGCGCGGTTGGGCGAATACATGCTGCTGTCCTGGTACGATCGCGACCGCGATTTCGAGTCGCCACAGCACGCCAGTGAATGCCATCTTGACAGCGCCGTTCCCGGTTATGTGGATTACGGTGTCAATCACGGTGCGACCCTGATGGTGGATATCGAGACCGGGCGATTTGTGTTTTTCTATCTGCCGGTCGATCTGTAACCGGCTAACGGTTTTCAGAATACGCTGCTTACGCACTTCCGTGCGATGGGAGAAAAAGGAACGGCCATTCCTAAAGTGGTCGGGTATTTGGAACAGTTATTCAGGCAAAAGCATAGTCTTGCCATATCTCTTCGGCCTGTTGTTGTATGCTGTCTATTTGCGCCTCTGACAGATGAAGGGATGAGAGTAGCTCAGTCTGTGACAGGTAAATGCTTTCACTAAACGGGCTGTCATATTCGGATTGTTTGGCCAGTATATGCGCCAGGACCAGTATGCAGATGTCGGGTTCGCCGTTTTCAAGTGCCTGCTGTTGCCTGTGTTGCGTATGCAATTCAGCAAGCTGCTGTTGTTGTGTTGAGGACAGGCGAAATTCGTGGGCAACGCGTGCCGTCACCGCGTCATGGCTTATGCCGAAATGCGCTTGCTCAATAATATCGATGTGACTACCGGTAGACACCGCCTGTTCATAAACTTTCTGGTAGTCGTCCTCAAGATTGACACACAGCACCAACATACCGATATCATGAAACAGGCCCAGGAATTCAATATCATTACTCATCTTCGGACAGCATTGCTGCGCAATTAATTTGCCGTAGAGTGCGATGAGGTGAAGATGATCAAAAATATGTTGGGCGATTTCGCTGTCTGAGGGCAGGGTCGAGCGTATGGTGGCCATCACTATCGCACTACGTACGCTGTTAAGCCCTAATAATCTCAGTGCCGTGGGTATATTGGTGACTTCATGACTGTGCTGATACAGAGGTGAATTGGCATACCGCAGCAAGGTGCTGGCCAATAAAGGATCTTGCATAATGGCCCCTTCCAGATCTTGCATGTCGGGTTCTTCTGCGGAAATAATCTGCAATGCCCGCGCGGCATGCGCTGTGGCTTTAGGTATTTCAAGCTGGGTTAAACTGATACTCATAACGGTCTATATCATTTAATAAAAATTACTGAAAATTGATTGATTCGAAAACAGGCAAACTGTCGGGATTCTCAAGAAGCTGATGAGCTATGATCACGCCTGCCGCCGACCAGACCTGACCGTGATTGGAACGCCGGCCGATCAGACTGCCCCATTTACCATCATAGTACTCAGGCCAATTATCGTCGGGCGCTCTGTCAAGCGTGATATCGAGAGCCTTGCGGGCCAGCTCACTTCGACCGGTCCTGATCGCGGCGCCCACAAATGCCCAGATCAGACAGGGCCAATTACCGCCATTATGATATGACCAAGGCACGTTTTTGGGATCGCTGCCGGTGGTAAAGGCCCACTTGTCACCACTGACGGCCGGGTAACAGATTTTGAGCGGCGCCAGACCAAACAACGCTTTCCAGCGGTATTCATAGAGGTTCATGATCTGCTCAGCCTGCTGCTCGGTCGTCAGGCCGAACAATATGGCTAACAGATTTCCAAATGAGAAAAAACGAAAGTCGATGCGACCGGGGCCGAGATTACCCAGCATGTAGCCGCTGCCAGGGGACAACCAGCCATCGATCCATCCCGGTATCGATTCTGGATAAATATTTAACAGGTTGACGGCGCCTGTTCCAAATTCTTCGCTTTTATAACGATGAATTTCATTAAGACGCTCAAGGTCCAGCCAGAAATAGATTCGAACATAGGAACGCAAGGTTTGCAGACGTTTCTTGCTGATGCGTAGCAATCTTTTGTTTTCATCATTGGAAATTAACAATTCCTGGGCCGTGGACAACATGCCATAGAACAGTGCCTGGATCTCCAGGGGGTGGCCATAGACACCCATGCGTCGGTCAATCATGAATGAGGCATCGGGCACCAGCATCGCCGGTGATGTTTCAAAACTTTCCTGCAAATAGAGTTCCAGGGTCTCACGCATGCCATCCTGGAAATCATCTGAATGGGCCAGCGCCAGATCACCCGTCGTCAATACATAGCTGCGCAGAAGCAGCATCCACCACATCGCCGAGTCAACCGGGGCCACGCGGCCTATCGCGCGATCCCCAAAGTCAGCCGAGGGCGTTGCGGAGGCATCACTCTTCTTGGGAACTTTGAAACTGGCCGGCATCAGACCCGGGGCACGTTCATGCCCGGCCATCACCGATTGCTGATTACGCAACTCAAGGATCAGACAGAGAAAATTACGTACGATCTCTGGTTTACCCTCCATGAGAAAAACCAGTGCTGAAGGGACAAAATCACGAACGAAACACTCTTCATAATTTTCAGCGGCAACACTGTTATCCAGTGCGGCAGCGGTTCCCACCGGCTCTCCTTCATGGTAGAGGATGGCATCGTTCAGTAATTGATGTGCAGATTCTAGAGCGCTTGCAGGATCCATAATTAATGTTGATATTGTTATTATGATGATGATGACAGTATAGCTGATACGTTACTGTACTTATCACCCATGGTGGAAAACAGGTTTCAGAGAACCCTTGTTTTTAACTGTTAGAAAAACAGGGTTTTTCAACCCCGCTTTTTTCCAGGCAAAGCTCCCCGGCCTGCCTTTGTTTGAATTCAAAAGGCTTCCTGATCGCGCGGCCAGGCGCGGATGACGGCGTTGACCAGGGTGGCGAGGGGTATGGCGAAGAAAACACCCCAGAATCCCCATAAGCCGCCGAACACCAGAACGCTGACAATAATGGCGATGGGGTGCAGGTTGACGACTTCGGAGAATAGCAGGGGGACCAGCAGGTTGCCATCCAGCATCTGAATCACGCCGTAGACGATCATGGCCATGGCGAACTCGGTACTCCACCCCCACTGGAAATAGGCCACCATCAGGACCGGTATGGTCACCACGGTGGCGCCAATGTAGGGCACCAGAACTGAAATACCTACCAGGGTGGCGAGCAGGATGGCGTACTTCATGCTGAAGATGGCGAAGCCGATGTAGGTGACGATGCCGACGACCAGAACTTCCCAAAACTTGCCGCGCACATAGTTACCCAGTTGCCGGTTCATCTCCTCCCATACATCGCTGGCGAGGCTGTGATCCCGAGGCAGAAAACTACTGAACCAGCCAAGGATCATGACCTTGTCCTTGAGAAAGAAAAAAATTAGCATGGGTACCAGAATCAGATACACCGCGATGGTAATAATGCCTGGAATCGAGGACAGAGAAAGAGTGAAAATGGTTTGTCCCAGTGATCCGGCTTCGCGGTTGAGCACCTCCACCAGTTGCTGGATCTGTTTTTCACTGATGAAAGAGTAATGTTCCGGCAACTGCACCAGCATGCTGCGACCGATTTCCAGATATTTTGGCAATTCGCGCGCCAGTGTGGTGATCTGGGTCGAGAGCAGGGGCACAATACCGAAGAGTAAAATACTGACGAAGGCATTGAAGAGGATGAAGACGGCGATCACGGCAAAAATGCGCCGCAAACCCATACTTTCAAGCCTGCGCACCAACCCTTCCAGTAAATAGGCAATTACAACGGCCGCCAGCACGGGCGCCAGCATATTGCCCATGGTCAGGATAACGGTGGTGCCAGCGATCAGGATCGCGGCCAGTAGTACTGCCTGGGGATCGGAAAAATAACGGTTGAACCAGTCTTTAATGACTTCAATCATGAGGAATCAGTCAGACCAAACTGTTTTTCATAATAACGCCGGAATACTCGTTCCAGATCGTCAATAACGTCCACCGTATCCCGCGTGCCCATCATACTTTGCCCAACCAGATCGGCGGTTTCATGCAGCATCTTGTCTTTGCTGAGCATGTGATAGGTTTCGGACAGCCGTTTGACGGCGCCGATAATGGTTTCTGTTTCCGGACGTGGAATGTTGGCCGGTTCGATGTTGATAGCTGGCTCGGCTTCCGAAAGGGGTACCGGCATCGAAGAAAGCCCCGCCATGGAAGCACCGGCCGCAGCCGAAGAAAGCGTCTGCAATAGTTGTTTCTGTGGCGCGCGCATCAGAAGAAACTCGGCATAATCCAGCAGCGAATCAGCCTCAGCTTCTGGCAGACTGCACAGGATCTCCCGTAGGCGCTGTTCCCTGTTACTCATTTAGCACACTCCGCTGTCTTTACAAAACATTCAGGACAACAGCCTCACGGGTGTTCCTTACAGTAGTTGCGGGCAAAACTCAGAAGTTCATCCATGGCCCGTACGCGAAACTTCTGTTTTTGGTGGACAAAGGAAAATGGCCGCCGGGCGGGCGGATCCAGTTTGATCGCCCTCAGGGTGCCGAGCTTGAGTTCTTTGACGACGGTGGCGCTGGAGAGCACTGAGATCCCCATACCCGCTTCCACGGCGCCTTTGATAGCTTCCAGGCTGCCCAGTTCCATCACGATGTTCAAATCCCCGGCGCTGCCGCCATCGGCTGACATACTGTCGAGCATCACTTCCCGGGTGCCCGAACCTTCCTCGCGGCAAATGAAAGGATAATCGATCAGTTCTTTGGGTGAGACTTTATCCCGCGTTGCCAATTCATGTCCGGGTGGCACGATCAACACCAGCTCATCGGTACGGCATTGCTCCACCACCAGGTTCTTGTTATTGACCGGCGCTTCGACCACCCCCAGATCAATCGTATTGTTTTCCACCTGGCTGACGATGCCATCCGAATTGGACACCTTGAGACGAATACTGACTTCCGGATATTTCTTTTTAAAGTCTCCCAGCAATACGGGTAGCATGTATTCGGCAATGGTGCTGCTGGCACCGAGAATCAACACCCCGCCGACATCACCGGTCAGTTCGCGCACCGCATTGTCCATTTCCGCATAGAGTTCAAAAATATGTATCGCCGACTCGTACACCTTGCGCCCGGCTTCAGTCAAACTGATACGGTTATGGGTGCGATCAAAGAGGCGGGTATTGTACTGCTCCTCCAATTGGCGCACCTGAAAGGTCACCGCAGGTTGGGTCATGTGCAGCTCTTCAGCAGCCTTGGTAAAACTCAATAATCGTGCAACGGTCTGAAAAACCTGTAATCTTCTATCGGCCATTACGCCTCCACATCGAACCCTAGCACCTATCTCTCTAGAGATAATCTTTATCTATGGCTATATCGGTAAAATTTAAGAGAAAGATAGTAACAGGGATTACTGAAAACTTAAACCATACCGATCAATAACCTGAAACTATCAGGCTTTGCTATTCAAGAACGTAATGCAGGATCGAATTTTTCAGCTTTTCAGCTCATCCAGCCAGATTTTCTGGCAGTGGCGGCGTTGCCGCTGCTGGATAATCTCACGGATTTTTAGGCGGGCTTCTGATAAAGACGCAGTTTGGGCGGGGTGAATTTTTTCGCAATACAGCAGATGCAGACCCAGCTCTGTTTCGACGATGTCACTGACACCGCCCTGCGCTAACCTGAACAGGGCCTCATCCAGCGCCGGGTAGAGTTTACCCTGTGGCAGGCGCCCCAGTTTTCCGCCTTCCAGCGCAGAGGGGCATTCAGAATGCTTGCGCGCCAGTTCGGCAAATCGTGTGGGATCAGCGCATAGATGTTTCTGAATGTGCGCCATTCTCTGCTCGGCCTTTTCCCGGGTATTGTCCGGAAATTCCGGATTGACGGTCACCAGTATATGGCGGGCCACGCGGGTCTCCCGGCAGGCAAAACGTTCCCGGTGCGCCTCATAGAACAACAGGATATCCGAGTCACTGACCTCAGCGCTTTGCGCCGCGACGTGGGCAAGAACAGCATCAAACAGGAGTTCCCGGTATAAGGCGGTGCGCAACAGACTTTCACTGAGATCATTTTTGTTAAGATCAGAAAGAAACGCTTCCCGGCTTTCATAGCGACGGGCAATCCCCTGCAAAGCCTCATCGATGCGCTGCTCAGAGATGACAATATCATGTGCATCGGGAGAGGAGAGGGCGCGCGTTTCAAGTTCGAATGTGGCATCCGCCTGAGTGTGAACGACCGTGATTTGATCGGCTGTCAATTCAGCCGGGGTCTTGCCGAATTTTTCCAACGCGCTACGCAACAGATGATAGGCATACTCGGGAACCTTGTCAGTCATCATATTAATCGTTGCATAAGTATTTGCACCATAGCCCCCTCTCCCTATGGGAGAGGGTGGGGGTGAGGGGATAAAATACATGCAAATACTTATGCAACGATTAATACCCGCGACACGCACCAGCACTCAGACCTGCCCCTAGCCCTGGCCCTGATCCGCTGTTTCCAGCTCATTTGATAGAAAAGGCGCAATGGCCGATTCGGGAACCTGTAACGTTCGCCCGCTAAATCGAACATGATAAAAAATGTTCTCGGGGTTATCTCGCAGGACTTTTTGAATTTCCCCTTCCGCACCCCGCTCAACCACGACGTCACCCTGCTTGCCCAGTGGAAGGGCTGCCACCACCTGGTCACGGAATTCGAAGCGGCTCGGGATCCAGGGATCGTTTTCCGGCTGCAATTCTTCCGCCCGGCAGCCGATAATCCGATCAATATCCATAAAATGGACGGAATAGATAAGCTGATCCTGTAAAAAGGTGCCGACATTCTGCACATAACCCACACTGCCGCGTTTAACCAGCAGCATGCCTCGATCTAACCCCGGATAAGTGCCGTCATTACGTACATTGCGTAAAACTCTCACCCCATCCCCATAATCATATTTCGGCCGCATATCTCACTCCGCCTCAGCTGCTCTCAGCGTTGAATCAACAGACTGCTCAAGGGTACAAAAATCTGGTTTTTTTGAACCTTGAACACATTAAAGACCTTTTCAGTCAGGGCGTTGGATTTTACAAAATCCTCATAAGCACTCTGCAACAATTCCCGGTACAGTTCGCGGCGCAGATCTTCCTCAGCGGGCAAGCCGCCTGCCGACAGGTAATCATGAAAGCGCTGCAAAATATGCAAGCGGTTCACCTGTACCACCGCCGAATCGTATTCGATACCGAAATATTCAAGAAAATCCTCGGCACTCTCCAGCGCTTCCATATCCAGTTCCAGCTCCGTATCAAACATGTTTTTACCTCCGTTATTAGTCGTTGCATAAATATTTGCATCATAATCCCCTCTCCCTCTGGGAGAGGGTTGGGGTGAGGGATAAAATACATGCAAATACTTATGCAACGATTAAGATCATCCCGCCAGGCCGCCAAACCTGAGACGGTTAACAAAATTGGCTATCGTTCTGCGACTCATCATAAAATCTGCGCAAGTCGCTGTCCTGCGGGCTGCGCTTGAAACTCATAGCAAACTTGCGCAGGCGATCCAGAATACGGTTCGCCTGCTGCCGATCCAGTTTCAGGCCCAGATTGGCATAGGCATGTATCAGGGAACGCGTGCCTGAATGTTTGCCCAACACCAAGCGGTGTTGCCGACCCAGTTCGGATGGATCCACACCCTGGTAATTTCGTGGATCCTTGAGCAGGCCATCAATATGAATCCCGGCTTCATGCGTAAAAACGCCATCACCCGCCAGACTTTTTTGCCAGGCAACGGGACGCCCGGAGGCCTCGGCAACCTTTTTCGATAGCGCGGAAAAATTCTGCAAATCAACACCGGTATTGAAGTGATACAGATGTTTTAAGCCCATCACCACTTCTTCAAGCGGCGCGTTACCTGCTCGTTCACCCAGGCCGTGCACTGTCGTATTGACATGGCGGGCACCCGCGCGAACCGCCGCCAGCGTATTGGCCGTGGCCATGCCAAAATCATCATGCGCATGCATCTCCAGTTCGAGATCCACGATGCTGCGCAAATATCGAATGCGCTCATAAACCCCAAAGGGTTCCATAATGCCAACCGTATCGGCAAAACGAAACCGGCGTGCCCCCGCCCGCTGCGCCATGTCGACCACCTGGGAGAGAAAACCCGGATCGGCGCGCGAGGCATCTTCCCCACCGACACACACCTCCAGCCCCATCTCCAGCGCCAACGGAACCCGCCGTTCAATTTCAGCCAGGACCCATGGCCGATCGCGGTTCAGTTTATATTTGATCTGTTGATCAGAGACCGGTATCGAAAGATCCACCATATCGACACTCAGATGGCGACATTGTTGAAGATCATAATCCGTCATCCGGCACCAGGCGATTAACCGGGCATCAAGATCCAGCCCCGCAATCGCCTGCATGGTTTCCTGTTCATCCTGCCCCATGGCGGGAATTCCGACTTCCAGTTCCGGCACGCCCAGCGCATCCAGATGCGCGGCAATCGTCAGCTTTTCCTCCATGGTAAAAGCCACGCCGGCAGACTGTTCACCATCCCGGAGGGTCGTGTCGTCGATAATAATGTTGTCTGGTGAAGCGGGCATCGCGATCCTGTTTCGTATTGTTAAATACTACAGGAGCAAGTGCTGTGCCAGTATTGTATTTACTTAGAATACATGCCGTTAGCATGATATTGCTTATGATTTAGAGCAAGGAGAAAGGACAAACGACAGGCAATTGTAGCAAACGCAACATTACAATTTGGAGAGTTTGACAACTTTATAAATTGAAGGGTGTTTTTGAAGTTTTGAGAAAACCTCATCGACACATAATTTGAAGTCGAAGCCTAAGCCTGATCTTTATTCTTGATACCATTGAAAAGTGTCTAGCAAGTCCGTTCTGGCTTCAGGACGGATTATAAGTTCATAATCCATTATTATTTCATTGCGTTTCTAACTTCTTCCCAAGACGTACCTTCATTTGGTGAGGCATTATAGGCAGCCATTCTTTCGTCTAGTATTTTCTTTTGAGCGTCAGTCACTTTTAAATCATCCTGATTTTTTGCCACGCTATCCCATAGTTCTTCAGCTAAGAGAATACGTTCGGATTGACTAAGTTGTTGAATATTAATGTTATTCTCTGTACTCATATATCTATTTTAGTCCAATTACGACTGATCGTCGATAGTTTGGTTAAAGGATATAACGCCTCTGAATGTAATTGTAGATGCCCATTATTGACATTTTCTCAATATACGCATATGCCATGCGCATCACACTTTATAGGAATTATGATTATGAAAGCTTTCGATGCTCAGGCTCCTAAAAAGCCAACAAACCTCTCTATAAACAGCGACTTACTTTCAAAGGCGCGTGAAATGAATATTAATCTTTCAGCCACGCTTGAAAATGAGCTTGCCAGGCAGCTAAAAATTAAACAAAGAGAACAGTGGCTTCAAGAAAATAAAAAAGCTATTCAAGCATATAACGATTTTGTTGAGAATGAAGGTGTTTTTAGTGATGGCATTAGGAGTTTCTAATAAGCCAATTTACCGTTTATAAAAATAAAAATCCCAAAACAAAAAAACCTTTCCCTCAAACCAATTGATCTTCGTCTTTTCTTCTTGATTTGAAAAGAAATGGCATGGTTCTATTTTTGAATAGTTCATTCCCAAAATTTCTACTTCTCTATGCTTCAACTACGTTTTTGTGGAGCCTAGTCGCCAATAACCGCAGTAAATTGTCCAAGTTAATTGGCCTTGTTAGGCTTTCTTCCGGCTATCGTGAAAATCCCGATACCCGACCTCTCCCATTCCTTTGCTTTAGTTAAATAAAAGTGCCTAGATAGTGTCCGTCCATAAACAGTTAACCGACTGATCGCAGGGAAGAAATAGTAAAA
>ENA-ORDP01000707-ORDP01000707.1-marine-sediment-metagenome-genome-assembly--contig:-NODE-707-length-20618-cov-4.652288_pt1 | contig 20618 bp, 19 predicted proteins | sample MGYA00248627_ERZ508539 | MGnify/ENA primary metagenome ERZ508539 (study PRJEB26208, sample SAMN05571518) | marine sediment metagenome | biome: deep sea; feature: Hydrothermal vent; material... | reverse complement strand
CAATCTTCTATTTCAGAACCTAAATACCGAAATGTCTGTAATCATAGTTTTAGTTATCATTGGGGTGGTAATTGCCGGTGGTTTTTTGGTAGCTTTCATCTGGTCGGTAAAAAGCGGTCAGTACGATGACACCTATTCTCCGGCAGTCCGTATGTTGTTCGATGACACCCATCCCGTTGATGTACCGATAGAATTACGCGACAAGAAAAAACCAGAGAAGATAAAAACCAAGAAATAGTATTCAAAACCAAAATTAATTAAACGCTTATGAGTTTAGAGAAATTCACTTATGACAACAAGCTGACCAAGCTATTCCTGTATGCCACCATTTTGTGGGGATTTGTTGGGATGCTGGTTGGGCTTACTGCTGCCTTTGATTTGATTTTCCCCGTACTTAATGCCGGAATTCCGTGGCTTACCTTTAGCCATATCAGGCCTTTGCATACCAATGCAGTAATTTTTGCTTTTGTGGGTAACGGAATTTTCACAGCAGTTTATTATGCTACACCGCGACTGCTAAAGACGCCCATGTACAGCAAGAAACTTGGGGCTGTTCATTTTTGGGGCTGGCAACTGATTATTGTTGCGGCTGCCATCACTCTTCCACTGGGACTGACGCAATCCAAGGAGTATGCTGAATTGATTTGGCCCATTGATATTGCCGTTGTGGTTATTTGGGTGATATTTGGTATTAACTTTTTTATGACGTTAGTAAAAAGGCGCATGGAACACATGTATGTGGCCATTTGGTTTTGGATAGCCACCTGGATAACGGTTGCCGTCTTGTACATTGTGAACAACCTGCAGCTTCCCACCTCTTTTTTACATAGTTACCCCGTTTATGCGGGCATTCAGGATGCGCTTGTACAGTGGTGGTATGGTCATAATGCCGTGGCGTTTTTCCTGACCACGCCTTATCTCGGATTGATGTACTATTTTGTTCCCAAAGCTGCCAACCGTCCTATATACTCTTATAAGCTGTCGATTATTCACTTTTGGGCATTGATATTTATCTACATTTGGGCAGGGCCGCATCATCTCCTCTATTCTGCGCTTCCCGATTGGGTTCAGGCGTTAGGCGTGGTGTTCTCAATTATGCTGATTGCTCCTTCCTGGGGCGGTATGATCAACGGATTGCTTACCCTGCGGGGCGCCTGGGACAAAGTCCGGAAAGATCCTGTTTTGAAGATGTTTGTGGTAGGTGTAACGGCTTACGGTATGTCCACTTTCGAGGGCCCTATGCTGGCGCTGAAATCGGTGAATGCACTGAGCCATTTTACCGACTGGACTATTGCCCATGTTCACATCGGAACCCTTGGCTGGAACGGTATGTTAACGTTTGGTATGATTTACTGGCTTGTTCCGCGTCTGTTCAATACGAAACTCTATTCGAGGGCGTTGGCTAATGTGCATTTTTGGTTTGCCACGCTGGGGATGCTCTTTTTTGCCATTCCGCTTTATTTCGCCGGTTTTACACAAAGTCTTATGTGGAAGCAGTTTACAGATGCCGGCTATCTTGCTTATCCCAACTTCCTCGAAACCGTTACTCAGATTATTCCTATGTATTATATGAGAGCTTTTGGCGGATCACTCTATTTCACCGGCGTTATTCTCTTGATTATTAACATCAGGAAGACTGTGGTTGCCGGAAAGTTTGTCCGCTATGAAGAAGACCAGGCTCCACCACGGGAAATTATCGTTCATGAAGAGAATGAAAAACTTCAATGGGGCTGGCACCGTCCTTTGGAAAGAAAGGTCGTGAAGTTTTCTCTTTTTGCTTTTATTGCCATTTTGATTGGAGGTGCGGTGGAAATGATTCCCATGTTTATGGTGAAATCGAATGTTCCCACCATTGCAGCTGTCAAACCTTATACTCCGTTGGAACTGCAGGGACGCGATATTTATGTAAGCGAGGGCTGCTATCTCTGCCATTCGCAGATGATTCGCCCGTTTCGCTCTGAAACCGAACGCTATGGCGAATATACCAAGGCGGGTGAAGGGGTTTATGATTTTCCGTTCCAATACGGCTCCAAACGTACCGGGCCGGATTTGGCACGCGAAGGGGTGAAATCTTTGCCCAATTATAAACCCAACTCATGGCATTATAACCACATGCTGAATCCTCAGAAAATGAATGCTGAATCCATTATGCCTCCTTATCCATGGCTCATTACAAGAGACATTGACATTGCCAGTACACCGGCAAAAATCAACGCCATGATAAGATTGGGCGTTCCTTACCCGAAAGATTATGCCAATAAGGCAGTAGCCGATTTGAAAAAGCAGGCACACGAAATTGGTGAGAATCTGCGTCAATCTGGAATTCAGGTGGACGACAACAAGGAAATTATTGCCCTGATTGCCTACCTGCAGCGTCTCGGAACCGATATTTATAAAGACAAATAATAAACTTAATCGCTTATCATCATGAAGATTGTCATGCACAGCCTACAGCAGATTGCCCATGTGGAGATATATGCCACCATTGGATTTCTTATCTTTTTCATCTTCTTTTTGTGGATGGGATATACCGTTTATAAAACGCCAAAGTCCTACGTGGAAGAGATGAGCAAACTGCCACTCGAGGGGGAAGACGATTTTTATCAGGATGAGGATTCAAAATAAACCATTAAACCCGAAAAAAAATGGATAATGAAAAAAAACATCTTCAAAAAGACGAAGAATACGAAATTGATACCCTGACAAATGACCACCTCATTAAAGGTCATGAATACGACGGCATCCGTGAGCTGGACAACGACCTGCCGCCCTGGTGGAAATGGCTCTTTTACCTGACTATCGTTTTTGCCCTTATATACTCCATCAGGCTTTTTGTTTTTAAGGCTCCCGACCTGATTCAGGCTGACGAGTACAAAACGGAAATGGCCGATTATTCCAAAGTACAGCCTTCGGCTCCAGGGCAAAAAGCCTTTCAGGTAAAATTGCTAACCGATGAAGCTTCGCTGGCCAAAGGAAGCGAAACATGGCATAAGATATGTGCTGCCTGCCACCTCGCAGACGGTGGCGGGTTGGTGGGCCCCAACATGACAGACAATTACTGGATCCATGGCAACACCGTGCAGGATCTTTATAATGTGGTCACTAACGGAGTCATCGCTAAAGGGATGCTTTCCTATAAAAATCAGCTGTCCGATGAAGCCCGGCTGGATGTGGTGAGTTATATTCTGGTAAAACTACATGGTACCAAACCTGCTCATCCCAAAGCTCCGCAAGGAAAAAAATACGAATAATCATCTGATGTGACAGGAAGATTGTGGGAAGATGGAAGTCGGGAGTCGGAAGTCGGGAGTCGGAAGTGGGAAGATGGAAGTCGGAAGTGGGAAGATGGAAGTCGGATGTCAATGCCTGAATATGGTTGACCGTTTTCACTTTCTTACCTGCTTATTATATAAATGAATGAATGAATGAACTTCGGTCTTCAGACTTCCGGCTTTAGTTACTACAAAAACAATTTACCCGGTAAATATGGTAGTAGAACCACAATTTAATTATCTTTATATTTCATATGTTGCTTTAAAATGGCAAAGAAAAATACACCATACTTCCGTGATAAATTGACCACGGTGGATGACAAAGGAAAGCGGGTTTGGCTCTATCCCAAAAAAACAAAGGGAACCTTTTTTGACAAAAGACAGATACTGGCCATAGTTCTGCTGGCTTTGCTTTATGTGGGGCCATTTCTGAAATGGCACGGTGAACCGTTAATGTTGTTCAACATTATGGAGCGGAAATTCATTCTGTTTGGCGTGGTTTTCTGGCCTCAGGATTTTTATCTTATCGTATTACTGCTGATTACGACGATCCTGTTTGTCGTATTATTTACGGTTATTTTCGGACGGCTGTTTTGTGGCTGGATATGCCCGCAGACCATTTTCATGGAATTTGTTTTCAGAAAAATCGAATATCTTATCGAAGGGAATACCGTTGCTCAGCGACGACTGTCCAAACAATCCATGAATTTTGAAAAGCTCTGGAAAAAATCACTGAAGCATTTTATCTTTTTCCTGATGGCTTTTATTACAGCCAATATTTTCCTGGCCTACGTCATTGGTGCTGACCAATTAATGATTCTCATAAAAGAGGGCCCCCTGCAACATCTTTCAGGCTTTACGGGACTACTAATATTTTCAGGGGTTTTCTACTTTAATTTTGCTTTTTTCCGAGAACAAATGTGCACCATTGCATGTCCTTACGGGCGTTTGCAGAGTGTACTCATTGACCCGAAAACCATTATCGTGGCTTACGACTACAAAAGAGGCGAACCCCGCGGTCCTTTGTCAAAAGCCAAAAAGGGAAACTTTGGCGACTGTATTGATTGCAATGCTTGCGTGGCTGTCTGCCCCACCGGTATCGACATTCGCAACGGAACCCAAATGGAATGTATCAACTGCACGGCTTGTATCGATGCCTGCAATGCAACCATGGCAAAAGTGAAAAGGCCCAAAGGACTCATCCGCTACGTTTCGGAAGAGGGTATTGAAACAGGGAAGCACCGCTTGTTTAATACGCGTTCTATCGCCTATTCGGTGGTGCTGACACTTTTGCTGCTTTTCGTTGGCACCTTGTTTGTTATTCGAGGCAACTATGATGTCACCATTTTGCGGGCACGGGGGAGTATGTACCAGGAGTATGGCAGGGACAGCCTCAGTAATATTTACAATTATAATTTTGTGAACAAATCGCGTAAGGCTGTTCATGTGGACATGAAGTTGATTTCGCCATCCGGACGCATTCATTTTATTGGCGATTTGCTGACTGTCCCCGCCGGTAAGGCAGGAAATGGTACTTTTATGGTGGTGTTGCCCCGAAAAGGGATGAAAGCCTCTATGATTCCCGTTGTTATCGGGCTTTATGATAACGGGAAAAAAGTGGAAGATTACCACTCGACTTTTGTCGCACCCAATAATCTTGACAAGCGTGTAAAATAATGATTTTCAGTAGAAACGAATGATTTTTTAAAACAAAAGACAATGAAAATAAAATGGAACTGGGGAGTAGGAATTACACTTTTTATCATTATTTTTATGAGTTTCATCTTATGGCGGGTATATCAAACTACCCAGCATCCCGTTATGCTTGTGGAAAAAGACTACTATCCCAGGGGGTTGCAATATCAGCAGCGTATTGATGAACGACACAACGCCCGTTTGTTCAGGTCTAAATTCCTGGTATATCAGCAGAATGATGAAGTTATTATTCATTTCCCTCCGGTTCATCCTGACAGTAGCAGTTTTACTTTTTACCGAGCGTCGGATAAGAATTACGACCTGAGTTTCCCTTTTCAGCCAGATTCGCTGGGGCTGATGCATCTGCCCAATCGTAAGTTTGAAAAGGGGAAATATATTCTCAAAATTTACTGGGAGGAGAGCGGAAAAAAATATTATGTGGAGAAAAGCTTTTACATGAAGTGACCATGAGCCTTAACTTTTATACTGCATTAATGATTGGTTTGGTGGGGAGCTTGCATTGTATAGGCATGTGCGGACCTATTGCCATATCGTTGCCGTTGGGAAACAAAAGCTGGTGGCGCAGGACACTGGGAGGCGTGACTTACAACACCGGACGAATCATAACTTATGGTATCCTGGGTGCTTTGTTCGGCTTTCTCGGACAGGGCATCGAAATGGCCGGCTTGCAGCGTTGGGCATCAGTACTCATAGGTGTCGTCTTGATTTTGTCTGTTGTTTTCCCTGCCCTCTTTAGAAGGAAAATTAAAATTGAACAGTTCCTGTTTGGCTATGCCGGCAGGATGGTGGGGAAATTCAGGAAGTTATTTGCCATAAACTCATTGTCCTCCCTGTTTTCGATTGGCCTGCTGAACGGCTTACTTCCTTGCGGCCTGGTTTATGTGGCTGTTGCAGGAGCTTTAAATACCAATAATGTTTTGGGAGGCATTGGTTTCATGTTTGTTTTCGGTCTGGGAACATTGCCGGCCATGCTAACCATCCCTTTGTTGGGAAATCTGATTGGTTCCGGATTTAGAAAAAAATACCGGTATATACTTCCGATTACAGTTGTCATTCTGGGTATCTTGTTTGTTCTTAGGGGGCTGTCGCTCGGTATTCCGTATGTGAGTCCGCCACAGGAAATACTGAAACCGCATGAAAAAATGATAATAATGCCTTCTCCAAAAATATTTTTTGATACAACAATAAAAATGTATTCAAAATAATTTACTTTTGCAAAAAAAACAAAGAATATGAAAAAAATTAGTTTAATCGTAGTGATGGCCGGGTTGCTCTTTTTTGTCGGCAAATCTTTTGGCTACACAGCCAGCAATGTGGTGAAGACAACCTCCAATGAGACCATGTATGTACCTTCCGGTGATAAGGCGGATGCCAAGTATCCCGAAGGGGCAAAAATTTTCAAAGAAAAGTGTGTGGTCTGCCACCAGATAACCGGAATGGGTGTTCCGGGAGCTTTTCCTCCACTGAAGGGTTCCGACTATTTGAAAGCGAATATAAAAGGCGCCCTCATTCACGTGTTGAACGGATCTAATGAGGCTGTTACAGTAAATGGCGTCAGTTACAGTATTCCCATGCCTCCTCAGGTTGATAACCATAAGGATGCAGTTGCAGTAGTCAACTACATTTTAAATGCCTGGGGAAACGATTACGGTACGGTTACCTTGGATGAAGCCGAAGCTATTAAAATTGTGAGATAGCTTTTTGAAAAGTTGTTTCAGTTGGGAAACCTGTGAGCTGTTCATCTGTCAGTTTACAGGTTTTTTTATTGAATGGCCTGCCCAATAAACCCTCCTGTTATCTGTTAGTCCTCATCCTGATCGAGAAACACTTACAGGTTTTATGTGTTTTACCTATCGTAAAATTACGCACTTCTTCTATTGACTGGTCATTATAAAAATTTTATATTTGCCACCAGATGATAGATATCCGTATATGAAGAAAATTACTTTTTTGTTGCTATTGAGTGTGTTGTTTCTCTTTTCCTCTTATCCATTATTGGCACAGCAGGGTCACGAAATTATTTCAAAGGCAGGTAAGTCACGGGTATTCCTTGGGGCTGACCTCGTAAGCCGCTATATTTGGCGGGGGATACAACTCGGTGGAAACGTACCAAACATACAGCCGTTTTTTACATACAAAACAGGTGGCTTTGAAGCGGGTGTGTGGGGCTCTTTCTCTCTTTCGGGCAATAATTATTCGCAGGAAGTGGATTTGCATGTGAGCCAATCGTTTGCCAAAGACCTGTTTACGGTTACGGTAACCGATTATTTCTTTCCTGAAGAATTTGGCGACTATAACTATTTTAAATACGGGAGAAATGTTACAGGACATATTTTTGAAGGGTCACTTACCTTTAACGGTACTGACAAATTTCCTTTGACAGTTTTGGTGGCTACCAATTTTTACGGTGCTGATGCTGCCCGCGTTGAAGACGACCCTAACAGCCCGGACTTTAACAGGAAAACAGGTATTCAATATTCCACCTATTTCGAGTTTGGTTACCCGTTTCAGATAAAAACTGTGGACATAAATACATTTATCGGTTTTAATGCTACCACACCAAAGAAAGCCAATGCCGGCACAGGATATGTCGGAGAAACAGGTTTGTATGGAACCGGTTTTGGTGTGGTGAATTTGGGATTTACGGCTACCAAAGCTGTTCAAATTACTCAAAAATATGCTTTGCCATTGATGGTTTCGCTGATAACAAACCCACAGTCGGGGAAAATATATTTTGTCTTTGGAATTTCATTTTAACTTAATACTCACTTAAATTTTTATCATGATAGATACAGGTACAACGACTTTTATGATTTTATCGACAAGTCTTGTTATGTTGATGACACCGGGACTTGCCTTCTTTTACGGAGGATTGGCTGGCAAACGGAACATTTTGGGAATTATGATCCAGACTTTCGTCTCGCTGGGTCTGACAACAATTTTATGGATTACTTTCGGGTATTCTCTTTGTTTTAGTGGTGGCCATGGGGCAATTATCGGTAACTTAGATGCCGCTTTTTTGAAAGATATTCCTTTCAATCAGATGTTTACAGGTGGAGGAAGCCAGTATCCTACATTTATTTTTGTCGCTTACCAGATGATGTTTGCCATCATCACCCCAACACTGATCACCGGTGCTTTCATCAACCGGATTACCTTTAAAGGATACCTGATTTTCCTCGTCGTGTGGCAGATATTTGTTTACTATCCTTTCGTCCACATGGTATGGGGCGGCGGACTGTTGGCTTCCTGGGGTGTTCTTGACTTTGCAGGTGGAATTGTAGTTCATGCTATTGCCGGTTTTGCGGCTTTGGCCTCTGTGATTTACGTCGGGAAACGTATTGATACCAAATCACCTCCCAACAGCATTCCTTTGATGGCCATCGGTACCGGTTTGCTTTGGTTCGGATGGTATGGTTTTAATGCGGGCAGTGAGCTGAGAGTCGATTCTGTAACTACACTGGCTTTTTTGAATACCGACGTGGCTGCTTCTTTTGCTGCTATTACCTGGTTGATCATTGAATGGAGCCGGGAGAAGAAGCCGAAATTCATTGGCCTGATGACCGGGGCTGTGGCCGGTTTGGCAACTATTACACCTGCTGCCGGTTATGTTCCGTTGTGGGCTGCCATAGTTATTGGCATTTCAGCAGGATCCGTTTGTTACCTTGCCGTACAGTTGAAAAATAAACTGGGCTGGGATGATGCTCTCGATGTTTGGGGTGTACACGGCATTGGCGGAGTTCTTGGTGTCGTTATGCTTGGCGTGTTTGCCTCTACGGCCGTTAATACTCACGGTGCAGATGGCCTTTTCTTTGGTGGCGGAGCCTTCTTTTTGAAAGAGTTGATTGCCGTTGTTCTTGCTGCTGCTTATGCATTCGGTTTCACACTGCTCATGTTGTATCTGATTAACTTTATCACACCCGTAAAAGTAAGTCATGCGGAAGAACTTGCCGGTATTGATGCGGCTGAGTTAGGTGAGAAAGCCTATGACGAAGGAGCACTTTAAGAAAAGAAGTCCTGTTTTAGGACTCCTTTCTTTTGCCTTTTTCGTCAGCCATCAAGGGTGTCCCCCGCAGGTTGCTCTCCAGCAGAGCATACTTCCGCTTTGTCTGACAATGTGAAGGTAATAGAGGAATTGCCATAACGCAATAAAGGCTATCCGTAAATAGGATGGCCTTTATAATATTATAGAAATAATGGTTATTTCTTTTCGGTTGTGGATGTTATGGTGCTACTGATGTTCATGGGGATTTCCATCCCGTTCTTTTCAATTTTCATTTTGATATCCTGTGTAAGATGAGTTGACATTGTCCATCCCGTTCTGGTGTCCACCACAACTTCTCCGGACTGAGTACCACTCAGGTTAATAGTCTGGCCTGCAATCTCATTGGCGGTAATGACTCCTTCGAGGCCAATGGTTGCCTTTTTGCCTGAAAGTTTTTTTAGCGTATATTTTATATGGATTTTCATGTCGTCTGTCTTCATAGGCTTAATGTCAGCTTCCCAACTATCGCCAACTTTCACTTTGTGGTCAGGAAAAATGACGTAATTGTTTCCTGATTTGATATTTCCGGAGATTTTGTTGTTGTCTTTGAGCAGGGCTGACAAGTCGTAAGAAGAGATATTTCCAAGATGGTCCATGGTAATACCGTACGGCTTCTTTATTAATTTGTTCATGGCATCGCCGACGAGTTTACCCCGGCCGGAAGCAAAAGTACTGGAGTCAGATGAGTCATAATTCAATTCCTGACCAAACATAGTTTGTTTCATGGTCAGTCTTCCCACCATATTCGTTGTTTTGATTTCTTTAGGAGTAACATCACTGATTACAGTGGAGATGTCTGTTGTAATGACCTGGTTCATTGTAATAGTCTGTCCCTGGGCCTCCATGTCAATATCCTGGTTGGCTACCTGATGGCTGACATATTTTTCTCCCTGTTTCACTTTGTATTTCAACAGGACTTTTTTCTGTGCATTGGCCTGCAAGGGAATAATAGGAAGAACCAATGCTAAAGCAATAAATAATTTAAGGTTTTTCATAATGCGATATAATTATAATTTAATGAAATAAGTTTCAATAATTTAGAATGGGCTTTCTCCATCATCATCGTTCATACGGGATGGAATAGTACGAATGCCGTTTCCCGGATCATCCGGATTAAAATCATCTGAGCCACCTGATGGTGAGGTATCGGGTTCTTCAAATTTAGCAAACCTATCGATAAAACGCAGACGGATATTGGCCGTTGGGCCGTTGCGATGCTTGGCTATAATTATTTCGGCAACCCCTTTGGAAGGTTTACCATCATCAAACTGTTCAATACCATAATACTCCGGACGATAGATAAACATCACAATATCAGCATCTTGTTCAATGGCACCCGATTCACGCAGGTCGGACAGTATGGGTCTTCTGGAGCCACCAGGTCTGGTTTCCACAGCGCGGCTTAGCTGTGAAAGGGTAAGTACCGGAATATTCAATTCTTTGGCCAACGCTTTCAATGAACGGGAAATGGAGCTGATTTCCTGCTCACGGTTTCCGCGTATATCGCGTCCCAGTGTCATAAGTTGCAGATAGTCAACGAAAACCATTTGAATGTCATGTTGCTGCTTTAGCCGACGACATTTTGCACGCAGTTCAAAGATAGAAAGGGCAGGGGTGTCGTCAATAAAAATTTTGGCATCGGTGAGGGAATGAATTTTTGAGTTCAGCTGATGCCATTCATACTCGGCCAGATTGCCTTTTCTAAGTTTGGATGCCGGCAATTCGGTTTCACTCGAGATAAGCCGGGTAACCAACTGCACAGCCGACATTTCCAACGAAAACAGAGCCACCGGTTTTTTATACTCAACGGCAATATTTCGTGCCATGGAGAGGGCAAAAGCTGTTTTACCCATGGCCGGGCGTGCGGCGAGGATAATCAGGTCGGACTTCTGCCATCCGGTCGTAACCCGGTCAAGCTCAGTATATCCTGAGGGAACTCCGCTAAAGTGTGAGTCTGAGTTCTTGGCGCTCTCGATGTCAGCAATAGCCTGTGTAATAAGTGAAGGCATGTCAGCAAAGTTACGTCTGAGATTGGCCTCAGAAACACTGAAAAGCCCCTGCTCGGCTTTGTCGAGCAAATCGAAAACATCCGTGGTGTCTTCAAACGCATCCTTGATGATGTCGGAAGAAATAGTAATCAGCTCCCGCTGAATATGCTTCTGAATAAGAATACGGGCGTGATATTCTACGTTGGCGGAAGAGGCTATGCGGCTGGTAAGCATGGTGATATAGTAAGGGCCTCCCACCATCTCAAGCTCGCCGGTATTTTTTAGTTCATTGGTTACGGTCAGAATATCTACCGGCTCCGACTTGGCAAACAACCGGAGAATAGCTGCAAAAATCTTCTGGTGCACCTCTTTATAAAAGATTTCCGGCTTAAGAATGTCAATCACGGTAGAAACAGCATCCTTTTCCAGCATCATGGCGCCCAGTACGGCCTCTTCCAGGTCTGTTGCCTGCGGGGGAACTTTGCCATGTTCCAGGTAATTGTTGCTTACAGATTTAGGTGTGAAACCTTTTTTAACTTTTGTTTTTGTCTCTCCCGGATTTTCCATTTTTCAAAAATACAAATTGATAGGCTTATGCTGCCGATTGTTAATAAATATTTTTTAGATGTTGTTTTCCAGATAATTAGCGAAATAAAGCTTCAGGTATTTTGTTTTCGGTTCCTTTCGGCGCCAGGCTCAGGAAAAAACAACAAACTCCTCTCTCACCAGTGGCAGACCCTGATAGCGGCGGAAAAGCTGAAGGGTAGTAAGCACATCTTTCTGGCAGTATGTGGCGATACGTTTCAGGTCTTTGTCTTCCCAATATACTTTTGCCACTTCGCTTCCATCGATGTCATCCTTTGGTGTGGGAATATCAAAAATAGCTGCCAGCAGCTCTAAGGAGGTATAGTGCTTATAATCGCCAAACTTCCACAACTCCAGCGTATCAAGATGTCTTATTTCCCAGGGTTTTTTCCCGGCAAGGTCTAAAATGTCAGGGAGTTCAATATCATTAATCAGCATACGTCGCGCCAGATAGGGAAAGTCGAATTCCTTGCCATTATGTCCGCACAACAACGAATCAGGCCTGTTGTAGTGTGTCGAAAGCAAGAGCGCAAACTCTTCGAGCAGAATTTTTTCATCATCGCCGTAAAATGATTTCAGGCGCACCTCATTACCATTCATAAAGCCGCAGGAAACACAGATGATTTTCCCAAATTCCGCATAAATTCCAGCCTGCGGATAAAGGTCGGCGGGGGTGAGGTCTTCGCTGGAATATTTCAGCTTAAGCGCTTTTTTGATCCATAATTTTTGAAGTCTTTCCGGTACAGCATCAAAACCGGGATAACCCGGAACGGTTTCAATATCCAGAAACAGAATGTTTTCCAGCGACAAATTGTTTAGCATAGTGTTGAATTTTTCTTTGAGCAAAATACAAAAAAATTCTGGTTATCAGGAATCCTCTTCCCGGAATTCTTCGTTAAAACCCTATTTTTGTCAAATGAATTCAAGAATACCCGTAGTAACTAAAGACGGTTCCCATACACTTTTCGATGAGAGAAGCGGGGAACATTATCACTCGGTTTTTGGAGCTATTCAGGAATCAGAGCATATTTTTATCCATGCGGGGCTGGAAGGCTGTCATTTTCAGGGAAGAGAATTGCGGGTTCTGGAAGTTGGTTTTGGTACGGGGTTGAATGGGCTGCTTACGCTCAGATGGGCGGAAGAGAACCGTCGGCAGGTGCATTATACTGGCATAGAAGCCTTCCCTTTGGCCGACGCGGTATTGAAAAAGTTGAATTACCCGGCGTTGCTTCATGTTGATTCCGGGCTTTTTGTGATGATGCACAGCTGCACAGTTAGCCGGCAGGTTTCGTCTTATTTTTCGATACGTATTTTGCATGAAGAATTTCAGGACTATAAACCTGAATCCAACCGTTTTCATGTGATCTTCTTTGATGCATTTTCTCCCGACAGCCAGCCGGAAATGTGGACGGAAGAAGGTTTTAAAAAACTGCATAATATATTGATGCCAGGTGGGTTGCTGGTTACCTACTCTTGCAAAGGGAGCGTAAAACGTGCACTGAAAGCTGCCGGCTTCAGTTTGGAAAAGCTACCCGGACCGCCCGGGAAACGTGAATTTTTGAGAGCTACCGCGCAATAACAGCCTTAACGAATTTCAAATTGCTGATAACCTTGTTGTGGTATCTCCTGTTTCTCCACCCGGCTGACTCTGGCCCAGGCGGGCCCTTCTTCACACCAATAAGTGAAAGTATCCAATGCATTTTCCGTACCTTCCGCTTCAATATACACACTCCCGTCGGGACGATTTCTTATGAAACCCGTTATTCCAAACTCGTCTGCTTTTTTCTGTGTATAATACCGGAATCCAACGCCTTGCACGCGTCCGAAAACCTGAAGAATGATAGCCTTATTGTTCATTCAATAATAGTTAAATTTCTGCTTATTTGCACGATTGCCGGCAAGCATAAATATGAATATAGTAAAATATCTTTCAAAAATAGAAATAATTTTCCTATAAAAAATTGTGTTTAAATCATGTATGGAACTCCAACAATTGTAAACCAATCGTATATCCATATCTGCAAAAATATTGGTGATATTAATGCTCCTCAACGTAAGTTAAAAAAAAACAGGATAAAAGTTGACATTTTATAAATATTTACTAACTTTACAACCGAAAATAGATTAATTGTAATTAATTTAATAACGCTAAAAAAATTGAACCGATGAAAAGAAAATTACTTATTAGATTATTAAGTATTGTCGCTATCCTGTTCTTTTGGCAGGTTGGTTTTAGCCAAAATCTTTTGGCAAACGGCGACATGGAAAGCTGGACGGATGCCACTACCCCAACGGGATGGACTACTGCTCAGAGCATCTCGCAAGAGAAGACCATAGTGCATAGTGGGACGTATTCTGCCAAGCAAATTGGCGGCACAAAAAAACTTGGTCAATCTATTAATGTTACCCCCGGAGATACGTATAATATTTCCATTTGGTATTATGTTGAGAGTGGTGATGGTTCGGATGCGAGAATCTGGTCATATTGGAAAGATGGCAGCGGATCAAATATTAACGATAACAGCAATGAATTGAGAGGTCCGAATGGGAGTTATCTGTCATCGGATGCATCATGGAAAAATTACACTACAACTGTTACGGCTCCTTCGAATGCAGCTACTTTGTCTTTTGAATTGAGAACTTATAAAAACGCTACTGTCTATTGGGATGACCTTTCTGTTGAGAAAGCCGGTGGTAACGACACCATACCTCCCACCTGGACTACCGGTTATCCACAAGCTGTTCACGTGGAAGACACACGGGGTACTTTGCTGGTAAATCTTGATGAGCCCGGTAAAGTCTATTTTATCGTTGTTCCTTCAGGTGCTACTGCACCCACGGCTACTCAGGTAAAAGCCGGCGCCGATTATGGTAGTGTTACCGTGATAACGAAAGATACCATCACCGTTTCAGAAGCTAATACCAGCACGGCTTATGAATTTACCGGAGCTCAGGCCAGTACTTCCACTGACGTTTGGTTTGTAGCAGAAGACAATGCAGGAAACCTTCAGAGCAGCCCTGTCAAAATCAGTGTCACCACAACGGGTGCTCGTTCGCTTACCATTGACAAACCTCTGCCCAATACCACTTACAATATTGGCGATACTATTAAACTGGAATGGACTTCGAGTAATATTGACAGCTTACTCCTCGGGATTTATCCCGTTTCGTCGGGAATGAATGGAGCATTTGTACTGGCCGGACCTGTAACTGCTTCTGCCGGGACATACAATTTGGCAATCCCTCATCAGGCTACCCCCGGAAATTACGGATTGGTATTACGGGATGCCTATGACACTACATTCAAACAAACGACAGAACCTTTGACTGTCCAGGATAACCGCTCACTCCACTTGACAAAACCTCAGGATAATGACACTGTATATGTAGGGGATACTCTGGTATTTAAATGGACTTCTGCTAATATCGACAGTGTGCTGATTGGCGGGTACATTGGCGGAGGTAACGGCCCTACTAATGGAGGGTATTTTATGCTGACTGGTGACAGGGATCATTTTGATACAGCTACTTTCCGGCCCATACCTGCGACTCCCGGAGTTTGGAAAATGTACCTTGATCCGAGCAATATGGGGGGCAGCATAAAATTAGATTCCGTTTTCATTTGGGATGCTGCCGACATGCATTTTAAAGACTATGCTTCTCCTGTTTATATAGTTGATACTTTCCCCATGAGAATTTCCCATTCGATGCCTACATTTGGCATGAACGACTTTATGCCGGGTAGCGGAATTAATGCTAATTTCAGCTGCGATTCCATTATCAGAGGGACAGGCTATCTGTATCTGAAAAAAGCGGATGGAACCGTAGAGCAAACGATAAGTGCTGATAGTATTGAACTTCACGGAAATGGTATCTCGTTTATGCCTCATCCCGAACTTGTTCCCGGTCAATCTTATTATATTGAAATTGATTCAGGATTTGTAAAATGTGCCGATGGGAGTAAAACTTTCCCCGGACTTAAAAGAAATGAATGGAACTTTACAGCAGCGAGCAGTAGCCTTTATTTCTCCGAATATATAGAAGGTTCAAGTAATAACAAAGCACTGGAAATATATAATCCCACCAACCATGACATTAGCCTGAATGATTATATAATTGCAGGATCTTATAACGGAAGTGGAATTGACCATAATAAAGATGTCTATCACTTCCCAAAAGATTATGTTTTAAAATCTGGTGGTGTCTTTGTTGTTGCAAACAGCCAGGCAGATACTGCTATTTTAGCCCATGCCAACGATACTGTTGCCTATAACGAAGGCGGCTATGTTTGTAGCTTTAACGGAAATGACGCGAGAGTATTGATAAAACAGGTATCCCAATACGACTGGATGTGGATTGATGTCATTGGAAACCCGTGGGAAAATCCGGGCAGTGGCTGGGATGTTGCAGGCGTAACGGCTGCTACTAAAGACCACACCCTGTTGAGGAAATATAATGTAAAAATAGGGAATGGTGCTGATTGGGGAATGTCCACAGGGTTCGATGCCGAAAGTTCGCAGTGGATTGTGGAACCGAAAGATTATTTTGATAATATTGGCAAGCCTACACCAGCTGGCAGTGATCAGTCAGAAATAACCGGATTTACGTTGTACGACATGAGCCATAATAATGTTACTGTGAGCAGTAATATTAACAGTTCTACTGATTCGGTGAATGTTGTCGTGCTAAGCGGAACAGATGTAACACAGCTTAAAGCCGATATTAAAATTTCTGCCGGAGCCGAAGTTCATCCCGACTCAACAGACGTGCTTGATTTTACCCATCCTTTGCAATTTACTGTTAGGGCCGAAAACGGTATTGTTTCTACGGTCTGGACAGTTACGGTAATTGTCCCGGCAACACAATACGTTTCTATTCACGACATTCAATATACTACCGACACTAGTGGTGTATCTCCTTATAAAGGGCTGGTGGTAATAACTTCTGGTGTTGTAACAGCGCTGAATGTTTATAAAGGCGTTAGAAAAGGTTATTATATTGAAGATAAAGAAGCCGCATGGAATGGCGTTTATGTCTATGACACAGATACGACTAATCATGTTGTGGCAGTTGGTGATAGTGTGAAAATTACCGGTATGGTTGATGAGTATAAAGAACTAACCGAGATAAAGAATCTGGAAGATTTTAATAATCTCGGTGCCGGTTATACCAGAATGCCTGTTGTTGTTTCCACAGGTTCTTATGCCAATGAACAATGGGAAAGTGTTTTGGCTAAATTTGTGAATGCTACCTGTACCAATGCCGATTTGGGTTATGGCGAAGTGGAAGTGGACGATGGTTCTGGTGGAAAAGGTGTTCTTGATGATTATCTCTTTCCGTACGACTCGACGTTTGTCTTGAACGATGTTTATTCAGTTACCGGAATTGTAAATTATTATTACAGTACCTGGACGCTTAACCCAAGAGATGCCGCTGACATATCCAATGTTACCGGTATTAGCAACAACAGCCTCGCTGACAATATCAGCATTTACCCAAATCCTGGTAATGGCCGTCTGAACCTGAGACTGAACAATACCATGAAAGGTAATGTTACGGTTCGCGTAATGGACATTACCGGTCGTGTGATTTACAGGCATGTATTTAACAATGTTATGAGCCAGCAACTACTGAACATTGATATCAGTAATGAATCTCCGAATCTGTATTTCATTAGCATTAGCGATGCTCAGAATACAGTGGTAAGGAAGTTTATGAAACGATAGAACTACATGTCTTCTAATAAAAAAGGTCATCCCGCCGTGGTATGACCTTTTTTATTTTTGTGAAAGTGACTTTACCGGAGTTGTTTCGAAACCCAATCGTTCAGCCGTTCAAAAAGCTGTTGGGGTAAAAATTTACGCCAGGCCAATTCGTCAAACTCACCTCCGAAAATCAAATACTGGTCAATGTTTGCTTCTTTAAACTCCTGTTTCACATGATGGCGAAAGTTGAGCCCGATAATCCAGCCATCACCCAAATTATCAAACCACTCGGCAAAATAATCATCTGTATCCGAATGAAAATCCAGCACATTTTCACCAATAAGGATAAAATATTTTATCCCTTGCTCCATCAGTTCTTCAACAACATTCCGATACAGATACATCACATCGTTGTACAAAACATCATTCCATTCGCCAAACAGCTCTATAATGGCGTACTGTTGTTCATACTGTACAAATAATAATTTCAAATAGAGAGTCTGCGAACCAAAGTGATCCCATTGGGGATGGATGTAGTGGTTATAAATGGCGTGCTCAAAATAGAGTTCACTGTTTTGCCTCCCGAAAAACGGCGAGCGCTCATCTTCAGAAGCGACATACAATTCCCGCCAGTTATAATAAGGCTCTAAGTTATGCATATTCTTGCAAGATAAAAGTGTGTGTTAAAGAGTTTTAGACAGTAAATAGCCGCCCACGGGAAATCGCTGTGGAATTTTGACTTGATAAGCTCGTATATTAGAAATCGTAGCACGGCGCCTATGCTTCCGCCGAAAGCTACAGCGAGTAGTTTAATAATCATTTATAATGCGAATTTTAGATTTCTTATTTCTTTCAGAAGAGTATAAAGCCGGTTCATGGTTGGCCGGTCGTTTAGGGTTACCTCATAGGTAAAACTAACATAAGCACCTTTGCTACTTTTGTTTTTGCTTCGGTATAAATATCTTATCTCCAGCCTGTTAAATATATTTATAAGCTGTTGTTTGTTTTCCGTATCACTCAGAGCAGCAGTCATCACGGTTTTTAGCCGGTAAGTAACAGGAAACAGCAATTCCTGGTTATTCATTTGTATAGGAGCAGTACTATCCATTTCCAATTTCCCTTGTTTTTGGGAGTCGTCAGTCATTCCACAGCTTGCTTAAAAAATTTTGGCAAAAATAAACGCATTTTTAAAACAAAAAGCTATTCCTTAAAAAATATCAGGAAATTGCTGTGGATCATACTGATGCATCATGTCGTAGGTAGTTTCAAAAACATCCTCTGCGTTAGGATTAGAGAAATAATCGCCATCGGTACCATAGGCTGCGCGATGAGCACGAGCTGTGATGGTACGAGGTTTCATATCGAGAAAATAAAAGCCTTGTTGTTCTTCCAGTACATTTTGCATCATGTAAGAGGTAGCGCCACCCGGGACATCCTCATCGAAAAAGATAATTTTGTTGGTTTTTTTTAGTGATTTAAGGATAACGCCATGTATATCAAAAGGAATGTGTGTTTGCACATCAATAAGTTCTACATCCACGCCGAATTCTTCCAGTTGTTTGGCTGCACTCTGTGCAATCCGCACATCGGAGCCGTAAGTCACCAAAGTAACATCCTTTCCTTTACGTAGAACTTCGGGAATACCTGGAGCAATACGGTATTCGCCGATGTTTGAAGGCCTTTTTTCACGTAAACGATAGCCGTTGAGAGGTTCGATAATCAATACAGGCTGGTCAGAGGCAAGGTAAGTATTGTAAAACCCTGCTGCCTGGGTCATGTTGCGCGGGACAGCCACATGAATACCTCGAATAGAGTTGATAACCATGCTTAGCGGAGAGCCGGCATGCCATATGCCTTCGAGACGATGGCCACGTGTGCTGATAATAATGGGCGCTTTTTGTCCGCCACGGGTGCGATAGTGTGTGGTGGCAATGTCATCGCTCATTACCTGCAAAGCATACAGGATATAATCGAAATACTGAATTTCGGCAATAGGACGTAAACCACGCAACGCTAAGCCAAGTCCCTCGCCAATAATACTGGTCTCACGAATTCCCGTATCAAAGATCCGGTTTTCACCATATTTTTCCTGTAACCCCTCGTAAGTCTGGTTGACGCCACCAATTTTTCCCACATCTTCACCAAAAGCCACCACCAACGGGTTATGTCCGAATATATAATCGAAGTTGTCGCGAAGTATTTCTCTTCCCGGAACATATTCTTCTTTATCAAAGACCGGGGCCACCGGCTTAATATTCCCAGCCGACCATTCCGACTCACTGTACAGGTGCGAGCTGTATCGTTGACGGCTGTCGGCAAGTTCTTTCACCAGCCACTCGCGAATAGTTGTTTTGAGCTGTTTGTTTTCCACCGTACAATCACACAAATAACGAATAGTTTGTCTTGCTGCACTGTAGATATCTTTCCGGATAGGTTCGCCCACACGTTTCAACTCATTGCGAATGGTTTCAATGGTCTGTTTTTTGGGACAGGGGCAGTCGTGGTCTATTAGCTTCAGCAGTTCATCTCTTTTTTGTTTCAGCGGTTGACTGTAGTTTTTCCAGGCATTTTTCCTGGCTTCTCTGGCACGGATATGCGCCTGTTTTTCAATGGCCCCCAGCTCTTTAACAGTGGCAATTTTATTTTCTAAAATCCATTGCCGCATACGTACAATTCCATCCCTGCTTTGTTCTTCTTCAAGTTGTTGTGTAGTTTTATAACGCTCGTGCGAGCCAGAAGTAGAATGTCCCTGTGGTTGGGTACAACCTGTGATGTGAAACAGTACCGGCACTTGTTCCTTCCTGCACAGGACAATGCCTTTACGGTAGGTTTCCACCAGCTTTGGATAATCAAAACAGGTGGCCTCAAAAATCACCAGTCCATTGGTATCTTTTTCCTTTTTAAAGCCGGAAAGGAGCTTCGAAATATTTCCTTTGGTAGTTTGCAATTTGGTGGGTACCGAAATACCCCACTGGTCATCCCATACAGAAATGGCCATAGGAACCTGTAATACGCCAGCAGCATTGATGACCTCAAAAAAGTGCCCTTCTGATGTGGAGGCATCACCAATAGTTCCAAAAGCCACTTCCCGGCCATTGTTGCTGAATTTTGTCTGCTTTTGAAATGATTTTTCATTTTTAAATAGCTTTGAAGCCAATGCTAACCCCAGAAGCCGCGGCATCTGGCTGGCAGTAGGAGAGGAGTCAGGGGCACTGTTTTTCTGTTTTGTCAGGTCTTTCCATTCACCCTTTTCGTCAAGACTGCGGCTGGCAAAATGATTGTTCATAAGTCTGCCGCCATTGGCAGG
>ENA-ORDP01000706-ORDP01000706.1-marine-sediment-metagenome-genome-assembly--contig:-NODE-706-length-20631-cov-3.885352_pt1 | contig 20631 bp, 18 predicted proteins | sample MGYA00248627_ERZ508539 | MGnify/ENA primary metagenome ERZ508539 (study PRJEB26208, sample SAMN05571518) | marine sediment metagenome | biome: deep sea; feature: Hydrothermal vent; material... | reverse complement strand
CTCCCGGAAAAGGAGTCCACCCCCTCGACCTGGCTGTTTTGGTAACGGAGAGGTAGAACTTGAACAGGACTCTTACAGACTAGGCGGCGTAATGAATATTGAATTCCGTAGCTTTGGCTACCGGTTTAATTGCCCGGCCCTGCTTTTGTTTTACCAACTCAACAATTCCGTAATTCTCAAGTGTTTTCAGCGTGCTACTTAAATTACTTTCCTGACGACCCGACAGTTCTGCCAGTTGCTTCAGTGTCTCTGGTTGTTTTTCTTCTATTATCTTAAGCAGGCGTACATTATTTTCATTAAGCACCTGTGCTAATGATTTCATGGAACTGAACCAGACTTTTGGTTCACCACGCTTAGGTGTAATACGCCCCGCAGCTATATCAATGACGCGTTTTTGAAATGCCTCTCTAGAGGATATTGCTCACCCTGGTTGCTGAATAATACCGGAATGGGCGGCGTGTTGGCCGACTGCGGCAGCTGTACACGGGACCCATGCATATGCAACTACGTACCAATAGCTCACAACTAATACACATGGAATAATATCTTCAAATATCTTGATTTACATCAATAGATATATTCCTGTTATTAGTCTACAACGATAACAGACTGAGCTGTTTATGCACAGGCAGTCTCTGACAGAAAGTATGCTTATTCATCCTTATATTGCATGGGAAATACTCTACATGTTATTAAGTATTAAGGAGATATTGTCATGAAACAATCAATATTTTCCATATCTAAATGTATTAGCCTGTTCATTTTCTTACTGTTTTTCGCCTCCAACGCTGCTATCGCTGACCCTGACAAAAATGCCTGGAAGCCCATGCCAACCGGAATTAATGATAATGGCGCATTTAATATTTTTCTGGATCCGCATGATGGTAACAGGGTTTGGGGTTCACCTGCTGGTACCGGCTTATGGTATTCCGATGATGGTGGTAGTAACTGGAGTAGCGTTTCTGAAACAGAAGATGATTTATTCTATGCTCGCGTATTCGGGATGAGTTTTCACCCAGGCAACCCCGATTCGATAGTTATCGCGGCTAGAGAAAAGTTACTAAAAACGCTGGATCGGGGGCACAGCTGGGATCGTCTACCCGCATCTGGCTTGCCCATTTCACGAATTTGGGATATGCAGAGTCATCCGTTTAACCCCGATATTTTTTATGTTATTGTGCTTGGGAAAGGCGTTTTCAAAACAGTCAATGGCGGAAATTCCTTCATTGATATCGCCGATCCAGCATTCGCCACACAAATGAAAAATGCCTTCAATATCGCAATGAATCCTGCCGACCCGAATATTATAATTGTTTCTTCCTCTTCTGGTGGAGTATATAAATCAAGTGATGCGGGTAGTACCTGGTCTGCCATCAGTGGCGGGACGGGGTCAGGTATAATTAAAGCAACTGCCCGATATGGCACACTCGGTTTTGACCCGGTCCAGTTTGGCACCGGTCCGTCCGGTTTTTACCGTTTATATGTGTCTGGATCCTCATCAATCGGCGGCAGTAGGCCACAGTTTTTATGTTACAACGATACCTTAACCCAAAATGGCTGGACTTGCCCTGCGCTGGGTGGAGGCGTTCCTTTATTGAGTACTGTAGGCAGAACGTTTAGCTTCTCACCTGAGGGTGATCACAGCTTTGCGGTACTGGCAAATGAACGTAATACTTATTTTCGACTGATGACATTTACCGCGTCCACTGGTTCGATTACAGGTACCGTTGGTCCTGTCGTCGATCGTTCTGCACACGATCTACTTTACTACAAAAATAAAGATACCATTCTTATTGGCGGTCTTCATAGAGTTGAAAGGAGTATTGATGGTGGGATAACGGTAGAAAATTTAACCAAACTTCCTGAAGCACACAATTTTTTTATTGCCACTCATCCTGAAAAAAAAGGTTATATTGCAACACATCGATATTATTCTAAAAACAACGGAAAGAAATGGAAGTATTTTACTGGTTTAAATCCGGCCGCTAATACCAATGGATTCGATTCTTTCGCATTTAGCCCGACTCGAAGTAATGTATGTTATGGGGTGTCACACAACTATGAAACCGGGCTTGAAGATTTTTTTGCCAGCAGTGACGGCTGCAAGAGTTTCAATTTCGTATCTGACATATCAAGTAGCGGTAATAGTTCTCAAACTCTGGTTGTTGACCCTGCCAATGATCAGATTATTTACTCCGGTCACCTTCGTAAAGGTATATATAAATCAACCGATGGCGGGGTTACCTGGTCACAGAAAATCAATGGCTTTCCCACAGCCAACATCTGGGCTGAAAACCTGATTATCGATCCCACTTCACCAGGCACTCTTTATGCGGCCCTCGTTCCTTTCGGCTCTAGTCGTGGTATATATAAGACTGTTGATAGTGGCGAAAACTGGCTTCCCATAACAAACGGGATTGCCCCTGGCGATGTCACCCAATTTTGGTCTCGTATTGGGTCTGTAACGCTGGATCCAGCCAATTCCAACCATTTATGTGCCATACCCGGAGGTGGCACAAATAAAACCAGTGTTATGTACTGTACAAATGATGGCGGTAATAACTGGAATCCTGTCAGTAACAGTCTGCCTGCTGCAAACTGGTTCAGGTCGTTAATATTCGACCCCGCTGACAGCAACAGTATGTGGGTGACTTTGTATAATAACGACACCGGATCACAAGGCATTTACGCTACTTCAGATAGCGGTACCACATGGGGCCCGGTAAATAATGGGATTGATAAAAGCGGAAATCTCCCTATTATATTTGATATTAAAGCCAACAATAAAGGTTCCAGATACTTTATAACCACCTTCGGAAGAGGACTCTTTAGTTATAAACCATCGAAAATACTGCTTGACCCGGATGAAGACGACGATGATGAGGGTCATGACGATGATGGAGATTCAGATTCGGATGATTAAACGATCTATTACGTGGACATATATGGACGCCCCTAAAATGTCAACAAAACTCACCCCTCATTACGCAGAGTATGCGTAATGATAGAAACATACAGCAACCGTCCACAAACCTGCCGGTAAAAAAAGGTCGCGCTGACATATATCCGGCCTCTAAATGGAAGTGATAACTCCGTTTCCTTCCGGGCCCTGATGAGATCCGCACCTGACCGCCTAAAACACCCACTCGGTTTCAATGAACCTTGTCCACGCCAGGCTTAAGTCAGGGCGGAATGACCGTTTATTCATCATTACCTGCACGCCCTATGAACGGTATTCCTACTCGATGCCGAACCTACTGGGCACGGTACATCTCATTTTTGTGTAGCAATACCCAGCATAATCGAGCCATTCTATTAGCCAATGCAACGCAAGCCTTGTTCACGCCCCGTCGGGCAACCACAGCTCCAAGCCATCGACTGAGCTGGTCATCACGCTTCTTGCTACGCATCATAGCCGCTCTCGCGCCGTGAATGAGTTGTTTGCGCAGATAACGATTTCCTCGCTTGGTAATGCCGGCCATCGTGTGCTTGTTGCCACTGGCATAATGTTTCGGGGTAACACCTAACCACACAGAGAACTCTCTCGTGGGTTGAGAGGGTCAGATCTTGCCTTTTGCTTTTTCAGTTCTACATGGATACTCACCTTAATTCCTCTCGAGCACCCATTCTGGTCCCAGAACAGGAACCGAGCCCACCAATTGTGACCCAGTACCCAAATTTATCCCGATGATGGGCCGATTAGGCCGGGTAATAGTCAAGCTCTGTTCGGTCGTGCCGCTGACAGTGTTACGGTACGTACTAATCTGTCCGGGGAAAAATAGTGGACTCGACATTGCACTATCAGCGCATTTTATTCTTTACTGCTCTACTGCTGGCCCTGTCCGGATTGACCGGTTGTGCCTCGGTCTCCTCCTCTGCGCAAAGATCCGCTAATGTGCCAGTGACCAATGCAACTACACCCGCCAGGACACAATCGCGCCCTCAACTCCAGTCACGTTCCCATCGAGGGCTTGCCATTGCGCGTGACATGGTTGGCACGCCCTATCTTTATGGTGGCGCGAACCCTCGAGGCTTCGACTGCAGTGGCCTGGTTTACTATAGCTATCGGAAAGCCAGTGTAAAAGTTCCACGCACCACTACTGAACAATTCAGACAAAGCAAGCGGGTGAAGATGTCCCGCCTGCGGCCTGGCGACCTGATTTTCTTCAGGCTCTCACAGCGCAAGCTTTCTCACGTGGGTATTTACGCAGGCAACGGCAAGTTTATTCACTCGCCTTCGAGTGGGAAACGTGTGTCTTACGGATCGCTCGATAATCCGTACTGGAAAGCCAGAGTGATTGGAGCCGGGCGGTTTCAGTGACCAGGCAAGGTATTGATGAGTAAACCGGGACAGAGAGAAAACTTGCCCGGCATGGTTATCATCATGCTTATTTTATATCCCCTCTCCCTGAAGGAGAGGGAGTTAACTATATAGCTGTGGAACTAAAACCAGAAGCGCAGCCCTGCTACAAAACGGGTTTCACTCGGATCGCCACCGGCGGCGCGGGTAAAGTCCTTGGTATCACCATACTGTTGTGTCCATTCAACACCGATGTAAGGCGCAATCTCGCGCCTGATCTCGTAACGTAAACGGAATCCGATTGCAGCGGTGGATGCACCTGAGCCGATACCGCGATCCTGATCGTTTTTTCCGTACCAGTCCATTTCAAATCTTGGCTGCAGGATCAGTTTCTGGGTTAACAGTAATTCGTATTCGGCTTCCAGGCTAAACGCCGTACGGCCACTTTCACCGACATAGGCGGCTGCATCTACCTCAAACCAGTATGGCGCCAGCCCTTGCACACCAAACGCCAGCCAGGTGCGGTCCGGACCTTCTTCACCACTGTCGTAACGTATACCTACCTGCGTATCCCAGAAGGTGGCGATGGCATGGCCCCATAACAGTTCGGTTTGGGCTTCCTGTAATTTGCCACCGTCAATATCGCCCTCTGCCTTCAGTACCAGACGATCGTAATCGCGGCCAAACCAGGCTTGCAGGTCATAGGTGGTTGAGGTTTTATCATCACTATCAACATACTCCAGACGGTTAACCAGTACTGATGCGAAGTTCTGCTCATCTGCAAAAACCGGGCGCGGGATCGCGCCAAAATCATAACCATCTGAATAATCAGGGCTGCGTGCATTGGGCGGTGCGGAACCGCCCTGCATAGCCCCTTGTGCTGGTGCCGGTGTAGATGCAGGGCTCGCATCCATCGTGTCGCCTTTTTTCATGTTGTTCATATCATGTGCTGCTGGTTTTACCGGCGCTGACTCGGTGGCATGATCCATCTGGCTGTGATCCATGCCAGGCATTGTGTCTGCCTGCGCCGCAGCCAGTGCTGAAGAGGTGCTGGCCAGTAGCACAGTCAACAACATTCTGTTCATTCGTTTGTTGTTCATCGTTTAACTCTCCGATAATCGGTCAGGCCACGACAATCTGGCGGAACATACCCGCATCCATGTGGTACAGCAAATGGCAATGCCAGGCCCAGCTTCCCAGGGCATCTGCACTCACCAGAAAACTGACGCGCTGCGCGGGTTGTACACTAATGGTGTGTCGGCGTGCGATAAAGTTCCCGTCCGGGTCTTCCTGTTCACTCCACATGCCGTGCATATGCATCGGGTGTGTCATCATGGTGTCGTTATGCAGGATGACGCGTAATCTCTCGCCGTAGCGAAAATGTACCGGTGTAGACTTGCCAAATTCAAGGCCGTCCAGTGACCATGTGTAACGTTCCATATTGCCGGTTAGATGCAGTTCAACTTCCCGTTCGGCACCGCGTTGGTTGAGCGGCCCACCGATGGTATGTATATCGGCATAGGTCAGTACGCGTCGGCCGTTGTTGCGCAAGCCAACGCCGGGATCATCAAGATTGATACGCGGGCTATCAACACGCATATCAACACTGGGGCCATATTCTGTCACCGCATGACGTACATGCACGGGATTCATACGCTTGCCACCGGACATGTCATGACCTGCGTGATCCATACCGGCCATGCCGGCCATACCACCCATGTCGCCCATCATGTCCTTCATGGTCAGCCATTCGGCCTTGTCCAGTGCGGGTACTTCTGCTTCCAGACCGGCCTGTGGTGTCAGTGTGCCGCGTGCGTAACCGGTACGATCCATCGACTGGGCAAAAATAGTATAAGGCTGGTCCGAAGGTTCAACGATCACATCATAGGTCTCGCCAGGGCCAAAGCGGAATTCATCAACTGTTATCGGATCAACATCGACGCCATCAACATGTACCAGCGTCATCTTCAGACCGGGTATGCGCACATCGAAGAAGCTCTGGGTGCCGCTGCTGATGAAACGCAGGCGTATCCGTTCACCGGGGTTGAACAGGCCCGTCCAGTTACCTGCCGGTGCCGCACCATTCAGCAGATAGGTATACCCATAAGCAGAGATATCGGCCAGATCGGTCGGGCTCATGCGCATCTGGTTCCACATACGTCGTTTATCTATAGCGGCGCTAAAGCCCTTGTCACTCACGTCACGGAAAAAATCTCCGGCCGTTGGCTGGTTAAAATTGTAGTAGTCGCTCATCTTCTTGAGCTTCGCGAGTACATTCATCGGGTCATCATCGGTCCAGTCGGATAGCTGTACGACATAGTCACGGTCGGCACGTATCCGCTCTCCCCCGGCGGGCTCAATGATGATGGCACCGTACATGCCGGTCTGTTCCTGGAAACCTGAATGCGAGTGATACCAGTAGGTGCCGGACTGATTCAACTTGAAGCGATAGGTGAAGGTTTCACCCGGTGCGATGCCCTCGAAACTGACACCCGGCACACCGTCCATTTTAAACGGCAGGATAATGCCGTGCCAGTGTATCGAGGTGGATACCTTCATGTGATTGGTCACACGTATGGTCACCGTGTCGCCTTCGCGCCAGTGTAAAATGGGAGACGGGATCGACCCATTTATAGTGGTCGCCATGACCGGCGTACCGGTGTAGTTGACCATGGTCTCGTCAACTACCAGATCAAATTCTGTGCCGGATAGTACCGGCGCCATACCGGTGACGGTAGCTGCAGTCGTCTCTCCCGCCCAGACAGCATTGAGCAGCGGCGACATCCCCAGCGCAGCGCCACCCAGCGCAAGACCCTGTACAAATCGCCGGCGTGAGTGACTGGGAACAACAAGAGGCTGTTGGGAAATACGCTTCATATCCGGTTTTTCCTTTTCCAATAATCTGTTCTACCGGGCAGGCCATAACAAATTACAGAAAGATTAGCCGACTTGTTACCCGCCAGCCTGTGGTATCGAGTGAACCCCATATTGAAATTAGTATAACCCAGAATTTTTGATTTAACCTGCCAGCTGACCGCAAGCACTCCCGGTTCTTAACCTGTATTTTTCTGGGTGAATATCAAACTCATTCAGCTTGACCTGTGACCAACACACAGCTTCTATACTGGATTTATATTCTTGTAGTCTTTAACCTAACTGAATAGAAGGTGGACATGATGGAATGGTTAACACAAAACTGGTACTGGGTACTGATTGGCATCGCATTTGTTGCCTTACACCTGTTTGGCCACGGCGGCCATGGTGGGCACAGCAAACCGATTGAGCCGGGTAAACACACGAGCTAGCAAGCTTAACTCTGTGTAGTGGCACCATGAAAGAGAATATTGCACATTCGGGAGCCTGGGGCGTTGCCATCATCATGATCGTGGTGGTGTCCTGGGTGTTTTATCGTTACTTCGCACCGAAAACATGGCGTGAATGGGCAAGCGCGGGAGTCGTGCAGGCATTTATTATTGCACTGTACGCAGAGATGTATGGGTTCCCGCTTACCATTTACCTGTTCGCACGATTTTTTGGCCTGGATCGTTACAATCTAAACGCCAATCTCTGGTCTTCATTAATAGGACTAGGCGAGACAGGCATGCTGCTATCAATGTTGCTTGGCTACGCATTTCTGATTGTCGGCATCGGCCTTTTCGTTCAGGGCTGGCGTGCACTTCACCACGCGCGCCAGCAGAACCGGCTGGTCACCACTGGTCTGTATAGTCTGATCAGACACCCTCAGTATACGGGTCTGTTTATCGGGCTGTTTGGCGAGGGTGTGGTACATTGGCCTACCCTGTTCTCTGTGGGTTTATTTCCGATCATTGTACTGGCTTATGTGCTGCTGGCGCGCAGCGAAGAGAAACGGGTGATCGAGCAATTTGGTGATGAATATCGCTCTTATCAGCAACAGGTACCCATGTTTTTTCCGCGCGCAGGCCAATGGCGGCAACTACTCAAACGATCCAGATTGTCTGCCGACAAAGACAAACACACACCCGAGTAATCGCAGTGATGCATAGCATCGACTATGATCAAGGAAGAGGACTGTGATAAATGTCACTTCCATCCAGAACAATAATAGTCAGTCTATCGGTCGGGGGTGGTCAAACATGACGATCGAATATGCCTTTCCCTGGGCAGTGAGACGTTATGCCTTACTCGGCGTGTTCGGCTTGCTTACATTCGTGTCATCACTGTTTGTTGTGCACCTGACCGGTATTGATTTCGACTGGATGCGCGACTATGTCAGTAACCTCGCAAACGAACCGCTCGGCTGGGTCTTTATCGCCGGTACCTTCGTGCATGGCTGGGGTAATCTGGCTCTGGCCAGAGCACTATACGGCACGCTCGACCAGGGGAGATTACGAACCTGGGCGATCTCGCTGTTTTGTCTGGCTGCTGTAGGCATTCTGGTAGCCGCCTTGTTTCCTGTTGACCCCACCGGTCAGTTACCCACCACAACCGGGCGCATACATCGCAGTGCAGCCAGTGTTACCTTTTTTTCCGAACTCGGCGCGCTGTTCGTTTTTTCAGCCGCATTTAGCTATTACCCTCACTGGCGTAACCAGCAGCGGGTTTCTCTGGTGATGTCGGTGAGTGCGGCTTTAGCCATGGTGGCCTTTATTATCGCTCTGCAGGTGGACGTGACGCCGGGGCTGGCGGAGCGTGTGGCGCTGTCGACTTTACTGGTCTGGGAGGTCTGGATCTGTTATCAACTGCTGCGGCCATCAGGGCAAAAAATAAAACAATGAATTATCTATCCTGATCCCCTCACCCCAACCTCTCCCCAGGGGAGAGGGTGTTTATGGGACATTAGCGAGTAGAAATAGAATATTGAAAAGATGATCTTACGCTCTGACCAAAACATAATTACTGCCTACGCACACTGGATCATCCGCTGGCGTTGGCTGGTGTTGGTTTTATGTTTTCTGGTAGTAGCAGTAGCGGCCTATGGTTTGCGCAATTTCCAGTTCAGCGCCGACTACAAGGCCTATTTCGGGCCTGACAATCCCGAGCTGATCGCCTTTCAGGCTTTTGAAAACACCTACACCAAATCTGAAAATATTATTTTTGTCCTGCAGCCCGCAGATAAAAATGTGTTCAGCCGCCAAACGCTGGAGATAGTCAGACAGTTAACCAAAGATGCATGGCAGATTCCCTACAGTATCCGTGTTGATTCGATCACCAATTTTCAGCACACCACGGCCAATGGTGACGATCTGGCAGTCGCTGATCTGGTCGATCAGACCGCTGATCTGACAGACAGACAGCTGACCGAAATAAAAAAAGTCGCCCTTAGTGAACCCGCCCTGGTGAAACGTTTGATCGCTGATAATGGCAGCACCACCGGCGTAGCGGTTACTCTACAGTTCCCTGGCAATGATCAAACCCGGCAATTGCCAGAAGCAGTCGCTTATGCCGAAATGATGGTTAAAAATCTGCGTGCCTCGCATCCTGATCTTACTGTGGCATTAACCGGCGTTGCGGTTTTTAGTGTCGCCGAAATTCAGGTCAGCGAATCGGATTCATTCACTCTGGTGCCGGTGATGTACGGCCTGATGATCGTGTTGCTGTTAGTATTTCTGCGTTCGCTATCCGGCACTGTTGCAACTCTGGTGGTGGTGAGCCTGTCAGTACTGACGGCTGTGGGATTAATGGCCTGGTCTGGTATCAAAATGAATGCATCGACTGCGCTGGCGCCGATTATCATTTTAACCCTCGGCATTGCCGACAGTGTTCACATTCTGTTAACCCTGTTTCAGGAAATGCGTGCCGGTCGATCAAAACATGACGCACTGGTAGAAAGCCTGCGGCTTGATACAGAGCCGGTGTTTCTGACCAGCCTGACCACAGCTATTGGCTTTCTCAGTCTGAACTTTTCGGATTCACCTCCGTTTCATGAGTTGGGTAACATCACCGCCACTGGCGTGGTGGCTGCGTGGGTGTTTTCGATGACGGCGCTGCCCGCGATGATGGCCATATTGCCGCTGCGCATCAAGGCGCAAACCGGACAACGCCGACTGGCCATGGATCGCTTTGGTGACTTTGTTATCAAACGACGTAAGCCGCTGTTATGGAGTATGCTGGCGCTGACTGCATCATCTCTCGCTTTTATCCCGCACCTGCAACTGGATGACCGTTTCGTACAATGGTTTGATCGCAGTATCCCGTTTCGCGTTGATACCGACTTCGCCACCGCCAACCTCACCGGCCCGTATACACTGGAATTTTCGCTCGACAGTGGTGAGGCCGGTGGTATTGCAGAACCTGCCTACCAGAAACGACTTGAGTCTTTTGCGGTATGGCTACGTACACAGCCTGAGGTCACCCACGTTAATGTCTTCACCGATGTGATGAAACGTTTGAACCGGTCCATGCACGGCGATAATCCGGACTGGTATCGTCTACCCGAACAGCGCGACCTGGCAGCGCAATATCTGCTGCTGTATGAAATGTATCTACCCTATGGCCTTGATCTGAACAGCCAGATAAATCTGGACAAGTCCGCAAGCCGCCTGACCGTTACGCTGGATACTATCTCGCAAAAACGTATCATCACGATAATCGATCGATCAGAGGCCTGGTTAAAAGCAAACATGCCGCCGGTCATGCAGGCAAAAGCCACCGGCACGATAGTTATGTTCGTCCACCTGGCGATACGCAATATTATCGGTATGCTGGGCGGTACCGCGCTGGCTTTTTTGCTGATTTCCATGATGCTGATTTTTGCCCTGCGCAGCCTGCGCCTGGGTTTGATCAGTCTGATTCCCAACATCGTACCGGTACTGATCACCTTTGGTTTATGGGCTGCATTTGTTCATGATATTGGCATTATCGCGTCCATGATCACCGCAACCAGCATGGGATTAATTGTCGACGATACGGTACATATACTCAGTAAGTACAACCGGGCCAGACGTGAGCAAGGCCTGAGCACAGAGGATGCGATTCGTTTCAGTTATTCACACGTAGGCAAGGCGTTGTGGGTCACCACACTGACGCTGGTCGCCGGTTTTCTGGTGTTGTCATTTTCCAGCTTCAAGCTCAACGTGGATATGGGGATACTCACAGCAACCGCAATCAGTATCGCCCTGGTAATGGATTTTCTATTGTTGCCACCGTTACTGCTCTTGATGGACAGGAAAAAACCCTAAAACCCTCTTAATGCCATGGCCTGATTGACCCGGCCAATGGCCAGTTCGTAGGCTGCGGTGCGTAAATCTGTGTTGCCTTGCTTCGCCAGATCATGGACTTGTTGGTAGACCTGGCCAAGACGCTGCTCCAGGCGCAGCATGACCGTGTCATACTCCCACGGGAATTCCTGCAGGTTCTGTACCCACTCATAATAGGAAGTCAGCACTCCACCCGCATTGGCCAGCAGATCGGGCACCACCATAATACCCCGCTCGCACAGGGTCGTATCCGCCAGATGAGTGATCGGCATATTGGCGGCTTCGACCACCAGGCGGGCCTGAATGGCATCGGCATTGTCGCAATTAATAGTGGCCTCAATAGCGGCCGGAATCAGGATATCGCAGGACAGTTCCAGCAGTTCGGCATTGTTGATCGATTCTGTACCCGGCAAGCCTTCAAGCCAACCGGTTTTGGTAACGTAGTGATGTGCCTGCTCGATATCGATACCCGTTTCACATATGACACCGTTGTGCGCATCGGATAGTGCTATGACACGAGCACCCATGGCGGCAAGATGCTGTGCGGTATGAAAACCGACATTACCAAAACCCTGAATCACAACCGCGGCATCTTTTATGGGTAGCGCCATTTCACTTGCTATCTTGCCGGTCAGGTAGGCAACCCCCCGACCGGTAGCCTCCAGCCGCCCGGCTGACCCACCCAGTTCTATGGGCTTGCCAGTCACGATAGCAGGGGTATAACCATGGGTCTTGCTGTATTCCTCGAGGATCCATGCCATCACCTGTGGGTTGGTGCCGACATCCGGCGCCGGGATGTCGTGATGCACACCAAATACCAGTCCCATTTTCTGGACAAAGCGCTTGGTCAGAGTCTCCAGCGCATACTGGCTCAGCTGGTTAGGGTCGACTGCGATCCCCCCTTTCGCGCCACCGAAAGGGACATTCACCAGGGCTGTCTTCCAGGTCATTAATTGCGCCAGCGCGCGAATCTCGCCCATGTTGACTGATTGATGGAAACGCAGACCACCTTTGAAGGGACCGCGTGCATGATTGTGTTGCACCCGGTAACCGGTGTAGGTATGCAGTTCACCACCATCATCATCTGTACGATGTGGTCGCAGCGGAATGCTGACGGTAGTCTCCCGGAATGCCGATAACAGTAGCTCCCTTTGCGCGTTCTCTAGTTGTAGCGACTCAAATGCCCTTTCCAGAAAATGGTTTTGCGTTTCCTGACACTGGCAATGCTTGTGTTCAGTCGGCATGGTACCCCTTATCGTCTATTGTTAGATTCATAATCTGAGTAACAGGCAAGGATTCTGCGCACTGGCAGGTGTTCTATTTCCGAGCCGGCGCATGATCGACATTCACCCCGTGACAGGGATATAAATCGTCACGCCGCAAGGGTATTGGTAGTAGATCCTGCTGATGACCAACCAGTAACTGATGAACACCAATACTGCCTTTATTAAAGAAGTAAGCGGAACCTGCCATGTATAAACGCCATAGCCTATAAGTCACTTCACTGGTCTGGCTGATGGCTTTTTCACGATTCGCCTCCAGTGCCGCAACCCAGCGCCGCAAAGTATAAGCATAATGACGACGCAGGCCTTCCGTATCCAGCACTTCAAAACCGGCCTGTTCCATCGCGGAAGCCACTTCACTGACGCGTGTCAGCTCTCCATCCGGAAAGATATAACGATTGATAAAACGGGTCAACGGTGTCCGACTCCAGCGAGTATCGCTGGTTATGCCGTGGTTCAGAAACAGTCCGCCCGGCTTCAGGACACGTTTGACTGTGCCAAAATAGGTCGGAAAATTTTTCAGCCCGACATGCTCAAACATGCCGACACTGACTACCCGGTCGTATGCTGCCTGTTCCGGCAAATCACGGTAGTCGAGCAATTCAATCTTCACCTGCTGCTCCAGACCTTCGGCAATCACCCTTTCATTGGCAAAACGCTGCTGGGCCTTGCTGAGTGTAATCCCGTGTACCGTAACGCCATAGTAGCGCGCCGCATGGATGGCCAGTGCGCCCCATCCACAGCCGATATCAAGTAAGGTTTGACCGGGCTGCAAGCGTAATTTACGACACAGGTAGTCCAGTTTCTCTCGCTGTGCTTCAGCCAGAGACTGTTGCTCATTACTGAAATAGGCGCAGGAATAAACCATCTCCGGATCCAGCCACAGGCGGTAGAATTCATTACTGACATCATAGTGATGCGCTATGCTGGCTCGGCCATTCTTGTGTGTTGTTTTGCCCGATGACTTTTCCGTCATTACTGATCTGTGATGGAGACCAGGCAATTGTAATGCCGACCACAGCAGGCGCCACTTTTTCCCAGGTGATAAATGCAATGTTTTAAGGTGTGTCTCCAGGTCAAACAATGCTTCCATATTGCCATTGATGGATATCGCGCCATCAAGGTAGGCCTCCGTGAGGCGTGACAGACTGCGATATAAAACCAGCTCACGTATCACTCCGGGATCATGAAAGATTATACAACACTCGGTGTCCGCGCTACCGGCCTTCTGACTGCCATCCCAAAGCTGGATTGCCACCTTGCCCTGGTAGCCCTTGAGTAGCGTTGCAATAATTCGGGAACTGATAGCTGCGATCGATTTAGCCCGCTTTCCCGCTGTGTTCATCACCAGCTCGAAACCGGGCACACTGTTGTCGTTGGTAATTGACTTGTGTGTATCAACCATGACTCTTCTCCATGTTGTCCTGTTTTAGGTAAATACTGTAAAACACATACTCTAATTTGAGCCTAGAACATATACGTAAGGCATAGGTCAAGCTTCTAGAATAAACTTTAGTCTGTAACGGGGTTATGCGCCAGAAAGACGCTGAAGAACTACCCTGTTTTTATTATGTTACTTTAAGGAAACTCTGGTTTCACACATAACCCGCTTGACCTGTGCCTTACACACATCTTTTATACTTAAAAAAGTATAAACTCACTGATGCGTATAGATCTACCCACTCAAAGATTATTTATTCGAACACGTTTTCGATAACATCGGAGGTGATGTGATGAACACAAAAATAATTAATATGAAATTAACCAACCCGAACCTGATTTTACTGTTCACACTGGTCGTAGCAGGCGCTATTTTTACCGGAGCCCTGCTGGCAGCACCAGGGGAAACTAAAGATGATGCGACGATCCTGTATATCGCTAATGAAGGGAGCGACACACTATCGATAATTGACGGTGAAAAACAGGCAATTATTGCATCAATACCAGTAGGAAAGACCCCTCACCATCCCTGGCTGGTGCCAGGAGGTAAATATGTGTTTACAGATAACCGGGGTGAGAACACCCTGTCAGTCGTAGACGTTGCTGCTGGCAGAACGATCAAGACCATCACCGTAGGAAAAGGCCCTACTCACATGGTATTCACGCCCGACGGGAAATATGCCTATCTGGCCAATACCAAAGACAATATCACCTCGGTTATTGACCTGGCCAGACTTGAGGTCATCGCCAGCATCAAGACCGGGGGAGGCTCACATGACCCTGCTATCACCCCGGATGGCAGATATGTCTATGTCACTGCCCGTAAACCCGGCCATGTCGCGGTAATCGATACGGCCACTAACAAGGTCATTAAAACTATACCCACAGGAGCCAAGGCGAATGGCGTACGTATGACCAGCGATGGCAAGTTTGTCTGGGTAGGCAACACTAAGGCAGGGACCGTGTCGGTCATCGATACCGCTCAGAACAAGGTCGTTGCTACCATTAAATCAGGCGCAGGGACACATAACATCCGCTTTTCCCCTGATGGCAAACAGGCCTTCGTCGGTAATATGAAAGACGGTACCCACACGGTAATCGACACAGCCACCTACAAGGTCATCACACATATACCGACCGGCAAGGGCGCAAACATCGCTTATTTTAGCCCTGACGGTAAGACCATCTATTTTTCCACTAACAAATCCAATGACATTCCGGTAGTGGATGCCAAAACCTTAAAGGTTATCAAACGAATCCCGATCGGTAAGGGCGGCACACATAACCTGGCATTTGTTGATCATGGCAAATACCTTTATGCGACAAGCTGGTTCGGCGATTATATTCTGGTGATTGACACCCGAAAAAATGAAGTCGTCAAAAAGATACCTGCGGAATTTTCCAACGGCATAAAAGTGAAAGGAGCACCACCGGCAACCGGCAGAGGGTAAACAGTACCCTTTACTGCTACGTTGTTGCATAGCGCCTCATGCCAGCGAGTTAATAGCGTTGTTCTGCTAAACTTTAGTTAACGCTATAAAATCAGCTACAGGTAGCAGTATAGGGGGTGCAGGTGAACGGACTTGAACACATCACGTCACCACTGGCCTTTCTGACTAACCAGCTGGGTGATATACCCAACGCTACTGCGTTAGCCACCTACGAACACTGGTGGACAACGCAGGGAGAGGCTATTTCAGAGAACGTGGACCGGGCAGGCACACCCTGGTTGCGTATGTTCGACCGTGCAGGCACTCGCATTGATGAGGTCTGCTACTCTCCCGATTACTGGACCATGCTACGTAAGGGCTATCGCGAGGGTATTATCGCGCGCGTATTCGAACACAACTCGGTCCTGCCCTTCTACCGTCTCGGTTATATCACCTCCTTTCATGATCCTGGACTCTATTGTCCTTACACGGTGTCGCTCGCCACAGCGGTACCGCTGGAAAAATACGGCAGCGAAGCGCTCAAGGCACGCTTTCTGCCGCAACTGCTGCGAACCGATGACGAGGTCTGGCAAGGCGCCACCTGGATGACCGAAATCAAGGGAGGTTCCGACCTGGGCGCCAATGTTGAAACCATTGCACGCGAACAGAATGACCACTGGCTGCTCAGTGGTGACAAGTATTTTGCCAGTAACCTCGGTGCTGATCTGGCTGTGGTCGCGGCACGTCCAGAGGATGCACCGGGCGACGTGCGTGGACTGGCACTATTCCTGTTGCCGCGGCTGAAACAGAATGGCGAACTCAATTACACAGTACGCCGCGTTAAGGACAAGATCGCCACCCGCTCTGTGCCCACCGGGGAGGTTGAACTGCGCGACAGCGAGGCCTGGCTGCTGGGCAAGCGCGAACAGGGTGTCTATTTGATCCTTGAGGTGCTGAATATCTCCCGTGTTGCCAACAGTATCGCCAGTGTGGCACTGGCGCAGCGTGCGCTTGCCGAAGCGACAGCGTTTGCCAGTCAGCGTCGTGCGTTTGGCAAGGCTATCATCGAACATCCACTGCTGAAACAACAGTTCCGCGAACGCCAGCATGGCCTGCAGATGGCGATGGCACTCGCCAGCAAGACCGCACAAATGCTGGACATAGTATGGCGACAAACGCCACCTTACGATGAACAGTACCACCTGTTCCGCCTGCTCGCCCATCTGGCTAAATACTGGACTGCCGAGTTTGCCGCCCAGACCTGCAAATGGGCCATGGAAGTGCATGGCGGTCTGGGGGTGCTCGCCGAATATCCGGTAGAGCGCTGGTTTCGCGAGGCGATGATTCTTTCCATCTGGGAAGGTACCGCCCATCGACAGATACTCGATGGTCTGGAAGTCATGCAGCGCAAGGCTGCTCATAAAAGTCTGTTTGAATTGCTCCGCCCGGCAGCCGATTCACACACGCTGGCCGAGATCGAGACACGCATCGAGCAACATCTGGGGCTGGCAGAGGACGAACAGGAGGCCAGGGCCGAAAAACTGTTTAGCGATCTCGCCCGCTTTAGCGCCGAGACATTACTGAAACAAAGCCATCTATGAGTAAGGATGTAACAGTGAATCCATCGCCACCCGGTTTCCCAGCTGCCGGTCATCGTTTACGACAGGCCCTGGATGAAGAACAGCCACTGCAGGTGGTTGGCGTAGCCAATGCGTATTGTGCATTGCAGGCACAGCAGGCCGGGTTCAGAGCGATTTACCTGTCCGGTGCAGGCGTTGCCAATATAGCGTATGGCCGTCCTGACCTTGGCCTGACATCGCGCGCCGAAGTCGTTGAAGAGGCGCGACGTATCACTGCCGCCACATCACTGCCACTACTGGTCGATGTGGACACGGGCTGGGGCAATGAGATAGCAGACTGCGTGCGCGAACTGGAACTGGCCGGTGTCGCCGGCATGCACATCGAAGATCAGGTCGAGCAGAAACGTTGTGGTCATCGCTCTGGCAAGGTGCTGGTACCCGTCATGGAAATGCAGGCACGTCTGTCAGCAGCACTGGCGGCACGGCAGGACAGCAGTTTTGTGATAATGGCACGCACCGATGCGGCGGGCGTTGAGGGCCTTGCTGCTGCGATCGATCGCAGTCTGGCCTACATCGAAACCGGCGCCGACATGATCTTCGTTGAAGCGCTTGGTTCGCTGGATGAATACCGCCAATTCACCGAGGTGGTGCAGGTACCGGTACTGGCCAACCTGACCGAGTTCGGGCAAACGCCGTTGTTCGAGCGTGAGCAAATGGCACAGACCGGCATTAGCATATTACTCTACCCATTGAGTGCATTCCGGGTCATGAGTAAAGCCGTAGAGGCGCTTTATGCCTCGATACGCACAGAGGGCACACAACGCGGCTGGCTGGAACGCATGCAGAGTCGTGAGGAATTGTACGACCTACTCGATTACCACACCGCGGAGCTGGCACAGGACAAGCAACGTAAAAAAGATCAGCACAACGACTGACTACCACCTGCTATTTTCAGGAGCCAAACCATGAGACAAAACACAAATCAGGCCATGAAAAATCATACCGATAATCAACAGGCTGTTGATACAGCAGGACATTCGATTATAAAACAGGTCCTGGCCGATTACCACGGGCCGGTCGCAGTGCAATTATGGAACGGGGACCTGGCGGTGGGACATGCGGATGCACCTTGCACGGTGATTTTCAACCAGCCCTCGGTATTGCGCCAGCTGGTTCTACACAGAGATCTGGTACACCTGGCCGAAGACTACCTGACCGCAGGAACCGATATCGTGGGGGATGCCGAGTGTCTGTTTGATCTGGTCACCTTTATGCGCAGACTGGTCATGCCCTGGTCAACCCGATTGCGCGTAATGCGCCAGGCATTCAGGCTGCCAGCCCATCATAGTGAGAACAGCACCCGGGCGATACGCGCCGGACACGATAAACGACAGAACACAAAACAGAGCATCGCTCACCACTACGATGTCGGTAATGATTTTTATCATTTGTGGCTGGATCAGGAAATGGTTTACTCCTGCGCCTATTTTTCCGGCGCCGAGCAGTCACTGGATGATGCCCAACGCGACAAACTGGATTACATCTGCCGCAAGTTGCGCCTGACCCCGGGCCAGACCCTGCTGGATATTGGCTGCGGCTGGGGGGCGCTGGTTTGCTGGGCGGCACGCAAATACGGGGTAAAGGCCCATGGCATTACGCTGAGTGAACAGCAGGTCGCTTATGCCAGGGAGCGGATACGCAAAGAAGGCCTGCAAGACCAGGTCACTGTCGAATTACGGGATTACCGTGACTTGCCTGACGATGCCCGCTATGACCGGGTGGTGAGTGTCGGTATGTTCGAGCACATCGGGGTAATCAACTTTCCACTCTATTTCGAAACCATCAAACGGGTGCTGGCGCCAGGTGGCTTATTCCTCAATCACGGCATTACCAACGACACAGGTTGGCAGGATACGCCCATCACCCGCTTCATTAACAGTTATGTATTTCCGGACGGTGAGCTGGCGCGCATCAGCACCGTCATCGATGCCATGGAGCATGCGGGCTTTGAGATTATCGACGTGGAAGGGCTGCGTCGCCACTACGCGATGACGCTGCGCTGCTGGGTCAAGGCGCTGGAGACAAACAAGGCACGGGCAGTCGATCTCGTGGGTGAACCAACCTATCGAGTATGGCGTTTCTATATGGCTGGTTCTGCCTATTACTTTGATACGGGCAGTATCAATATTTTTCAGGCCCTGGCAGGACATGATCGGGAACCCTTGACGGTCGGTCTGAGACGTGATGATTTATACGAAAAAGGTTGCGAATGCCAGCCTGCGCGTACCAATACTATTGATGAGACATAGCTGACTATGGCTCAATCCATGAAAGGGCATAACGAAGGTCTGGCCGATATCATAGCCGGCGATACCTCCATCTGCACCGTTGGCAAACAGGGCCGTGGTCTGAGTTATCGCGGATATGCCATTGAAGATCTCGCCGCCAGCACATGCTTTGAAGAAGTGGCATACCTGCTGCTCTATGGTGAGTTACCCAACACGGATCAACTTGATGCTTATCTTGAGCGGCTGTCCGGTCTGCGCAAGTTACCCGATGAACTGAAAATCCAACTCGAAATGCTACCTGCCAACAGTCATCCGATGGACGTGTTACGTAGTGGCTGCACGGTGGTGCCAACGAGGCGACCATGGCCTTTATTGCCGATCTTGCCGGCCCTGATACCGCTGAAAAAGCGATACTCGCTGCGCTGGCATCACACCAGAAAGTGATGGGCTTTGGTCACCGGGTCTACCGGAAATCGGATCCGCATAATGCACTGATCAAAGCATGGAGTAAACGACTGTCAGATGACGCCGGTGATAGCCAGTTGTTTACCGTTTCCAAACGTGTCGAGCAGGTGATGTGGCGCGAAAAAAAGCTGTTTGCCAATCTGGATTTCTACAGTGCCTCGGTCTATCACTTCCTCGCTATCCCGGTGTCACTGTATACCCCGGTGTTCGTGTGTGCACGCATGGCCGGCTGGGCCGCCCATGTGATGGAACAGCGCCAGCATAATCGCCTGATCCGGCCCGCGGCCAACTACATCGGTCCGCAACAAAGACCCTTCGTAACACTTGAGCAAAGACAATGAATTTAAGCTCACCAGTGCCACCGGCGGATACACTGCTGACACAACTCACGGACTACGCGCTCGATTACATCCCCACCAACATAGATGCGTATGACACGGCACGTTATTGCCTGATCGACAGCCTTGGTTGTGCCCTGCGCAGCCTCGATGATGCAGACTGCCGGCGTGTGCTTGGCCCACTACTGGATGACGTCACGATAACGGGAGGTATTCGTATTCCAGGGCTGGCACACGAACTGGAACCGGTTCAGGCTGCCTTCAACCTGGGTTGCATGATCCGCTGGCTGGATTTCAACGACACCTGGCTGGCGGCGGAATGGGGGCAT
>ENA-ORDP01000705-ORDP01000705.1-marine-sediment-metagenome-genome-assembly--contig:-NODE-705-length-20638-cov-10.763203_pt1 | contig 20638 bp, 20 predicted proteins | sample MGYA00248627_ERZ508539 | MGnify/ENA primary metagenome ERZ508539 (study PRJEB26208, sample SAMN05571518) | marine sediment metagenome | biome: deep sea; feature: Hydrothermal vent; material... | reverse complement strand
ATGGGCTCTTGGCATAACACTTCATCCTTAAAGTTGTTATTTTACCAGGGGAATGGGCCTTTTAAGGCATAAAATAATCCAATTCCAACCCTGTTATTCTATCTTATCAATGAGTTGCATTGGTCCACCCCGTCATCTCGCAATATCACGGACACTCAGTTAAGAGCGATCTGATTAGTTTTCTCTAGCATACGTCTTTTTTCCGATTGTGAAATCGTTCGACGCAATCAAATATATCTGCCCTGGCTTCTGCACGGGTCAGGTAATGGTGACGATTTACCCGTTCACGTTTCATATTGTTAAATTCAGTACGCTTCAGCAGTGTTTGGGCATAAAAAACCCCGTCACACTGGACGGGGTTCATATTCTTAAAATCCGAATGTTTATGCTGCTTTTCTTTTCCTTCTTTTCCGGCCAAACCCTAAACCAGCAAGACCAAGACCCATTAATGCGAGAGTGGTGGGTTCGGGGATTGTGGTGAAACCTGGAACGCTCGGAAGAGCGGAAAATGGAATTGCCGTAACATTATAACCACCGTTACCATCCGGTGTGAACAGAAAGGGATCGAGTAACGGATTCTCAAGGGCCGCAAAGTCAGTCGGTGTGATGAGACCGCCAACTGAGCCAATACCTAATCCGGCAAGTGTTGCAAATCCAGATCCGTCACCTTTATTGAGGCCTATGGTGGCGGTACCAAGAGATTCTTCCCAGCCACCATCATCGCAATTATTATCACAGCTGCCCCCAGTTCCCTGCAGGTCACCATAGTTAAACAGGATACTGTTAGATGCAAATCCTAATGGATTTCCTATGCCAAAAAGGACTGCCTGAAAGGCATTGGTGTCACTATATCCGAACAGTGGAACGTTATCCCATGTGGCAACAAAGACTCCCGGGATAGTATCGATGAATGACAGGATTCCGCCCTGGCTATTGTCATGGTCATCGAATAACGGTGCAACGGTTGGTACAATGGTGTCACCAAACTGGTCTGTTCCAGCACGCGGGAATGCATAGTTATCCCAGCTGCTGCGACCCGCCGTGAAAGTCAGTGTGCCATTCGAGTTAAACCAAAGATTGGTAAGCGTCGGTGCTCCACCAAAAAACGCGAATGGAAATTTTAGACCTATTGGCCCGAAGTTATCATCATCCTCAAGGGTGAAGACTGCGCCTGGGGCACCAAAAATATTGCCCGCGGTTGACCGGAACCAAAGGGCATTAGCCACAGTCGGCGTGAGCAAGGCGCCCGCAAGAACTGTGACTAACAGAAAACTATTTAACTTTTTCCAAAACATAATAAACTCCTTCATCTTCTTCTTCATTATCATTCTCCCAATTTTGTTAGTTCCTAACTATTCTAACTTTGTTAGTTCCTAACTATCCTAACTAATAAAGGCTAAAAATCAAAAATCATTAAACATTATCTCCCTTCTGTATCCATATGCGAGTTCCGTGCCAATCAATAATAAGCAATTATAAACAACACGTTATAATAAGCGGCTATATTCTAAATACGGAAAGTGTAAAATTTCCCGACATCACTAGCCAACAAACTCAACCGGTAATTCGCAATATCAAATGAGGTAACGAAGGGGTTCAAACCTATTTGGCCATGTATAAAACCTTAATTCCTACAATTGCAGCCTGATCGATTAATATTGAAGCCTTAATTAAGTAGTGGAGAAAACCCCACCCAAGCCCTGTTCTACGACAGGGCTTGGGGGCGTGTTTTTCAGCTACTTATTACTCTTTAGATTGTAAAATAGACACGACCCCAAAAGACAAGACCCCATTCGTTGCAACTGTCACACCGCCATTACAAATCACCTCCGATGTTACAATTCGAGAACCATTTGAACTCACCTTGTATACTTCCTTCAGCCTCCAACGGGAATCGTCAGAGTCGGACTCGCTGCCTCGTTTTGACCCGCCTGCAAACTGAATAGCTGCATCAGCAGTAAAAATGTAGACTTACTCTCGAGGTCATTATCAGCCAGGTAAAACCAGTAACCTCGATAGGGAATTGCAATCCTGGCATTGAGCGGTTTTTCCTGGCTGGATCTGATCTTAAAAACTGCCCCTGCTGGAGTTTCACCCCAGTCAAATACACTTCCGTCTTCGTTTCGGGTGGTCGTTATCAGCCCGGCATCTTCATGAACCTTAGGTATATCAATATTCTGCGATAGATAATGCATCAAACTGGAGATTGATCGAGTACGAACAGTCAGGTTATCCGGGTTTCTACTCACAAAATTGGTGCTAAATTTTACCCGACCTCTGGGCTTTCTTTCTCCTGATGAATTTTGATTTCTACCCAGTAATTCTCCCAGCTCGTCCTGAATCTCCTCTGCAACGTGTTTTCTTTTAAACAGCATGATCAAATCTTTGGTTTTTGTATTCACATTTAAATCAGGTCCGATCTCCAGGTCACCAACCAACTGGAGTTCACGGAATAACTCCAGCATCCGTTTAAACTTACGAAACTTTGGTGCTATTTCTGGCGTTGGCCCCGAAGCACTAGGAGCATTGTAGAGGTCGTTCATCCTTTCCAGGCTAAGGCCGAATACCCGTTTGATACTCCAGCCACTCTGAATCATAACCAAAACTGCCTCAAGGGATATTGGTGTCAAAACACTCTTCAGGAATTCTTCACCCTGAAGAGGAGTATATGAGATTGTAGGTCTGTCGGCATAGATGATACCTGCAAATGGTGATATCAAATTATTGCCGGCACCCGCGTTAATAGTCTCGCTAACCTCGGCACTGGTTTCCAATGACATTGAAGCCGTAACAGTGCTTATTTGCAGGAAGTATGTTCTGTCTCGATATTTCAACCGCACAAGGTTAAGCAACATTTCCTGCTCGATTGAATTGCTAATAGCCTGATTATAAGCTGGATGTGTCTGTTCCAGGGCACGTGGCCCAAATGAGGATTGACAACCACTTATCAACAGCAGAACCGTGATTGATATAAATAATTTCAACCTGCGCATTATTTGTTCTATTTATTCAATTAGAATGATTATTCAGATTTTTTTTCATAGTAGGGCGGATCATCATCCTTCCCTATATATCCTGTGTCCATTGATCAACACTGCCACATTTTTCACCCTGATCGTCACAGACGACTCAGCTGAATATAGCCATCTGGATAAACCTTTTCAAGCTTCTGCGGACATTTGATACAGAGGCTCCTTAATACCATTTCGACATAAAACAGTCGATATTTTGGCTTAGAAGGTCTTTTTGGTACCAAAATGTGTAGTGTAAGCACTCGTCCGCTCTTTAACCTTTCCTCTTTCCTCTGCTTTAATGCCGTGCGCCAGCACAAAAACCCCAACACTACTCCGATTGCAAAGCCTCAGACAAACGCCGATACACAGACTCAGCCCGCGCCGCAAAAGCCGGCGTATATCGCCCGGGATTATTCATCGTAGGTGACGGCAAACTCGCCGCAAGTTCGGCAGCCTGCCTTCTATTGATCCTCCAAACCGGGCGGCCCCAGTAATAATAAGAAGCCGCCTGCACGCCAAATATCCCTGGTCCGAACTGGGCAATATTCAGATACAGTTCCAGTATTCTGTCTTTGGAAAGTCGCCTCTCCATCTGCCAGGTCAGAATAAGCTCATGCCATTTACGCAGTAAGTTACGTTCATTACTGAGGAAAAGATTTTTTACCGTTTGCTGGGAGATGGTGCTGGCACCATAACGCACCTTCATGTGACTGAGGTTGTAATCCCAGGCATTCCTGATGGCTTTATAATCGATACCATCATGTTGATAAAAGCGTCCATCCTCTGCAATGATGACTGCCTTGCGTAGAATATAGGGGATATTATTCAGATCGACAGGGTTCCAGCGTACTTCGGGCAGGCGTGAATCAATGTTGGCTCGTTGCCGGTACTGGCGAATCAGACTGGATTCCGGCACTGTCCCCTTTGCCAGTTTATCCCAGTCCGGCCAGATGCCTGATAGCCAGTAAATATCTGCCAGCACAAGACCGATAGAAAAAACGGTCAGCCATTTTAGTGATCGGACTAGCCATTTTCTTCTATTGCTGATTGCGGGTAATGATGAACGTTTGCGTTTTTTTGCCATACGTTATACCCGCATCATCAGAAATCAGTGCCGGAAATGCCTCATGCCAGTGAATGCCATAGCAATGCCGTGCTCATCTGCCGCTGCAATCACTTCATCATCACGGATAGAGCCACCCGGCTGTATGACAGCGGTCACACCCACTTCTGCCGCTGCATCAAGGCCGTCTCTGAACGGGAAGAAGGCATCGGAGGCGAGCACCGAACCTTTTACATCAAGACCGGCATCGGCTGCCTTGATGGCTGCAATACGTGCGCTGTAGATACGAGACATCTGTCCTGCACCAACACCAATTGTCATGTGATCCCGCCCATAAACGATGGCATTGGATTTCACATACTTGGCGACTTTCCAGGTAAACAGCAAATCTTCTATCTCACGATCATCGGGTTTACGCTGGGTCACAATCTTCAGATCCTTAGCAGCTACCATACCGAGGTCACGATCCTGCACAAGCAAGCCGCCGTTGACACGCTTGAAGTCCAGCCCTGCTATTGGAATTTCTGACCACTGACCACAGGCAAGCACACGCACATTTTTCTTCGCCGATAGAACTTCCTGTGCCTCTTCATCAATCTCTGGAGCAATTATGACCTCAACAAACTGGCGATCAATAATGGCATTCGCTGTGTGTGCATCCAGTGCCCGATTGAATGCGATGATGCCGCCAAAAGCCGATGTGGGGTCAGTACTGTAAGCATGGTCATAGGCTGCGATGATGCTGTCAGCTTCTGCAACACCGCAGGGGTTTGCATGCTTAACGATGACACATGCAGGGCCATTATTGAATGACTTGACGCACTCCAGTGCAGCATCGGTATCTGCCATATTATTGTAGGAAAGTTGTTTGCCCTGGTACTGTTTTGAGCTTGCGACACTGGCCTCAGAATAGCCCTGCTCGACATAAAAAGCCGCGCGCTGATGTGGATTCTCACCATAACGCATTTCCTGCACCTTCTTCACCTGCAAACTGTAGGTGCGAGGAAACTGTTCTTTTTCACCGCCTGCAGGAAGACAGCCAAAGTAGTTGGCAATGGCGCCATCATAACGTGCAGTATGCTCGAAGGTTTTGATTGCCAGATCGTATCGTGTGGCTTCAGACACACCTCCCTCATTGCTGGCAATTTCATCAAGTATACGCTGATAATCTGCGCTGTCTGACAGTACCGTGACCGCTTTATAATTCTTGGATGCCGCGCGCAACATGGCCGGGCCACCGATATCTATATTTTCAATGGCTGTTTCAAGATCAGTATCAGGGTCGGCAACTGTCTTTTCAAATGGATAAAGATTGACCACCAGTAATTCGATAGCCTGTATGCCGTGTTCCTGCATGACAGCCTCATCAATACCGCGACGTCCCAACAGGCCGCCGTGTATCTTCGGGTGCAAGGTTTTTACACGCCCGTCCATCATTTCGGGAAAGCCGGTATAAGACGATACTTCAATAACATCTATGCCATTCTCCATTAACAGACTGGCTGTACCGCCAGTTGAAAGAATCTCCACGCCCTGCGCAGCAAGCGTACTGGCTAATTCAACTATGCCTGATTTATCTGAAACGCTGATCAGTGCGCGTTTAATTACAATTCGGTTTTCCTCAGACATGGCGTAATCCTGTTAAATAAAATAGTTGGTTTATTATTGTGTAATAGTTAGTGATAACTCGGGCTGGCGTGTTTCTAATTCAGACCGTGATCACGCAGTTTCTTACGCAGGGTATTTCGATTGATCCCCAGCATCTGTGCAGCCCGGCACTGATTATTCTCAGCACATCGCATAATAATTTCCAGCAGGGGTTTTTCAACCTGCGAAATCACCATATCATAAAGGTCTGCAGGGGACTCGCCATTAAGATCTTTCAGATACAGTTTAAGTGAATTTCTTACACAGATTGCCAGAGGGCGATTTTTTTTCTTACTCATGCCACTGCATCTCGCAGGTCGGCAGTTGTTAAAAATGACTCTACCTTTGCCAGTTGCTGGGCTGACGATTCCAGCTGCATGATTTCTCTTCTGAATTCATTACTGCAGAAAAAGCCTTTGCTGTACCAGGCAATATGCTTACGTGCAGTGCGTACACCGGTATGTTCACCATAAAAATCATAAAGTTCCTGCAGGTGCGTCAGCAGCACTTCCCTCACCTCTGAAATAGCAGGTGGTGAAAGCTGCCTGCCAGTTTGAAGATAATGATTTATCTGGTTAAATATCCAGGGGTTGCCCCGTGCAGGACGGCCAATCATCAATCCGTCAGCACCGGTAAATGCCAGCACTTCTGCTGCTTTTTCCGGGCTACTAATATCACCATTTGCGATGACAGGAATATTTACCTGCTGTTTAACCAGGCGAATTGTTTCATATTCCGCTTCACCACGAAAAGCACATTTCCGTGTGCGTCCATGGACTGCCAGTGACTGCACACCGGACAGTTCTGCAATCTCAGCAATACGGCAGGCATTTCTGCTGTCGGGATCCGTACCGGTGCGTATTTTCAGAGTCACAGGCACTTCAACACTATTCACCACTTTATCAAGTATCCGTGACACAAGATCTTCATTGGCAAGCAACGCGGAACCTGCCTGTTTATTACAAACCTTCTTCGCCGGACAGCCCATATTGATATCGATAATATCTGCACCGGATCGGACATTTTCCTGCGCGGCTAGTGCCAGTATGTCAGGGTCAGCACCTGCAATCTGCACCACCACCGGACCTGGCTCACCCTCATGGTTGATACGTTGACGGGTTTTTTTATTTTCCCACACAAGGGCATTGGCGTTGATCATTTCAGATACAGCCATGCCTGCGCCCAATGAGCGGCAAAGTTTGCGAAATGGTCGATCAGAAATTCCTGCCATCGGGGCAAGAACAAGCTGATTCGGCAATATATGCGGGCCGATCTGCATGTTGTAGTTGTATGTGGTATCCGCCGCCCTGATGTCTATGCAATTAGTGGCAAGGGATAGTTGTAAATTCGATCTCTAGAGGAGATAGATAATACCCTTATACGTGCTGTCTGTAAAAGAGCATTAGGAACCTGCCTTATTTCGATCTCTCCAGCCAGTTTTGACTGACGGGTCGCAACTCAAAACCGTCTACCCTTATCGAAGGTGTACGGAAACGTATATTTATATCTACTGCTTCATTGGGCATCATCATTGCAGACTTCTCTTTTGCCAGATACTTGTCTCGCGTAACGACGCGGCGGCTAATCATATTTCCCGCTCGATCAGTCAGGGTCAGTTCCAGTGCGGGAAAAGGTTGTGACCTGATAGCACGGTTGACCAGAATACTGGACACCTTGAAGCCCCCATCACGTCCGGCCAGCGGTGTTAACCTGCTTGATAGCTGGTCAATTTCACCGATATTCTGGATTTCGGGGACTGTACAGCCCACCACCCTGCAGCCGGCCTCCAGTAAAGGCTTTAGCGGTGTAATATGCACCAGCTTATCCATATAAAAATACCCTACCTGACCTAGCAGAATAATAAACAGTACACCGATAGTTGCTAGAAGTGAGTATTTACCTACCCATACTGGTAACTCTGATTTATTCCTGCCTTGATTCAGACTTTGGATAAGCTGCGTTTGATCATCAGCTATTGCCGGCTCCCTCCATGTCTTACTCTGCCCCAGACCCAGTGGTATCAGGTTTTTTATGAAGCCAACAACGGGCTTAGTCCTGTCTTTTCTTCGGCTTTCAGCAGCCGACAGATCACTGTCGTCTTCCTCGTCAGAAGAAAATATGGCCTCAGTCAGATCCTTATCGGAGCTTGGAAAAATTTCCTCTGCATCTCCATTAGTGTCCTCTTCTTCGTCTGCGATCTCTGCTGCCGATAAAGCAGACTCAATTTGCTCCTTGCTGATATTTGCCTCTTCCAGCATGGCGTTTATTTCCATGGTGTCTTCGTAATTCAGTGCAGACAGCTCACCTGGCTCAGGAAAGTCCTCAAGGCCATGAAATAACCCATCCTGCTCTTCTGTTTTCAGCGAAATCGGAACATATGCCTCATCGATCTCCTCCTCTTCCGATGTAATAAAGACTGATTCGTCATGATCATCAACCGCGTTATCCGTGGAAAAGGCAACATCGGCTGTTTTCGGCAATGATTCGATAGAAAAAAACTCATCTGCATCTGCTGCCTCGCCAGCAACCGAAAAGGTATCATCAGTGACATAGCTTTTTTTACTCTCTTCTTCAAGCGCTTCAGGGCTAGTTTCCTCCTCGTTGCTTTCGAGTGAAGGCATGCCCTCACTATTGTCTGTCTCTGTAGAACAGGCAGCCAACCATGAATTTTCCTCACCCTGCAGTAAAACTTCATCCTCCGCTGGTGCATCATCCGACAAGCTGTCATCGACCAGCTCATCTTCCTTAGTTGCCCTCAACAGCAGATCACTGTCAACAGGCACTTCCACAACATGGTTATTTGCAGGCTGTGTAGCTATCGATGGCTCAACAATAATCGGTGTATCAACTTTTGCTTCGTCATCAGATTCGCCAGCTTCTGTTGTACCTTCATCACCAGCTGTTGTCGGCAGGTCAACCTCACCATCGTTTTCAAATTTGGTTTCGCCACCTGGCCACATGCTTTCTGCACTTAAAGAACCTGGGTCAACCTCATCATCAAACTCAGATTCCGGTACTGGGTCATCCTGATCAAGTGCAGAAATATCGCTGGCAAATGAAGTTGTTTGCAGGATGGTTAGATCCTCTATCTGAACGACTCCGCTACCTGCCGCTTCAACGGCATCTACCTCATTACCCTCGTCATTCGCATCAAAATATAACAGGCTCTCCTGCTCTTTATTTTTTTCCTGCGCTGATGATGGAGAGTGAAAATCATCTACCTCGGGCTCAGGAAAAGGCTCCAGGTCAGCTACAGAATCTTCCTGATGCGCTGGCGATTCTGGCTCTTCTCTATCGCCTCCTACAGGCTGTGATTCGGTAACAGCTGCAGTATCCGCAACGTTGTCCATAATGCTGAATGTGAATTCTGAACCCGGGCTGTCTGGTAACCCTTTTGTACTGGTACTAGCAGGATCTTCGATAAAATCGTTGCGCGGGTCGTCAGTAAGATTCCAGCTTGAGTTGAAAACTGAATAGCAGTTACCGCAGCGTACCAGGCCCTCGTGAGCTTTGATGTCCTTGTTAGACACCATGAATACTGACTGACATTTCGGGCACTGTGTAAACATTATCGCATTGTACCTGTTAATCAGAGGCTCCTTAAGTTTCCGGATGAAGATTTTTCTTTTACCGTCACCATCAGCCACTCGCCATCTTTTTCCACCTGCAGGATATTGCCCGGCCCAAATGCGTCAACTATCAACGTTTCCTGTGTGCGCAGTATACCTGAAAGTACCAGCACTCCCTGCTGCGCCCGCATTTCCAGCAAATGAGACTTTAAATCAATTAATGTACCCGCGAGTATATTGGCAAAAACAATATCACCTCTGCTGTTTTCAGGCAGCTGCTCCGACAAAAAAAGTTGCAGTTTTTCACTTACTTCATTGATCTCTGCATTGCTACTGCTCGCCTTCAGGGCCTGAGGGTCGATATCTACCCCTAGTGCACTTGCAGCGCCCAGCTTGAGTGCGGTGATTGCCAGTATGCCTGACCCGCATCCAAAATCGATTACCTTTTTCCCAATAAGCTGCTGTTTCGTCAACCACTGCATACACAAGCGCGTAGTTTCATGGCTGCCGCTGCCGAACGCCATCCCGGGATCAAGCATAACATTTGTTGCATCAGGATCTGGAACATCACACCAGGTTGGGCATATCCACAGATCACGTCCGTACTGCATTGGCTGGAAACGTTCCATCCAGCACCGCTCCCAGTCCTGGTCAGGCAGGCTCGCTACTCGATAGTCCGGTAGATTCTTAGGCGCAAAGGTACCAGTGAGCTCTGCTATTACCGTATCCAGACCCCGCTCTGCATTAAACAGGCCTGTTGCCAGGCTATTGTCCCAGACCGGTGATTCGCCATCCAGCAAGTCAAATAACGGATACTCGCCGGCATCTTCGATAGTGACAGCCTGGGCACCTGCAAGCTCAAGTCGCTCGGTGACGAAATTCAGCTGATCTTTCTTTACAGCAAACGAAATTTTCAGCCAGGACATGAAAGGCACCTCGAATAATTCATGAATATACATCCAAAACTATTTGGGGTGCCCTCTACGCCGTATTGGTAATATTTTTCTCAAGGTAGTGGATATCAAACTTGGCACTTTTGAAGCCATAATCCGAGACGATACGACGGTGCAAAGGAATATTGGTTTTTATGCCATCGATAATGACCTCGCTCAAGGCACTGGACATTCTCGCCAGCGCCTCTTCCCGGTCTGCTCCATGGGCGATAAGCTTACCAATCATGGAGTCATAATATGTGGGAACAAAATAATTGCTGTATACATGTGAATCAACTCGTATACCCGGCCCACCGGGCGCATGAAACTGAGTGATTCTTCCCGGTGAAGGCATGAATGTCTCGGGATCTTCTGCATTGAGGCGGCACTCTATCGCATGCCCCCTTATCTCGATATCGTCCTGTGTAAAGGGTAGCGGGTCACCTGCCGCTATCAGTATCTGTGCCTTGACGATATCTATCCCCGTAATCATTTCTGTTACCGGATGTTCGACCTGGATACGCGTATTCATTTCTATGAAAAAGAATTCTCCATTCTCGTAGAGAAATTCAAAAGTACCTGCACCGTGATAACCAATCTGGCGACATGCTTCGGCACAACGCTCACCAATAGTATTACGCTGCTCTTCTGTAATACCTGGCGCAGGCGCTTCCTCTACCACCTTCTGGTGCCGACGCTGCATAGAGCAATCACGTTCGCCCAGATGTACTGCATTGCCATGTTTATCAGACAATACCTGGAATTCAACATGACGCGGGTGCTCCAGATATTTTTCCATATAGACGTCAGGATTATTGAAGGTGGCACCAGCCTCTGTGCGCGTCAACACAATGGCGTTCAACAAAGCAGACTCGCTATGCACTACACGCATACCACGCCCACCACCACCGCCCGAAGCCTTGATGATTATGGGATAGCCAATTTTTGATGCAATAGCAAGGTTGGTCTCATCATCAGTACCCAGCACGCCATCTGAACCCGGGACACAGGGAACGTTTGCGTTATGCATAGACTGAATAGCTGAAACCTTGTCGCCCATAGTGCGTATATTCGCAGCTGTGGGGCCGATGAAGATAAAACCACAGGCCTCCACAAGCTCCGCAAAATCCGCATTTTCTGATAAAAATCCGTAGCCCGGGTGTATCGCATCGGCATCCGTGACCTCTGCCGCACTCAAAATAGCGGGGATATGCAGGTAACTTTGGCTGGCTTGTGCAGGCCCAATACAGACAGATTCATCTGCAAGCTTGACATACAGGGCATCCCGGTCAGCCTCCGAATAAACGGCTACATTCTGGATACCCATCTCACGGCAGGCTCGCTGGATACGCAGGGCAATTTCCCCACGGTTGGCAATGACAATTTTGTTTATCATATGGAACCCCTGATCAATAATGCCATGCCTCTGCGAGACCTGAAGCGTGCAGATACAAAGCGTGCTTCGCAGCGAATGGCCAAATACTTGATCAGAAGTGCAATGCCGTAGATGTGCGCATCAGGCCTCGCCCTACGGGGCATGCAGGCTGATTTACACTCTGCGTTGTCACATTTCACCAGGCCCAGGCATGCCTTCAAAGTTCCGCCTTGATTGTGAATCAGCCTGTATGCCAGAGGTATGGCATTATTGATCAGGGGTTCCATTCTTTAATTGATAATGAAAAGTGTTTCACCAAACTCTGTAGGGTCACCGGGTTCTTTAAGTATCGCGACGATTGTACCGGCTTTGTCCGACTCAATTTCATTGAATATTTTCATCGCTTCAATGATGCACAGGGTATCGCCAACCTTCACCTTGCTACCTATCTCAACAAAATTTTTCGACTCGGGAGATGGCGCAGCATAGAAGGAACCTACCATAGGTGAAGTAACAGCATGACCCTCAGGAAGACCTGCCTTGTCATCAACCACATCCGCTGTAGCCACTGCTGAAACTGGTGCTGCAACGGGTTCGGTTGCAGGTGCCATCAGTGCCGTTTCAACGACTGTTGAACTTCTACTGATACGGATGGCATCATCACCTTCCTTGATTTCAATCTCGGCAAGCCCTGAGTTTTCAAGCAACTCAATCAGTTTTTTTATTTTACGAATATCCATTTTAAGGAACCTCTGATTTATTCTGGACGAAGTAGATTGCGATATAAAATATTCAGATTTAAGGCGCAAGCCGCATGGAATAACTGGCTATTGCGAAGGTTTGGAACGAAGAAGCTGGACATTTTAGGCGTAAGATATGAGTTCATGAATAGATCAGAGGCTCCTTAAGGAACCTCTGATTAATTCTGGACGAAGTAGATTGCGATCTAAAATATTCAGGTTTGAGGCGCAAATCGCACGTAATAGCTGGCTATTGCGAAGGTTTGCAACGAAAAAACTGGATATTTTAGGCGTAAGATACGAGTTCATGAATTGATCAGAGGTTCCTTAACCTTTGGATGTCAGAGTTATATCGATTGCAGCGCGCAAGGCCAGGGTGTATCCAGCCGGACCCAGCCCGGAGATCACGCCCTTCGCCAGATCCGACAACAGGGATTTTTGGCGAAAGGGTTCACGCGCATGCACATTGGAAAGATGAATTTCAATAAAGGGAACGGCAACTGCTGCCAGTGCATCACGTATCGCAACGCTGGTATGGGTGAATGCTGCTGGATTAATAATAATAAAATCACACTCGATCGCATGTTGAATCCTGTCAACCAGCTCATGTTCGGCATTGCTTTGCATAAACTCCAGTTCAACACCATTTTTATCGGCAAGCATCTGACAATCAGAATTAATACTGGCCAGTGTCGCCGAACCATAATGCTCAGGCTCACGTTCTCCCAGCATATTCAGGTTTGGTCCATGTAATATAAGTATTTTAGTCATCGTGCAGGAGTGTTTCAGACCAATAACAGGGTGTATTCCCAATATGTTGCCTAATCACCGGGAAATTGTCCAGTTAGATGTAAAATTAATGGAGTTAGGGTGATTTTAACAGCAAAGTTGCGACCGATTACAGATGATTTTCTATCATTTTTTCCAGTTCCTGGCGACTGAATTCACCTGATTTTAAGTAAACGGCGTTGCCATTTCGGCCAAACAATACACTGTAGGGCAGGGCGCCGGGACGGTTACCCAGGGACATCATCAAAGACCTTGTTATATAGAAAGATGCCGCAATATCTGCCAGTAATGCCAGCCCGGCAAACAGCCAATTATTGTAGTCACTTTACGCTAGCTGCTTTTGTGGCTTTTTTAATAGTTTCCGTGAACTCAACCCCATTCTGATAGCCAATAACACGCAGGCTTTGTATTTCCTGTCCATCCAGTCCGAAGAATAACAAAGCGGGTGGGCCAAACAGATTGAATTTCTTTAATACCGCCTTGTCTGCCTCATCATTTGCTGTCAGATCAAGCCGCAAGAGACTATATCCCGAAAGCGCATTGATGACTGTAGGTGATTTGAATGTGGTGTTTTCCATGCGCACGCATTCCACGCACCAGTCTGCAAAGAAATCAACAAAGACCGGCTTGCCTTCGTTCACCGCCCTGCTAACCGCTGCTTCAAGAGCCGGCAGGCCCTTGACATTTTCAAACCTCAATCCTACCCCTGAGTCTGCATCACCACCCGGCGTACTGACATACTGACCCGGCGTACTGACATACTGATTAGTTCCAGAAATTTTTTCCAGCGGATTAAAGATATCTGTAGCGCCAGTCAACGAACCGATAAATAGTGCGAACCCATAGAGCATAAGGATGATGCCTGTTCCTTTCCAGAATTTTTGCCAGCCGGAGGCAGTATCAGACAAAGAATCAAAGGCACGCATATAGATCGCTGAAACTATTAATAGTGCAGCCCACAATGCCATGGTGATGGCGACCGGCAGTATGCGTTCAAGCAGCCATATTGCGACCCCCAGCATCAGCACACCAAACACGGCCTTCACGGCATTCATCCAGGTGCCGGCCTTCGGCAGCAAGCTGCCTGCGGATGCGCCGATTAATAATAGCGGCACACCCATACCCAACGACATCACAAATAGTGCAACACCACCCAGCACAAAGTCTCCACTCTGACCTATATACAGCAATGCGCCGGAGAGAGGGGCTGCCACACAGGGGCCAATGATCAACGCCGATAGCGCACCCATGACGAAGACACCGCTATAGGCTCCACCGGGTATCTTACTGGATTTTTCAGTCAGTTTAGTCTGTAGCCCGGCAGGCAATTGAATATCATAAAAACCAAACATGGAAAATGACAGCAACACAAATACCAGTGCTGAGGCGGCGAGTACCCAGGTATTCTGGAACGCCGACGACAATAACTCCCCGGTCAGCCCGGCAAGCATCCCGGCAAACGTGTACATGATAGTCATACCAAGAACATATGCCACCGAAAGCATGAAGGCCTTTTTGCGTGTGATGCCCGCGCCCTGGCCAACAATGATCCCGGACAGGATAGGGATCATGGGAAACACACAGGGCGTCATTGATAACGCAAGACCAAACAAAAAGAAGGCAATGATCGTGGAGATGATACTGCCACCGGCCAATATTGCCATCACGCTTTGTTCATCTGACACTTCTGGCATCGAGTCCATACGAGGTATGTCAGACATACTTCTGGATAAATTACTTTTTTCTGGCGCTGAGGCCACTGGTATAACAGAGCGTTCTGTATCGCTAATGCCATCACCCAGGCTTACATCAACCGTTTTAGTTATCGGTGGATAGCAAATACCTTTATCCGCACAACCCTGATATTTGGCGATCAGCTTAAATTTTCCATCAGTGCTTTTTCCTGACAGAGTTAGATCAATAGTAAAGTTATAATGATAAACCTCTGTACGACCAACAAACTCATCTTCTTTGATATCACCAGCAGGTAATTGATAGGGTTGTATACTGATCCCAGGGGTGGCGCTTTTGAAGGCAAACTTATCCCTGTAAAGATAGTAATTTTCAGCAATAAGCAGTGATACAAATACTTTATTCGCGGCAGTAGAAATGACACTAAGCTGGAATGCCTCATCCGGTGGTAAATACTCATTTTCTCCAGCACTTTGCTCGAGTAACGACGCCAGTCCGGATCGTGTAGCAGGCGTTGATAAAGGTTTTTTAACGGGTAGAGAAACAGGGGGCAGGGCGCTTGTTGCGGGCAATGCGGGCAAAGTAATTTTTAGTTCTTTGCTTATGGGAGGATAACAAACGCCTAATGGATCATTACAGCCCTGGTACACCACCTTAAGGGCAACACTTTCTGTACTTTGATCACTGCGAATAACCGGCAATTCAATAGCGACGGACTTTTTGTATATTTCCACATCGCCAAAAAACTCATCCTGTTTAAGGATGGCGGCAGGCATCAAAGGCTTATCAAGACGGCTGGAAGAATCTTTTAACTCAAATGAGAATTTATTCTGATAAAGGTAATAACCCGGAGCAATCTTCCAGTTTAGTGTAATCTTATCGGCACTTACGATCGGCTCATCAAGCACAAAGGCCTTGTCCGGCTCGAGTAAATCATCCTGTGACCACGCCTGAACACTCGTCAGCACCATCAATACAGCCAGTAGCGTACGAGTTATAAAAATAGCTCTCTTCATTTATGTCACTCTGATTTGTTTTTGTCTGGATGAAGAACCCAGTTCAGATAATCTGGTAACCCACCAGAAACTGAGACAGTGATGATCTCTGGAAGTTCGTATGGATGCATATCCAGGATACTTTCCTCTAATGCACGGTAGTTGTCAGACGAACATTTTATCAGCATCAACGATTCATTGTCCTGCTGCACTTTACCCTGCCAGCGATAGAAGGATTTTACCCGAGGGATTATATTTATGCAGACAGCCAGTTTTGACTCAAGCAAAGCGCTAGCTATGCCTTCTGATTGATCCATAGGACAAGTCACCAGTACCAGCAAAACCCCTTCTTCCAATAGTTGGTCAGTATTATTGGACATTTCGTAACCTTTTGATCATATCTACACAACCCTTAACTTATTTATTATTGAGAACTGATAGGCTATTCTTGTCCGGCAACCAACCCAACGCAAGCCCTTTAAATATGTCTGAATTTGTCACACCAGTCATTTTGCCTGGCGAAAAAGAAATCCGCTTAATCCAACCAGATGGTGAAAGTATTCGAGGTTATTTTTACGATACCGGTAATGGCCCGGTAGGCATCTATCTGCATGGCTTCCGCTCCCATTGCAATGGAGAAAAAGCGCTGCAGTTTGCTCAACACGCCATTTCCATGGACCGCTCATGGCTGCGTTTTGATTTACGTGGACACGGCAGATCAGATGGTGACCTGAAAGATCAGATAATCTCATCCGGGGTTTCTGACCTGTTGCGAGTAATTGACTGGGTAATTGACCGGCCACTGATTTTGCATGGCTCAAGCATGGGTGGCTGGATTAGCCTGCTGGCTACCATGCGTCGCAAACCACGTATTTCAGGCATGATGCTGATCGCTCCTGCCTTCAATTTTGTGCAACACAGCCTGTCTACACTGCCCGTTCAGATACTACAGCAATGGAAAGCTGAAACCTACATGAGCTTCCCTGATGCCTATGGCGGGGAACCCTACACACTGAGGTATGACATCATGCAGGACGCAGAACAATATGATGTGATGAATACAGATATATCCATTGATATACCTCTACATATTGTACACGGTGAGAATGACCCCATAATACCTATTACGTACACAGATAAATTCATCCGTCACGCACATTTACCAGGGCTCATATTTGAAAGGATACCGAAGGGGGACCATCGCCTGACTGATCACATCCCACTAATAATTAGCCATATCGACTGTATATGGCAGGAGATTTACAAATGAGAGGCCTCCCGCTGGGACTTTTACTGTTCATCCTTGCACCCATTGCTGAAATCTGGCTAATGATTGATATTGGCTCTGTTATCGGCGCCGGCTGGACCGTGCTGGCAATAATTGCCACCGCTATCATTGGTGGCACGCTGGTTCGCTATCAGGGCATCGGTATCTACGCCCGCATGAATCAATCAGTCTCCCGGGGAGAATTGCCCGCCATGGAAATGGTAGAAGGCCTGGCCCTGTTTATCAGCGGCATACTGCTGCTGACCCCGGGCTTCATAACCGATACCATGGGTTTCCTGATACTCATCCCGCCCCTGCGCCGCTGGTTTGCACTCAACATGCTGAAACGCTTCTTCATTATCCCGAATGCAGAAAATCCGACCTCTGGCGACGATCTGAGTGCTGGCCCAAAAACGATTGAAGGCAAATTCCGGAGAATTGACAAGTAAATCAAAATCTTTTGATTTTCAGCCCGCCCCTTGAAATTTTCCCTGTCACCCTTATTTGTCTAGCAGCTTGACATACTCCGGTTCATGCTTATCATTAGCACTCAACACTGTAGAGTGCTAATTTCGCACCGAAGTCTATAATTAATTAATTATTGGAGATTTAAAACAATGAGTATTCGACCCCTTCATGACCGTGTAGTCGTACGTCGACTGGACGAGGAACGTACCACAGCCGGTGGTATCGTCATCCCTGATTCCGCCACCGAAAAACCAATGGAAGGTGAAGTCATCTCTGTTGGTAATGGCAAAATCAGTGAGAACGGCGATGTCCGCCCACTTGATGTTAAACCTGGCGACAAGGTGTTGTTCGGAAAGTATTCCGGCACCGAAGTCAAGATCGATGGCGAGGAACTTCTCGTTATGCGTGAAGACGACATCATGGCAGTCGTTGAATAAACGATTATTTAAAATACAGAATATACAGAGGACAAAAAAATGTCTGCAAAAGAAGTTAAATTTGGTGAAAGTTCACGTGCTCGCATCCTCGCCGGTGTCAATATCCTGGCAGATGCAGTAAAAGTTACCCTCGGTCCTAAAGGCCGCAACGTCGTACTGGACAAAGCCTTTGGTGCACCAACGGTGACCAAAGATGGTGTTTCCGTTGCCAAGGAGATCGAGCTGGATGACAAGTTCGAAAATATGGGTGCGCAAATGCTGAAGGAAGTTGCTTCCCGCACTTCCGACATCGCCGGTGACGGCACCACGACAGCGACCGTTCTGGCACAGGGCCTGGTACGTGAAGGCCTGAAATCTGTTGCCGCCGGCATGAATCCTATGGACCTTAAGCGTGGCATCGACAAGGCTATTATTGCCGCTACTGATGAACTGAAGAACCTGTCTCGCCCATGCTCCGATCATAAGGAAATTGCGCAAGTTGGCACCGTTTCCGCAAATTCTGATACCGCAATTGGTGACATCATTGCAAAGGCAATGGGAAAAGTAGGTAAAGAAGGCGTTATCACAGTCGAAGAAGGTACCGCGCTGGACAATGAACTGGATATCGTTGAAGGCATGCAGTTTGACCGCGGCTATCTGTCACCTTATTTCGTAAACAATCAGGACAGTATGACTACTGACATGGAAAATCCGCTGATCCTTATCAACGAGAAGAAAATATCCAATATCCGTGAACTACTACCAATCCTTGAAGCCGTAGCCAAAGCAAGTCGTCCGTTGATGATTATTGCCGAGGACATTGAGGGTGAAGCACTCGCTACACTGGTGGTAAATAATATTCGCGGCATCGTCAAAGTTTGTGCCGTGAAGGCTCCAGGTTTTGGTGACCGCCGCAAATCCATGCTGCAGGATATTGCAATCCTCACAGGTGGCCAGGTGATCTCTGAAGAAGTCGGACTGAGTCTGGAGACGGCTACCATTGAGCAGCTAGGTAGCGCCAAGCGCATTCAGGTTACTAAAGAAAACACGACTATCATCGACGGCGAAGGCAGCCATGATGACATCAGCGCCCGTGTCTCTCAGATTCGTACCCAGATAGAAGAGGCTACATCTGACTACGATAAGGAAAAAATGCAGGAACGCGTAGCCAAATTGGCCGGCGGTGTTGCTGTAATCAAGGTTGGTGCAGCAACAGAAGTCGAAATGAAAGAGAAAAAAGCACGCGTAGAAGATGCACTGCATGCTACCCGCGCTGCAGTAGAGGAAGGCGTGGTCCCCGGTGGCGGTGTAGCACTGATTCGCATTTCCAGCGTCGTTAAAAAGATCAAAGGTGATAACCCCGACCAGGACGTTGGTATCACTATCACACTGCGTGCGCTGGAGGATCCACTGCGCCAGATCGTTGCCAATGCCGGAGCAGAAGGCTCCGTCGTCGTTAACAAGATCGCAGAAGGCAAAGGCAACTTCGGTTACAACGCTGCCACCGGTGAATACGGTGACATGATCGAAATGGGTATCCTCGATCCGACTAAGGTAACTCGTACAGCCCTGCAGAATGCAGCATCTATTGCGGGCCTGATGATCACCACTGAAGCGATGGTTGCTGATAAACCCAGCGATGATGCTGGTGCTGGTATGCCAGATATGGGCGGCATGGGCGGCATGGGTGGCATGGGTGGCATGGGTGGCATGGGCGGCGGCATGGGTATGTAAAATCACAGAGTGAAAACCATAAAGCCTTCGAATGGAGGCTTTATAATTCACCATGAAATATACCCAAAGCGTTTGAGATTTTAAACCAAGCCGCCTCTTAGCTCTTAGGGTTCCTGCACTTCCGGCATCATCCGTTGGGTAGCTAGCTCAAGCGAAAAATACTTAGCCGTGTGGAAGTGAAAATATCGTGCAATAAAATGACTCGGAAAAGATTGGACGAGGGTATTGTTTCTGCGCACGACCGTATTAAATCGATTTCTTGCGACTTGGATTTCTTTCTCGACCTCATTGAGGCCATGCTGTAGCGCCAAAAAATTTTGGCTCGCTTTGAGGTCGGGATAGGCTTCTGCCACGGCTAACACATTCTGTAAGTTTTGTGAGATTTCGCTTTCTTCAAGCGCACGGTCAGCGATGACTTCTGAGCCGATCCGTTGAGCCGTGACTTGTTCCAGGGTATTAGTTTCATGTTTGCTGTAGAGTTTGACGGTTTTGATTAAATTCGGAATCAGATTAAATCGACGCTTCAAGGCAATGTCAATACCACTCCAAGCTTCTTCGATCATATTTTTATATTTAACAAAGCGATTATAGGTAGCAACACCCCAAAAAATGGGGACAATCATTGCGAAAATAATCAGCGGTATAAAATCAGAATCCACAGTCGTTAACTCCTAAATTTCAAATGCTTCGGGTAAGTGCCACATCCTTTAAATGATACATCGAATAACTTACTTAGGGTGCCTTGTAGGCACCAATGGGCCTGCGTTGAACCTAGCATGGTGCATGTAATGCACCCTACTCGTCGAATGATGTCGAATTTAAAAGATACAGCACTCGTGTGATTACATTGACCCATTACCCTGCGCAGGTATATTACGCAACGGCTTCAATCATATCGAAATCCGATTTCGATACACCACAATCAGGGCATACCCAG
>ENA-ORDP01000704-ORDP01000704.1-marine-sediment-metagenome-genome-assembly--contig:-NODE-704-length-20645-cov-10.785527_pt1 | contig 20645 bp, 20 predicted proteins | sample MGYA00248627_ERZ508539 | MGnify/ENA primary metagenome ERZ508539 (study PRJEB26208, sample SAMN05571518) | marine sediment metagenome | biome: deep sea; feature: Hydrothermal vent; material... | reverse complement strand
GATACTCATAATCGGAAGTTTATGGTGGGCGGCCATTGCCCTGTTTGCCACCGGCGCAGTAACGGCTATTTATCCTGCCATCCGTGCTGCGCACCTGGAACCCGTCGCGGCTATCCGGCATGTCTGACAAAAAAATCTGGCCGCTACTTGCGCTTGGTCTGATTACTGGTGGTTTTTGGCAAGCAGCGGATGCGCAGATCGAGGTCAGTGGTTATTACAAGAATTTGCTGGTCAGTTCCCGCACATTGGGCTTTCCCGCCTTTTTGCCAGCAACAGACTACACGGTCGACCTTAATCGTTTGCACCTGGAGTTGCGGGGGGACCTCGGCGAGAACACAGTATTCAATCTGCAGTACGACAATGAAATCTTCCTCGGCGACTACCTGAAAACAAAGCAGTTCCAGGCACAAAAGAACATTCCCCTGGACACTTACTTAAACTTGCGCAGCACCTATACAGACAAGCAGTCGGTGTTCGGACGTCATGGTTTTTATCGCGCGTATCTCGATACTCGTATTGGAATTGCGGATCTACGCATCGGCCGTCAACGTGTTGCCTGGGGCAGTGCCCTGTTCTGGAGTCCAGTGGATATTCTCAATCCGATCGACCCCACGGCGCTGGAGCGTGATCGACGTACGGGTGTGGATGCCGTCGTACTGGATGCGGACTACTCCGATCTGTCCCGGGTAAGCGTGCTGTATGCGGTCCACGCCTCGCCTGTTCGTGCCAGTACTGCGGTACGCTGGCGTACAAATAAATACGGATACGACTGGGGTGTCACTGCAGGCAGGTTCCGTAACGATGACATGGCAGGAATCGACCTGGCCGGGCAGATTGGCAAGATTGGCGTGCGGAGCGAACTCACTCGAACAAAATCACCGGTTGATGGTTTCTATACGCGTTTCGTACTGGGGGCGGATTATACTTTTTTGAATACGCTCACCATCAATGGCGAATTCTATTTTAACGGACAGGGCGCGACCGATACCAGCGCCTATGATTTCTCCAGGCTATTGAGTGGCGAGATTCAGAGTCTGGCGCAACGGTATCTGGGCCTGTATCTGGGTTATGACATCACACCGCTAATAAAGTGGAAAAACTACTACATCAACAACCTGGACGATAAGAGCTTTTTTTATGCCCCGGAAATCTCTTACGCAATAACACAGAACAATGAACTGGCGCTGGGCATCCAGATATACAGCGGTATCACAGGCAGTGAGTACGGTTCCTTTGAAAATATGCTGTATGCTCAATGGCAGTTGTTTTTCTGAATATTTCTAAATATTTTTATCGAAGACACCCTCAAAACCGGGGTCAGAACACAGAAAATACTAATATTAGAAGAAACTGTGATCTGATCCCGATTCTTCAGACTTGCTTATTAAGCGATACGGCGTTATCGTTTCATTATAAGGGCCAATCATGGCTTTAATGAAAGGATCCTTACATAACAAGCAGGTACCTGAAGAATTATGAAACGCAAGGTGGGGGAATACGTGATGCAAACGGTAACCGGCGAGAGTTACAAAGCATATTTACCCGCCCCCCTGCCACCGGATCCATCCCTGGCCCTGGATACCGAGTTGCTGCAACGGATGGACCAGGCCAACCGAGCCCTGGGCCGACTGGATGGCATCAGTCAGGTCTGGCCGAATTCCGGCCAATTTCTCAATCAGCTCTTGTATCAGTATGTTCGCAAGGAAGCTGTCCTGTCTTCCCAGATCGAGGGTACCCAGTCTTCTCTTTCCGACCTGTTGCTCTATGAACTTGAAGAAACACCCGGTGTGTCGCTGGGTGATGTTCAGGAAGTATCCAGCTATGTTGCTGCACTGACTCACGGGCTGACCCGATTACACGAGGGTTTTCCTTTGAGCCTGCGCTTGCTCCGGGAAATCCACGGCATCCTGCTGGCCAAAGGCCGCGGGGCCGACAAGACACCCGGAGAGTTCCGCCGCAGCCAGAACTGGCTCGGTGGTTCCCGCCCCGGTAATGCCGTGTTCGTACCACCGCCACCGGAACGGCTGATGGATTGCCTCGACCCGTTTGAACACTTTCTGCACGATGAACCAGAGCCCATGCCATCACTCATCAAGGCGGCGCTCGCCCACGTGCAATTCGAGACCATTCATCCATTCCTCGACGGCAATGGCCGCCTGGGGCGCATGCTGATCACTCTATTGCTTTGTCACGACAAGGTGCTTCGCGAACCATCCCTTTATCTCAGCCTGTATTTTAAAATTCACCGCACAGACTATTACGATCACCTGCAACGGGTACGAATCGATGGTGACTGGGAAGGATGGTTGCGGTTCTTTCTTACCGGAGTGACTGAAACTGCGACGGAAGCAACCGATGCAGCGCAAAAACTGTGGGCCTTGTTTGATCAGGATCGGCGGAGGATTCAGGAGCAGGGCAAAATTGCCGGTACCGCTCTGCGAGTACACGATTTACTGCAACAACGACCGATCATTTCCATTAAGGCAGCCTGCAAGGCACTGGAACTGACTCACCCCGCCGTCAACAAGAGTCTGAGGAAACTGGAGGAAATGAATATCGTTGAAGAAATAACCGGCCGGCAACGAAATCGCCTGTATCAGTATGCGTCCTACATGAATATCTTGAATGAAGGGCTGGAGCCACCCGCGGGTTAGCAAAATGTTTCTAAATGAAGCCGAATGAAAGATGATTCTGGGCAGGATAGGGGAGGCAGGATAGGGGACGGAGTTAATATAATAAAATAATAGACCTGTCCCCACAGAATATAGAGCACCCACCAAAATATTGACAAGCTCCTTCAATTTCATTAGTTTGCTAACACCCGAATAAAAATGATCATCAGATAGAACAGACACAAGGAGGTGTCTGACTTAGGGAAAAAGGGCGTTTATTCTTCCTATACTCCATTTTGTATTTTATCATTGGGTCACGATTCGAGGATCAACGTATGCGAACCATTCATCCTGAATACGTCGGCTACCAGCAGCGGGTGCCGACATTCATTCCCTGCCCGAGAGCAGGGCGAGTCCATGAATAGAGTGAGGGATCGGGGACTTGTGCTTGCCCTTGGCGGCGGTGGTGCCCGTGGATTGGCCCACATCGGTGTCATCGATGTGCTTGTGCGCGAAAAGATTCCCATCCGGGCTATCGTCGGTACCAGCATTGGCGCGGAAATCGGCGCTTTCTTTGCAGCGGGAACCCCGATTAAAGAAATACGAGAACTCGCCTGCCGCATGGACTGGATATCCACCATGCGTCTGTTCACGCCCGATTTCAGTGAGCTTGGCGTTTCCACCGGCAAGGGTATCCGCGAATATCTGACGCCATACATGGCGGACAAGAAAATTGAAAACTTACCCACTGCATTCGCTGCCATTGCCACTGATCTCTCCACCGGAGCACAGGTCGTCATTCGCAAAGGCAATCTACTCGATGCCGTGCGTGCCAGCATTTCCTATCCGGGTCTGCTTACTCCCTTCCAGAAAGATGGCCGAACGCTGATTGATGGCGGAATGGTCAATCCCGTACCCTTTGATTCCGCAAGGACGCTCTTTGGTGGTCCGGTTCTTGCGGTACAGGTCCACCCGAGTGTTGAGATGCATGCCGCACACCGTGAGAAAGAAGCGCCGGAATGGGATAAGAGGCTGAAAGAGTTGTTGGTTGATGTCTGGCCGAACATGCCGCAACATCTTAGCGAATGGTTCCAGGGGTTCAGACGAAAGCACCTTTTTCCGTTCCATAAGGAAAGCAGTCTCGGCGTCAGTTCGGTTATGAACCAGTCCCAATTGATTGTCCAGGACATAATCATGCGCCTGCGCATGCACATTTTGCCGCCCGACTTGCTATTAAAACCTGATATCAGCGAAATTGGCTCGCTGGAATTCTATCGGGCTGAAGACGCCATCACTGCGGGCAAAGTGGCAGCGGAGGCCCAATTGGAAACTATTCTTCAACTCCATTCGACGTTCATTTAGCTAGCGGAATCCGGCACAACTGAAAAATGCCCGATAGATGCGGCTGGCCACCTATGCATCTACGGCAACGGCAATCACGTTGATTGTCATCAGGCTCTCTCACAAAAAGCCTAATCAAATTGCTTTGAATCAATCGCTAACTGATTTAGTATTGGCTGCCCCTATGGGGTTGTGGTGGAGCTGCTGCTGTGCATAAAAATGATATTGGTGGACGGCAGGGGGGATTCACGATAGTAGGGATCCTCCGGCACCAAGTCAGTGAACATAACCTTTCAATAAAACATATAATTGTGGAGCAGCACTAATGCACAAAACCGTTATTGCTAACTGGCCTGACCTGGAAATATTGAAACCCGCCTACGCCCTTGTCGCGGATGTCGATCTCGTCGTGATTCGTTTAGAGGAAGAAAACGAGGTCTCAGTACTCTATGGCCGTTGCGCTCACCGCGGTGCCCTGATGGCGGACGGACATATCGAAGGAGGGAATCTAGTTTGCGGTGTGCACAACTGGGACTACTGCTACAAATCGGGGGTGAGTTCCTACAATTCTTCAGAACGGTTGCAGCGTTTCAATGCCTGGGTGGAGGGCGGCAAGATATGGGTCGATGAAGATGAGATCGAGGCGTGGGCCGTGGACAACCCCCAACCCTATGATCGAGACGCCTACCAGGGTTTGTACAAGGACATCCACGGTGGACCGGAAGAGCCGCACACCCAGTACATCCAGCACCTGGCGGAACATGGCCTGTCGAAGGTGGGGCACCATGGGCGGGTTAGCGCGATGGGCGTTCCGCGGGATGAGTTACCCAGGTGGGAGCAGATTCAGCTAGTGACGGCCCAGCTACACAAAGTCCCCCTGCTGGATGAGGATGCTGTTGGTACCGAGGTCATTATCGGGCCCAACGCCGCCAGGCCATTGTTGCTGGAGCGCCCGTTGTTTGTTTCGGACATGAGCTTTGGTGCCTTGTCCGAGGAGGCCAAGGTATCGCTCGCGATGGGTGCCGAGCTGGCGGGAACTGGCATCTGTTCTGGCGAGGGCGGTATGTTGCCGGAAGAGCAGGGTGCTAACTCACGCTATCTGTACGAACTGGCATCAGCCCGTTTCGGCTACTCCATGGACAGGATTAAGAAGTGCCAGGCCTTTCATTTTAAATGTGGTCAGGGCGCCAAGACGGGTACTGGTGGCCACCTGCCTGGTAACAAGGTAAAAGGCAAGATTGCCAGGGTGCGTGGGCTTGACGAAGGTGAAGCCGCTATTTCGCCGCCCCGCTTCCCGGACTGGGACAATATAGATGAGTATCGGCGCTTTGCTGATGAGGTGCGCGAAGCGACAGGCGGTATTCCCATCGGCGTCAAACTTTCCGCCCAGCACATTGAACGGGATATCGAGGCCGCCCTGCAGATCGGTGTGGACTACATCATTCTGGACGGTCGTGGTGGTGGTACTGGCGCCGCGCCGTTGATCTTCCGCGACAACATCTCGGTGCCCACTATCCCGGCCCTGGCGCGCGCGCGCCGCTACCTGGACAAAAAGGGCCGCGACGATGTGACGCTGGTGATCACCGGTGGACTTCGTTTGCCGGCTGATTTTATCAAAGCCATGGCATTGGGTGCCGACGCCATCGCGGTTTCCAACTCGGCGATCCAGGCAATCGGTTGCCTGGGTATGCGGGCCTGCCACACCAACAACTGCCCGGTAGGTATCGCCACCCAGAAGCCCCATCTGCGCCAGCGCCTGAAGATCGAAAAAGGCGCAGAGCAACTAAACAATTTCTTCCGCGCTTCTACCGAACTGATGCAGGTGATGGCCCGGGCCTGCGGTCATGATCATCTGAATAAGTTCTGTATCGATGATCTGACTGCCTGGGATCGCGAGATGACCCACCTGACGGGCATTGCCTACGGGGGGTTGTCCCTGGACTGACACTAACCGGTACATGCCAGAGGTATCGGAACGCCGCTGTAGTCATTCTACAGTAAGTTTCGATAACGATGTCTGTGGGTGAAGCACAGCTAGGCCCAAAGGAAGGACCCGGGTAACATTAATGTTTGATAATAAAAAAGGAGTAAACCCATGCAACAGCTACCCACTCTGAGTCTCACTGACTGGAATCCGACTCGGGATACGCTCCATCAGTATGCAAGAATCATCGGCAAGATACGCAGGCGGTATATGCCCAGGATCAAGCATTGGTGGCACATTACTCTCAGCGTCTCTGCCCGCGGACTCACCACGACATCGTTTCCTGTTGCAGGGCTGTCCCCGATTATTTGTAGATTTTAATTAAGACCTTTGTTGAGAATCGAAAGTTGAATACCGCCAGGTATGATGTGGCATAATTCACTGTTGGAAAGTGAATGTTTTTTATAGAGAATCGGAATTCAACTAGCAGGTTCTATCCGTGATATAAATGCTGATGGAAAAATGATTCAGAAACAGAAAAACAAGATGAATCTGCATTTTACTCACGTTCCACTGGTGTTCCACAGAAGGGAATTATCAGAGACCATGATAGACAAGGTGGGAAATAAAGACTGCGTCAAAAAGTTCTTTAAAAATAATACGTGATAGGATTTATTGTGGTCTGTGATAGTTTGAAGAAATGGTACCGAGGAAAGGACTTGAACCTTCACTGGGTTGCCCCAACTAGCACCTGAAGCTAGCGCGTCTACCAATTCCGCCACCTCGGCATGGATGCTATCCATTAAGCGCGTGAATTCTGACGATTGAATGAGTTGATGTCAATGACGAAATCGAAAAAATATACTGAAGACCCCTTTGCAGAACGTGAAGCGGAAAAATATGAAAACCCTGTGCCCAGTCGTGAAGCGATTCTGTTACTGCTGAAGCAGGCCGGTCAGTTATTGTCGCTGAAGAAGATCCTCGGGGCACTGAATATCGATGATGAGGAGAGCAAGGTAGCGATACGCCGTCGTCTCAAGGCGATGGTACGCGATGGCCAGTTATTGCGGAATCGCAAGAACATGTATGGCCTGGCACAGCAGATGGGAATGACCTGTGGTCTGATCCAGGGTCATCCTGATGGTTATGGCTTTGTTATTCCAGAGGCGGGCGGAGAAGATGTTTTTCTCAGTGCGAAAGAAATGCGCCAGGTTCTGCACGGCGATAAGGTCATGGTGCGATCCATGGAAGGACCTCGTGGCAAGCTGGAAGGCAGTATCGTTGAAGTACTACAGCGAAATAATCATACGGTACTGGGCCACTACCATGTGGATGCGGGTATTGGTTATGTGATCCCCGATGATAGAAGAATTGGACAGGATATTCTGATTCCGCAGGAAAAGTCTGCGGACGCCAAACAGGGGCAAATCGTAGTCGCTGTAATTGACCGGCAACCTGACAAGCATAGTCGACCGGTCGGGCATATCTCCGAAGTGCTGGGTGAACACATGGCACCCGGCATGGAGATTGAGATTGCTACCCGAAAATATGAGCTACCCTACATCTGGCCTGATGAGGTTAGCCATAAAGCAAAAAGCCTGCCATCTGAGGTGCAGGAAGAGCAGACTCAGGGGCGTCTGGATCTCCGGGACCAACCGCTGGTGACCATAGATGGTGAAGATGCACGTGATTTTGATGATGCCGTACTTAGCCGCAAGATAGATACGGGCTGGCAGTTAATTGTCGCCATTGCGGATGTTGCCTCCTATGTCAAAAAGGGTCAGCCGCTTGATAAGGAAGCCGTTAAGCGGGGGAATTCCGTGTATTTCCCGGAACAGGTGATACCTATGTTACCGGAGAAACTGTCCAATGGTCTGTGTTCGTTAAACCCCGATGTCGATCGTCTGTGCATGGTATGTATCATGGAGATTGACCACGATGGGGAAATCTCCGACTGGCGATTTGACAATGCGGTGATGCGCTCTCAGGCGCGACTGACTTATACAAAGGTAGCATCTATTCTGGTGGATGGTGATCCGAATTTGATACAGGAATATTCCTCAGTATTCGAAGCGCTGCAAAATCTTTATGACCTGTATCAGTTACGTTACCAATGGCGCCAACGGCAGGGTGCGATGGATCTTGATATGCCCGAGACCCGTATCATCTTTAATGATGAGCGCAAGATCGAGGCGATCGTACCGCAGATACGAAATGAGGCACATCGGCTGATCGAGGAGTTTATGCTTGCCGCCAATGTCTGTGCCGCAAAAACAATATCTGATGCCAACTATCCCGGCCTTTATCGCGTGCATGAAGGGCCAACTGAAGAAAAACGCGATAATCTACGCAAGTTCCTGTTTGAGATTGGCTTAAGCCTCGGCGGAGGCGATGAACCGGGCGTGCAGGACTATGCTCGATTATTGGCCGATATATCACAGCGGGCGGATGCTGAGGTCATCAAGCCGATGATATTGCGTTCTCTTAGTCAGGCGCGGTATACACCCGATTGCGATGGCCATTTCGCGCTGGGTTTCACGCATTACACCCATTTCACCTCGCCCATACGCCGTTATCCTGACCTGCAGGTTCACCGTACTCTGAAAGCCATACTGTATAATAGAACCTCACCCTATACTGAACTTGAACTGGTCGAACTGGGTGAGCACTGCTCAATGACAGAGCGCAGGGCAGATGATGCCACGCGCGATGTTATGCGCTGGCTGAAGGCCGAATACATGGTTGATCATGTGGGTGAGGAGTTCCCCGGTACCGTCAGCGGTGTAACGGGTTTTGGCCTGTTCGTCACACTGGATGATATTTATATCGACGGACTGATTCATATTACGGCACTTGGCAACGATTATTTTCAGTTTGATGCGGCGAAGAGCCGCCTTACCGGCGAACGCACACGCAAGACTTATCGACTGGGCAAACGTTTACAGGTTATGGTAGTCCGTGTTGATGTCGATGAAGGCAGGATTGATCTTGAGCTTGTCGGCAAAGATGGCGGTGCAAAGGCCGGCTCTGAAAATAAGGATAATAGAAGAAGAAAACCCAGAACAAAGAAGAGTAAGACAAAAGGCACAAATAAACACGGAACAGGCAAACGCGGGAAAACGCTCTCCCGAAATAAGGGGGGTAAAAAGAATTCTAAGCAGGCCAGGCGTGGGAAGAAGAACAGGAAACCATCTTAATGGCAGAGGAAATCCTGACGGGTATCCATGCTGTGGCGGCGGTGTTGTCTTTGAATCCCGGCCGCGTGCGTCAGATCTATGTCAATGAGAAGCGCGGGAATAAACGGCTGGACCCGATTCTTCAGTCGGTAAAAGGGCTAAGAATACCACTGAAAGAAGTATCACGCGATAAACTGGATCGACTGGCTGACAATCAAAACCATCAGGGCATCATCGCACGTTGCGAAATGCTACCGGCACGAACCGAAGCCGAATTACTTTGGGACGTAAAGGCATTGGACCATCCAGCTATGTTGCTGGTTCTGGATGGGATCCAGGACCCGCACAATCTCGGTGCATGTGTGCGTACACTCAACAGTGCTGGCGGCGATGGCATCGTTATTCCCAAAGACCGTTCCACACCTGTGACCCCCGTTGTCCACAAGACCGCCAGTGGTGCGATGGAAACGACACCAGTTTATACGGTAACCAATCTTTCCCGTACCCTGCAACAGCTGAAAGAAGACTGCGGTCTGTGGATATTCGGTACCAGCGACAAAGCTGAGAACAATCTCTACCAGGCAGATTTCACGGTTCCTTTTGCGCTGGTGCTCGGCGCAGAAGGTAAAGGCATGCGGCGGTTGGTAACCGAACATTGTGATGAGCTGCTGACTATTCCAATGAAAGGTTCAGTCAGCAGTCTGAATGTGTCTGTTGCCGCAGGTGTCTGTTGTTATGAGGCCTTACGGCAAAGGCAATCAATGACCTGAATATACATGTACCGAAGGAGTTCTGCTCCTACAAATTAGTTAAAGCCCAAAATTCTCCAGCCGGGCTCTCTGCCACTTTGCGCTTTTCACCAGCCAGTCGTTACCATCTAAAACCAGCTTAATATCAAAACGATAAAGATCCGCATTCAGGTCAATCAGAGATTCCGACTTTTCAACCGGATCCCCGGCCATACCGACATAGACAACAACGCTGGCAGCGGTTGCCTCATCATTGAGTTTAATGCTGCTGATGCGTGTCAGTAGATAGATGGACTGATGTCCCTGAAAATAGAGCATCAGAGCCCGCAGGGCTGCGCGCCTGCTACCATTCCATTCATCGCTATATTCGTTGTCAACCAGTTCTTTTACGCTTTCCAGTGATCGCTGTTTGACAGCAGTTTCCATTGCCGAAACCAGGTTGTGTATCTGCTCTTCGGGGTTGTTTGTTTCCTGGCTGCAGGCAGAAAGAAGAAAAAGGCTAATACCAAGCAACTTTAAGATGGGTTTTCTGAGCATTATTGAATGTTAGCACAGGCTAACCGGCAAAATTCCTATAGCCTGCTGTTTAGAAATACTGTAGGTTCGAATTCATTCGAACAAAATGCTTTGTTGAAATTTTGTGTGCGAATAAATTCGCACCTACAAAGGCAAAGGCTTCATTTTCTGTATTATCCATAAGATTGTGAAGTAGTGAGTTATGATGAAGAAAGAAAGAACAAGATGCGAATGGTGCACCGGCTCAGAAATCTACAGGGCCTACCACGATGATGAATGGGGTGTACCATTGCATGAGGACAGGAAATTATTCGAGTTTCTCATTCTCGAAGGTGCGCAGGCAGGCCTGAGCTGGATAACTGTTCTGAAAAAAAGAGTCCACTACCGTAAGGTTTTCGATCAGTTTGACCCTGTTCGGATAGCTAAATACTCCGATAAAAAAATTGAGAAATTACTGCTCGATCCCGGAATAATTCGTAACCGGCTTAAGGTTTCATCAGCGGTCAGTAATGCCCGTATTTTTCTTGAAGTTCAGGCAGAGTTCGGCAGCTTTGACTCCTACATCTGGCAGTTCACAGATGGCAAAGCGATACATAATCGATGGCAGTCGATGTCAGAGATCCCCGCAAATTCCGCTGAATCAGATGCTATGAGTAAAGACCTTAAAAAACGAGGTTTTCGTTTTGTTGGCACCACTATCTGTTACGCCTTTATGCAGGCAACAGGTATGGTTAATGATCATACTATCGACTGTTATCGTCATTCCAGGTTATGCTGAAGCCATGACAAATAATAGAAAGCGTACGCTTACGCTGATCCGACACGCCAAGTCATCATGGAACGATCCTTCCCTTACAGATCTTGAACGCCCATTGAACAAACGAGGTATTGGTGATGCACCCAAAGTAGGGGCTGCTCTGGCAGAAGCAGGTTTGAGCTTTGATCGGATATTGTGTAGTGATGCCAGGCGTGCCCAACAAACCCTGTCGTTATTAAGACAGGGCATAGAGATCGATGAGCAAATCATTGAGTATCGCCATGATCTCTACGCTGCCAGTGCTGATCACCTCTATTCATGTGTATCTGCCCAGCCTTCAAGCATCCATCATCTGGCACTGATTGGGCATAATCCCGGCATGGAAGATCTGGCCAACAGCCTGGCTGAACAGGCAATTGGTCCTATGCCAACCTGTTGTGTCGTGCAGTTACGGTTTGAATGTGAGGATTGGGAAGACTTGCCAATATCAGAAGGGAACATAGGCCTGATGATAAGACCCCGTGACCTGTAAAACCACGCTGAACTGAGAAAAAACATTGCCTTTCACCAAAGTAAACCCTGGATATCTGAGCCTGAACGGGTTTGGCAGGTTTAGAATCTGTCGGTCTAGCATTGCTCCCACGGCAAGCCATCAAACCGCCAGCCATTCAGGCTGCTGCGTTTATGTTTGTCATCGAGATCTCCTTCGAAGCCACTTTTGACATGGTAGACGTTGGTCATACCGTCTTCGATTAATTTTCGTCCGGCTTCAAGGGAGCGTATGCCACTGCGGCAGATCAGTATTATTGGTGCACTATGCAGTTCATCACTGCGGATGACGCCGCCGAGCAATAACTTTCGTATATCTGTCGTAAAGTTTTCATTAACCTTCCAGTCCGGTTCATCAATCCAGGACACATGCACTGCCCCTTCCGGGTGACCGACAAACAGGTATTCCATGCTGCTTCGAACATCAATTAACAGAGCCCGAGGATCCTCATCCAGCATCCTGGCGGTTTCTTTCGGGCTGAGTGGTTTAACTTCGCTGCTTTTCACAGTACAACCTTCTTTATCTAGATATTTCTATCGAATATATCAGCTCTAAGTGATAGATGGGGGGAATTATTCCGATTAATACGCTCTGAACTGTCCGACAATTCTGCCCTGTATGCTAACGCGATCTGCACTGTATCGAAACACCTGCATGGACTGGTTGGCCGGTATCAGGCTAATACTGCCATCCTGGTTATTTTTAATACGCTTCAGGGTGGCTTCTTCCCTGTCTATCAGTGCCACGACGATTTCGTTGTCCCGAGCAGTCTGACAGCTTTCCATGATCACCATGTCACCATCAAAGATACCATCTTCGATCATTGAATCGCCCTGTACACGCAGCACAAAGCGACCGGGCCGCACAAAAAATTCATTCAGGTTGATGGTTTCCTGGTCTTCGATGGCTTCTATCGGCATGCCGGCTGCGATGGTTCCAGCCAGTGGTAGCGAATCCTCGTCAATACGGGTAGTTGCTTCATTATCTACCATCACAATGCCACGAGAGCGACCAGTAGTCACCTGAATTAGATTTTCATCCTCCAGTGCCCGGATATAACGGTGCACTGTGCCACGGGAGGTTATTCCCAGGTGGTCACCAATTTCCTTCAGCTTAGGCGGGTAGCCATTTTCATCAATAAAACTGCGGATGAAATTAAGGGTTTGCCGTTGTCGGTCAGTTAGCATATACTGTTCTCACTCTGTTCTCATGCAGAATACGGTAAAGCGAAGGAAATTGCAAGAAAACATCAAAATTACATAGTTCTTATAATCATGAAAAATACAGCAGACATAACATTGGAAGCGTTAGCGGCAAAAATTGGAGATAGACTGTTATCCCGCAGTGAAACGCTGGTAACGGCAGAATCCTGTACCGGTGGATGGGTATCTATGCTGGTCACTTCCATTGCTGGAAGTTCGGCCTGGTTTGATCGGGGCTTTGTCACCTACAGCAATGAAGCCAAGCAGGAAATGCTTGCTATCGACAGCGAGGTTATTGAAATACATGGTGCTGTCAGTGAAGAGACAGCCCGATATATGGTACAGGGTGCGGTAAAAAACAGTCATGCACAGGCAGGTTTGTCTGTTACCGGGATTGCCGGCCCGAGCGGGGGCAGTGCTGAGAAGCCAGTGGGCACAGTGTGTTTTGGCTGGTGGCTTGATGGCCAGTGTGCAACAGAGACCTGCCATTTTTCAGGTGATCGTGAAGAGATAAGAGAACAATCTGTGCGCTATGTGTTGACAGGAATGCTCGCCCTGCTTGAAAGAGAAAGTGGTCATGGTTGAAACAGGTGAAATAAATATTAAATCAGATTCAGATTCAGGCAGGCGTTTGTTTCTTGCCTGCTGGCCGGATCAATCCCTGCAGGAATTGTTGTATGACCTGGCACGTCGCTTACAGCTAAAGCACGGTGGTCGAAGGACTGAAAGAGAAAACATCCATCTCACCCTGGTGTTCCTCGGTCAGGTACACCAGCAAAAAGAGCAGCAGCTGAGGAAACGACTGCGATTACTGGACATAAAGCAATTTGATCTGGAACTTGATCAGGCCGGCAGTTTTACACACTGCAGAATAAACTGGGTAGGCCCCTCCATTGTGCCGCAGGGCTTGAAAGAGCTGCATTCTGTCCTGAAACGAATCAGCCGCGAATTAGGTTTTCATAGCGAACAGCGTTCTTACCGTCCCCATGTCAGTTTGCTACGAGATTCGCACAGTGAAACCGGGCACGCTATGAAACCCGTGCAGTGGAAAGTGAACAGATACTGTCTGATTGAATCAGGGCAAAAAAGAGGCGGTGTGGAATACAAAGTCATAGAGGAATTTCCGCTAGCAGATGAAAACAGTTAACTAATTATGTCCACGGGTGTGGGCGCGTATGTCATAATCGAGAGGAGTAATATCATGGATCAACCAACAACGAGTATCAAAATGGACGATAACAAAACAAAGGCCCTAAGCGCCGCACTGAGTCAGATAGAACGCCAGTTTGGCAAGGGAGCCGTTATGCGGCTGGGCGATGGCGCAGTACAGAATATTGAAGCGATACCTACGGGTTCGTTGGCACTGGACAATGCTCTGGGCATAGGTGGCCTGCCACGCGGTAGAGTGGTGGAAATTTATGGCCCGGAATCCTCAGGCAAAACAACCCTGACCTTGCAGGTAGTTGCAGAGGCACAAAAACTGGGTGGCACCTGTGCTTTTATTGATGCCGAGCATGCAATGGATCCATCCTATGCTCAAAAAATCGGTGTTGATGTTGACAATCTTCTGGTATCTCAGCCCGACACCGGTGAACAGGCGCTGGAGATCACCGATATGCTGGTTCGCTCAGCTGCGATTGATATCGTTGTCATCGATTCCGTTGCCGCACTGACGCCAAAGGCAGAAATTGAAGGTGATATGGGCGATCACCACGTTGGCCTGCAGGCCAGGTTGATGTCACAGGCTCTACGCAAGTTGACGGCCAATATCAAGCGATCCAATACCCTGGTGATTTTCATTAACCAGATCCGCATGAAAATTGGTGTTATGTTCGGTAATCCGGAAACCACGACAGGGGGTAATGCCCTTAAGTTTTACTCATCAGTACGTCTTGATATCCGGCGAATCGGGGCTATCAAGAAGGCCGATGAGATCCTTGGCAACCTGACTCGCGTCAAGGTTGTAAAAAACAAGGTTGCACCGCCTTTCAAGCAGTGTGAGTTCGATATTCTTTATAATGAAGGCATCTCACATGAAGGTGAGCTGATTGATATTGGTGTTTTACACAACATTGTCGATAAAGCAGGCGCCTGGTATGGCTATGGCAAGGAACGTATCGGCCAGGGAAAGGATAATGCCCGGCAGTATCTGAAAGATCATCCTGAAATGGCAGCAGAGATAGAAGATAAGCTTCGTGTTGCCATGGGTATCATTGAATCAGATGACATTGAAGAAGAAGTGGCTGAGGTAGCTGAGGTGGCAGAGGCAGCAGAAGCTGAATAAACAGATTCTTAAGGCCCCCCATAAAGATGTCAGACGACGTGCCATGGACTTGTTGGCTCGCCGTGAACACGGTGTTACCGAACTTTCTCGCAAACTAAAAACAAAAGGATTTGACCCTGAACTGGTCGAAGAAGTCATTCAGGGTCTGGTTAGCGATAATCTTGTTTCTGACCAACGTTTTTGCGAAAGCATGATCCATTCCCGTTTTAATCGAGGTCATGGACCGATCAAGGTGCGCTATGAATTACGCAGTAAAGGCATAGCGGATCAAATTATAGATAGCGTGATGGACGAACTGGCGCCCGACTGGCAGCAGGTGCTGGTAGATTTAATTAAAAAAAAGTATGCCGGCAGCCTGTCTGGGACTCCCGCAGAACGCGCAAAAAAGGTAAGATTCCTCTCTTCCAGAGGTTTCCCGCAGGATATGATATTTTTTGCAATGCGGGATGCGGGTTTTGATCAGGATTAGGGTGTATCTGCCAGGATATGAAAAGTAGTGAAATAAGAAATCGGTTTCTTGAGTATTTTGCATCAAAGGGACATGAAATCGTAGCAAGCAGTTCGCTTGTGCCCGGCAATGATCCCTCGTTGCTATTTACTAATGCTGGTATGGTTCAGTTCAAGGATGTCTTCCTTGGCAACGAAACAAGACCCTATCAACGTGCTGCCAGTTCGCAGCGTTGTGTACGTGCTGGCGGCAAACACAACGACCTCGAAAATGTTGGCTACACCGCCCGCCATCACACCTTCTTCGAAATGCTCGGAAACTTTAGCTTCGGTGATTATTTCAAAAAGGATGCGATTGTCTATGCCTGGGATTTTTTAACCGAGGTGATGGGAATCTCGAAAGATAGACTTTGGGTCACCGTCTTCGAGGAAGATGAAGCAGCAGAAAACATCTGGTTGAATGAGATTGGAATCAATCCGGAGCGATGCCTGCGCATCGGAGCTAAAGACAACTTCTGGTCAATGGGGGATACTGGCCCCTGTGGACCCTGCACTGAAATATTTTATGACCATGGGCCTGAGATAGAAGGTGGCCCCCCTGGTTCACCGGATGAAGACAGTGATCGATATGTCGAAATCTGGAACCTGGTCTTCATGCAGTATGACAGAGCTGCTGATGGCTCGCTAAAAGATTTGCCTAGACCCTCAGTAGATACAGGTATGGGCCTGGAGCGCCTGGCAGCGGTACAGCAGGGTGTTAGCAATAACTATGACATCGATCTGTTTAAGCATCTTGTCGCGGCAGCAGGAAAAGTCACTTCCTGCGATGTACTGGACAACAAGTCATTGCGTGTCATAGCAGATCACATACGCTCCACTTCATTTCTCATCCTTGATGGTGTACTGCCGTCAAACGAAGGGCGAGGATATGTGCTGCGACGTATAATACGGCGTGCCGTCAGGCATGGCCACATGCTTGGTACAAAGGGTGCTTTTTTCTATAAACTGGTCGAACCTTTAGTAGATGAAATGGGTGCGGCCTACCCGGAGCTTGCGAAAGCACAGGCGACCATCGAATCCGTACTGAAAACTGAAGAAGAGCGTTTCGCTGAAACCCTGGAGACAGGGATGAACATCCTCAACCAGGCCATTGCTGAGATGCAGGGTGATGTCATCGATGGAACTACAGCCTTTCGTCTCTATGATACCCATGGCTTTCCATTTGATCTGACCGCAGATATTGCCAGAGAAAGAGGGTTGACAGTTGATCAGCAGGGCTTTGAAAATGAAATGGAGAAGCAACGTCAGCAGGCGCGTTCTTCAAGTCAATTTTCAACAGCAGAAACCAGCCGGATACAGATCGAGGGGTGTACTGAATTTACCGGTTACAATCAGCTTGAAGGTACAGCAAATATTACTGCGATATTTCAGGATAGCGATGCAGTAAGAGAGATAAAAGAAGGCGATAGAGCCATCATTATCCTCGATAAAACACCTTTTTATGCAGAGAGCGGTGGTCAGGTCGGTGATACGGGTCAGATTTTAGCGGGTAAAGCGATTTTTGACATTGAAGATACAAAGAAACTTAATGGGAATATCTTTGGGCACATTGGGCGATTACGCTCAGGTGTATTAAAAGTAAACAGTCCCGTGCTTGCAGAGGTGAACGAAAAACTGCGGCTTGAAACTGCACTTAACCACTCAGCTACACACCTGATGCATGCTGCACTGAAATCGGTACTTGGTGAGCATGTTGAGCAGAAAGGATCTCTGGTAAACAGTGATTATCTGCGTTTTGATTTTTCACATTTCAGTCCTCTCAGTAAAGCCGAAATCAAGCAGATTGAGAACCTGGTGAATGCAGAGATTCGGGCAAACCGGGATGTGCATACCGATGTGATGACAATTGATAAGGCAAAAGCAGCAGGGGCCGTAGCCCTGTTCGGAGAAAAATATGGTGATGAGGTAAGAGTTGTCCGTATGGGGGATTTTTCCATGGAATTATGCGGTGGCACGCATGTTTCCCGTACTGGTGATATTGGCCTTTTTGTCATTCGTAGCGAATCCGGTGTTGCTGCCGGTATACGGCGTATTGAAGCACTAACAGGTAATGCTGCAATACAGTATTTTTCTGAGCGAATTGACACGCTTAATAAAATTTCTGCAATGGTTAAAGGCAATAACACAAATACCGAAGAGAAAGTACATAACCTGCTCGATAAGCTTCGTGGGCTTGAGAAAGAGAACAACCGGCTAAATGATAAACTGGCCTCATCCAGGGGTGATGACATAGCTTCAACTGCCATCGAAGTCGAAGGGGTACCGGTAGTGGCCAGTATCATGGAAAATGCAAATGCCGATACCATGCGCAAAACAATCGATCAGCTGCGCAGTAAGCTTGGCAGCGTTGTTGTTGTACTGGGCGCAAGCAATGGAGAAAAGGTAAGTTTTATTGCAGGTGTATCACCTGATTTGACAGATCGTGTCCATGCAGGAAACCTGATTCGTGCCGTTGCAGAAATCGCTGGCGGATGCGGAGGTGGCAGACCTGATATGGCTCAGGCAGGCGCCAACAAACCTGAAAAACTCAATGAAGCCATAGCAACGGTGAAAGAGCTGGTTGCCGCTCAGCTACAGTCCTGAATTGCAGACAACAGACAAGTATTAACAGGGTGCAAATAGATAACTATGCCAATCATCGTTGAAAAATACGGCGGAACATCCGTTGGCAGTATTGAGCGCATCAATGCTGTAGCCGATAAAGTATCAAAAAGTCATACTGCAGGAGATCAGATGGTAATCGTTGTCTCCGCAATGAGCGGTGAAACCAACCGCTTGCTTGAAATGGCATACGAAATTAGCTCTCATTTACCCCCCAGAGAAGCCGATGTTCTGGTTTCTACCGGGGAACAGGTGACCATTGCATTGTTATGTATGGCCCTGATAAAACGCGGCCATCAGGCCCGATCCTACACCGGTGGCCAGGTTAGAATCGAAACGGATACATCTCATGGCCGGGCACGTATACGCAATATTGACGACAGCCGTATAAGAAGAGACCTGGATGACGGAAAAATCATCGTTGTAGCTGGTTTTCAGGGTGTGGATACTGACGGTAATATCACCACTCTTGGACGTGGCGGTTCCGATATCTCTGCAGTTGCACTGGCAGTTGCTCTAAAGGCCGATGAGTGTCGTATTTATACCGATGTTGATGGGGTATACACGGCTGACCCGCACATTGTTCCAGAAGCAAGTAGAATGGATGAAGTTACCTTCGAGGAAATGCTTGAGCTGTCTAGCCTGGGAGCAAAGGTATTGCAGATTCGTTCAGTTGAATTTGCTGGAAAATATAAAGTACCATTACGGGTGTTGAGTTCATTTGAGGACGGGCCGGGTACACTGATCAGTTATGAGGTGAAAAGAAATATGGAAAGGGCAGTTATTGCAGGTATTGCACACAATGCGGACGAGGCTAAACTGACCATCACAGGCGTGCCTGATCATCCGGGTGTCGCCCACACAATACTGGGGCGGATTGCGAAGAAGGAGATCAATGTCGATATGATCATTCAGAATGTTGCAGCGGATGAAACAACAGATTTCACCTTCACCGTTCCCAGGACAGAATATGAGAACGCAAAGACCATTTTGGAAAATGTGTCAGCAGAACTTGGTGCCAGAGGTGTCACCGGGGACAACACTATTGCCAAGGTCTCAATCGTTGGAATGGGTATGCGTTCACATACAGGTATTGCAGACCTGATGTTTGCAACATTAGCAGAAGAAGGTATCAATATTCGAATGATTTCCACATCAGAGATCAAAGTATCAGTTATTATTGATGACAAGTACACAGAATTGGCCGTGCGTGCGCTGCACAAAGCCTTCAAACTTGATCAGAAACAATAAAAAAACTGGTTTTTTCTAAAATATTGATTATCTTTAAGGATGGGGGCGAAGATGGGGGGCGAAAGCTTCACGGAAGAGCCAAAATGGCTGAAATATAGTGATCAAGGAGATGACACAGTGCTTATACTAACAAGACGTACAGGTGAGACATTGAATATTGGAGACAGTATCCAGGTAACTGTCCTGGGGATTAAGGGGAATCAGGTGCGTATAGGAATCGACGCACCAAAAGATATCCCGGTCCATCGGGAAGAAATCTACGAAAAAATCAAACATGAAGAATTTGCAGATCAAGACGACAGTCAGCGTTAGAGTCTGTTAGAATCCGGCTTCAAATTTCTTCGGAGAGGTGGCCGAGCGGCTGAAGGCGCTCCCCTGCTAAGGGAGTATAGGCTTTAACTCCTATCGAGGGTTCGAATCCCTCCTTCTCCGCCATAACATTAAATGAGCCATCCATTTGGGTGGCTCTTTTATGGTATGACGAAATACGATATATCTCTATGTATGCGAACTTATTCGCACAAGATCAGCATCAGAGTTAAATTTTATTCAAACAAATCTGAATTGTTCACAATAGCTAGAAAATTACGCTATAACCCTAAAATGCACAAGCTTCCATATGAAATGCTTTAATAGTGATTTATAAGTTATTGATATAACAGTTATATTACAGTTTGATTAAAATACAGGCAATCTAATATAATGTCTAAGGCCTGTTATCTTCTGGGTAAATTCTGATGTGATATACACAAACTTATCCACAGCTTCTGTGGAAAAGTTTTTGTCGAAATTATTGTAAAAAACTCACAAAATACGGTTGATTCATCGCCACACAACCACGATAATACGCAACCTCAAAGCGCCCGTAGCTCAGCTGGATAGAGTACCTGGCTACGAACCAGGCGGTCGGGCGTTCGAATCGCTCCGGGCGCGCCAAATATCAAAGGGTTACAGGATTTTATCTTGTAACCCTTTTTCATTTTCCGACAATTTTCTGACAATTTGATAATTTAACCACTGTCATAGTCGGAGTTTGGGAAATACCCCTATCAATGACCTTTTCTAATGTATCTATTAACTCCTGTAACTCTGCAGCAGAGTAATGAGTCGTAATATCTCTATGAGCATGACCCAATAATGCCTTGCGCGTTTCCAGTGCAACTCCTGCTCCTCTG
>ENA-ORDP01000703-ORDP01000703.1-marine-sediment-metagenome-genome-assembly--contig:-NODE-703-length-20654-cov-34.988397_pt1 | contig 20654 bp, 20 predicted proteins | sample MGYA00248627_ERZ508539 | MGnify/ENA primary metagenome ERZ508539 (study PRJEB26208, sample SAMN05571518) | marine sediment metagenome | biome: deep sea; feature: Hydrothermal vent; material... | reverse complement strand
CCTGTAGGAGCGGTCTCCTGACCGCGACAGCCCGGCCACAACCATCGCGCCGAAGGACGGCGCTCCTACAAAAAACCAATGTAACCTGTAGGAGCGGTCTCCTGACCGCGACAGCCCGGCCACAACCATCGCGCCGAAGGACGGCGCTCCTACAAAAAACCAATGTAACCTGTAGGAGCGGTCTCCTGACCGCGACAGCCGGCCACAACCATCGCGCCGAAGGACTGTCAGTCGTAGCGTTTTCGATCTTTACGCCGGGCGCCCGACTTCTGTGAAATCACGCCATGAATAGCCTCAAGGCCCGCGATTTCAACAACCTCGTCGTAGGCATGATTCAGGCATTTGAGCAGCAGGCGCTGGCCGTCAAATATCAGCTGGCGGAAATAAAATTCGTTGTCGTGATTGGCGACCACGAAGCAACCGTCCTTCACATAGCCCTCCGGGTCGACAATGATAATACAACCGTGCTCGAATTCGGGCTCCATCATATCGCCTAGCACTCTGAGTGCAAAAGGTTCTGCTGCTGAACATCCGGTGGCTTCCACCTGTTATCCCTCAATTTAAATCAGTCGCTGGAGCGCGTATTTTAACACGGCCCGGAGGGCCATTCCGGCACGCTTGCTGTGCCTGAATGGCGCTAACATATATCTTATTATTTAACTTATATTTCCGTATGTTACAGGATTTATCTAATAATTTCCTTAACTCTGTAGCAAGCCTCTAAAGTAAGCCGCTGTTACGCCGCCACACTGTGCAATACTGATCTCACTAACCTCTAAAGGAATGACGGTGACCCCGCAGGATCTGGTTTCGCGTAATGTACGTCTGGTCTCGCTCCCTGAAGTTTGTATCCAGGTTCAGGCGCTGGCGGACTCTTCGCACACCACCGCCCAGGACATCGGCGACGTAGTCGGCAAGGATACTGCGCTGACCACCCGTCTGCTGAAATTGGTTAACAGCGCCTATTTCGGGCTGCCAAGAAAGGTCGATACCGTCACCCGAGCCGTTAATATGATCGGCATGCGCGAACTGCGCAATCTGACCATGGCCGCCTCCGCTGCGGAGGTGTTCTCCCGCATCCCCGGTAATCTGATCGACATGGCTGCCTTCTGGCAGCACAGCGTGTACTGCGGATTACTGGCACGCAACTTCGCACAGCGCTGCAGCGTACTGCACAGTGAACGTTTATTTACTGCGGGCCTGCTGCACGATGTAGGTCGCCTGCTGATGTTGACCAAGCTGCCCGACCAGATCGGCCATGCTGAATCCATGCGCATGCAATCCAAAAGAGACATTTGTGAAATCGAATGCGAGCTGGTGGGTTTTGATCACGCTGAAGTCGGGCAGGCCTTGCTGAAACACTGGAACATGCCGGACAACCTTTGCCTGTCGGTGCTCTACCATCACAATCCACAGAATGCACACGACGCGCACCTGGAATCCGCGCTTCTCCATATCGCCGACCAGGCCACACACTGTGCACAGGAAAGCAAGGATCCTCTTGGCTCCCAGTTCTACGATCCCTACGGTGCGCTGCTGGACTCTGACCTGAACGCCGAGGATATTGCCAGTGCCGCCATCTCGGCAACCCGACCGGAAGCCCTGGCGCTGACCAAAATCAGCAAGAAGGATATAGTTGCAGCCGTTGACAAGAGCGCCGCTGCGTTTAACCAGGTGCTCGACCTGCTCTATCCGATGGCGTGGGAAACACCCAGATAGACACCGGCCGGCTCTAGGGCAACTCTGATCAATTCGTCATACCGGCGAAGGCCGGTATCCAACTCACTGAAACCACTGGATTCCGGCATACGCCGGAATGACGATAAAGGAATTAACCAGAGATTCTCTAGTCTACAGCGGCCCAGTAATACCAGCTCGCAACAGTCCTATACGGCCGCCACTTTTCGGCAAGCTCCAGATAGCGGTCATAGTCCGCGTCATCCGGCAGGTCATAGTGCATTCTGATGGACTTGCGCAAGGCAAGATCACCGACCGGCAGAACATCCATACGCCCCAGTGAAAACATCAGCAACATGTCCGCTGTCCAGCGCCCGATACCCGGCAGTGCCATTAACAGGTCGGATACCTGTTCATCGTCCAGGGTGTCCAGCTGTTCCAGATCCAGTTCCCCGCAGCGCACACGCCTGGCGATTTCCCGGATATAACGAATCTTGGCGCCACTCAATCCGCAGTTTCTCAAACTGCGTTCCTGTACGCGGTAAAAATGTTGCGGTTGAAACAGCTCCGTCGCAAGACGTTGCTGCAAGCGTTCCAGTATGGTCTGCGCCGCCTTTACCGACAGCTGTTGGTTGATGATAGCCCACACCAGGGTATGAAAATGCGGTTTGGGATCGCGCATCAGCGTACAGGGACCCTGTTTTCTAATAACATTCCCCAGTATCGGATCAACGCTTTTCAGATGCTGCTCAGCCTTGCGGAAACGGGCCTTCATGACCCGCCCAGTCCGACAGACAGCACCGCATAGGTCACGATGGCCATACCGGCTGCAGCAATCGCTGCCTGCCGTTTCCAGCCGTACAACAGCAACAACACGACAACTGTCCACCCCATTAACAGTGGCCAGTACTGCACTTCACCAGACATAAACCCTGCTCCGCATCATTCTGACTCCGGCGGCGTAACCCGGCGCCAGTTTTCATCGTCACGATACACTTCGTGCTTCGCCCAGCGGGCGAATTCCTTGCGCGTCGCCACCCCTGATGAACGTCGTCCATCACCCGCAAGTACTTTGTAGATAATGTCGCCGGCCGCGCCGCTGGTGTGCGATTGATCGACTATCTGGCGTACCGACCATTCATTACCATAGCGACCGTTGCTGTAGAAATGCCCCAACCTGAGTTCATCCGGCACCAGTTGTTGTGACAGGGAACGTTGCGTTGCCAGTTCGTATATGGCCAGCAGATCCTGCTCGGAAACATCGATGAAGGAATCAACTTCACTCAGTGCATACACCAGATCCTCGTGCGAAATCGACGAACGCCGCTGTGGATGCAGCTGGCTGGGCGGGGGTTTCTTTTTCAGGGCTGCGGGGTAGCGACGCCAGGCGAAGGGGTAGTTGAACAGCACCGCGACTGTCACAATCACCAGCACGTTCAGTAATACCGGCGTGATTACGTACTGGTAACCGAGCGCGTGTACACTGCTGCCGCCCACCACCGCAACCAGCGCACTGGCGCCGCCGGGGGGATGGATACAACGCAGATAGTGCATGGCACCGATAGCCAGCCCCACTGCCAGCGCCGCGGCCAGCAGGGCATCCGGCACCAGCTTTGCACAACTCACGCCGATCACTGCCGACACCAGGTGTCCGCCGATTACCGGCCAGGGCTGGGACAGCGGACCGTGCGGCACGGCAAACAACAGCACGGCGCTGGCCCCCATAGAGGCCACGATCAGTGCGGCGGCGAGCGGGCTGACGAACACCGCACTGATCTGCAGGATACCGTAGATACCCAGAAAGCCACCAACGGTGGACAGCATACGTTCAGTGTGACTGACCGGGCTGAGTTCAATACCCAGCAGCCGTAGCAGGCTGTTTTTCGGCATCTTGCCCATTACTGTTTCAGTAACTCCAACAGATCCTGTTCCGACCATACCTTCACACCCAGCTCCTCTGCCTTTGCCAGTTTCGAGCCGGCCTTCTCCCCGGCGATAACCGCCGTGGTTTTCTTTGATACGCTGCCGGACACTTTCGCACCCAGCGCCTGTAGTTTCTGTTTGGCCTCATCCCGCGTAATGCCGGACAGGGTTCCGGTCAGTACATAGGTATTACCTTCCAAAGGCGCGTGTTCAGCAGGCTCCACATCAGGCCAGCGAATACCCGCTGCAACAAGGCGTTCGATCACTTCCCGGTTATGTGCCTGACGGAAGAAGTGTACTATGTGGCTGGCAACAACGGGACCGATATCGCGCACCTTCTCAAGCCGCTCTTCCGTGACATCCATCAGTGCTTCAAGTTGCCCGAACTCCCGTGCTAACGTCCGTGCAGTGGCATCGCCGACTTCACGAATACCCAGGGCATACAGAAAACGATCCAGTGTCGTTTGTTTGCCGGCCTGCAAAGCGTCGATCAGGTTTTTTGCAGACTTTTCACCCATACGTTCCAGACCAGCCAATTCCTCAACTGACAAGTCATACAGTCCGGCGATATCCTTGATCAACGCCCGATCCACCAACTGCTCGACCAGTTTATCACCCAGACCTTCAATATCCATGGCGCGCCGGGACGCAAAATGTTTGATGGCTTCCTTGCGCTGCGCCTCACAATACAAGCCACCCGTGCAGCGCGCTACCGCCTCACCTTCCAGTCGCTCGATATCCGAACCGCAGACCGGGCAGCGGGTCGGCATCACAAAGGCCTTCGCATCATCAGGTCGCCGCTCCAGGATAACGGAAACGATTTCCGGGATAACGTCACCGGCGCGGCGAACGATGACTGTATCCCCGACGTGTACGTCCTTGCGTCGCACTTCGTCTTCATTGTGCAGCGTGGCATTGGTGACCGTTACGCCGCCCACGAAGACCGGTTCCAACCGCGCCACCGGCGTAACAGCGCCGGTACGACCGACCTGCACGTCGATATCCAGCACTTGCGTCAACTCTTCCTGTGCCGGAAACTTGCGCGCAATCGCCCAACGCGGCGCACGCGCCACAAAACCCAGCTGCTGCTGGTAATCCAGCCGGTCCACCTTGAATACCACACCGTCGATATCGAACGGCAGCGTATCGCGCTTACGTTCCATAGTGCGATAGAAATCCACACAACCGGATAAACCCGTGACACGACCGATACCGGCATAAACCCGCAGACCCCAGTTGCGCAGCTGAAACAGAATATCGCTATGCCGGTCCGGCAGACTGCCCTGCTCCACCAGCCCAACGCCGTAACAATAGATCTCCAGCGGCCGCTGCGCGGTAATTTTCGGATCCAGCTGACGCAAGCTACCGGCAGCGGCATTGCGTGGATTGACGAACGGCTTCTGGTTCTGCCGCTGCGCCTGTTCGTTGAGTTTGCGAAAGCCCGCGTGAGATATGAATACCTCGCCACGCACCTCCAGCCGCTGCGGATATCCGCTACCGATCAGGCGTAGCGGGATAGAATCAAGGGTACGCACATTCTGTGTGATGTCCTCACCCGTGCTACCGTCGCCGCGTGTAGCGCCACGCTTCAACACACCTCCTTCGTATAACAGGCTGACCGCCAGGCCGTCCAGTTTGGGTTCGGCGGTATACTCCACCTCGTTCACCGCAAGGCGTTCGCGTACACGCCGGTCGAACTCGGCAAGTTCTTCGTCAGCGAAGGCATTCCCCAGCGATAGCATCGGTACTTCGTGATGCACTTCACCAAAGCTCTCCAGCGGTTGGGCGCCGACACGCTGGGTGGGGGAATCGGGAACAATCAGTTCAGAATGAGCCTGCTCCAGAGCCTGGAGTTCGCGCAGTAACCGGTCGTATTCGGCATCAGGTATCTGCGGGTCATCGAGCACGTAATAGCGGTAATTATGCAGCTGAATCTGTTCGCGGAGCTGTGCTGCACGTCGTGATGGGGCGGCCAGCTTCTTACCCGGATTTTTTATGATGCGACCCTGTGCAGCACACGATCCTCGACGATGCCTTCACGAATCTGCATAAGTGACTGGTGGGTAATCACACACTGCTTCTGGTCTTGCAGTTCACCACCCAGTTCCACCGCCAGGCGTTCTGCCGTATGTACAAAATCATCGAAAGCCTCGACAGGATCCTGCGGGCCGGGTAATTGCAGGAACAGGGTAATTCCCGGGGTTGAGAAATTATCCATACCCGTTGCCGGCAAGGTGCCGGGTTTCACCAGGTTGGCGACACCGAAAACCGTCTTCGGTCTGCCGTCAGTAAAGATTACGCGTTGATAGATACCTTTCTCGCCGAATTGCAGTTTGTTGTTTTGCAGCCCTTTGTACAGAGCATCCCAGGAAAATTTCCCCGCGCCCGGTGCTACCACGGAGATAATCAGCAGGCGCTCGGAAGATTCGGTGGTGGCGGGTTCGGCGTTGCTCCCCGCCATCATCTGTTCCATGCGTGTCAGTTCCTGTTCGATAATGTCGGCATCGGGCTCGTCTGTTTCCCGGTGCCTGATAGCAGCATCAGGGGATCCGCTGGATTTACGTGGGCGGTTCTGAAATCGGCTCCAGGCGTAAATCGTCAGGATGACCCCGGCGCCAAACAGCAACAGGATCAGGCGCAGGTCATTCATGCTCAGACCGCCGCGAGTTGTACCGCTTCGTCGACGTCGACGGCTACCAGGCGGGATACACCGGGTTCGCTCATCGTCACGCCGGTCAGCTGGTACGCGAGGTCCATGGTGATCTTGTTATGGGTAATGAAAATAAACTGCACGCGCTCGGACATCTCCCGCACCATGTCGCAGAAGCGGCCAACATTGGCATCGTCCAGCGGGGCATCGACCTCGTCGAGAATACAGAATGGTGACGGATTTAGCTCGAAGATGGAAAACACCAGCGCGACGGCGGTCAACGCCTTCTCGCCACCGGATAACAGGTGGATGGTACTGTTACGCTTACCGGGCGGTCGCGCCATAACGGTAACGCCGGCATTCAGCAGATCGTCACCCGTCATTTCCAGATAGGCGTGCCCGCCACCAAACAGGCGCGGGAACGTCTCCTGAAAACCGCTGTTAACCTTGTCGAAGGTTTCCTTGAATCGCGTACGGGTCTCGCGGTCAATTTTCCGGATGGCGTTCTCCAACGTGTCCAGCGCCGCCGATACATCGTCGTGCTGTGCATCCAGGTAGTGTTTGCGTTCGGATTGCTCCTCGTACTCGTCTATGGCCGCCAGGTTGATCGGGCCCAGCCGTTGAATACGGGTCGCCAGGCGCTCTGCCTCCTGCGCCCAGGCTTCTACCGTGGCATCCTCGGCCAGTTCTTCCACCAGCACGGATAATTCGAAACCACTTTCAGCAATCTGCTCAAGCAGGGTTTCTCCGCGCACCCTGATTTCCTGCCAGTCCAGTTTTTCGCGGCCCAGCTCGTCGCGCAGTTTCTGCACGGCGTCATCTTTCAGGTGGCGCTGCTGTTCGTTCTCGCGCAAGCCGTGCTCGATGGCCTCGACCTTTTTCCGCTCGGCGCTCAACTCGGCTTCGACCGCCAGGCGTTTCTGCAACCGGGTGGCCAGCTCGCCTTCCATAGCCTGCAGCGGCGCTTCACTCTCCGACAGCGTCAGGCGTAACTCGTCGCGACGTTGTTGCAGGTGACTCTGCTGACTGCGCATGCGCGCCAGGTTCTGGGTGGTGGTTTCCTGTTCCGTCCGCCAGGACTGGAATTTCAGTTCCAGTTCGTGCGAGCGATCGCGGTCACGCTGTGCTTCGCCGCGCGCGGTTTCCAGAGCGGTGCGCAAGCGTTCGCGTTCGGCCTGTCGTTGTTCGCGCTCGTCGGCGAGCCTATCCAAATCTGCAAGTGCGGCGTGCAGGAGTGTACGCGCTGCATCGGCTGCGGTGCTGTCTTCATCCTGCTGGGCGCTGATTTCACCGGCTTCCTTGTGCAGTGCTGCACTGCGTGTATGGGCCTGCTCAAGACGCGTACGGCGCGCGTCAAACTGGGCGCGCGCATCACTGAAATGACGGTGCGCCTCGTTGGCTTCAAGCTGCAACGCTTCGCGCTGCGCTTCTACCTTCTGCAATTCACCGCGCCCGTTTTCCAGGGCCTCTACCAACGACGACACAACCTTATTATTAACTTCAAGTTGTTCGTCTATCTCTTTGATTTCTTTCTCGCGTTTCAGAATTCCCGATTGTGCATCCTTATCCCGCGCCACGCGCAGCCAGCCACTGCCAAGCCACACACCGTCCTGTGTGACCACAGACTCATGGGCTGCCAGACCGGCGCGCAATTTTACGGCTGCCGGTAATGACTCGGCGATATACACGCCATCCAGCAAGCCATCCAGTGACCAGGGTGCCCGAACCTTGTCGGTCAGCAGGTCGCCTTTCGCAGCCGAGCCGGGCTTTGCGGAGGCTCCCGTATCGACAAAAGACAAGCTACCCTGACCCAGCTCGCCAAGCACTTCCACCAACTCATCGGTACCGTCGACACACACCGCTTCCAGGTAAGCGCCCAGCACAGTTTCAACCGCGCGCTCCCAGCCGGCATCGACATCCAGCTGTTTGGCGAGTCGTGGCGCAGCGGTCAGGCCACGCGCTTCCAGCCACTGACTGGTTTCGTTTTCGCCCTCCCCCAGCGCCGCCTGCTGCAGCGCCTGAAGGGACGCCATTCGACCACTCAGGGACTGGTGCTGATTTTGCGCCTCGTTCAGTTCGGTCTGCTGGGCACGGGTGGATTCACGCAGCGCATCGATTTGGCCGCGTAGCGCCTCCAGCTGCTCCTGTAACTGTTCCGCATGCTGCTGACGCTCATTTGTTTGTTTTTCCAGTTCACTGATTTCAGCTTCCAGTGCACTGCTGTCGAGCTGCTTCAGCTCCTGCTCAATACGTTCCCGGCGTTGTGCGACCTGCGTCAGGTGACGTTCCAGGTGGTCTATTCGGGTACGCTCGACCTGTGTGGTCTGGGAGCATTCGTTGGTGCGGGTATTGAAGGCCTCCCATTCAGACTGCCAGGCCTGCATTTCCTGCTCCGCTTTCTCCCGCGTCGCGCGCGATGTCTGCGCGCCGGCATCGGCCTGTTCCCGCACCGGTTCGATACCGGCCAGTTCGCCGGCCAGCTGCTCCAGGCGCTGGCCGTCGACCTTGATGTGTGCCTGCGCTTCATTCCACGCCTGTTCGTTTTTTTCCAGCTCTTGCTGCTGATTGCGGCGCGTTTCCTTACCGTGCTGGATCGCCTGCTCGACGCGCGCCACTTCAGCACCGAGTTCGTAATAGCGCCCCTGCACCGCGTTAAAAAGATCTGACGCCTCGATATGCTCTGCGCGCCCCTTCTCCAGGCCTGCCTCCACAGCGCGCAACTCGGCTGTTACGGCTTCCAGACGCGTTTCCTGCTCCTGGATGCGCTTGCGCCGATCACCACTTTCCTCGTGCAATTCATGGTAGCGCAGGGTCAGTAGCTGGGCCTTGATCTGGCGTTCGTCTTCGCGCAGCACCTTGAAACGTTCCGCGGCGCGCGCCTGCCGTTTCAACTTATCAAGTTGTTTCTCAATTTCATCTCGTAAGTCATTTAATCTTGAAAGATTTTCCTTGGTATGCCTGATGCGTCTTTCGGTTTCCTTGCGGCGCTCCTTGTACTTGGAAATGCCGGCAGCCTCTTCAAAGAATACGCGCAAATCTTCGGGTCTGGCCTCGATCAGGCGCGAAATCATGCCCTGCTCGATAATGGAATAGCTGCGCGGACCCAGCCCGGTGCCGAGGAAGATGTCGGTGATATCGCGCCGCCGACAACGTGTACCGTTCAGGTAGTACGCTGATTGCCCGTCGCGCGCGACCTGGCGGCGCAATGCAATCTCGCTGTAACTGGCGTACTGGCCACCGAGACCGCCGTCTGAATTATCGAACACCAGTTCCACAGACGCCTGAGCCACCGGCTTGCGCGCGCTTGAACCGTTGAAAATAACATCAGCCATCGAGTCCCCGCGCAGGTTCTTGGCGGATGACTCGCCCATCACCCAGCGCACAGCGTCGATCACATTGGATTTGCCACACCCGTTCGGCCCGATAATGCCGATAAGATCGGACGGAAAATGGACAGTAGTGGGGTCGACGAAGGATTTGAAACCGGAAAGTTTAAGCTTGCTTAGCCGCATCCCCGGACGATACCGATCTGCAACACCGGTGACAAGACTTGACAGGCCTTCCGGAATAAACAGGCGCTGATAACATGAGGGTATTTTGACGCAGGGAACAATCGAGGCACCTGAAAACTGATCAAAAACGCGCCAGGAGTCTACAGCTATTTCTAACTATCAAATGCAAGTATCTGTTCCAGCCTCACTTGTGCTGTTTACAGCCCTTCGTGTATCGTGCGCGCATGTCCACACAGCCCGGCCAAGACCTGGAAACCTTCGAGAACCCACACCCGGGTCGTGACTATACAGTCCGTGTTCGCCTGCCCGAATTTACCTGCCTGTGCCCCAAAACCGGCCAGCCGGATTTTGCCGTTCTGAACCTGGAGTATGTTCCGGATCAGCATTGCGTCGAGCTGAAGTCACTGAAGCTGTATATCTGGTCATTTCGCGACGAAGGCGCTTTTCACGAGGATGTGACCAACCGGATTCTGGACCAGCTGGTAGCGGCCTGTGCGCCGCGATTTATGCGCCTGACCGCTGAATTCAATGTGCGAGGTGGTATTTATACCACTGTGGTGGCAGAGCATCGGGATCCGGACTGGCAAACTCCCGGAAAAATTGAACTACCCTGAGCTGACAGGGTATAAATCCCCGTAGGAGCGACCTCATGGCCGCGACAGCACTGCCAAACAATCGCGCCGAAGGCCGGCGCTCCTACAGACAGGGTATAAATCCCTGTAGGAGCGGCCTCATGGCCGCGACAGCACTGCAAACAATCGCACCAAAAGGACGGCACCCCACAGCGTTCTCCGAAAAAGCCTATGAATCTGTATATCGGTATTGATATCGGCACGTCAGCCTGCCGGGCCTGCGCCATCAACCAACGAGCTTCGATTGTGGCCACAGCCCGACGCAAACTCCCGCCACCACTGCGCCAGGGCGTAAACGTCGAACAGGACGCCCGGGTCTGGTGGCAGACCCTGTCCGAAACACTGGATGCGCTGTGCGCTCAAATCGATCCGGAGCAGGTCCGCCGCATCGCAGTCGACGGCACCTCCGCAACACTGCTGCTGTGCGCCCGGGACGGGACAGCACTGACACCGGGACTGATGTATAACGATGCCCGGGCCGAAGCAGAAGCCGGTCTCATCGCCGCCGCTGCCCCACCTGACGTTGCCGTACAGGGAGCAACTTCCGGCCTGGCAAAACTGCTCCATCTCCGTGACCGCCTCCCCGATACCGACTTCCTGGCGCTACACCAGGCGGACTGGCTGACCGGAAAACTCACCGGCCACTTCGGTATCAGCGACGAAAACAACGCCCTGAAGACCGGCTACGACCCCGTACAACGCCGCTGGCCGGATTGGCTGGCAACGCTGAATGTCTCACCTCGGCAACTGCCGGAGGTAGTCCCGCCGGGATCGGTTATCGGTACTGTCAACGACGCATCCGTCAAACGCTGGCGATGGCCGGCCGGCACAGAAGTCGTCGCCGGTACGACAGACAGCACAGCGGGTTTCATTGCCACACAGGCAAGCACCACAGGCACGGCTGTCACTGTACTGGGCAGTACACTGGTCATCAAGGTCCTGTCCAATCAGCCGGTGACTGCGGCACGCTATGGCGTCTACAGTCATCGACTGGGAGACCGCTGGTTGGTCGGTGGCGCATCCAATGCGGGGGGAGCGATCATTAGCACACTGTTCAGCAGCTGCGACATTCATCGCTACACACGACTGGTAAACCCGCATCAACTGACCGACCTGGATTACTATCCCCTGTCCTCGCGCGGCGAACGATTCCCGATCCAGGATCCGCTGATGGAACCCAGACTGGAACCTCGCCCGTCCTCGGACGCGAGGTTTTTCCAGGGCATACTGGAGGGCCTGGCACGTATCGAGCAGCGCGGCTATCGCTTGCTGGCCGAACTGGGTGCACCGTACCCGGAACAGGTGCTGACGGTCGGTGGTGGTGCAGTGAATACTGGCTGGGCGGTAATCCGCGAACAATTACTGGGGGTGCCCGTGACCCGGGCAAAGCAACAGGAAGCAGCGTTCGGTACAGCGCTACTGGCCAGAAGTTCAGGTCCGGTTAATATTGAAGTGGATCTATGACTACCACCAAGATCGGGTTTTGGCTTGTGTCAATGGAAACACTTAACCGGCACATAGAGGGCGACGCGGTAAACCACACACCTCGTGCACAACTTGTACCGCTAAGGAAAGCGCATAGTGAAAGTAACAAAATATTTTGAGTCATTGAAATCGAGGCCGGATCGTGCAGCGATTAAAGACGAATGGATTCTGCGGGTTGTTGAGTTCCCCGAACGGGAATATATTCAAGCTGACGGCCGAATCCGCCGCTGGGCAAGAATAGATGAAGCGGGTGGTAAGTATCTTCGAGTAATTTTGCTGCCGGACCGAGAGACTATCCACAACGCATTTTTTGATAGGGGATATAAGCCATGAAAGTCAAGTACTTCGAAGACACTGATACTCTATATATAGGGTTTCGTGATAGTAATATTGCAGAATCAAAGGATCTGGATGAAAACACGATTCTGGATCTGGATGCAGACGGTAATATCTGCGCCATCACTTTTGAGCATGCCAGTCAGCGTACCGATGTACACCGCTTAACGGTGGAAGGAATTGCGGCATAACCGGGTAGTCGGAAGGCCTCCCCCTGATCCAGATCGCCATGACGTAGCATTCAAACACTACTTCCGCAAATCCCCTTCCCTGACCCAGATCGCCGTGGCACCGGCTACCGCTGCCGGCATGACGATAAAGTTGAGTACCGGAACCAGGGTGCATAACATCACCAGCCCGCCAAAGCTCCAGGCGAGCAAGGGCCGCTTGCGCAAGCGCGCGCGTTGGTCCTTGAAAAACAGGTGGTGGTTGGCCATTGGGTAATCCATGTACTGCACGGTCATCATCCAGGCGCTGAACAGCACCCACAGGACGGATGCCGCTACATTGACCAGTGGAACCAGCAGCAGTAACAGCAGGGGCACCGCTCGCAACGTAAAATAGAGCAGTTTGCGAAGCTCCGACATTATGCTGGGCAAAATGTCGCGCAATACCTGACGCCAGTCACTCTGCAGACTTTGCCCGGTCAGGTGGCACTCCACGGCTTCTGCCAGCAAACCGTTGAAAGGCGCTGCAATCAGGTTTGCCAGTATCGAAAAACTGTAAAAGATCGCTACCAGGCTGGTGAGCACGAAAACCGGTACCACGACATATCTCAGCCAGTGCAACCATTCCGGCAGCCCGCTCACCATGGCGCGCGAGGACTCATCGACCCAGCCATAGGCCCAGCCGATCAGGCCACCGAATAACAGGATATTGATCAGCAGCGGCATCAGTACAAAGCGCCGCAGCCCGGGCTTTCGCAACAGCGAAAAACCTTCGAGCATATAGCCCGCGCCGCTAATCAGGTCTCTCATGCTTAACTCACTTCTGTTTTCACGCTAGAAAGTCTGGCTGCCGGGATCGACCAGTACTGCCAGTATCAACTGCAACGCCCCGGAAGCACCAGGTGTTATCAGGATCCGCCCGGCATCAATCGTTACACCAAACCGGTCACGGTAATGACGCGCGATGGCCTCGCGTAACTCGGGCAAACCCGCTGCCGGCGTGTAGTGCGTTTTACCCTGCTGTAATGCGCGAATGCCTGCGTCTGTAACGGGCTGAGGTGTTATAAAATCCGGCTCCCGCGCACGCGCGAGCAACTTCATAACGTGGAATGGAGTAATGGAGGCGAGGCGTTGTGCTGACACGGTATAAAGGGCCGCAGGCGTGCTACGAATGCAGTTCCCGTAGCAGGTCAACGGTAACCATCTCATGCCCGTCCACTTCCCCGGAAATAACATGGAACGGGCTGTCAGGCTCGCCGAGTTGATCGAGCACCAGTGCCGCACCGTCGAAGTTATGATCACGGGTATAATCGCTGACGGTTACCAGCGTCTGCAATGCCGCAGCCCGGGCCGAATGTAAACCGTTTTCGGAATCCTCGAACGCCAGGCATTCCGTGGCACTGACGCCCATCGCCTGCATGGCGTAATGATAGATATCGGGTGCCGGTTTTTTCGCGGGCACAACCCCGCCGGCCGCAATCACTTCGAACCAGCTTTCCGAATCGGGTGCCAGGTTGTGCTGTAACAGTGCCGAAACATTAGCCGGCGTTGTCGTCGTCGCAACACCCAGACGCAACCCGCTCTGCCGTGCCTCATTGATAAGGCGCCTGACACCGGGCCGCATCGGCAAATTTCCTGCCGCCACGGTTTCTGTATAGATCGCTGTCTTGGACGCGTGCAGGGCGGCAATGTACTCGTCAATATCTCCGGGCACGGTAAATTCCGGCTGGTTATTGGCCAGAAAATACCGAATGCGTTCCTTGCCACCGGTGACAGCCAGCAGTCGGGTATACATCTGTTGTGACCAGTGCCAGTCCAGCCCGGCCTGCGCAAAACTTCGGTTAAAGGACTGCCGATGAATTTCCTCGGTTTCCGCCAGTGTGCCGTCCACATCAAACAACAGTGTTGTCAATTTACCCATTTCACTGGGGCACCCTGACCCCGCCAATATGGCATTTTCGTGGGTGCGAGCCTACCGCACAGACGAAACCGGCAACAAGCAAAATCAACCTGCCAGGGAATTGTTATTTTCGAGCTTGACTCGGCGCATTGACAGCCGGAAACTACCGCACTTGGATTCGCGGGGGCGTTTAATACTTGCCTGTAATCGCGGATTCTGCTATAGAGCACGGCTTGATTTTATTTTGTTGGTTTGGGAGAAATTGAATGGCTGCCAAGAAGAAGGCTGCGAAGACCAGGGCGAAGACCGGGGAAAAAGCTGCTGCCAGAAAACCGGTGGCAAAGAAGAAAACGGTAGCGAAGAAAAAAACGGCTGCGAAGAAAAAAGTTGCTGGCAAAAAAACGGTGGCCAGGAAGAAAACGGTTGCAAAAAAAAAGGTTGTCGCCAGGAAGAAAGTTGTCAGTAAAAAAGCCCCGGCAAAGAAAAAACCGGCAGCGAAAAAACCCGTGGTAAAAAAACCTGCGGTATCCAGACCGGCGACCAAGAAAGCGGCCCCAAAGACAGTTGCTCCAAAAATTGCCGCCATCAAGCCCCGGCTGGTAAAAAACAAGGGCGCGCGAAAACCTGCACCACCTTCCTTATCTTCTCACGCCGGACCGGTACCGGGCATTGCACCCTATACTGAGAAGCACGGTGAAGAGTACATGAGTGAAGACCAGGTCAAGCATTTCCGGAATATCCTGCTCACCTGGAAACGGGATTTGATGGAAGAAGTCGATCGTACCGTACATCACATGCAGGATGAGGCGGCTAATTTCCCTGACCCGAATGACCGCGCCACCCAGGAATCTGATTTCAGCATGGAGCTGCGTGCCCGGGACCGTGAACGCAAACTGATAAAGAAGATCGATGAATCGCTGCTTACGCTCGACAGCGACGATTACGGCTACTGTGAGTCCTGCGGTGTCGAGATCGGTATCCGCCGCCTGGAAGCCCGGCCTACGGCGACCCAGTGCATCGATTGCAAGACGCTCGACGAAATCCGGGAAAAACAAATGGGCTGATAATATGGTGGGCGGAAATCCAATCCGCCCCGCCCAGCCATAAAACCGGCCCTGTGCCGGTTTTTTTGTTGGCACCGGACAAACAGGAACCTTGTATGACTTGAGGAAGTCGATTTCTTGATTTTGAACCGCCAAGACGCAAAGACCACAAAGAAAACACATTCTTTCCTGGCGATCTTTGCGTCTTGGCGGTTCAAAATAATGAATTATAATTTCCATACACTATGACTGATGCAAGCTACTGCGGGCGTTTTGCCCCTTCCCCCACCGGCCCCTTACATTTCGGGTCACTGGTTGCCGCCGTCGGCAGTTTTCTGGATGCCCGTTCACGCGATGGTGAATGGCTGCTGCGCATGGAGGACCTCGATCCTCCGCGCGAAATGCCCGGTGCAGCAGACGACATACTGCGCACGCTGGAGGCATTCGGTTTCTGCTGGGATGGTGAAGTGACTTATCAGAGTCAGCGACAGGCGACCTATCGGGGAGTCCTGCATCGGCTGGAGCAGAAAGGGGCGACTTACCCCTGCGGCTGCACGCGCCGGGAGATCCGGAACCATGCCGGGCCCGACCAACCGCACGCCGTTTACCCCGGGACCTGCCGCGACGGCTTACCGCCGGGTCGCAGCGCACGTTCTGTCCGGCTGCGTGTTCCCGAACGCGTGATAAGCTTCGAAGATCGTGTGCAGGGGGCAGTCAGCGAATATATTCCACAACAAAGCGGAGATTTCATCCTGCTGCGGGCGGATGGCCTGTTTGCCTATCAACTGGCTGTGGTGGTTGACGATGCGGACCAGGGAATAACGGATATTGTACGCGGTGCTGACTTGCTCGATTCCACCTGCCAGCAGATTGTGCTGCAACAGGCGCTGGGATACCCGACGCCACACTACCTGCACCTGCCGGTGGTTGTGAACGAACACGGAAAGAAACTGAGCAAACAAAGCCATGCCCGGGCAGTCAGCGCCGATCACGCCGTTGCAACGCTCTGCACCGCGCTGCGCGCGCTGGGCCAGCCGGTTGCGGATGAAGCAATCGACTGCAACCTGGCGGATTTCTGGAAACTGGCGGAGGCTATGTGGCGTGCAGAGCGCATTCCGAAGACACGCACAATTACTGAACATTGATACCGGTTTCCGAAACTCCGTACAATACACGCAAGATAATAAATCCAGCCCGGCTGTCCGGCGCCCCGATCACAGGAGTTACCGCATGTCCCAGGAAAAGCTCTACCCGGTCCCTGAAACATTCGCCGCCAATGCGCATATCAACAGTGACCGTTACCAGGAGATGTACCGACGCTCGGTAGACGACCCTGAGGCCTTCTGGGCGGAACAGGCAAAGCAGTTCGTCAGCTGGTACAAGCCCTGGAACAAGGTGCTTGAATGGGACTTCCAGGAGGGCAGCATCCGCTGGTTCGAAGGCGCCGAGCTCAATGTCAGCTATAACTGTGTTGACCGTCACCTGGAGACGCGCGGCGACCAGACAGCCATCATCTGGGAAGGCGACAATCCTGAAGAAGACAAAAAAATCAGCTACCGTGAACTGCACCGGGAAATTTGCATATTCGCCAATGTCCTGAAGGCACGTGGCGTTAAAAAAGGCGACCGGGTCTGCATCTACATGCCGATGATCCCCGAAGCGGCCTACGCGATGCTGGCCTGTACGCGTATCGGTGCCGTACACTCGGTCGTATTCGGCGGCTTTTCCCCCGAGTCGATCAAGGACCGCATCCTGGATTCAGACTGCCAGGTGGTTATCACCGCCGATGAAGGCGTGCGCGGCGGCAAGTCCGTGCCGCTGAAAAGCAATACCGACAAAGCCCTTGCGTCCTGTCCCAATGTGCATACCGTGCTGGTCGTCAAACGTACCGGTGGCAACATAGCATGGCACGACCGGCGGGATGTCTGGTTTCACGAAATTGCAGCAACCGTAGACGCTGACTGCGAACCGGAATCCATGGGCGCCGAGGACCCGCTGTTTATTCTTTACACCTCCGGCTCTACCGGCAAGCCCAAAGGCGTACTGCACACTACTGGCGGCTATCTGCTATTCGCTGCAATAACACACCAGTATGTATTCGACTACCAGGATGGAGAAAACTACTGGTGCACTGCCGATATCGGCTGGATCACCGGGCACACCTACATTCTTTATGGTCCGTTGAACAATGGTGCCACAACGCTGATGTTTGAGGGCATTCCCACCTACCCTGACGCATCACGCTTCTGGCAGGTAATTGATAAACACCAGGTAAAAACCTTTTACACGGCGCCGACCGCCATCCGTGCACTGATGCGTGAAGGCGACGGCCCGGTCAAAAAAACTTCACGCAGCTCGCTGCGTCTGCTCGGCACGGTAGGCGAGCCGATCAACCCTGAAGCCTGGGAATGGTATTACCGGCTCATTGGTGAAAAACGCTGCCCCGTTGTAGACACCTGGTGGCAAACCGAAACCGGTGGCCATATGATCACGCCCCTGCCTGGCGCTACAGCACTTAAACCGGGATCGGCCGGCTTGCCTTTTTTCGGCGTAGTTCCGGCACTGGTCGACAGTGAAGGCAACCTGCTGGAGGGTGAGGCGGAAGGCAACCTGGTGATCACGCACCCCTGGCCGGGGCAGATGCGTACCGTTTATGGTGACCACCAACGCTTCAAGGACACCTACTTTTCCACCTACCCCGGCATGTACTTCACCGGTGACGGTGCACGTCGCGACAAGGATGGTTACTACTGGATTACCGGCCGTGTCGACGACGTGCTCAACGTATCCGGTCACCGTCTCGGCAGCGCTGAACTGGAAAGCGCGCTGGTACTGCACAAGGACGTCGCGGAAGCAGCCGTAGTTGGTTTCCCGCACGATATCAAGGGTCAGGGTCTCTACGCCTACGTGACGCTGGTGAAAGGCGTGGAATACAGCGACGCGCTCAAGACGGAGCTGGTGAAAATGGTACGCAGCGAAATCGGCCCCATCGCCACCATTGACGTTATCCAGTGGGCGCCGGGCCTGCCGAAAACGCGATCCGGTAAAATCATGCGCCGTATTCTGCGCAAAATCGCCGCCAACGAAGTTGACAGCCTGGGTGACATATCGACGCTGGCGGACCCCGGCGTTGTGGATGACCTGAAAAATAACCGCGAACACCAATAAGGCCGGGGAGTCCGGGAGGGGGGCTGACCCGGGCCACATTCGCTGGCGTGTGATATCACAGTAAACAGTAATTCGAGGCCAAAAATTGCCCCAATTTGGCGCATTTTCATTATTATCTAATATATTAATATTCCTTTCGACTTTCACGCAATTCCGCGCCGGTCCGAGCAACAAACCGCATCAGCTATAAATTCGGCGTCCTGCCGTCACCTGTTTACATTTCATTGTTTATTATTGTTTTTATATCCGTATAGAAATAAATGCAGTGCGTTGGCCGCTTATTTACTGTGCTGACAGCCGCGCATCCTCTCAAGCCGGACAGCTCATGGCCGATACCCCAATCTGATTGTTTCGTCAATACATTGGCGCACATTGCTCAGGCTCACACACCGGAACAGGACGTATCGGCAACCACCATCTGAATAACATTGTCAGGACTACATAACCCATGAAGCTTTCGAATCTTTTCAAGATCACCGTACTGAGTTTTGCCCTGCTTTCCGGGACAGCAACCGCTGACGAATCCGATATCTATTCAATCCATTTCTCCGAGGATGGTAAACACCTGATCACCGGTGGCGCAGGCGGCTTTACCCTGGCGGATAACGTAAAACACTCCGGCGGTATCAAAATCTGGAACAGCGAAACCGGTAAACTGGTCGCAAGCATGGGGCAGCGCGGTGACCTTGACAGTATTTTCGGGGCGCAGTACGGTCGTGTCGGCAGTCGCCGCTGGGGCATCAGCAATTTCAAGGATGTTGTCCTGACAGGCTCCTATCCTGACGGCAAGATACTGCTGCTGCCCAGCTCGCTGGGACGCATGATAGACAATGACAAGGTCCAGATGCCCGACTTTATTGGCGGCTATATGGATTTCTCCGACAAGCACCTTGCCCGTATCGATTTATCGCAGTTCACCAAAGATAGAGGCGACTGTGATCCAAAAACCGGTTTCCGCGATTACGTCGGCCCGATAGTCCCTTCCAATAACAGGAAATTTGCAGCCATTGTGGTCAATACCTGCAAGGTAAGCGCTGTAAAAGGTGATCAGCAGGTCGGCTTTGAATACCGTTCAGACCTGCATATCATGGATCTCGCGAAGTTCAAGATTATTCGCTCAATCCCTCATATTGATGCCGGCGTATACGCCCTGGGTATCACCGATAACGGTAAACGCGTCGCCTTTGTCGGTCGCGACCAGTTTGCGGTCCTGGACGTGGACAGTAATAAACGTCACGTTGTCGAAAGCTACAAGGACAGCGAATTCATGATCCCCCGTCAGTTCAGTACCCTGCAGTTCAGCAAGGACGGCAGCAAACTGATCTCACTACGTAATATCTATGATATTGAAACCGATCATGAGACAGCATTCAAATGGGCTGAAGGTGAAGCAAAAAAACCACGCCGAATCTCCAGCGTCAAGGTGGCACCGGATCTGAGCTACTTCGCCATCGTCATGCCCAAGCGCTCGCTGGTCATGTTTGGCGACGACGGCCTGCCGCACTCCTATGGCAAGGCTGACAAGGTCATCCTGCTGGACACCAAAACCGGCAAACGTACCGAACTGGAAATCACCAAATCGATGACCGAAGGTAAACGCTGTGTTACCGACATTTCACCTGACGGCAAACGCGTCGCCGTCGGCTGCAAGGGTGGCCTGCTGCGTGTTTACTATGCCGATACCGGGAAGCTGCTCTGGAACAAGCAGAATATTGGCAAGGCAGAGGACAACGGTTTGATGAATGTGCGATACGACTCAACAGATGAGTTGTTGGCGCTGCTTGCCAGTTCCACTACGTACTGATTCAATTCATCACTCTGCATAGCGACAGAAAGGTATATCGGCTGGTGTGACCTTGCGATGGCCAAAGGAGGCGGGGCGATGTCGCTTTATAAAAAACCGGCACATAACCTGTAGCCATGACCTCACAACATACCCCAGATACCACAACAGCATTGACCAACCTCACTCACCGACAGAATATCGATGACCAATTTTACAGTTTTGAATGACTCCTGTCCGGTTGAAGTATGATACTGAAATCTTATGGTGGAATACGATCTTGCAATTTCCTGTAATCCGCCTTGATAAATGAAGGCCGAAACCTGATAGTGAGGAGAGTAGTACAAACCGTTAAAGCAAGGTTTATAATCTACATGT
>ENA-ORDP01000702-ORDP01000702.1-marine-sediment-metagenome-genome-assembly--contig:-NODE-702-length-20666-cov-5.477318_pt1 | contig 20666 bp, 23 predicted proteins | sample MGYA00248627_ERZ508539 | MGnify/ENA primary metagenome ERZ508539 (study PRJEB26208, sample SAMN05571518) | marine sediment metagenome | biome: deep sea; feature: Hydrothermal vent; material... | reverse complement strand
GCATCCAAAAATTTGGCAGCTATCTGGTTCAACACCTGACCTTTGTAAGGAATCCCGCGGGGCAGCACCACATCAAAAGCCGAGATGCGGTCGCTGGCTACCATTACAAGATATTGGTCATCAATATTATACACATCACGTACTTTCCCGTGGTAAACGTTTTTCTGTTGAGGAAATTGGAAATCGGTACGGGTAATGGCTTCTGGAATCATGATTTTAAATTTTCGTGTTTTTGATAAGCATTTACAATCTTTGTCACCAGTTTGTTGCGGACAATATCTTTTTCGTTCAGGTAGATAAAATCGATGCCTTTGATGCCTTTGAGGATGCGTTGCGCCTGAAAAAGCCCCGAATTTTTATTACGCGGCAGATCAATTTGCGTTATATCGCCGGTAATGATAAACCTGGCGTTTTTGCCCATGCGGGTGAGGAACATTTTCAGCTGGCTTTCGGAAGCGTTCTGTGCTTCGTCGAGGATAGCAAAAGCGTTACCGAGTGTACGTCCGCGCATATAAGCCAGTGGTGCAATCTCGATGGTTTCGTCTTCAAGATACGAAAGCAGTTTCTGAGTAGGCAGCATATCGCGCAAAGCATCATAAAGTGGTTGAAGATAAGGATCCAGCTTTTCTTTCATGTCGCCGGGCAGAAAACCCAGACTCTCGCCGGCTTCCACAGCAGGCCGGGTCAGAATAATACGCTTCACCTCCCTATTTTTCAACGCACGAATTGCCAGTGCCACGGCAGTATAAGTCTTTCCGGTACCGGCAGGACCAATAGCAAAAATCATGTCATTTTCGGCCATACTTTTCACTATTTTTTTCTGGTTCGGCGTCTGCGCTTTGATCAGCTTTCCGTGGCGGCCATAAACCAGCACATCCTCTTTTTGAGCCGTTCTCTGTGTGAGGCTGTCATCATCCTGCTCCATGATTTGTTCCACCGCCTTGTCATTCATTTTCCCAAAACGGTCAAAATAGACAAGCAACAAATCCATGCGTTTCCCGAAGGTATCAATTTCCGAGGGCTCGCCAATAAATTTTATCATGTTTCCGCGAACAATAATTTTCAGTTTCGGAAAAATTGCTTTGATGTGGTTCAGGTATTTATCGCCAGGGCCAAAAAATTCCACCGGGTTATCTATGTCAATCTGAATAGTACTTTCACTCATGTGCGGTTACTGAAAAGGTGACATTATGTTAAGGCTTCAAAATTATAAAAAATAGCGCGAATAGATACCTGAATTTATTTAATTTTGAAAAGTTTATTACATAGGCGTTAATTCACAAAAACAGCATGGCTATCATTACCTTAACCAGTGATTGGGGCGATACCGACTACTATCAGGCAGCCGTCAAGGGGCGTATCTTGCAGGAGCTACCCGATGTTGTATTGGTGGACATTACCCACAAAATTCCGCGGTTCAACACACGGGAGGCTGCTTATGTGCTACATCATGCTTACAAGAACTTCCCGAAGGGAACCATCCATATTATTGGAGTAAACACCGAAGAGAGTCTCCGTGAACCCCACCTCGTTGTACTTTACGATGGACATTATTTTATTGGTTCGGATAATGGTATTTTCTCTTTGATTTTTGAAAAAGACAAAGATCCGGAGAAAATTTTCACGTTGGACATTTCTCAAGATAGTGGGAAATATACTTTCTCAGGGCGAGATCGGTTTGCCAAAGCCGCTATTATGCTAGCCCGGGGGGATGCCATTGAAACACTGGGAGAGCCTTGTCCGGAAATCAACAAAAAGCTGGACTACGAACCTTCTTTCAACGCCTCCGGTATCCGTGGTATGGTCATCCACATAGACCCTTACAGCAATGCTATTACTAATATTTCGCGTAAGCTGTTCAGGCGGGTTATCGGACACAAACCCTTCTCCCTCTATTTCAAAGGCTATACCTGTGAAAGTATTGGTGAGTGTTATGCAGATGCCGGTGGCAATGCCAGCCAGGTTTGTCTGTTTGGGAGTTCTGATTTACTGGAAATTGCCATGAAATATTCAACGGCCTCATCGTTGATGGGTCTTCAGGTCAACGATCCGGTGACCATCGAAATCCAGCCAAAAGAGTAAAGTCCCCTAAACAAACTATTGGTTTGCCACAGGTTTATCATGAAGGCTGCGAAGATATTTTTCGCTTTTGCGGTATAGCCAGATAAAAAAGGTCCCCAAAATAATCCCCAGCACAGCGCCGCCCAGCACATCGCTTGGATAATGAACTCCGATATAAACGCGACTGTAAATTATCAGCAAAGCCCATGTCCACATGATCCACTTCACATATGGGCGTTTATGCCGGAAAAAGCCATTGATAAACGCCAGAACAGCAAAACTGTTGGCGGCGTGTGACGAGACAAACCCATACTTCCCACCGCAGAATTTAACCATGTGCAGCATCCCTTGCAACGCAGGTTCGTAACACGGTCGCAAGCGCATAAAAACATTTTTAAAGGCATGTACCGAAATTTGGTCTCCGGCCGTGATGGTTAGCGCCACAAAAACAAGTACCAGAAATCCATACCATTGTTTTTCTTTGAAAATCCAGTAAATTAATAAGGCATAAAGTGGAGACCAAAAGAACTTACTGCTGATGTCAAGCATAAGGGCATCAAAAAACGGGGTATGATGACCGTTGACAAACAGCAGGATGGCAGTGTCTATATGGTATAAAAAATCAATCATAACTTCTGATTATTTTTTCTTTTTTTTCTTCTTCTTACCTGATAGATCAAGGGACTGTTTCATCATGTCAAAATAATGGCTATTAAAAGGGTTGCGTTTGATGAGTGTTTCGATATAAGTCCGGGCACGTCTCCCTTTCTTTTTGGCCAAAGCCTCTTTAGCTTTTTTAAGGTAATAATCGTCACTGCTGCAAACATAACCCGGATTTTTCCCTACGAGTGAAATGACAGCATCCAGCGAGTCAGTTTTGGTTCCCACCATAGTAAACTGGATAGGGACGGCAAATTTAGTGTATTTATTGTTATGGCAATTATTCCACTGCCCTTTGGTAGCTTTCATAAACTTCACAATCTGCTCATTAATACCGTAATTCAATGGGTTTTTTATTCTGACATTTCGCACGACTCCTTCGCAGCTCACCTGAAAAGTAATCACCATAATACCGATAACACAGTTCTTACGTGCCATATCGGTGTACTTTACTGTTTGCAAAAATACGCGCTCAAAAGAATAGAAGCCCCCTCTGAACCGGTAATCCAGCAAATCATGAATTTGTTTATTCCGGCTGGTTGTAACATTAGCAGATTCCTGTGCGAAGCTGACACTGCCTAAAAGCACCAAAAAAAATATCAGGAAAAAAAGCTTTTTTTGCATAATGGTTACATTTTGAAATGAGCGGATAAAAGTACTCTTTTATACAGAAGAGGCTTAACGCTAAACAGGGAATCTACAAGAATTATCCTAACTTCATTGGCTTTAAAGCTATTTTTTCTCCTTCATAAGGAATATCAGGTTACAAAAGTGCCTGTTAAGATTAATACAACACGTTCATGCGGTTGGCATCTTGTTTTATAAAGATGAACAGCAAGATGGTAAACGCCCATAGAGAAGAGCCACCATAGCTGAAAAACGGCAATGGAATTCCCACCACCGGGAAAAGGCCAATAGTCATGGCCAGATTTATCGTAAAATGAAAAAACAAAACCGATGCTACGCCGTAACCGTAAATCCGGCCAAAGGGCGACCGTTGTCGTTCGGCCAGCATAATGATGCGGATAAGCAAACCGATAAAAAGTAAAATCAACACCGATGAGCCAAGGAAGCCACGCTCTTCACCCACGGTACAAAAGATAAAATCGGTACTTTGTTCGGGGACAAAATGGTTGCGCGTGAGCATCCCTTTACGGTAGCCTTTTCCGGTGAGACCGCCCGAGCCAATGGCTATTTTGGCCTGGTTCACATTATAGCCTGCGCCGTGGGGATCTTCTTTCATTCCCAGCATCACCTGTATGCGGATACGTTGGTGTGACTCCAGTACATGTTGAAAAGCGTAATCCACCATGGATACAAAAATGAGGGAAAACAAAAGTCCGGCCAGCCAGATTTTCCATTGCCGGCGAAATCCGCGAAACAGTGCGAATAACATTATTGCCAGCGCCACCAACCCCATGGCCACATACAGCTCACCAAATTTTATGGTAATGGTGAACAACACACCGATAACCAGTCCAATAACCAGTATCCAGCCCGAAAGCCCTTCGCGGTAAAGCACGAGAATAAAGGCAAAGTAAACCAGCGCAGAGCCGGTATCATTTTGCATTAAGATTAACAAAGCAGGAAAACCAATGAGGATAGCAGCCACCATTTTAGTTTTAAAGAGCCGCATATCGGATTGTATCTTACTCAGATATTTCGCCAGCGCCAGTGCCGTGGCAAACTTGGCAAATTCGGCTGGTTGCAGGGCAAAACTGCCTATTTGAAACCACGAACGTGAGCCGGCCACCGTCTTTCCGAAAAGCAAAACAGCAATCAGGCTGAGGATAATCAGAAAATAAAAAACATAAGCAAACGATGAAAAGAATTTGGCGTCGAGCAACAAAATGATAAAGGCCAGAAACAGCCCCATACCAATCCATAGTAACTGTTTTCCGTATCGTTGCGAAAAGTCAAAGATGGAGCTGCTTTCACTACTTCCGGAAGCTGAATAAATACTCAGCCACCCATAAAGTACCAGCGTGAGGTATAGAAAAACCGTTAACCAGTCCACATTTTTCCAGAAATTCTCCCGTATGCTCATGGTTTTTCCAGTTGTTGGTAATGATTCAAGTCGCCGTCGATAATTCGTTTTTCCAGTCTCGGCCGTTTTGTTTTGCCACGTAGATAATGTTCCATCATCAGGCTGGCAATGGGCGCGGCCCAGGTAGCACCGAATCCTGCATTTTCAACAATGACGGCAATGGCAATTTTGGGATGTGCCACGGGAGCAAAAGCCATAAAAACAGAGTGGTCTTTCCCATGCGGATTCTGTGAGGTTCCTGTCTTGCCGGCCTGGCTTAAACTGCCCATTTTATAAGCGTGGGCTGTTCCCTCTTTTGAGCTAAACACTTCTGCCATAGCCTCTCTTGCAACCTGATAATAGGATTTGTCAAAGGCCACTTTGTATTCTTTATGATATTTTCCCGAAAGGGTATCGTCACCGGACATACCGATTAAAAAGTGTGGTTTCACATAATAACCGCTGTTGGCAATGATGGCTGCTATGTTTGCGAGTTGAACAGGGGTTACCAGTATTTCACCTTGTCCGATACTCAACGAAGCGATAGTCAGTGCATTCCAGCTTCTGTGATATACTTTATCATAATATGCCCGGGTGGGAATATATCCCGGCTTTTCAAAAGGAATATCCGTATCAAAACGATGCCCCAGGCCAAAGCTAATCACCTTTTTACGCCATGCATCAAAAGCATCGTGTGTGTTGGCATATTTCGGATTATCAATAATGGCACGAAAAGTTTTCCAAAAATAACAATTACAGGAGACCGTAATAGCCAACTTCATTTGCAAAGGCGAAATATTGGAGTGGCAGGCAATAGGTTTGGAGGCCTGTCCCTGGCAGGTGAACCACGTGTTGGCAGTAACCACATGTTCCTGCAACCCGATAAGAGTCTCCACCAGTTTAAAGGTGGAACCGGGCGGATAAGTCCCCGATGAGGCACGATTCATTAATGGTTTTAAACTATCAAGCAGCAACTTGTTGTAATTCTCCGAACGCTGACGTCCGACCAAAAGGTTCGGATCGTAAGTGGGACTGCTGATAAATGCAAGAATCTCTCCTGTTTTTGGCTCAATGGCAACAATACTACCGGTTTTATTTTGCATCAAAAGTTGTCCGTAGGCCTGCAGGTTTTCGTCAAGGCTCAGCGTCAAATCGGTGCCAGCCACAGCAAGGGTATCAAATTTTCCGTGTTGAAAGCTACCTTTCACATTGTTGTGGACATCCACTTCTACCAGCCGCGAACCTTTCCGGCCGCGCAGCTCTTTTTCATAAAACCACTCCAAACCGGATTTACCGATATAATCGCCCTGCCCGTAATACGAATCACGTCTTAAATCGCGCGGATTCACCTCTCCCACACTTCCCAACACTTGGGCGGCAACAGGTTGCGGATAGTGGCGCAGCGTTCTGGTTTGGAAATAAAAACCGGGAAACTCATACATCACCTCTTCAATGGGCCCTTTCCCTTTTTTAGAAAGCTGTTTCAGAAAAACAGATGGCTTGTAGTAGGAGTATTGTTTGGCTTTTTTCATCCTTTTGATAAAGAAAGCCTTGTCGATTTGCAACAACCGGCAAAACTTGAGAGTATCCATGCTCTTTACCTGGCGTGGTATCACCATGAGATCATATACGGCATCATTATACACCAACAGTTTGTGATTCCTGTCGTAGATACGCCCGCGGACAGGATATTCGATCACCCGGCGTAATGCAATGTCGCGGGCAGAGAGCTGGTACTGGTTAGTGTAAACCTGCATGTAAAAAAGGCGCACAAGGAAAACCACAGCCACAAGTACAAAGCCGGCTGCGATGATATATTTCCTTGCTGAATAATCCTTTCGATACATGAAGTAGAGTGAGAAATATTTGTGAGATCCCACCACAAAAGTAGAAAAATTAAAGGCAGATATTCATCGATGCAAAAAAGATTTTCAAGGACGGACAAGTATCATTATACTGCCAATTTGTTTAGTTTTGTATCCTTAAAATGTAGGAATGAAACCATCAGAAACGATACTCCGTAAGCCGGACTGGCTGAAGATAAAGATACCATCGGGCAAAGAATATATCTCTGTAAAAAAGATTGTTGCCGAACATAAGTTACACACCATTTGCACCAGCGGACATTGCCCGAACATGCACGAATGCTGGGGCAGAGGAACAGCTACCCTGATGATCCTTGGTGACATTTGCACCCGTTCCTGCAAGTTTTGTAATGTGAAAACAGGCCGTCCTCTGCCAGCTGATAGGAAAGAACCCGGGCGAGTGGCCGAATCTGTAAAACTTATGCAGCTGAAACATGCCGTACTTACCTCGGTGGATCGCGACGACCTAAAAGATGGCGGTGCAGGCATCTGGGCTATGACCATCAGAAAAATTAAAGAGTTGAGTCCGCAAACCACCATTGAAACGCTTATCCCCGATTTTGACGGACGTGAAGAGCCAATCCGGCAGGTGATTGATGCCGGGCCGGAAGTAATTTCACATAATCTGGAAACCGTTCGCCGCATAACACCGTGGACACGCAGCCGTGCCAAATACGATCGCAGCCTGAAGGTGCTCGAATATATTGCCGGTTCGGGAGCTGTGGCCAAGTCGGGCATTATGGCCGGCCTGGGTGAAACACCCGAAGAGGTTTTTGAGCTGATGGATGACCTGCTTGCAGTTGGTGTCTCGGTGTTGACCATTGGCCAATATCTGCAACCCACAATAAAGCATCTTCCTGTGAAAGAATATGTGTCGCCCGAACAGTTTAGAGAATACAAACGTGTGGGGCTGGAGAAAGGTTTCCGCATTGTGGAAAGCAGCCCGCTGGTGAGGTCATCCTATCATGCCGAAAAACATGTGATAACAGCAAAATAACATTAAATAATGGAGAAAAATTTACTTGTCAAATTTCTGGATTTAGGACTCATCGATTATGCTGAAGCCTGGGAATATCAGAAACAGGTTTTTGACAAAACGCTCGAAGCCAAACAAAAAGGAGAGAGAACAGAAAACTATCTGCTTTTTTGTGAACATCCGCACGTTTATACCCTCGGCAAAAGTGGAAACAGGCAAAATCTGCTGGTGAATGACCATTGGCTGGAAAATAAAGGTATCGCCTGTTACCAAACTGACCGTGGCGGCGACATCACCTACCATGGGCAGGGACAGCTGGTGGGTTATCCGATTTTTGATGTGGATAATTTCAATATTTCGGTGAAAGAGTTTATTTTCGACATTGAGACGGTGCTTATCCGTACCATAAAACATTTCGGCTTGCTTGGCAAGCGGCTGGAACGTGCCACCGGTGTTTGGATTGATGCCGGCATAAAAGGAAAAGAGCTGAAAATAGCAGCCATAGGTATGCGTATTCACAACAAGGTGAGTATGCATGGTTTTGCGCTCAACGTAAACACCAATCTGGAATATTTCAATTATATCAACCCCTGCGGATTTCAGGACAAAGGCGTTACCTCACTGCAGAAAGAACTGAACCGCGAAATAGATATGGCAAAGGTCAAGCATCTGTTTAAAAAAGAATTTGAGATCATCTTTGAAGCGAAGATGATGGAGAATGGTTAATTGTGAATTGTGAATGGTTACTTGTGAATGGTTACTTGTGAATGGGGTAGGATAGACGTATTTCAGGCATTGACACGAACCATCCAGAGTCGAACTTATTGATAGCCCATCCAATATTTGGTTTTCCCTGCGATAAAGCGTACTTTTACCTGAAAATTTCATAAAATGGGATTTGAGAAGACGCTTATTTGCTTTGACTGTTCGATGGCCTCACCGGTTTTTTGTAGTTTGAAACCAGATGAAATCGCCCGAATGGATGAGCATAGGGTTGAGGTCACCTTTAAGCCGGGAGAAACCATTATGAAAAGCGGGACTCCCAATACTCATGTCATATCGTTCTTCGAAGGTTTAGCAAAAATATCACTCGAAGGAATAGGAGGGAAGAATTTTATCCTTGATTTTGTCCGGCCACCAGCTTTTTTCTCCGGCCCCGGTTTGTTTTTAGATAATAAGAATCATCTTACTATTAGCGCTGTGGAGTTATGCAAATTATGCCTCATAGATATGGATACCTTTCTGGCTATTATGAAAGGAAACGCCAGGATGGCATTTGCCTTCATGGAAAACTCAAACAACTTTATCCTGAATCTGGTAAATAAAATGGAGAGCCTTTTGGTAAAGCATCATCATGGCAGGGTCGCCGAAGCATTACTTTATTTAAGCAGGGAAATCTATTTTAGCAATCCTTTCAAACTGACAATTTCAAAACAAGAACTGGCCGAAATGACCGGATTGTCCAAAGAAAGTGTTTCCCGTATATTGCATGAATTCACCAACGAAAATCTTATACAAATCACAGGCAAAACCTTTCATCTTCTCAAAGAAGATTTGCTTGACCAGATTAGCAGGAACGGGTAGGTCTCGCTCTCCACAACCCGGTAAATGCCGGGCTTTTACTCAAACAGGTTTTTATGGCATTTTACACAAGCCGCCTTTTTCCATTTTCCCTTGATATTGGTGGGATGTTTAAATTTAAGGCTTGCTTTAAAGCCGGTTAGTTCAAGCTTTCCCGGAATGCCCTGTTTTTTAATTTCGTGACATAAATCGCAATCTCTCGAAATCACATCTCCTTTTTTATCGACAAAAGAATCGTTGTGGCATCGAAAGCAACCATTGGCTTCAACGTGCCCTATATAATTGAGATGTGCGCTCCATTGGGCTTTCATCCCGGGGAAGATATTTTTTTTATATCCAGCCTGTAATACTGCGATGGTGTGGTCAATCAGGAGTTTACCCGTGTCATATATTTCAGGGTACATGAGCTGATAATACTCGGTAAATTCAGATTGAATAAACCGGTTGGCACTGTCGAGACTGGGAAACGAATTGTTGTACAGAATATCCATTGCCTCCATTTTTACGTCTGGCAAACTTCGGGGTATTTTTCCCCTGCTCATGGCTTTATCAAAAAATCTAATCGGGGATTTAAAATCATGAGAAGGCCGGTTGTGGCAATCGATGCAGTCCATTACGCGATGCTCTAAAGTATCAATTTGTGCGGTAGAATAAACATTGGCTGTATCGCGGTAAATAGAAACTTTCCCTGTTTTAAGATTGGTATATTTTACTAAAGCAATGGTGTCGCGTTTGAAGTCGGCTGACACATATTCTATTTTTACTTCCGGATTCACATGCCAGTGAATACCACTTTTCTGTCCTAAAACCTCATATTCGGGTCCTGTTTTCATTAGCATTGTGATGTCCCATTCTGTCGTTTTTTCGTCTGACAGATAATATTTTTTTGAAATCAGTTTTCTGGCATAGAATTTTTCAGGCCAGTGACATTCTTCGCAGGTTTCTCTTGCAGGACGCAGGGCGCGTACTGGTGTTGTAATGGGAGTGGGATACGAATGGGTTAAAACAGCATAAACCTGATGCAGACCGGAAAGCTTTGATTTTACATACCAATTGGCTCCTGATCCCACATGACATTCCACACAGCTTACCTTTGCATGAGCCGACTGTTGGTAAGTGGTGTATTCGGGCGACATTACCTTATGGCACAAAGTCCCGCAAAACCTGTTTGATTCGGTATAATGAAAAGCTTCATAACTACCCAAAGCCGTAAACAAAATAAAAGCTGCTGAACCTAAGACAAAAATAAAAACAATCATCCGTTGTCCGGGGTCATTTAAATCTATTTTTGGAAATTTAAATTCCCGTTGAACCTGCAACTTTTTATCCTTACGATATTTTCGCCAGGTTCCAATGGGAATCAACAGCAACCCAATGATGAGGAAAACAGGCAGAATAATGTAAGTAAACAGTCCTAAATACTGGCTGCCCCCGGGAAAAATTGCAGAAATTAGTATCAGGAACAGTATAATCAGAAAGCAAATGGAAGCAAGCACAGCACCACCAATGGTCGTCCAGCTGTAAAATGATTTGGGCAGTTTTTTCATATTAATTTCTTTCAGTAGTCGGTAAATCTCCACATAATCCTGTTTGTCATCTTCTCTATCAATAAAATCAGGCAGAACTCATCAAAAAAAACGGCAGAAGTGAATGTTACAGTTTCTGCCCGGATTAATTACACAAAGCTCCGGGGATAATGATTATGGTAATGAATATCTGTTGAAAATATCTCACGGGTTTCAAAATTTTACTTTTTTAAAGTTCGCAGATAACTGATAATAGCCCAGATATTTTCTTCATCCGGAATCTTTTTGCTGTATCCTTTCATCTCATCTCTTCCCACGGCGGTCATATAATACAATTCGCCATCTGTATAAGCCTGAAATTCAGCAGTGCTAAAATTGCCTGGTAAGGTCTTGAGTTGCAATGCTTTTGAGCCATCTCCAAGTCCTTTCGAACCATGACATGATTTGCAATACTTACTATAAAGCATTTTTCCTAACTTTAGATCTCTTTTATTGCCTTTATAGGGGTTTGTCATTTTTTTGTATTTTTCCGGAATCACCCATTTGGCTCCCTTTTTTTGGGTCTGAGGAATCATAAAGGCTGTTAATGCTCCGATAAAAAGTATCAGGACAAAAAGACCAATTAATTTGTTCACGCTTATTTTATTCATCTTGAGTTTCATTAATTAGGATTGTTAAAAATTCCATAATCGTGTGATGGTAAAACCAAGCATAAAGTCACCTTTTTTCCAATCATTGAAGTTGTTCAAATAAATGTCCTGGGGCAAAATTCCATTGGCTGTCGTAAAATAAATCTGGATAGAGTGCCCTGATGTTTCCACCTGATAACCGAAGCCAAAATTTGGCTTTGCTGCATTGGTTTCTGTAAAACTGGTTTGTTCGGAAATACCCTGAATTTTTAAAGGTGCATCATACTGAAATATAATGGAGGATTGCGGCGAGAATTTTATTTGTCCGTTTATCCCCACACCAATATTATCGTGATTTCTTCCGGTTGCAACCATATTAAAATGGGTAAAACTCGCTGTAATCTCCAGCGATAACCAGTCACTGAATTTTCTACTTACGATCAATTGACTAAAATAGGAAAACCTGTTGCTAAATGTATAGGTTGTTCCGAATGCGTTGTCACTCCTTCCATCTATGGCAAAGTCAATAAACAGGGCAACGGCTACAGGGATTCGGTTTGACCGGGTTTGCTCTATAACAAGCCATTTTGCCTGGAAGTCATTGTACATATTTTTTTTGGTGAGGCCGTAGCCAATTGTCAGGTTTTTAACGGGAGTGTAATTCAGGCCAAGGCGAATATTTGCTCCGGGAGCATAGATGCCGAAAAGGTCGGAGATACCATTTTGGTTTACCAGACCAAAGCGATGTTGGATAATGAAATCCAGTGTTTTAGCCGGTTGTGAAAGTGTTGTCTGGTTATCAATCAGCAGATCGCTGTCCCAGGGGAAATTTACCGGTTTATCACTTTTTTTTGCTTTTAAAGTGTCCTGGGCAAAACTGCTGCCAATGATTAAAAAAGCCAGTATAAAATTTAACATTATTTGTTTCATAATCTCTTTGTTTTAATTATCTAAGGCCCCTTGTTTAATCCATTGTAGCACCAACTGAGCCTGAACAGGAGTGTATTTTTTCCAGGTGTGTTTTGAAGTGTCTTCCGGATCGGGATACCAGTAAATCAAACTGGATTCAGGTGTTTCTAAATTTACCAGGCTCATACTCATAATGCTGTTATAAGCGTTTCCAGTGCTTAGGTCAGGGACTTGTCCGCCCGTGTTATGGCATACCGTACAATTATTGCTATTATTAAAAACGGGTTCAATTTGGGTGGTAAAGCTAATTGTATCTGTGGGAGGCAGTGGTGGCAGAACCGGGGTAAGAATATTTTTGTATTGACATGAACCTAACAACGCCACGGAAAATAAAAAAATAATAATTACAAAATAGTTTTTTGTTTTCATTCGATTATAATTTATTGACAAGAAAAAATAAAACGGTTGTTGTCTTCAGGAAATTTAGCTTCAGCGATCTTTCATGAAAATTATTATTAAGAATCATAATATTCGCTTTTAAATAACCGCACAAAACCATATTAATAGGGTTATGCGCGGTTATTACATTAATCTGAATGTTATTTTGCTTTTAAAGCATCGATACTGTTTTGAAGGAGTTCTCTCACATAATCCGCATTATGTACTCCTTCACTTCTATCTGCTTCTACAAATCCGTAATTCATTAAAGCACCAGCTACGTCAGCAGACATTTTGCCTTTAATAATTCCACCGGATGCAGTCATAACCCCTTTATTAATAAGAGCAGTTTTAAGTTGACTCATTAAATCCAGCACGCCACTTTGGGTAGCTGCAATTTTAGCATCAAGTCCTGAAGGGTGGCAGGTAATACAACCAGCAGTATTAATTTTTTCATGACCGTGATACAGGTAAGTCATCCCCATTTGGTGTCCGCCTGCCTGTACACCATAGGCCGTTGCCATGTGGCAGGTTACACAACCATTAGTAACTTCAGTGGTATGTTCGGAATTAGTATAGGTTTTTCCAAAGGTATAACCTCCCGAACCTGCAAGAATACCTGCCTGAGGACCATGGTGCACTCCCCAGTAGGGCGAGGGAACGGTAATGGAGTCGCCTCCTACAACAGGCAAGGGGGATGGAATACGCGGTTGATGACAGTTGGCACAAAGATTTCCTTTTCCAAAGTCCACAGTAGTGCCGCTAATCCATAATTTTACAGGAGTTGTCGTTGTGTTAGTCCAGTCGGCAGGGGTATAGGTTTGATGAATTTCATGACAGGTGAAGCAATTTTGAGGAGCCGGGTTTACAATGGTAGCCAGTGTGGTGTCAGCGCCTGTCTGGATTCTCTCAAGAAATCCCTGGCTTGTGTGACAGGGTGCGCAATCTTTGGTGTTTCTTTCAAAGTTTCCACCTGTGGCATGAACCGATGCTTCCCATTGTAATGATTTTGCTAAAATAACCTGAGAATTGTCGTGGCATTGGATACACCCGGCCGTTCCGTCAGTTCCGTCGGTGCCATTTGTCCCATCTTTTCCCGGAGGTCCTGCGGGCCCTACTTTGGTACACGATGTTACTAATCCCACAGATAAAATGAGCAGGAACATCAAATAAGAGGTGATTTTCTTTTTCATAGCTTATGATTTTTGATTTGTTAAAGTTTGTTAATATCTGTTAATGAATGTTAACACAAATCTAAACCAATAATAATTCGTTGAATGTTTTTGAGGATGATGTTTGTTCCTTAAAAAATGTTTATTTTTGGAAATAAAAGTGATATATATCAGTTCCTAAAGGTTTGTAAGTTTATACCTTTTATTTTTTGTCAGTCAACGGTTATCTGTAAAAACTATAATACATCAAAGCTTACCAATGGAGCTAAATATGCCGGAAATACAAAATAGGGGTACTAATAGTGGGGCACAGCCTGCTTTTTTTAATTTGCTCAGCAACGAACAACTAAAAACCATCAATGCAGACCGGTTCGTGGTACATTATAAAGCAGGCGAGACAATCTTTAAGCAGGGCGGTACGCTCACGCATATCATCTATATCGTAGAAGGGAAAACAAAAGTGTTGCTTGAAGGTTCTAATGGTCAAACAATTATCCTGAAGATACTAAAACAGCCCGACATTATCGGGGGCCCCGGGTTCAATACGGATGGCCGTCATCATTTCACCGTGGTAGCCCTGGAGAACACAAAAACCTGCTTTATAGATGTTAGTCTTTTTAAGCGACTTGTCTTATCAAACCCTCCCTTTGCCATGAGCCTGATTACCCATTTAAATCATGAGATGATTGATTTATTTGATAAGTTAAAAAGCCTGACACATAAGCATATGAATGGCAGGTTGGCCGACACGTTGATTTACCTCTCGGATAGTGTCTATCAAAGTCCTGAATTCACTACGCTGCTTAGCCGCTCTGATTTTGCCGCCATGTCTTCCATGACCAATGAAAGCGCCACCAGAACATTAAAAAAATTTAAAAATGACGGCATTATTTATTACAAAGGAAATTATTTCAAAATTCTGAAGAAAGATGTTTTGTTAGATGTAAGCAAAAAAGGATAACAACATATCCATTAGATTAGAAGAGGTAGATTAATTATACAAGAAGCTGATTTTACAGCCACTAAAGAAATATTGCAATACCGACAACCGTATTTATAAAATTAATACGCTTCCGGTCGTAACGGATCCCTTTCCATGTTTTAAATCCAAACTGCATGGTTCGGCTCAACAACTCAGCCTCTGCCTTTAAGGCTAAACACGAAGTTATTTTGTACTCCAGGCCAATGCCGGGCTCAAGGATAAACTTATGATCTCTTGCGGAGGTAATCTCATAATAATCGGGGCCTGTCAGGAAATACGTTGGCTTATATAATTGGTAAGCCGTGGTTGCCCATAATATTCCTCCCAACAATTTAGCATTCACCGAAAAGTTTTTTCTAACGTTCCACCGGGTATAAATTCCCAGCGCAGCATTAATAACCCGAAAAGGATCTGACCGGATAGTCAGGCCACTTAAAAATGGATCTGCATCCACTTTTGCTCTTGCCAGAGCAGATACATCCACGGGATGCAAATTAAGCCCTGCTTGTCCTCCGACGCCGAAGTGGTCAGTGAAAAACCAGGCCCCGTCAATACTCACATTTATTCCTAAAGTTGTAAAACTTCCTGTTTCCAGATTATGAGAACTATAGGGCTTCAGGGGCATTGAAACCCCGCTGCGCAATGAAATGAAAGAATTCGTATGCTGGGCAAAGCCTTGCAAGCTTATAAAAGTCATCAGCATGAAGAGTATTCTGTTTCTCATAAACAAGCCTTTAGTTTAGATTTAAGATTTCTCTTTTAAAGCAAAAACAGGAAGCGTGTTCCTTAAATTCACAACACGTCAGCAGTACAAAAGTATCATTTATTTCCTGATTTTTCCTTTGACCACATAAACGCGCGCTCGTTGGTGACAAGCGTCATAACCGGTACCAACTTCGATGATAATAATCTCACAGTCAAAAACAATTTTTTGAATCGGCTCTTTTTATTTCTATTTTTACGGTACCGAAAGTGAGCGAAAACATGAAAAAAATACTGTTAAACAGACAAACCAAAACCTTGTTGCTGATGTTATCGGTTTCGTTTATTTCTGCACTTTTTGCCTGGTATCTGCAACGGATTTTATCCGGACTGACCACCCTCTATTTTAGTTACGACCTGGATATTAAAGCGGTGCTTCATATGGACGGCATTACTTTCATCACGCCGGCGTCTTCCCTGGCATGGACGCATGATGCCCTTGTCACTGTCAACCTTGCCGCTCCTATTATGAGCCTCATACTTGGGTTGACGATTATGGCTGTTTTCATTTTTAGCCGTCGAAAAAGCTTGTCCATGGCCTTTTTTCTGATTTGGCTTATGGTTTATTCATTTACAGGTATTTTCGGTAGCTTTGTGGAAAACAATCTCGGGCACACAGGCCTTTATGCTGTCTCAAAACTCATGGATATCGGGGTTATTTTTCAGATAGTTTTCGTCGTACTCGCCCTCTATTTTCTTTATATCATGGGACTCACTATCGGTAAGCTTGTCATGCTTATCCTCCCGGAAAAGTTTAAGCGCGAAGACAAAATAAACCTCTCTTTTTTTCTAACAGCCTTTATTCTTCCATGGTTGTTGGTATTAGCCGTAACGTTCAAGGGCCTCTCCACTTCCACCATTTTCACCTATCTTCTCGGGCTTATTGTTTTGCTGCCTTTCAACTGGATGCAGGAGCCGGAGAAAAGAGGTCTTCATCTGAAAACACTTCCGGGCTTTTTGGGAATAGACGTGCTTGGCCTACTGGTTTATCTTTTTGGTGTCTTCCTTATTCATCAAATGCTTGGCATGGGGATAACCCTTTAACCGGAAAGTTTAGCAGGTATCCTTCGTTTTTTTTATGCGAATTCCCAATTAGCTCTTTCACACTCTTCTCCTTTTCATCCTTCCTCCTTTCACTGCTAAATTTTATTTTGAGGTGCTATATAAAATCAGAAACCTGTAGAAAAAGAAAAATTACGAAAAATAAGCAAGCACTTTATGAGAAATTGGTAAACCTGATAACACTTGGGGTAATAAGTGAGAAATTTGAACTTGTGTCCATTTTAGGGAGAAAAAGAGACCGTAACGCTGTTTTTTGAAGAGAAGGAAGATTTGATTCAGTGGAGTTAGAAGGCTAAGAAGTAGTCTGCGATGGTTTTGTTGATGAAGTCGAATTGCAATCCTTTCCTTCAAAAGACAAAAAGATATATCTTTTGGTACGGCGCAAGCGCCGGAAAGAGAAAGGAACCCATTTTTCTGGTTACAGCAATCAATTTGAATTACACTAAAAAGGGATGAAAGTCACAAAAGAATTCGGTGCTTTTTTAAAAGAAGAGCCTGGATTCGGGTTCGATGAATTTAACGAATTTTGGGACAGCATTATTCATTAAAGTTTCCTCCATTTACAAATGGTAGCTTGATGTTCTGAGCGATTTTGCAAAAGACAAAGGCAGAAAAGTCCATGCAAATGATCTCCACTTCAAAATAAAAAGGTATTAAACCTCAGGGTAGAACCCTGAACCCAATATAAGGAACCGACCCAGATGGTCGGGGTATTAACCTATATCCCGCTGAAAAAGCGGGATTAGTTTAACTAACTATTTCGAATGCTCCGCTTATCGCCGCTTTTCAAAATAGAGTTTCACTAATAAAATTTAGTCATGATTAATCCCTGCAATTTACCTGCCACACACTTGTCCCGTTGCTTTTCGTAATTTTGCCGTTTAAAAAAATCTAATGACATTAGAACCTCTTTTCGGGAAAACACTTGATCAGATACAGGAAATAACCCGGACATTGGGAGCTCCGCGGTTTGTGGCAAAACAAATTACCGACTGGCTTTATAAAAAAGATGTCCGTGAAATAGAGGAGATAAGTAACCTTTCCAATAAATTGAAGGCTGCCCTTGCAGAAAAATATACGCCTGGCTTGCAGGAACCTGTAAACGTACAGACTTCGGCAGACGGCACAAAGAAATATCTCTTCAAAGCCGGCGACCATGGTTTTATCGAATCGGCTTTTATTCCCGAGAACAAACGGGCAACACTTTGTCTTTCATCGCAGGTGGGATGCAAAATGGGCTGTCTTTTTTGTATGACGGGAAAGCAGGGATTTCAGGCCAATCTGACTGCCGGGGAAATTTTAAACCAATTACGCAGTCTTCCCGGAAAAGAAGTCGTTACCAATCTTGTTTACATGGGCATGGGAGAGCCGATGGACAACCTAAAGGCAGTTATGCAAAGTCTCGAAATTTTAACTGCCGAATGGGGATTTGCCCGCAGTCCGCGAAAAATCACCGTCAGCACCATTGGCGTTGTGCCAGCCATGCATCATTTTCTGGAAAACAGTGAATGTCACCTCGCAGTAAGCCTGCATACGCCCTTTGAAAATGAAAGGCAGATGCTCATGCCGGTGAGCCGGAAATACCCTATACAAGCTATTCTCACGGAATTAAAACAACACAACTTCACCCGCCAGCGTAGGGTTTCGTTTGAATACATTGTTTTCAACGGCCTCAACGATACCCCGCGCCATGTGAAAGAGCTGGCACGGATTCTCAACGGGCTTCATTGCCGCATCAACCTCATCCGGTTCCATCCCATTCCGGATACAACGTTGAAAGGGACAGACGAAACACGGCTCGTACAGTTCAAAGAGGCACTGAACACAAAAGGAATTACAACGACCATCAGGGCCTCGCGTGGACAAGATATCGATGCGGCTTGTGGCTTGCTGAGTACACGCGAAATGAAATCGGAAATTAATGTGCAAAAACTGAAAAAATAATAATCGGTATGGAGAAGCTGAATAAATCATTTGCCAGCGACAACTGGTCAGGGGTTTGCCCCGAAATTATGGAGGCGTTGCAACAAGCCAATGTGGGACATGTGGAAGCTTACGGAGAAGCAAATGACTTTTACACACAAAAAGCCACAGCAAAATTTAAGATTCATTTTGGAAACGCTGTTTCCCCTTTTTTCGTTTATAATGGTACGGCAGCCAATGTGTTGGGAATAAGTCATTTGCTACGCTCCTATCAGGCCATTGTTTCGGCAAAAAGTGCCCACTTGAATGAAGATGAATGTGGCGCTCCGGAAAAATTCGGCAGTTCTAAAATTCTGGAGATTGAAACAGAAGATGGAAAGATCAGCCCCGGCGAGGTAGAACCCTTCCTGCACAGCATCGGTTTTCAGCATCATGTCCAGCCACGGGTTATCTCCATCTCGGAGGTTACCGAAAAAGGAACTGTTTACACACCCGAAGAGGTAAAAATACTGGCCGGTTTTGCCCACAGCCACAACCTGTTGTTGCACATGGATGGTGCACGTATCAGTAATGCTGCTGTTGCCCTCAACGTGCCCTTCCGGGATTTTACTACAGACGCAGGTGTAGATGTACTTTCATTCGGGGGAACCAAAAATGGCTTGATGTTTGGCGAAGCTGTTGTGTTTTTTGATAAAAACCTGGCAGGAGATTTTGAATATTTGAGGAAGCAGGGCATGCAACTGCATTCAAAGATGCGTTTTATTTCGGCTCAGTTCGACCGCTACCTTACGGGTGATTTGTGGAAGAAAAATGCCGAAACCGCCAACCGTATGGCCAGACTTTTAGAAAAAAGTCTAAGGCCGTTTTCGCAGTTGAAAATCACCCGCAGTGTGGACGCCAATGGTGTGTTTGTGATAATTCCTCCGGAAATCATTCCAAAAATTCAGGGACATTACTTTTTTCATGTTTGGGATGAAAACACTTCCGAGGTGCGGCTCATGTGTTCGTGGGATACCACCGAAGAAGATATAGATGGATTTACGCAAGTGTTGAAAAACGTTTTGCGTGATTAAACCTCAGTGCCGGAATAAAATAGACGATAACATCCGCGGGTAGCACCAGACAACCTGATGCAGCCATAATAAGTAAACGGGTTTTCATTTCCAGACCTGCTTTTTAGTTTTTTAGTCAGCTTCAGAATCTTACATGTTCTGTCGTCCCAGTTGTTCGAGGGCATGAAGTTCGTTTTTCTCAATAAACAGAGCCCCCGTTTTCAGTTTGTTCAGATCCAGCTCAAACACGGCTACTACATAAGGGGTTTTTCGCAAATCGGCCAAAAGCTCCTCAGGAAAGCCCCTTAAAGCATTTCCGTAAATCAGCAAAAGATAATCAAATTTTCTCAACGAAGTGAGCATAACATCTTCGCCATTTTTATTTTGTATGAAATAATATTGGATACGCCGCTCTTCGTCCGGAGAATGAAACCAGGAAAATCCCGAAGCAGCCTCCTGCCGGGGAGCGAAATTCTTGTATTTTTTTAAATTCAGACCACAATTTTGGTTTATAAAATGTGTCAGGCGGTAGTCAGGCTGGCCGCATACAATTCCCAAAAGGTCATAACCTTCAAAAAAGTCGCCTTCGAGAAATAGTTTTTTTGCCATGTGGTGATTTTTTTCAAAATTAACAAATAAAAAAGAAAAAACCACCTTGTCAGGCTTCGGAAACGATAGCCCAGGCTTTTTCGGCAGCAAGATTTTCGGCTCCTTTTATGGTATAATCATAAGCTTCGGCCACCATTTTGTCTTTAATAAAAACAGCTATCTTAAACTGTTTTTTATTTCTGAATGTCTCTTCGCTCAGCACCTGAAACCGGAATTTTATCTTGGATTTCTGAGCCCATTCAATGATTTTACTTTTATAGCTAATCTCCGACTGCATTAACCGCTCCATATCAAAATGCACTTCGATAATTCGTTTTATAATAATCTTTTTCGTAAAGCGATAGCCTCTATCAAGGTAAAGAGCACCAACAAAAGCTTCAAAAGCATCGCCGCCTACCGACTTCATCTGCCGGACATCCGCATTGGAAAAGTG
>ENA-ORDP01000701-ORDP01000701.1-marine-sediment-metagenome-genome-assembly--contig:-NODE-701-length-20686-cov-4.308129_pt1 | contig 20686 bp, 21 predicted proteins | sample MGYA00248627_ERZ508539 | MGnify/ENA primary metagenome ERZ508539 (study PRJEB26208, sample SAMN05571518) | marine sediment metagenome | biome: deep sea; feature: Hydrothermal vent; material... | reverse complement strand
AAGTCCCCCCTCCCCTGGCGGGAGGGGGTTAGGGGGAGGGGGAGTGAACTATTAATCAAGACAACAGCCCTTCCCCTTCAAAGGGGAAAGAGCGTGAGTATGACATTCAGGCCATGTGTGTGGTTCTTTGATGTCAATTATGAGACATTTAATATTATTGTTATTTCCGTTTTCAAGGAAAAACTTTACAATCCCCACGTTAGTATAGGGGGATGAGGGGGCATTTAAAAGTGAAGTTTATTGATTATGTGAAAATAGATCTTAAGGCCGGTGACGGCGGCAGGGGATGTGTCGGCTTCCGGAGGGAGAAGTTTATTCCAAAGGGAGGGCCTAACGGAGGCGATGGAGGCAGGGGCGGACATATAATTATACGGACGGATCCCCAGCTATACACCCTGCTCGACTATGTGTACAGGAAGACATACAGGGCAGAACGCGGACAGCACGGAATGGGCAAGAAGATGCACGGCCGTGACGGTAAGGACCTTATTATCAGCGTTCCGGTGGGCACTGTTGTAAAGGATGCCGAGACCGGAGAGGTGATTGCAGACCTCGATGCCCCAGATGCCGGGATACTAATTGCAAAGGGGGGACGGGGTGGACTCGGCAATGCACATTTTGCCACATCCACAAGACAGGCGCCAAGGTTTGCCCAGCCAGGAGAACCCGGGGAAGAGAGAAAGATTGTTCTTGAGCTTAAACTCCTTGCCGATGTTGGACTTATCGGACTTCCCAATGCCGGAAAATCCACCCTCATAGCCGCCATATCCTCGGCAAGGCCAAAAATCGCTGATTATCCCTTCACTACCCTGAAACCAAATCTCGGGGTAGTCAAGACCGGAAATTTTCAGAGTTTTGTAGTTGCCGATATACCCGGGCTGATCGAAGGTGCGCACAGGGGTGTCGGACTCGGCTTTCAGTTCCTCAGACACGTTGAAAGGACAAAGCTGCTCGTGCATCTCGTGGATGTCTCTGAAATGACTCCCGGTGACCCTGTTGACAACCTGCTTAAGGTTAACCGTGAAATCGAGCTTTACAGCAAGGAACTTTTAGAGAGACCACAGACAGTTGTTGCAACAAAGACGGATGTTGCCTCAAAGGAACGGGTCAAAAGATTGAGGGAATATTGTAAAATAAAAGGTATGCCATATTTCGAAATATCCGCCATGACGGCCAGGGGAGTCACGGAGCTGGTCTCCCATTTTGCACTGGAGGTCCAAAAACTGAGAGAGCAGGAAAAAAAATGAGGGCAGTCATAAAAATAGGAAGCAGCCTCCTCACTACCGGCAACAGCCTTGATGAGTCAAGGATAGGAGCGCTGGAAACAGACATCTCAGAAGTACATTCCATGGGAAACGAGGTAATTATAGTCTCCTCCGGAGCAGTTGCCGCGGGCATGAAAAAACTTGGGCTCAAGAGAAAACCCTCTGATATCAGACATAAACAGGCCGCTGCCTCTGTCGGGCAGAGCACACTCATGTGGGCCTATGAAAAGAGTTTCAGCATACACGGTAAAAAGGTGGCTCAGATCCTTCTCACAAGGGATGCCTTTTATGACAGGGTAAGGTATATAAATGCAAAAAATACCATCCTGACCCTCCTCGACTATAACATCATCCCTGTTATCAATGAAAATGACTCCGTGGCCATAGATGAGATAAAATTCGGAGACAATGACCAGCTTGCCTCCCTGGTGGCAGGCCTGGTGGATGCAGACCGGCTCGTGATACTCTCTGATGTTGACGGACTATATACCAGGGATCCCCGGCGTTACAAAGGCGCCGGGCTTATACCTGTAGTTGAAAAGATAACACCGGAAATTGAAGCCTTGTCAGGCGGAGCCGGCAGCCTCGTTGGTACCGGTGGTATGTACTCAAAACTCCTCGCTGCAAAAAGGGCCATGCAATGCGGCATCAGGGTAAATATCATAAGCGGCAAGGTGCCGGGGCTGCTTTCGTCACTGTTTCAGGGCAACCCCTGCGGCACGGAGTTCAAACCGCGGAAAGAAAAGATCCCGGCCAGGAAGGGCTGGATTGCCTTTGGCCTGCGGGCCAGGGGCGGCATCATGGTTGACGACGGAGCAAGGGATGCCATCCTCTCAAGGGGAAAGAGCCTCCTGCCCTCCGGGATAATCTCCGTTGAAGGGAGCTTCGGGGCCGGCGATGCTGTATATTGTACAGACAGGGGGGGTAACAGATTTGCAAAGGGTCTCACCAATTACTCCGCTGAAGAGGTCAACAAACTAAAGGGGCTCCGCACCTCAGAGATAGAAAAGACCCTCGGATACAGATATTCCGATGAGGTTATTCATAGGGACAACCTTGTTCTGCTACAGGGATAGCCAAGGAACCGCCCTAAGTTGAATATACCTTCTGAAATCGGTTGACCTTCTCTGTCAGCTCTTCAACAGTAATCATTTCGCCGCCACCCCTGCCGTAAAATCCGACTTCCGACAGACCATCCACTGCAAGCCTGACATCCTCAACCATCTGACCAAGGTTCAGCTCTGCCACAAGAAACCTCTTGCCCATACGGGCAAGGTCATTTATCTGCCCCTCCGGAAAGGGAAAGAGCGTTACAGGTCTGAAGAGCCCTACCCTCCTTCCGTCTTTCCTCAAAGACCTCACGGCCGACAGGCACACCCTTGCAGCTATTCCGAATGCAACAATCACCACATCTGCATCATCAACCATGAAGGACTCATACATGACGTCCTCCTGCTTCATCCTCTGATACTTCCCCTGGAGCTTCAGGTTCTGCCGCTCAAGCTCACCCTCACCAAGGTAGAGAGATTTAATCACCCTCGGAGGCCTTGACCGGCAGCCGTCAAGGACCCAGTCCTTTGAAGGCAGGGCGGGCGGGACATACTCAACCGGAATAAAGGGCTCCATCATCTGTCCAAGGACTCCGTCTGCAAGAAGCATTACGGGATTTCTGTATTCATCAGCCCTGTCAAAGGCCTTCATCGTAAGTGTCCATAGCTCCTGGTGACTGAAAGGTGCATACACGAGGACCCTGTAATCACCATGTCCGCCACCCCTTGTTGACTGAAAATAATCCTGCTGACTGCCTGATATATTACCAAGCCCCGGACCGCCCCGCTGGATATTAACGATAACCGCCGGCAGCTCGGCCCCTGCCAGGTAGGAGATACCTTCCTGCTTAAGGCTTATCCCGGGAGAAGAAGAGGACGTCATGGCCCTTACGCCTGCGGCAGAAGCACCATAAACCATATTTACGGCTGCAAGCTCACTCTCCGCCTGTATAAAGATACCCTCGACCTCGGGCATTCTCCAGGACATATATTCGGGGATTTCATTCTGGGGGGTGATAGGATAGCCGGCATAAAAACGGCAACCAGCCATAATTGCTGCCTCTGCAACAACCTCATTGCCTTTCATCAAGAGAGATTCAGTCATAAATCAACCTTCTTTCAGATTACGAACCTCTTTTATCCTGTTTTCCTCATCCATTATCAAGACTCGTGGTACGGCGGCAGACATCTCCCCTTCATCCATCCAGGAATATGAAAATATGATTATCCTGTCACCGGGGATGGCTTTTCTTGCAGTTGGACCATTGAGCATAAAACTCCTGCTTCCACGTTCGCCGGGAATGATATAGGTTGTAAATCTCTCTCCATTATCAAGATTGCTTACATGAACCTGCTCATAAGGCAGCATCCCTGCCGCCTCCAGTATATCCTCATCTATGCTTATACTCCCCTCATACCGGAGGATACAATCTGTAACCTTGGCCACGTGAATCTTGGCCTTCAACATACATCTTAACATTTACATTTACCTGCCTATGGTCTTTTATATCAATAATTCTTCAGGGTCATCAACAAAAGTTCAGCCCTGGTGTCATGTCAACCTTGTAATGTCGGGGTGTTTGAATCGTGATTCCCGCAACGTCGGGAATCATATCCCTCTTTGATTCCGGACAAGCCGGAATGACACTTGAGAGTTGATATAACAATTGGTACAGACTTCAATTTTTATTCGATAATCTTCGGAACCCGGTAAAATCCGTCTGTGACCTGAGGGGCATTTCTCAGGGCCTCCTCCCGTGGTAACGAGGTCCCCGGCAGATCCTCACGAAAGACATTCTTTACGGGAATTACATGACTGGTGGGTTCAACCCCGGATGTATCCAGTTCGTTCAGTTTATCAACATAATCCAGTATCTCATCCAGCTGGACACTGTAGACATCCTTTTCATCCCCTGTTAATCCCAGCCTTGCAAGCCGGGCTATATGTTCAACATCGCTACCTGAAATCTTCATCTCTTTACCCTCCGGATTCAGCATACGTCATCAGTTGTTTCTTATACAGACCAGCAATAACAAATGCCTCAGATTCTCTCTAATTGTGCAAACTTCAGGGCCAATCTCTTTATTCCTACTCCCGGAAAGTTTACACACACCTTAAGGTCCTCACCCTTGCCATAGCAATCCCTTACAACGCCTATACCCCACTTCGGATGTCGAACACGACAACCGGTTTTATATGGAAAGGCGTAAACAACTGCCTTGTTCCTGGCAAAACCTTTATCCGTGCTACCATTACCCGAGACCCTCTTGCATACGGCCTTCTCCACCCAATGACAATGCTCCCGGGGTATATCCTTCAGGAATCTTGAAGGCTCCTGCTCCTGCCGTTTTGAAAATATCCTCCGCCTCCTTGCCCCGGTAAGGCAAAGAATATCTTTCGCCCTTGTCAGTCCAACATAAAAAAGACGCCTTTCTTCATAGACCTCCTCTTCATTGTCAGCAGACTTAAAGTATGGGATCAGGCCTTCTTCAATGCCGACAATAAAGACCACTGGGAACTCAAGCCCCTTGGCAGTATGAAGGGTCATCAGCGAAATGGCATCACCAGGCATGGATTCATCGAGTCTTGTAACAAGCGAAGCCCTGTCAAGGAACTCGTCGATTGACGACCCCTCAGCAGAGATCATTAACTCAGCCAGGTTCTGGATCCTCTGTTCTTCCAGCTCCTCAGCATATGCAGTCAGTTCTATAACCGACTTGATAGCCTCAGAGGCTGTTGAACCCTTGAGTCCTGACATCCCGATCACAAGTTTGATAAAGAGATCAAGTTTGTCTATAACGGCCTGTGAAGAAGACTTTGTTTTACATATCCGTCTGATTGCCTCAAAAAGACTTAGCCCTCTTCTCTTGGACTCCTGCTCAATCTTGTTAAGTGTGGCGGAGCCGATACCCCTGTGGGGGGTATTGATTATCCTTCTGAGGCTGACATTATCATGGTGATTCACACAGAGTCTCAGATAGGCTATTATATCCTTGACCTCTTTTCTCTCGTAAAAACTCATTCCTCCAACTACACGGTATGGAATCCCCTCTCTTCTAAGTGCCTCTTCTATAACCCTTGACTGCAGGTTTATACGGTAAAGCACCGCCATATCCCTGTAATTGTAAACACCCTTGAGATATATATCCTTAATTGTTCTTACAACATACTTTGCCTCATCTTCCTCAACCGGGAGCCAGTAGAAAAAGACCTTCTCTCCCCTGCCACGGTCTGTCCAGAGGGTTTTTGCCTTTCTCTGAGGGTTCTTGGATATGATGGCACCGGATACATCGAGAATGTTTTGAGTACTGCGGTAGTTTTGCTCGAGCTTTATAATCCTGACACCCGGGAAATCCTTCTCAAAGTTAAAGATATTTTTTACCTCTGCACCCCTGAAGCGATAAATACTCTGGTCGTCATCACCCACTGCAAAAATATTAGAGTGCCCGGATGCAAGGAGTTTAACCAGCTGATACTGGGCACGGTTTGTGTCCTGGAATTCATCCACAAGGATGTAGGCAAACTTTTCATGATACTTCTGAAGCACATCCGGATGGTCCTGAAAGAGCCGTACGGTAAGCATTATCAGGTCATCAAAATCAAGGGCGTTACACCGTCTTAACTCATCCTGAAATCTTATATAGACCTTTGCAAGTTTCTCGTCAAAGCCAAAGCCGTCACCGGAAGAGAGAAACTCTTCAGGAGTAACCATGGATGCCTTCAGTGAACTTATCCTTGAAGCAACCCCTTTATAAAGGGCCTCATATATCTTTAACTCCCTGAGAATATGCCTTATCAGACTGTGCCTGTCACTTTCGTCGTATATTACAAACTCAGGCTTGTATCCGAGTGCCGTTATATCACTTCTCAGAATCCTGTTACACTGGGAATGGAAAGTCCCTATCCAGCACCCCTTCAAATCATCTGAAATGAGCGCACATATCCTCTCCTTCATCTCATTTGCAGCCTTATTGGTAAAGGTAACCGTAAAGATGGAAGAGGGAGGGATCTTCTTTTCTTTTGTAAGGAGGGCATACTTATGGGTTATGACTCTGGTCTTCCCGCTTCCGGCACCTGCAAGTACTAAAAGAGGCCCGTCTGTATGAAGAAGCGCCTCCCTTTGTTGAGGATTCAGGCCATTTTGCAATTCTTCTTTGCTCATCTCCCCTTCCCCCTTTTGTTTAGTGCAGAGACCGGAGTACTCAAAGAAGTTCTGAAACTGGAAAGTTGAGGATTCTTAACAGTGCAAACCCCAACTTCCTGATTTCCAAACTTCTTATCTTCTCTCTGTTTTCCCCGCACTCTCTGCTTTTTTTATATTTCTGCAACTTAAACACTCCGGCCACAATTCTCCCCTCTCCTATACTGCAAACCCCACGGTATCTTTTAGAATAACAGATTTCCGCCTTCTAAATCCATTGACAGGCCTATTCAACAGTCACACTCTTGGCAAGATTCCTCGGCTGGTCAACGTCACACCCCCTCAATACTCCAATATGATATGCCAGCAACTGGAGGGGAACAACCATAAGCACTGCCTCCAGATAGGGGTTTGTATCAGGTATCCCGATGGTATAATCAGCTTGCCGAACCTCTCCCAACAGACTGTCACTCATAACAACAACAGCCTTTCCGCCCCTGGCCTTTACCTCTGATATGTTGGACAGGACCTTATCCTTCAGCACACCACGCTGCACCAGAAATACCACAGGCACATCTTCATCTATCAGGGCAATCGGGCCATGTTTCATCTCACCTGCCGGATAGCCCTCTGCATGTATGTATGAGATCTCCTTCAGTTTTAATGCACCCTCAAGTGCTATGGGATGTAGAATTCCCCTGCCAAGGTAGAGAAAATCTTTTGCCTTAAACAGTTCTTTCGCCACTGCAAGTATTGCATCTTCATTGCTTATAATATTCTCTATCTTGTCAGGCACCTTCAGCAGCTCGGCGATCATATCCACGGCATCCTGTTCCTCTAACCTCCCCCCGACCCTTGCCATTATCAAAGAGAAGAGATATAGTGAAAACAGTTGAGAAGTAAATGCCTTTGTGGAGGCTACCCCAATCTCCGGACCTGAGTGGGTATAGAAGACTGCATCTGCCTCCCTCGCAGAGGTTGCTCCCAGGGCATTACAGATGCTGAGGGTCAGGGCGCCATGCCTCTTTGCCTCCCGCTGCGCTGCAAGGGTATCTGCCGTCTCTCCTGACTGGGTTATGGCAATAAACAAATCCTTGTCACCTATTAATGGACCCCGGTAACGGAATTCCGAAGCAAGGTCCACCTCAACAGGGACCCTCGCGATCTGCTCTATCATATACTTCCCTGCAAGTGCTGCATGCCAGGACGTCCCGCAGGCGCCTATAAATATACGCTTAATACCTCTCAGCATCCCCTCATCAAGCCCGAACTCGCTAAGGTTAACCTCACCCCTCTCAGGGAAAATCCTGCCACGCAGGGTATCGGAGAGGGCCCTGGGCTGCTCATGAATCTCTTTAAGCATATAGTGCTTATACCCGCCTTTATCAGCACCGGCAGCCATCGGGGGGATAAACTCGATCTCCCTCTCAATGCTATTCCCGTTGAGGTCCATGATTTTATACCCTTCCGGGCTGAGTATAACCATATCGTTATTCTCGAGAAAGATTACCCGTCCTGTCCTTGCATGAAAGGCAGGTACATCAGAGGCAAGGAAAAACTCTCCTTCACCTATACCAAGCACCAGGGGACTGTCCTTCCTGACGCCGATAATCTTCTGCGGGTCCCCGGCAGAGAGGACCAATATGGCATATGCCCCCCTGACACCCCTGAGGGCCATTATTACAGCCTCTTCAAATGAATAGTCCCTGCTGTATCTGTCTATCAGGTGACATAGCACCTCGGTATCGGTCTCCGAGGTAAACCTGTATCCCCGTTCAATAAGCTCTTCTTTGAGATCAAGATAGTTTTCTATAATCCCGTTATGGACAAGGACTATATTGTCTGAACTGTGAGGATGGGCATTATATTCAGACGGGACACCATGAGTTGCCCACCTCGTATGCCCTATGGCCACATTCGCTACAGGCTTATCCACATAAACAATAGCCTCCAGGTCCTTGATCTTCCCCTTACACCTTCGGACCTCTATCCCCCTGTCCGTGGGGAAGGCAACACCTGCTGAATCATAGCCCCTGTATTCAAGGTGTCTCAACCCTTCAACAACGACATCAACGGCATCATCCCTGCCTATATATCCTATTATTCCACACATAGTTCGTTATTTTTTCTCCTTCCTTTTTCCGGCCCATCCCTTTATATGCCTCTCCTGAGACCTGCTGATCGCAAGGGCACCTGAGGGAACATCCTTTGTTATGGTTGACCCGGCCCCCACATAGGCCCCCTTTTCCACCCTCACAGGTGCAACAAGCTGTGTATCGCTCCCTATAAAGACATTGTCCTCTATAACCGTCCTGTGTTTTTTCACCCCGTCATAATTACATGTGATGGTGCCTGCCCCTATATTTACGTTCTTTCCCACATCCGCATCTCCAATATAGCTGAGATGCTGCGCCTTTGTGCCCTCACCTATAGTCGATGCCTTAACCTCGACAAAATTGCCGATCCTCGCATCCTTCATAATCCTCGCCCCGGGCCTCAGCCTGGCAAAGGGACCTATCATGGTGTTGCCCTGTATTTCGGCTGATTCAATAACCGACGAATCCTTTATGGTAACCCCGTCACCTATGGTACTATCCGTTATTCTTACATCAGGATAGATGACGCATCCGCTGCCGATACTCGTCTTTCCCTCAAGATAAACATTTGGATAAATATGTGTACCCTCACCTATAATCACATCCGGATGGATATAAACCGCGGTCTCATCCATAAAACTTACATCCCGCTCAAGCCAGTACCGGACGGTCTTCTCCCGCAATATCCTCTGAGCCCTCAGCAGCTCCTCCACGGTATTGATACCCATAAACTCCCTCTCATCGCCAGAGCAGTAGACTCCGCACGACAACCCCCTCAGGGAGGCAATCTCCAGGATATCCGTAAGATAATATTCACCCTTTTTGCTGTTAAGTCCTATCTTTTTCAGCAGGGACAGGGTCCGGGGCTTAAAGAGATAGATACCGCTGTTTACTTCTTTTATGGCCTTTTCCTCTTCAGTGGCATCCCTCTCCTCCCTTATCCCGAATGGACTGTCGGACCTGTCCCTTAAAATCCTTCCATACCCGGTCGGGTCCTCTGCAATAAAGGACAGAAGGCTGAGGCTCTTCCTCGCACGTCTGTGTTTTGTTATGAACTTCCTGAGTGTCACGGTACCGACGAGCGGGATATCACCATTGAGAACGAGGATATCTCCCTGAAATCCCCTGAGCGCCTTCCCTGCACTCATGAGGGCATGGGCAGTACCCAACGGCGTCTTCTGCAAGGCAAACTGAACGTCCTCTGATTTCAGCGCCCCCTTTAAAACCTTCTCATTATCTCTTCCCGCAACCACAATAACCTTTTCAGGCCCAAGCCCTGACACTGCACGCAGGACATAATGGATCATCGGGATGCCATTAAGCCTGTGCAACACCTTTGGGATGGTTGATCTCATTCTCGTCCCCTGTCCGGCAGCAAGCACCACACAGGCAAGTGCCTTTTTCATGACCTCAACCTCACTCTTACTTTAAGTGTCAGCACCCTCTTACCCCTGATAACCTTTAGAGGCACCATGGCTCCCTCTCTCCTGCCCATCATGACCTTCTTCAAATCATCCATTGAGGTCACCCTGCGTCCGTCAATATCAATTATTATGTCTCCCCCGAGATAAAAAATTATTCCGCTGATCTCAACGGGTCTGTTGCCACCCCTCATACCGGCCCTTGCGGCCGGACCTTTCGGGTCCACCCTGGAAACGAGTATACCTGTATCAACAGGGAGTCTCAAGGCAGCAGACAACTCCTTCCAGAGTGACACACCTGTTATTCCGAGCCAGGGCCGCTTCACCCGCCCATACTTGATCAGGTCTGGTATCAGGCTCTTTGCCGTATTTACCGGTATGGCAAATCCAATCCCGACATTGCCTCCGGACGGGCTGAAAATAGCGGTATTTATACCGACGACCTCTCCTGATGTATTTATCAGGGGGCCTCCTGAGTTTCCCGGATTTATTGGTGCATCAGTCTGTATAACATTCTCTATCACCCTGCCGGACTCCGTTGTCAAAGGCCGCCCCAAGGCACTGATAATCCCTGTGGTAAGGGTAGAGTTGAGTCCAAAGGGATTGCCTATGGCATAGACCCTCTGGCCGACCTGTAGTCTTTCCGAATTACCAAGCTTCAGGGGTATCAATCCCTTCAGACGGGGTATCTTGATAATGGCTATATCGTTTTCCTGATCAGCCCCGACAAACGTTGCATTGTACTTATTTCCGTTACTCAAGGTGACTGTTATCTCTGAAGCACCCTCTATCACGTGATAGTTGGTGAGCACGTAACCTGCGGGATCAATTATGGAGCCGGTACCGGCGCCTTTACGGGGATATACTGAAAAAAAATCCCTTATCAGGGTAGTCGTGGTAATATTAACAACCGAAGGGCTTACCTCCTTGTACACCCTTATGTTAATCTTCTCCTCAGAGGTGAGGGCATAAGCGCTGGTAACCAGGGTTAACACTACGGATGCTACTAAAGTGAGCAGGAGGCACTGCCTCAATAAAATGGATTTCCAGGGCAGATGCAAAAAAGATCCTCTCTCTGGGGTAGAGTAACTCATATATAAATCTTATAGATCAGCATCTGATATTTTCAGCCTTGCCTATTATTCTTCAACATTGGCTATTACTTCATCAGGAAGGTCAAAATTTGCATAAACATTCTGTACATCATCATGGTCTTCAAGTATTTCCATGAGACTGATCATCTTCTCTGCCATGCCTCCCTCCAGGGAGACACAGGACTTTGGAAGCATGGTTATCTCAGCCACAGAAACGGGAATAGCCCGTTCTAAAAGTACATCTTTTACCTTTTTAAGGTCTTCCGGAGCTGTAATTATCTCGTAGTGCGCTTCCATAGGATCATTCTTCATATCCTCTGCACCCGCATCAATGGCAAGACTCATAAGCGTATCTTCATCAGTGGACGATTTCTCAACGAGGATATACCCCTTTTTTTCAAACATCCAGGAGACACATCCTGCCTCACCAAGACTGCCGCCATGCTTTCCCAGCGAGTGTCTTATCTCTGCCACGGTACGGTTCTTGTTATCGGTAAGCACCTCAATAAGCAGGGCCACTCCACCGGGGCCATATCCTTCGTAGACAGCCTCCTCATAAGAGGCACCCGGCAACTCACCCGTACCCTTTTGTACAGCCCTTTTTATATTATCGTGGGGCATATTTGCCTCTTTTGCCTTCTCAATTACCGTCCTCAACCTCGGGTTCATTGCGGAATCCTCACCCCCAAGCCTGGCAGCAACAGCTATCTCTTTGGCGAGCTTGGAGAAGAGCTTGCCCCTCTTGACGTCAACTACGGCTTTCTTGTGTTTTATCTGAGACCATTTGGAATGTCCTGACATCCTGCCCCCGAATATATAGTGATCCTCCTATCCACATCCATACGCCGATACGCCCTGTTGAGAAATACTATGCCTGGAAAGTTCTGCTGTATCAGGATAAGGATCAGGATAAGGATATGTTGTAGATATCCATTTACAACTGTACTGCTGTTTGTCTTTTATAATAACGGTCTGAAGCCTTTGGTGTCAATTTCACAATCGAAAGCCTCGGCCCTCAGGGCTTCCTTGCAAGCCCTTTGATGCTACTTTAATCCTAATTCTTTTTTTGCTTCTTTTAAATCAACCGTGGAGGCATTTGCTTCTTCTTGTTTTGCTTCTCTGAGAACCTTTAAATCTTCATAATCTTCCAGTTCTTCCTGTATTTTTATAAAGTCTTCATAGGTCAGAACCACAAACTCTTTCTTTCCATCCTTTTCAAGTATTTTGGGTCTTATTGTAATCATCTTCCTCTCCTTATTTATACGCTTCTTTTCTATGCCTTATTCTATAAACTATTATCTTCTCATCTTCTATTTCAAACAATACTCTATAATCACCTACTCTCAACCGATACTCCGGAGAATAGTTGGCCAAATGCTTCACATCTCCTTTCAAACCGTCAGATAAATCTTCTATTGCTTCAAATATTCTCTTAAGATGGTCCTGGTGAATTCTTTTGCCATCTTTTAAAGCCCTTGGTTTAAAAGCAATAATATGTTTTTGCATTCTATCAGCATCACCCCTGAGCTGATCGCTTCAGGCTACTCGATCTGATATTCCTTAATCTTTGTAAGAAGTGTTTTATAACTTATTTTCAGTAACTCTGCAGCCCGTGTCTTGTTCCACCTTGTACCTTCAAGGGCCTTTCTGATCCTCAGCGTCTCTGCAAGTTTCAGGGCAGCCCTGGTTGTCTCCTCAAGGGGGCCATCCATCGGAAGTCCCTCGATGGAAGAATTGACATTCAGCGCCACCAGGGAGATATGCTCCGGCAGGACGGTATCACCATCTGCGAGGATCATTGCCCTTTCGATTGTATTTTCAATCTCCCTCACGTTCCCCTTCCAGTTATACTCCATGAGCAGTTTCATGGTCTCACGTGATATTGTTTTCGGTTTTATCTTCATCTCAGCGGCATACTTATTAACAAAAAATTCCGCAAGCATCGGTATATCATCCCTTCTCTCTCTAAGTGGCGGGATGAATATGGGAAAGACGTTCAGTCTGTAATACAGGTCCTCCCGGAACTTACCCTCCTGAATACAGGAGGCCAGGTCCTTGTTGCTTGCTGCAATCACCCTGACTTCAACCTGAATCGGTCTTGTACCCCCAACACGCTCAATAACATGGTCCTGAAGAACCCTTAAAAGCTTTGCCTGGAGTGACATCTCAAGCTCTGCAATCTCGTCAAGAAAGATCGTGCCCTTGTGGGCAAGTTCAAACTTCCCCAATTTTCTCGTTTCAGCACCCGTAAAAGCACCTTTCTCATGGCCGAACAGCTCACTTTCAAGTAATTCACGTGGAATGGCTGCACAGTTTATGGGGACAAAGAGGTTGTCCTTCCCCATACTCAGGTGATGTATCGCCCTTGCAAAGAGTTCCTTACCGGTACCGCTCTCTCCATGCAAAAGGACCGTACTCTTTGTAGGGGCAACCCTCTGGACTTTCTGAACCACAGCCTTTATCTTCTCACTCCCGCCTATAATCCTCGGCAGGCCTGTTCTTGAAGAAACCTCCTCTTTAAGAAGAAGGTTTTCCCGGTAAAGCCGTCTTACTTCCAGCGCCCTCCTGACAATAACTATCAGATGATCTATGTCAAAAGGTTTTGTTATAAAATCATAGGCACCCTGCTTCATCGCCTCAACAGCCACTTCTATGGTTCCATATGCGGTCATTATTATTACAGGAAGTGTGGGATCTTCAGCCTGGGCGGCCTTCAGCACCTCAAGACCGTCCTTCTTCGGAAGTTTAAGGTCGGTAACGATAACGCCTACGGTCCTCTGCTGAAGCTGCTTTATCCCCTCCTTTCCATCGAGGGCTATAATACATTTATAACCCTCCGAGCTCAGGGAAGCCTTAAGCATATCAGCCATGGACTTTTTATCCTCAACTATCAGAATACTCTCCACTCCGGCATCACATTCCTGCATCTTTAAGTGCCTCCCCGCAGGGACAATCCCTCCGCTGAGGGACCAATCCGATTGCCCCTGACAACAGGGTCTTTACAACTTCGGTACTTCTGTTCATTGTTTCAACCACCTCTTTAGCAGTAAGCTTAACAGGTGAAATTCCTGCTGCAAGGTTCGTGACCACGGACAGGGCCACATAACACAATTCACTCTCACGTGCAAGCACTGCCTCTGGCATGCCGGTCATGCCAACCACATCAGCACTCATGGAGCTGAAAAAACCGATCTCAGACGCTGTCTCAAGCCTCGGCCCCTCCACACATATATATGTCCCGGCATTCAGAAGTTTTATCCCCCCGGACTCCGATGCCCTGATAAAGCTCTCCCTCAACTCGGGACAATACGGCTCTGTAAAGTCCACATGCACCACATCATCCCCATCATAAAAAGTATTTACCCTGGACTTTGTAAAATCAATCAACTGATTAAGGAGCACGATATCCCCCGGTCTTAAACTGTTGTTAATGCCACCCACTGCACTGACAGCTATCACCCTTTCTGCACCCAGTTCTTTAAAACCCCGGATATTGGCACGGTAATTCACCTTGTGAGGAGGGATATTATGCTTAAAAGAATGTCTCGGCAGAAAGGCTACAGTCCGCCCGGATAATTCACCAATCATGAATTCATCGGAAGGAAGACCATAGGGTGTCTCAACGGCCCTCCTCTCATTGACCTTAAACCCGGGAATCTCGTGCAGTCCACTACCACCTATTAAACCGATCATAAAAAAAGACGCCCCTCCCCTTCCCGGTATATTTTCCTGTCTCCTGTTTTCGGTTTCATGCTGATACTGGTAAAGAAAATGATATAATAGTTTACCATAAAATAGTAACATTACATTACATTGACATAAGAGAGGAGGTTTTTGTGATTGACCGGGATATATTGAGTAAGGCAATTAAAGTTGCACTGAAACACGGAGGAGATTATGCCGATGTCTTTGTTGAATCAAAGAGGTCATTATCCGTACAACTTGAGGATGGCAAGATCGAGAAACTCCTGAAAGGGACAGACGCAGGGGTTGGAATAAGGGTTATATTTCAGGGAAAATCTGCTTACGGATATACAAATGAATTCAGTCAAGAAGCGATACTCGATCTGGCAAAAACAGTAAGCAAGGCATCAAAAGGTCCTGCCCCGCAAAAGACAATTGACCTCAGAAGCATCAACCCCACAGTTGACTTTATTATAAAAATACCGCCCGAGGAAGTAGAGTCCCGAAAAAAGATAAATATGCTGAAAGACGCTGATCAGACAGCAAGGGCCTACCATCAGAGCATCAAACAGGTACTTGTGGTTTACAGGGAATCGGTTCAGACGGTCAGGATAGCAACCTCTGACGGGGTCACGGCAGATGACAGAAGGGTGCACACACTTGCCCTCGTCCAGGTAATTGCTGCTGAAAACGGTACAATTCAGACGGGTTATGAGCCGGTGGGCGGACACATAGGATTTGAGCTCTTTGATGAGCATCCGCTGAATGTCGTTTCCGAAAAGGCAGCTGCAAGGGCTGTTATGATGCTGAAGGCCAGGAGGGCACCTGCCGGCCGTATGCCCGTGGTTATAGCCTCTGAGGCGGGCGGCACAATGATTCATGAGGCTATAGGACATGGCCTTGAGGCAGACCTTGCAGGTCAGGGTCTCTCTGTTTATTCAGAAAAACTGGGGCAGAATGTAGCATCCAGCCTGATAACTGTAGTTGACGATGCAACCCTGCCCAACAGGAGAGGCTCTTTCAGATTTGATGACGAAGCAACCCCCTCACAGAGGACGGTACTTGTGGATAGGGGAGTGCTTGTGGCTTATATGTATGACAGGCTGAATGCCTTGAAAGAGGGAAAGAGATCAACAGGTAACGGCAGGCGGGAGTCTTACCAGCACAGGCCGATACCCCGCATGAGCAATACATTTATTGTTCCCGGCTCAGACTCTCCGGAGGAGATTATCAGGTCGGTGCAGCATGGACTCCTTGTAAAGAAGATGGGGGGAGGCCAGGTAAACACCGTCACCGGAGATTTTGTCTTTGAGATTCAGGAGGGATATATTATAAAAAACGGACTTGTCGGAGAACCTGTAAGGGGGGCTACTCTGACAGGTAACGGACCTCAGATACTTAAATCCATGGATATGGTCGCTTCCGACCTCGGGTTTGCTATCGGAACCTGCGGCAAGGATGCTCAGGGAGTCCCTGTCTCTGATGCCATGCCTACGGTAAGGATTCCGGAAATAGTAGTTGGCGGTGAGGTAACATAGGTATTAAGTCAGCAAGTATTACTGTGTAGAAAATACCACATTTATGTAGCTACTCTGCAAACATCGTCTCAAGAGTTTGTTGCCTGTTAAAGCATTTTTCCTGGCACTATTCTTGCTTCACTTAAATTCTTAATGATTATGCGACTACAAAGAACGATAAAAAAGAGAGCAACATTTGAGGGGATCGGACTTCACACAGGGCGTGTTACAAAGATCACTCTCAAACCTGCTCCGCGTGACACCGGAATCGTATTTATAAGAACCGACCGCAGGACCATCATAAAGGCCCACATCAGTTCAGTCGTGGACACGGCCTTTGCAACCACGGTAGGATATAACGGTACACGGATAAAGACCATTGAACACCTGCTTTCAACGCTCGCAGGTATAGGCATTGATAACATTATTATTGAGGTCAACGGCCCGGAGATTCCAATTCTTGATGGAAGCTCCACTGAACTCGTCAATGTAATTCTGAAGGCCGGAATCTCAAAGCAGGATGGGAAACGCTCCTATATCCGGATCACAAAGCCTGTTACGCTTAATGACGGACATACAGAAGTCACGGCAATTCCATATAACGGCAGGCGACTGACTTACAGCATTCATTTTAAACATCACTCATTCGGCACTCAGAACCTGAGTCTTGACCTCAATGAAGAGGTATTTATTAAGGATATAGCTCCGGCCCGGACTTTTGGTTTTCTTAAAAATGTGGAAATGCTGAGGGCTAACGGACTTGCAAAGGGTGGCTCGCTTGATAATGCAATAGTTATAGGTGATCACGGGATACTCAATGAAACAGGTTTAAGGTTTGATGATGAATTCGTCAGGCATAAAATACTTGACCTGATAGGAGACCTCTCTCTCCTCGGCTATCCCATCCACGGGCATATAATTGCTGACAAGGCCGGTCATTCTTCACATATAAGGTTCCTCAGAAAACTCCTCTCCTCAGTGGATTCGTGGGAACTCGTCTCCCGGGAAACCGAGCTCAGCCAGTGTTATGCCCCCGTTTACACTTAGATATTTATAATCAGACATCTATAATTGGATAATAACAAGCACTGATTTTTTAACCGCAGAAAACGCAGAGCCCGCAGGGAAACCGTTAACCAGCAAAGAAAGATTCTTTTAGCAGGACTTCTCTTATTCTCAGGCTATAAAGTGTGAAAAAAGGGAGGCTGGAGAGCATTTACAGCACTCCAGCCATAGAACGTTTCTACTTGAGGGCTGCGGCTGCCTTCTTTGTAACCCTCTTCCTGGCGGTAGCTGCCTTTTTTGTAACCGTCTTCTTTACAGTTGCTGCCTTCTTTGCAACCGTCTTTTTTGCAGTAGCCGCCTTCTTTGTGACCGTCTTCTTTACAGTTGCCATCTCTTTTTCACCCCCTTTCTTCCCCGGATACGGGGTTTTTAAAATCAGATCCTTCCGAAAAGAATCATCTTTTTCCCTTTTGATATCTTTTTCATCTCCCCAGTCATCTGCTTCTTCATCTTTCTGAAGTCTGCCTCTGAAACCTGTCTGATATTAATTCTCACTTTAAATTCTTTTTCAATGTTCTCAAAAGACTCCTTTAATGAAGCTGCACCACCTATAACAAAAAGATCGATAGAATCAGATGCAAGTCCCTCGGCATAGGGACCGGTAATAAAGGCAGCCTTGACTCCGGAAGCCCGCAATACAGACTTCAGGGCACCCGGCAGGCCAAGTGATTTTGTTATCAGATTTCTGAGCTCGGGGAAAAAGGGGGAATTTGTGTTCGCCTGAAAATATCTCAGATTGGCAACCCTTTCACTGACGAGTATGCCCATCTTCTCAAGGTTATCAAGTTCTCTCTTGACTCCGGATGGATTTTTTCGCAGAATATTTGCAATCTCCCGAACATAGAACTTCTCGTTCGGGTTATTCAAAAGCAACGCCAGGATATCGGCCCTTACAGTTGAGGAAAATAGTCTCTGCAACATAGATTAATAATATACGATAATTCTATTTTTGTCAACAAAAATATACAATTCATGAATCTCCGGAATCCCTTGATACTCATAGGGAATATACAATCAAGCTGATACAGAAGCTTTGTTTCCAGTGAATTCAGCCTGTTCATAAAGAGTCATGTTCTGTTTTGATTTGGTATCGGGAGGGACCTGACATGCAGATATGGTAAAATATACGCCGAAGTTGAAAAATTAATTGAGGATTTTCAAAAAGACATAGATAGATTCCGGAGGTCAGGATGAAAGAAAAACAAAAAAACATAAAAATAGGTATTTCTACGGAAGAGCAGGTGAATAAAGAATTTATCGAGGCTTGGCATAGAGCAGAAAAAGATGAAATAAAAGTCCCGGAAGAACGTCTCTATTTTCTGGATCCCGCTACATTCTTCAAGGTTCTATCCAAACGTAGAATTGCTTTACTCCAAGTCTTACATTCCCACGGCAGCACCAGTATCCGACACCTGAGCAAAGTATTAAAGCGCGACTATAAGAATGTGTATCAGGATGTCCAGTTGTTAAAACAAGTAGGCTTAATTTGCCAGGATAAGACCAAGAGAATATACGTTCCGTGGGACAAAATTAATGCAGAGATACCTCTTGCCGCATAAAGGGGATAAGAAATAAGGCACTCGTTTATCAAACAACAATGTTATGCCATAGACACAATTGGCAGAGAGAATGTTGCCTTCCGGCAGTCCTGTCCAAAGCTGGATGAAAAGCACACCCGCCAGGCTGTACCGAAGTCCAGAGGTCATCCAAAGATTCACGCCAAGCCTGTATCTCTTCCAGATTTGCTCTTTCTAAAGGTGAAAGTTTCAATGCATCTTTTACTATTCCTTTTGTATCTGTTGCCATTTTATAGCCTTCGAAATGGTATTTGCTATATTATTGCTTTTATTCTTTTATTTTGTAAACATAGCCCTTGTTAGGTTAAGAATATCGCAATACTGTATTAGATAAAAATTCCGGCTAAAGGACACTGCCGGAATGATGGATTGGGGATCGGGATGACAAACAGGAAAATTGAGTTTATACGCAGACGCTGATTATGAGGGGACGAATGGAAGGTGTTGTGACGGGGATATGCTATTTGGATACAAGTGATACGGATTGCTTCTCTATTTCCAGACGGCAGGAGACCTCTCTGAGCAATATAAGTACCCTGTCCTTTGGCCGTTCGCATAAAAAGACACCTTCAAAGCCGGCCATGGGGCCGTCTGTTATGATAAGCCTGTCTCCCGGCTTGAGCTCCTTGGCTGACAGGTCAATGAACCCGTCCTTCATCCTTGCGTGGATAGAGTCTATTATTGTCTTATCCACCATATAGGGTGTTCCGGATCTGCTCCCGATAACATAACGGACACCCCTTGTGTACTTGATGAGGCGATAGTCTCTTTCAGGGTTAAATCTGGCAAAAACATAGCAGGGAAAGAGTTTTTCCACAATCAGCTTCAGCCGTCCCTTATAGAAACGTTTTTTCCGGAGAGCAGGATTCAGGACATCAAAGTTGGCTGTTTGGAGGTATTTTGCAACAAGATCCTCTTGTGAGGGTTTTGTGTAGATAACGTACCAGTTTGTGGGTTCATGAATATCGGATGTACTCATATGCTATACCCTATTTTATATTATTCCACACACTAAATTCAAAGAAAAAACAAAAAGAACTTTATTGTTTTCTGACGGCCTTGGCAATCAGTTCCGATGCCTTTAAAACATCATCTTCCGTGGTATCCTTGCCGGTGCTTATCCTGACGGCTGATAAGGCTTCGGAGGGGCTCAGACCCATTGCGAGCAGGACATCCGAGGGGGTACAGGTGCCTGAATGGCAGGCAGATCCTGCTGATATGGCAACCGTATCATTAAGGGAGTTTACAAGGTCTGCTCCAACAATACCCTTTATTGAGATATTCAGTGTGTTTGGCAGTTTCCGGGCGGTTTTTCCATTGAGTTTTATCTCCGGTATCAGATCAAGTAGCTTCCGGTAGAGCATGCCGGTAACCCTCTCTGTATGTTCAACCCGTTGTGTCATATCTCTCTTTGCAATTTCCGATGCCTTGCCGAATCCGGCAATTGCAGGGATATTCTCTGTTCCGGGCCTGAGTCCTCTCTCATGTCCCGCCCCATACATTATGGGGTGCAGCCTTGTGCCCTTCCTTAGATAGAGCGCCCCTATGCCTTTCGGGCCATAGAACTTATGGGATACAATGGTGGCCATGTCGCAGCCGAGGGCCTTGATATTCAGGGGTGCTTTCCCTACAGACTGGGCGGCATCCGTATGAAAGACTATGCCCCTGTCTTTCAGTATTGCAGCAATCTCTTTAATCGGCTGAATGACACCGGTTTCATTATTTGAGTGCATTATCGTTACAAGGATGGTATCAGACCGTAGCTCGTTTAAAATA
>ENA-ORDP01000700-ORDP01000700.1-marine-sediment-metagenome-genome-assembly--contig:-NODE-700-length-20686-cov-15.494499_pt1 | contig 20686 bp, 11 predicted proteins | sample MGYA00248627_ERZ508539 | MGnify/ENA primary metagenome ERZ508539 (study PRJEB26208, sample SAMN05571518) | marine sediment metagenome | biome: deep sea; feature: Hydrothermal vent; material... | reverse complement strand
ACATTGCGATGCTGACCAAGATCGAAACTTGCAGGGCAGACCAGGTTACCGACATTTTCGATAAACACGATATCCAGCGGCGCCAGTTCAAGGCTGTGCAGGGCGTCGTGCAGCATGTGTGCATCCAGGTGACAGGCAGTGCCGGTGGTGATCTGGATGGCAGTAACACCTTTGGCGCGGATGCGCGCTACATCGTTTTCGGTTTCCAGATCGCCTTCCACCACGGCAATATTATATTGGTCTTTCAGGGCATCAATGGTGGCTGTCTTTCCCGAACCCGGTGAAGACATCAGGTTGATGGCCAACACCTGGTGCTTATCAAAGTGTTCACGGTTATGCATGGCCTGATGATCGTTTTCACTCAGCAAGCCCTTCAGGATGTTGATGGCCATCTTGCCGTCATCGGTTTTCGACAACTTTCCGCCGGGTTTTAACAGATGCGCATTGCCATGGGTTAGATTACAGCCACAGGTATCACACATAAGCTTGTCCTCGTTCAGATTCAATCTCGATACTGTCCAGTAACATTTCATTGCCGCTGATGAGCCGCGTATGCCAGTCACCGCCGAACAGATCAGTTTGTTTGCTTTAACTTCCGATTCCGCCCCACAGTTTTCGCATTTCACACAAACAGGTAATGTTTTAATCGACAGTTGCGCTCCCTCGGCAATGGTCCCGGCGCTGGCGACGGGAAAGACCTGTTTCAGCAAGTCAGACTCCACGCCTGACAGTACACCTATCCTGACCTGAACCCGACTGACATGCCGGGCATCGTGTTGCCTGGCGATCTCACTCACCTGGCGTAACATACTCTGGCAGACAGACAGTTCATGCATGTCCTTTATCCTGCGGATCAGTCAGGTCCGAATCTGCTGCAAGGGCCGACATTTGATCAAATATCTCCCACGCCAGGGCAGCCTCTTCCTGCCGGATTTTCTGTATGGCGTAGCCCACATGCACCATGACATAGTCACCGGCCTGTAGCGATTCGTCCTTTAACATAAACAGACTGACCTGCCGCTCAACCCCCTTGCTTTGACAGCGGGCCATGGTGTCATTGATTTCGACAATCTGCATGGGGAGTGCAAGGCACATGTTTTATTCCGGCTCACCCTTGGTCGTTGTAGTCGTGCCGGCGACTCCGGCGGTCAGTGTGAAGCGCATGGCCTCATCCATGTTCATATCCAGGGGACGTACGGCACTGCGTGGCATCAGTACCGCCATCTCCGGGTAATCGGATGGCGCCTGACCACGCAGGCCGGAGTGACGATGGTTACGCTTGCAGCCTTCGACCGCCATGCGGATCATGGCTTTTATACCCGGATCCCGTTCATCAAACTCGAAAGCCACCACTTCCGAGTCCCGGTCAACACCCAGAACAAGCTGGGTAAGATCGTTTGAACCTATGGAGAAGCCATCAAAGATTCTGGCATAAGCGTCAATCTGAATCACGTTATTGGGGATTTCGCACATGACGTAGATTTCCAGTCCGTTGACACCGTGTCTCAGTCCATGCTCGGCCATGGAGGCAATGACCTTCTCACCCTCCTCCACGCGCCGGCAGAATGGAATCATGAGCTTGACGTTGCTTAGCCCCATGTCGTCGCGTACACGCTTCATGAACGAATTCAGCCAAAGCTCAATAGCCGCGTGTCAAGCTTCGTCCAGGAAGGATGCCAGTGTCAAACTTGCTGGTGCCCCGTTTGCACCATCCGGGTCAGTGATGTCGTCCGACTGAAGCAGTACGCTGGTGTCCGTTGGACCGTGCCAGAGTGGTAAAATCACGCCCAAACCGCCTTGCTGCAGGAGGTCGAAAATCAGGTCGAAGGCCGATGCAGGGCGCGCCAATCTGACAAACTCCGGCAGCGGAAGTCCATTCGCACCCGTCCGGCCAATCCCGAGCTTCGCGGCCATCAAGAGCTGGCGCTGGCTGCGCACTTTACGACTGTAACCCTCAGCGATGTCCCGGTCGAACGATGCAACCGCCGCGCTTCCATCGAACGTCATGCCACGCCGACGGAAGTGCGTGGCTCCGTTAAGTGACCAAACATCATCAACGATCACTGTGGTGCTCCGCAACGACATGAAACGCCCCGGAAACCCGCGCGGATGAAATGCGACCACCCGGTTAGGTGCTGCTGCAACCAGCATGTCGTAGGCCTCCTTGCGTTGTGCCACCGCTCTGCGTGCGAAAGGTGCTGGCGTAAAATCGCTTTCACGCGGTGTACAAATTACAACTTTCAGGTTCGGCTGCACCGAAAGCCGCGTGGCCAAAAGCTGAACAAGGTCGATCTCATGCGCCTCAGGGGATCCTCCCGGCCGAGCGGTCCGGGCAAACCCGGCGGTCTCAATGTAAACGAGTTCCTCCGCTTCGCCGATCGCACGAGCCAGCGACCAAAGCGCATCCCGAGCGCCGGTTTTCGACAGAAAATACTCCCTGCGCACCTCGTTGATAAGACGATCCTCATTGGCAACCGTGATCGACCCGGACGGTGACGGAATACCCAGCGCGCCTGCAATCGCGTCGATAACCTGGTCGAGCGTGATAGGTGATGTCGAGGCGATGGGTGTCGTTGGCGGCAACAACGACAGCTCGGGCGTCTCAACTACCGCTGCCACCGTCTGCAGCAGAACGCCTGACGATGACCCTGACGGTGGCGGGGTCGTGTCATCCGGATCGGGAGGATTCATGTTGTTGCCACCCGACATAACAATCCAACCGGGAGAGGTTGATGAAGAAGGTCCACCGGGGAGCGGCAGAAGTGGCTGCACACGCCGCACCGCGTGTCGCGCAAGATCATATCCCAGGGTGCCCGTCACCCTCACACCACCTGACATGGTGTCCGGCCCTGCCGGATTACCAGGGTTGCCGTCACGAAGTGCAGCTGACCGAGTCTCGCGCGACCAGCGTGCGCCGGTCAGTATCCCATCCCACAAGAGACCATCGTCAAGCGCCGTTGTATCCTCCAGGCCCGTCAACACAATCGTTTCCAACCGCCCCATGGTCGGGTGTCGAGGTCCTTCGCGCGGCTCGGATTCTGACCCAAGCGCGCGCACGATATCGATGGGATTGGTCAGCCCACTCGCCGGCGAGCTGGTCCGCTTCATCCCGAACAGTGGACTCGGCGAGATACTCTTGATCATGTCCGGAATCGCGGCCATCGGGTCATCACCCGCAAACGGGTCCGCTGGTGCAGCCGCTGGCCCAGAGGCAATCGGCAGTCTGCGTGCCGCAAACAGACGCCGCAATCCGTTGCGAGGCATGACGACGAGGTCGAAAACGAGCGTCGCCGGTGATGGTTGCGGATCGCTCGGTTGCAGTCCCAAAGGATTACGGACGAGGATCTGTACTGGGTTGCCCGCGCTCGCAATTGACGCGCCGCCGTCACCGCGTAAGAACGATGGAGCCTCTCCGATCGATTCAATCAGCTGAAAGCTCTGAGAGAAGATCCGCACGGATGCACCATCCGGCAAGGTGTCGGCCGAAATTACGACCACCACATCGTTAGTCGCAGTCCAGGTCGCAGTCGCGCCGTCGAGTGGTGACGGTGCACCGGGCGCAAATCCCACTCCCGTATCTGGCAGGGGAAATCCCGGCCAGTGCGCTACGGCTCCCGGCGCAGGCGGTAGAGAAACGCCATCGTCAAGAACTGGTGATACCGCGAACTCCAGATTCGACCCTGGTGCCCCGCTGATCCGCGCCAGCACCTGCCCGGCGCGGGCCAGCACATCTGGCCCGTCGACTGGATAGTCGATATTGACCCCATCGCGGACCGCAGGTTTCAGGTCGTCAGGCATGTCGCCGTCCTCACCAGGCACGGCGCGTACGGTTGCAGTCGTCCGATTGCCCCTGAGGTGCCAGTCGAGATCGACCGCAAACGCGCGCAGAAACTGTCGTCCAAGAGTCACACCGCCCGGTACGGCTGGCTGCACCAGCGGCTCGGCGTCCATCACGCCGCCTGTAGCCCAACCAAGCCTCAGGCGGTCTGCTGCGCCTGTCCCGGTGCCAGCAAGCACCTCGCCCGCTGCAAGCATTAGAAGTCCGGATCCATCTGGCGTCCCGGTCGAAGTCCCTCCGCCGTCCTGCTTTTGGACCGACGGACCGCCCGGCAGAGCAGCAAATACCCGCCCATGCAAGTCTGCAACTTGCGCTAACACCCCGGTTGCCAGACCTGCGATCGTCGCCACTCCAGCAGCTCCGCCCGTCGTACCACCCTTCGAGAAATCAAGCGCCGGGAATGCTGCGATCAGATCAGTGAAGATCGCTGCAACAGCAATCGGATCGACAATCAGCCCACGATTGTCGTGAAAACTCATCGGCTCTGTACGGTTGAGGTCGTCGCCAGGCTCGTAGATCTGAGGCGATCTGTCCGGCACAGGTACTGCGCCCGTAAACACCAGCGCCTCGGGGATAATCCGGTGGTGCGGCTGGTTGGGCTGAGCATACCGGTTGAACATCAATCGACCGAGCCGCGCCACAGCCTGGGGATGCAGTCGGAGCACCCCGACCGGTCCGGTAATTGGTGCGCCCGTTACATTGCGAAATCGGGACCCGTCGTCTAGAAACTCCAGCGTGCCGAGATAGGGGGCAAACGTGCGGTCCGCCGGTATCAGCTGAAGTGTCGAGGCTTCAAAACTCGGGGTCACGGAACCCCACGTATTCGATAACCGTGGCGACGTTAGTCCGAGCGCATCGAGGCCGTTATCCTGCAAGGCCTGTGCTGCTGCTGCCGGTGTAAGTGTAAAGACATTGACCATGGACGGGGCCTCCTATCCGCGCGTCCGGCGGCTGACATTGCGACCGTCCGGTGTGTCGACCTCGACTTCGATCGATCGAATTTTTACTCGTGCTCTCACCATTATGGTCAGGCGTTCACCTAACCGCTGGCGTGTCACCGAAAAAGTTTCCGTGCTGGCAGCCGTCGGAATATCCTTCACGGGTCGGAAAAATACGAGCGTGTCATTAATCTTCCGGAACTGCGAACCCCGTCGTACAGTACCTAGATCGATAATCGGTCCCGGCCGGGGAAGGAAGGGAGTGCGTGGTCTGCGACCAGGCCTGGGAGACGCAAGGCCGGGCGCTGAAGAAACCGGTGTAAGCGTAATCCGCAAGCGATAAAACTTTCCGCCTGCCGCCTCGTCGGGCGCATTGTCTATGGTGAAGCTATAAAATTTGCCACGGCCGGCCATAGTAAAGGAATCGATTGGCGAGAGCTCCGGCAGCGGCAGAATCGGGCCTTCCTCGATCCGGAACGTCCGCTCGCTGGTTCGCCCGATCGGATCGGTCAGACGCAAGGTTACGCTTGCCGCCTGATTCGCATCGTCACGACGCACAAGCAGTCGGTAGTTCTGGCCGAGACTGTCCGGCACGCGCCAAAGTCCCGATCCCGCGCCCGGTTGGCTGTCGGTGACCTCATGCAGCGGAATCATCTCCCGCACAAGTGGCGTCGAAGCGCCCTGCTCGGTCACGTCGATGGCAAAGACATGCGGTCCCAGCGGCGTTGGCAGCACCGGAACAGACGAGCTGAAATTGAAAGCTACGTCGCCAGGACCTCCCCCCGGCCATGATGGCAGCAGCGGGCTCAACGGTGGCGGTGAATCGGGCGGTATCACGACCGTGGCTGCGGATGAAGGCCGCGATCTCCCCTTTCTCACCCCTCTGACCGGGTTGTCCTCGGACCACGCGACCGCCCGGTACCAGACGTATTTCCATGAACCCGATGGCGAATCATTACCACGTGCAGTATCGATCCAGGTATCGGGCACCGTACCACTCTCTGCCACTGTCCACGGACCACCCGTCGTCGTTACCGAGGCGATGGGAGGTCCCATGCTGTCGAGCTGCCGCGCGGCGTCTGCTACACGCGTGCGGTAGATGTCGATCTGCTTCGGCCGTGCACCTGCATCCCCTCTCGTCCCAATTCGAAGCTGCGCCGCGAAACCCGGACCATCCGGCACTCGTGTGATCTCTAGTGTGGGAGGCGCGGGCTCACCAACTTTCGGTGCAAGATAGGCAATGAGTGCCTCGTCCGCATTTGGCCCAGAGGGCCATGGCCCCTCCGTACCACCCGCGCTGAGCGGAATGACGACGTAGAGGTGAATGACCTGCGAACCGCGTGGCAACGTAATGTCCCGGCTTTCCGAGGTCAGAAGCTCGCGGTCAACCCGAGTGAAATTGTTTCGGTCGGGATTGGCGCGAAAGGCGTTCTTTAAATTTGTTAACCGGGCGCTGGGCGTCATACCAGGCGTCGGGCTCGGCAAGCTTGCTCCGGTCAGAACTTTCGTCTCGTTGCTTTCGTAGAGGATGTACCCCTGCATTCCCGGCACAGCATTCCAGCTTATCCGGGCATGGCATTCCCCGTTCGCATCAGGAAGGCTCGCAAGCTGAACGATGTCGAGCACCGTTGTCGGTCGTGCACGTGGATCGGAGGCATAGGCGACTTTCGGCGTCGGTGTCCATGCGCTGACGCGGCCAGGTGTGATCGCCTCGGTAAGCCGCGCCTGCAACGCAAGCCCAATATGTGGAGTAGATGCGTAGTCGAGACTGAAGGCCGGGATGGTGATACGGTAGCGCCGGCTCTGCCCCTGCTGCGATGACCCCGGCGTTACCTGCGTACCGCCTTGTGCATCGAGGCTGATAACGGAACCGAGCGGAAACGTTGGCGTATCCCCGACGAAGTCCAACACGGTTGCCACCGCAGAGCTACCCAGAGATTTTTGAATTCCGGCCGGCATACCTGCAGGAGGTGCTTGATGGCGGGTTGCAGCCGCGAAGAGTCGCCCGCGAAATTGAACCGCCGTTACCGATCGTACCCGCCAGTCGACGACAAATTCGATGACCAGATCTGCCGGACAGACCGTTCCCGATCCGGTATCGATCGGGCGCAGTGTCATATCCACAATCTGCACCAGATCCGGCGCCGGCTGGTTCGAGGAGAAGGACGCCGTCACCCACGGGCTCCAGATCCCGAAGATATTCTGGGTTGCGACACCATATTTCGCATTGACCGAACCTGGATTGTTCGGGATTGGGTAGGCGCTGTCGGTGGCGCTCTGGCGTACCCGCTCCGGATCCCTGGGATTCGTCGTGTTGCCAATCGGAATGTGTCCCGTACCCGACGGGCGTTTTTCAAGCAGCGCTGTCGCAGGCTGCGCGACGGCTGCTTCATGCCGACCAGCCACAAAACTCGCCACAGCACTGATATTGTCCAATGGCAGCCGCTCCCAACTCGACCGCACCGAGACCTTCCACGGCAGATCCGGTGCATCCGGCTGAAGATGTGCGAGAAAATCGAGTTGCAGATCCGCCGGGGCAGGCGGAGGAATTACCTTTCTCGGGCGGGGGATAAGGGTCGCGAACTCCACATCCTTTGACTTTCGGTCGAGACCCCGGGCCCACAATCCCGTCACCATATAGTCCCAATCGCTGACGTCAGGGTCCCCGAAAAGTGAGATCTTGCCCAAGTTTATTGTCGGTATGTCCTCGTAAAGGTAGCCAGTACCGAACCCGAGCGTGACCGCCTGCAGCGGATCCGTCGATGCCGCGAGTTGCACAAGCGAAATAGGCAAAACCTCAGCCTGCCCGTCGTCCACTGAAAGTGCATCGCCATTGGCATTTTGCGGCGGCTTGATTCCGAAGACCTGCGAGAAAGCCCCCTGATTTTGGGGTGCCAGGCGAAGCGCCTCGTGCAACATCGGGAGAACATCGATGTCGGCATCTTTGATCAACTGAGCGGCCGTAGGGAACTGCCACAGCGGCGCCTGTTCGCCAGCCTGGAAAGTCGGGCGCCACCCAAAAGGATTTACACCGCGCTGGTACCGCTGTGCAGCGGCAAGCCGCGCGTCCACTTCTGCACCGACCAGCCCCTGCTTGATGCCGTGATCCTGACCGGTCAGATCACTCCATTCCGCCTCTTTGACCGGCAGCCCCACCGTCTCAACAAGTTCCCACCCCTCGATGGCATCTGCGTTTGACTGCGCGATACCTTGCAACGTGGTCAGGGAGGAGGTTCCCATCAGAAGAAGTCCTGTGATGTGCGGGGCCTGGAACGTGAAGACGCGTTGACCATTTGCTGGTAGATCGAAGCGCTGTACATAGAGCATGCTCTCAAAACTGATACCCCCGGCAAGGGCGATTACCACGATTGTCCGTGGCGCCGCGCCAGCCTTGATCCCCGCAGTCACCGATACGTGAGGCTCGCTAAACTGGACGACATAGCCGAGGGGCGGCATAGCAACGGTCGAAGCCTCAATTTCTTTTTCCGGGGCCAACGGAGTGGCCGGCCGTCGCCAGATTTTGAACGGCTCGGATGGAAGCCCCAGGACAGGATTCACCTGCCAGCGTAGAAATATCGCGACTGGAGCACTGCCGTAGTCTTTGGGATCCCGCTCGGCGAGCCCTGAGAAGCGGCCTGATTTAGTAGTATGCCCGGCAAAAAGCGACCCCTGAGTGATCAGAGCACCCTCACCGCGGAATTGGGACTGATTGAAAATCCGTGTTGCCATGACTTTACTCTGATCCTCCCTACACTTCTTCCCAAGGAGCCCGCATCAGTGTCTCGGACACGATGCGGTAGCGATCATCGGTAGCGGCGGCACCATCAAGATACGGTTCGGCAAACGCCTTCCGTACCAGTTCCAGGTGGATGACCTTGCCGCGTGCGCCTGCGTTCAGCGTGATGAGCGCACGTTGGCGACCGGGTGCAAAGATGATCTCATCAACGATGGCATCGCCTGTACCCGCCTCTTCAAGGGTCAACCAGGTCTGTTCTGTCAACGCCCAGCGTTTAACCGGTTGTGGGTCGTCGCTCGTGACCTCATCCGGCAGCGCTCGTGCACGATGCATGGGCTCGGAGGCATCCAGCAGGATTGCTGCAGGCTGCGGCGTATCACCCAAACTCGTTTGCTGCCAGAAGATGACGACTCGCGGTGAACCCGGTACCTGCATCGGTTCCAATCCGGCATTGATCAGCGCTTCATCGAACTCCTGACCTTCCGGGGCGCGTGTTGCGAACTGCACACCAATCGCTTGCATAACACCCGGATCCACAGCGCGGTGTTCCGTCAGGGTGCCGACAAAATCCTCGACAAAGGTTACAAGCTGCGCGAAGCCGCCGGTCGAGAACGCTCGTCGCAGAACACGTTCACCGACCACAGTCGGCGCAGCGCCGATATCCACTGCTTCGATGTCGAGTATGTAATCGGCGAAGGGATCGAGCGGGATGGGAATCTCCAGTGAGCTGTGGCGTATCCGCTCTTCGTCGATCGAGATGCACGGTCCATTCTCTTTGATGACGTCGACCAGCACCTGCTCGAACGGCGAGAGTGCATAGGCCTTGACGTTATCAAGAGTCGTGCCGTTAATCGGCAGCGGATGCTGCACGCCTGGTTCGTTAACCTGCCGGAACGATGCTGCCTTCAGCCGTGCCCGCAACTCCTTGCCATAGGATTCGTAGAGTTTATCCACGTCGTTTGTCGCAAAGACAAGTTTTATATCTTCATGGCCAAAGACGTGTTTCTCATCCTGCGCGGGCAAAGAACACAGCAGCCACGGGTCGAGCCGCTTCGGCGCCTCGCTGTCCGTGCGGAACCAGAAGGTTTCCGTCTGTGTTTCTCCTGGCTGAATCGTACCCGTGTCATCCTTTATGGTGACATCCGTGACTGTGGTCACCTTGTAGGTCTTGTCCGGGAACATGAGGGCAATATCACCACTTTCGGGACCGAGGAAACTTTCCGCGACACCCCGATTGCGCTGAATCTGGGACTCATCATAGTCCGAACGATCTTCTTCAGCTAGCGAGGTGAATTCGATCGCCGCGACATAAAAGGGCCTACCTAATTGCTCTGTTTTGAGCGACTCGTTCCGGTTTTTGTAGAGAACACCGATGTCGATCCTGACCGTGCCAGCCGGCGGCGTGAAACTCACAACAACCGGTTCCCTGCCTTTTAGACGCGTCTGGCCGTATAGAACAGCACGGTACACGTGCTCGAACCATGGCCCACTCAAGTCGCTCCACCTAGAGGGTAAACCCACTATGCTGATGCGGTCCGTCACGCGCACCGGTCGCACCCCGAGAAGCACGCCGCTTTTGTCAAGAAAATGCAAAACCAGCCCGCGCCCGCGCCCGGTCTCTTTGTTGAGATGAACACGATTGACCCACATCAGAAGATGGCCTTCGGTGACGGCACCGCTTTCGAGTGCGATGACGTCAGAGAGCGGGCCCTGTGCGTGGTCCAATTGATCGAGCTCATCTTTAACGGCATCCGCTTGCGTCAGATCGCCGAACACCACCGGCTCGCCAGTGTCCCACAAGGGCGAAGCCAGGATGCGTCCATCACAAAATGGCCCGTCCGGGTTGTTGAACCGCGCGGTGGTCGTGGGCGGTAGTGTCACCGGTTCAGTCGAGGATAACCCGCCGATCATGTCGAATACCGCACCGCGCATCACCGGCTCACCGATCGATAGGCGGCGGATCGCCTCGTCGATCCGGAGCGACTCCATTGGCAAGCACTCGAATCGGTGTGTTCCGACAGATCCGGCCGTCGCTTTGGCAAGGCGCGCGCGCTCTACGGCGAGCCGGTCACGGAACCGGGTTTTAGAAACCGTCTCGCGGTTCAACGTCAAGCGCGCTGCGGCACCTCCTGAAGGGGAGACCGGAGAAACCTCATCAACAGCCGGTTGCCCGAGCAGGGTATCGCGAACCGCCAGATTGTCGCGCCGGAGGAATAGATCGTCCAACCCGAACCGTTCACCCGCGAACACCGACCCAATCACTATATCATCTGCGCCAAAGCCGCCCGGACGCTTTCTCTCGACACGGGGTTCTTTATTGACAACGGGTGCGCAATTCACTTTTGCGCCCTCAATCACGGCCGGTATGATCCCGCGTTTGCGGTCCAGATCCCTGTTACCGGTGCGCCATGTCTCGTGCACGTGCAGATTAGTATCGGAGTCCTGCGACCGTTGTGTATCTACCGGATCCGGCCAGGCAATACCATCAAGACGCCACCCGGTCTCGGATGGGCCAAGCGGTTGTTCATGGAACGCCCAGAATACGGGCGCAGCCGGAGCTGCTTCATTGCAGATCGTGCCCCAGCGATCCGTGACGATTTCATCCAGGAACTCGGACCGTTCCAGCGCCTTGGGTGACGGATTGGGCGTCCAGTTCAACAGCGACAGTTGTGCGGTCAGGTTATCGTCCTGTGGATCGTTCAAGGTCCACCATACCGATGGCGCATTGCCTGCCATAATTGCGGGCGAGCCGTCGCTGGTCTCAAAGCGCACCTCGGTCAGGTCGAACCGATAGGCGAAGTCACCACGCTTGACAAACCCGTCTGCCGGGGCACCGGGAGACCCTCCTGGCACCTCGCTGAAGATTGTGAGCCCATCATCACGCGGTGTCGCGGCCATGGTCAGAACCGGGATCGCATCGATCGGCACCACGGGCATTTTGCCCGTCGGCGGCTGCGACGATTGGCTCACCGCATCTCCAATCTTGCTATCGATACCACGATCAACCCCCGTACCGACAGCGATCGCTGGCGACCGGCTGACCAGCACCGTGGATTTAACCAGGGGCGGTGGCGGCGGGAGGATCTTTTCGTCCTCGCCGAGATGAAAAGCGACGCAACCCTTGAGTGTGAAGAAGAAGAGGTCGAGTTCGCCGCACACTTCACCGTCGATCCGCGATACCTCCGTACCGTCAGAAAGCTCGCCGATCTGCACCACCAACGAGGCCGACGCCGAGAGGCTGACAATAAAGAGCTTCAGCTCGCCCCGGATATACATCACGCCGCCAACATAGAACGGCTCGAAACCCAGAACCGCATTGAAGCCCGCTGTGACACGCAGATAAAGGTTGATCGATGTGTTGCCCCAAATGATCGACACCTCGAGTCCGACGCCCAGACCAACCCCGTTCACAGAGCCCAGCGCAGGTACATTCCCCGGGGGCTGGTAGGATGGAATTCCGTGACCCGAGATCATTACGTAGCCAGCACCATTGAAAACGTCGAGAATGTTGATCCGGATAGGGCCCGGCATCGGCCGTCCAAGCGAGTCGTTGCCAGGAAAAGTTCCAAGATAGACGTGCCAGTCGCCGCCGCTTTCCAGATTGAAATAAGCTTCGATGGGGATCTTGATCTCGACAATAGGTTTGACTGAGAAGTCGATCGAAAGTCCGATCGTCAACGTGCCGCGCCCGAAATCGAGGTCAATGACGCAAAGGAACGTGCCCTCTGCGTTCTTGTCTTTGAGTTCCGGGAGCATCGCCAGCAGGTTGGCCTTCACGACCAGCAGGATGCGGGGGCCAGGCAGTTCAAGAAGGAACATTCCCTTGACGTTGAAAATAATCGGACTACCCATCGTACCGAGCGTGATACCGACACCGAAAGCCCAGCTTCCCACGGTCGGTTTCCACGCTTGCAAATTCGTCGGATCGCCTTGTGCCTTGTCTTTCAGCCATGAAAGGGCAGGTGTAAGCGAAGTAATTCCGTCTTCATCGCGTGCGTAGTGCATGGCGAACAGGCCGAGGAAACCGTAGATCCCGAAGCCCGATTGCGCCAACGGGATCGCAACTGGTAATTCCACTTCAAGGGTGATCGCCACGCCCGTCGCCGGGCCACCGTCGCTCTCCGGGATCTGTGCAACTGCAATCTGCGCTGCGATCCTCATCTTGATGGGCACCAGCGAAACATCGATGCCACCCTTTATTTCCATCGCTCCGCCAGCGTTATTCATTTCCATGTAGCCGGAGCCTTCCAGAACGCCGGGCACCTTGAGTCCCGCGCCGAAAGCAGTCAGTTCCGGCGGGCCAACAGGGTCGAGCGATATTCGTACCCGCGCCCGGTCGACCGAAATCACACCCAGGTCGATAGCAAAACCAAGATCGATTTCGAAAGTGAGCGGATTTGTCCGTGCGATCCGCGCGCCAAGCACCTGAAGCAGCTGCCCCAACGGGTCGGGGATACGAATCGCCCCTGGTCCGGAGACGTCGATGGTATAACCCCTGGACTGATCGAAGACAGGGCGTAGTTCGAAAGCCCCGCCCGAGCCTGGCGGAAAACCAAACTTTAGCCCGATCGCTTTGTAGCGCACCGCCAGAGGCGTATCGCGCGGAATTTCAAGAAGCCGGAATCCACCAAGCGAAATATCCGCCGAAATCGCCGTTTCCACGTCGAACAGGAACGAGGTTTCCCAAAGGTCACCCTTACGCCGGAACGCCGCCTCACCACCAAACAGAACGACACGCTCGACATTGAGAAACCCGATCTCCGCCAGGGCTGCCGGAAGTGCGATTACCGCCCCACTAAGGACGATCGGTGCAATGCCACCGTCGGCAGGATTGGAAGGTGCGATCTCCGCCAGAAGCGGAGTGAAGACCGTGGTCATTCCGAGGATGTTGCGCCCGGTGTTGGGTGCCTCCAGCGTCTGGCCCGGCAGTTGCCCCGTCATGATCAGCCCGTCACGATCATTGGGATCCGAGCCTATATAGAGTTTCACCTCATCGGTCTGGCTCGCCGGATCGGTCTGGTACAGGAACAGAAAATCCACGATTCCGTCGGCAGGGTTGTTGCCGATACCTCGTATCGACGGGAACTCGGTGCCGCCCTGGTTGCGCAATGATCCTTCAACGGCCGTTTCGAAGTCGATTGAGCCGCTCAGCTGCAACGCAACAAACTGGTCACGTACGATGCGTATCTTAAGACGGGCCGAGCGGAACCAGTCGGCCGGCGGCGGGGTATCGGGAGGATTATCACGTGTTGTCGGCGCTGTCGGCGGTGCCGGACCCGTGGGCCTGCGCACTTCGCCCTCGATTACGGGTCCCGGAATGTTGACCGAGAAACCGGTGATCGTCGATTTCCACCGCTGCTCTCGCGGATCGGTGTGGGTCGACTCTCGCGGATCGGTGTGGGTCGACCAGTCCCTGGTCCACGCAGCCGGCGGTTGTGCGCCAGCATTCAGGAGCGGCACGTGGGTCACATTGAACCCGGTCAGCGAGGGATCAGCATTGATCAACTCAGCCAGCCCCTGCGATCGCCTCTGACTTAGAAGATAATTGTAACCTGCTTTCTGAGGGTCTCCGTCGAAACTTGCGGTACCTTCAATGGTAATTGTTTTTGGAGATATCCTCGCAAGGATCTGTCGATAGGCAGCGAGAAACCGGCGTGCAGGGGGCTTCCACGCTGAGCCGGAACTCGGATCGACTGCCTGCTCAGCGCTCGTGTTGCCCTGGTTCAGGGAATAGGTGATTGGATCGGTTTTCGGTGGTTTGTCGAAGCGGAAATAGCCTGTCAGTTCCGAGCACGATTCGCTCGGAAGAATGGCACGAATCGATTTTGTTTCACCGCCACTGAGCGGGATGGTCACGGTCACCGAGGTTCCCGCATCGCCATCATCAATCTCCCAAGCCGTATTCGGCTCGGGAACCGGACGCTCCAGTGCCACGACCACATCCGTCTGCCCGTCGCTCACCAACCGAAGACGCGGCTCGGTCTGCGCAGCACCCGCCAACGAGATCGATGTGGTCTCGAGGATTGCGCCTTCTGGTGAGGTGGTTCCCGGCGGCAGCTGTTGCGCCGGCAACTCTCGCAATTGGGCAGTGATTGTCAAGGTCTTCGATTTCTGAGGTGCACTCGTGTCCGTCGCAGTAATGGTTATTGTCTTCGGAAGCGGTACATTGATGTCATGCACGACACCGGCATTGTCCGCCCCGTCGAAATTTGCGTTTATGGTATAGGGTGCACGTCCGCCAACAACGTCGATGACCATTCGCGTGGTCGCGGGCAGCAGCACGTCTGCCGTGCTGTCAGTCAACCGGCTGATCCCGATGGCAACCCCTGACTGATCGAAGAACCGTGCGCTGAGCGAAAGCTCCCCGCTCCCCTGATTGATCACCGCCAGATCAAAATCGCCGGTGATGCCGCTGTTGTCACCCAATCCGATCAGAAAATTCTCGACACCGGCATTTACTGCGAAATCCTCCGCACCATTCGGGGCGAAGAAAATCCGGATCTCGGGCAGGTAAAGCCCCGTCCAGCTTTCATCAAAACCAAATTGATTCAACACCTCGGGGGGGGTGTAACCGTCTGCCAGGTCAAGAAATGCCGAACGGAACGCAAAACCCACGACCTGGCTCGATCCTATAAAGGCATAGGCTGGTTCCATGGAGATGAGTTCCGCCGCACTCAGGTCACCCGGATCATCGAGCCCCGTCACGCCGAGTGAGACGAGTGACACATCGACATTTGCAGCCGCGTCAGAGTCCTGCGAGATTCTCAGCTTCACCTTCGGCAGATGGAACACCACGTCCGACAGGGATGTGTCGGGGACCAGCAACCCGTCTGCCTCCATCTTCGCAGGCAGCAGGAAGGGCGGGCGGAATTCGATACCCGATAAAACAAGATCAAGGACAAATCCCGTGCCCGGATAGTCGGATGGCGGGGCATCATTCGGTATCGCGTCCCAGGCATTCAGGACGTCGTTAACCGGCTGAAAAGTGGCGTTAGTGCCGGGGATACCGGCTACACCCGTGGCGATGATCGCACCCGCTGTTCGCGGAATGGCCATCGCGAATTCAACGCGCGTATCGGTGATATCCAGCCACGGGTCACGGCGATCGGGCTGACTTCGTGGATGGCCCTCTACATTGCTTGCACCCGCACGCAGTGTGCCGGTCGTCGGATCAAAAGTTGGCGGATCGATATTACCGGAAAAACGTGCAATGCCGCGGATTACGATACCGTCAGGACTTAAGGCAGTTTCGTAGGATTCAACGTAGATGGTGGATAGGACCGCGTGCCAAACTGTCGCCTCCCCACGCAGAAGATAGGGCCTGAAAAGATCAACAAGGGCTACGTCAATGGGCACAGCGATTCCTTCGCTTAAGTACCAGTTATTGTTGTAAGGATAGAAGCCCTTTCTCAAAAATTCAACAAACAGGTATGGAAAATAACGGTAAGTTGGTTTTAACCATTAATAGACAACGGAAAAAATTGATTGCTGCCCCCCCCCTAGCCCATTCGATGCCGGAACAACCAGCCTGCAGCAGTCAGTGTAACAACTGCAATAATAGCCATCGGCCAGTACTGGTTGAACAACAGCGCATAGGAATCGCCTTCCAGGAAAACACCGAGTATGCCCTGCTGCTGGGTGACCGCCAGCGAGGAAATCATCAGGCCGATGCCCACCGCTGACAGCAGGAACAGGAACATGCCGAGGTACAGTGCACCGAGGCTACCGCGCAGGGGTATCTCGAACCGGTAGATAGCCACCAACAGGATGCCCGGGAAGGATTTGCCGATCAGGATTTCTATGTGCCACCAGCTCCCGGGCCGGTGCGCTGCGGTCTTCGTTATAGACGGCCAGTGGTATATCGTTCAGGTCGAAGGTGGCGGCGTAGCCGAAAATAATCAACTGGGTGATCGGCGGCCCGATCAGAACATCGCCAGTGCCTGTTTAATTAAAGAAATACATAAACATGCTTTCTTTAAGTGTTGATATTACGCCATAAATACGCTAGCTTCTAAACCTATAAATCTTGTGCTGAATGCCCACGAGCACACTAGAATTATAACAACAACAGGAGCCCTGTATCTTGATCGGAATCATCTCTATCTGGATTGTCACTGCACTCGGCTTGTGGGTCGTTACGCTGGTGTTGCCTGGCGTAAGAGCAAAAACCGTTGGTGGTTTGATCACGGCGGCGCTGGTACTTGGACTGGTCAATACTTTTATCCGTCCCGTGCTCTGGTTGCTTACCCTGCCCTTGACGGTACTGACCTTTGGTTTGTTTGCGCTGGTCATTAATGCCATAACCATAGCGCTGACAGCATCGCTGGTCAGTAACTTCGAAGTAGACGGGTTCGGTTCCGCCCTGCTGGCTGCACTGGTCATGGCGACACTGGGAATACTGTGCTTTGCGCTGCTCGAATGGCTGATGATGGGCAGTGTACACTGGACCTACATCGAACAGTATCGAGGTGGCTCTTTTATCTAGGGAAGCTCTGATTAATTCGTTTCCCGTCATTCTAGCGTATGCCAGAATCCAGTGGTTTCAATATTGCCGGCCTGGTATCAGGCGACAGAGCAACCTGAAACCACCTTTCTTGTGCATGGAGACGAGGATGCCATGAAGACATTCGCCAAACATCTTAAGGGTACCGAGGTATGGATGCCGGAAATGCACCAGGAATTCGATCTATAGACGATCAGCAGGTTCGTAGCAGTAGGGAAATAATATTTATAACGGGAACTGACAGCCACTATTTTTGATCTAAAGTATATGGTGAGCAAGTAGTGATTAAAACTCTCTACACGGAGGAAGTAGCCATGAGAAGACTGTATTTCCTGTTACCTGACCTGGATGTGACGCACAAGGTTGTTGACGAGTTGTTACTGGCGCGCGTTGACGAACGGCATATTCATATTATCGCCAGAGAAGGTACCCCGCTAAAGGATCTTCCTGAAGCGAGCCTGATTCAAAAAAGTGATTTTGTGCCTGCCGTGGAACGCGGTGTCGCCATGGGCGGTGCCACCGGCGTTGTGGCCGGACTTGCCGCGATGGCGTTTCCAGGCGTGATTATTGCCGGCGGCGCACTGCTGGCGATGGGGCTTGCAGGTGCCGGTATGGGCGCATGGCTGGGTGGCATGATTGGTCTGGACGTGGGAAATTCCCATATCAGGCAATTCGAGGAAGCCATTCAGGGCGGGCAACTGCTGGTGCTGGTGGATGTACCCAGAGATCGTGTCGACGACATACAGAACGGGGTCAGGAAACATCACGCAGATGCAGATTTCGAAGGTACCGAACCGACCATACCCGCATTTCCCTGAGGGGCTGCTCCGGCCTGGCCGGGGTGCGTCAGATACCCGGCCGTACCCGGCGCAAAAACGGATCCTGACAATAGAATTGTGTCAGCTGCCGGTATACCTCCGGACAGTGGTGCATAAGGACATCCGGAGCCGTAAAAAAATACTCACTGATGACAGCAAAGTACTCCGCCGGCGTGGTGGCTGCATAGGCATTAATACGTGTGGGGTGTTGATGAGCGACTTGCTGCTGTAAAACCTCGAATGCAGCACTCAATGCTTGAGTCCACTGCTTGATTTCCATGCGCGGATGCAGGGGTGGCATACCGTTGGCGCTACCATTCAGCATATCCAGTTTGTGCGCAAACTCGTGCAGTATTACATTGTGACCTGGATGAGGCGAATCCAGATCGTATTCAATATCTTCCCAGGAGAGAATCACCGGCCCTCGTAACCAGGATTCTCCACTCAGGATGCGTGCCTCGCTGGAAACCAGTCCGTTCTGATCAACGCTCTCGTGATTCACCCGAAACGCGCCAGGGTAAACAATAACCTCAACCCATCCACTGTAATAATCCAGCCCAAGTTCCAGAATCAGAAGCGCGGCCTGGGCGGCGATAATAACGACCATTTCGTCTGTTACCAGCAGCCCATGCGCACCTGTGATCGTCTTTTGATGAATAAATAAAGTCGCCAGCTCTCGCAAACGGGCTCTTTCCACAGAGCTCAGTTCACCTGGCAGACCTGCCTTGCGGATCACGGTTTTCCACAAATCGTAGGGGATTGGATGGCGCCTGAGTGTATAACGAATACGCAGGTGTTTAAGCCACTTAATGATATTCATAATTCTCGGGATGCAGGAATACCCGCATTGTTACTATTACCGTGGTGGAGTAAAAGATAGCGGCAAGCCTATTTTTTCGACGTGACAAAAACATTACAATTTTACAGTGCTTCTGTCATCCTGATAAATGGCATTGTGAGTCTCTCCAGGCGCCACCCATGAGGATGGCAAAGTGTCCGAAATCGTACAATCCCTGCTGACAGCAGCGAGCAACTATGAACCCGTAATCGCGCAGTATGGCCTGCTCGTTATCCTCGCTGCCATCGCCATAGAAGGCTTCGGAATTCCCGCCCCGGGTCAAAGCCTGCTTATCGCGGGTGCGCTACTGGGTTCGCGTGGCGATTTCGATATCCGTCTGTTACTGATATCCGCCTGGTTCGCTGCATCCGCCGGAAGCACACTGGGCTACTTTATCGGCAGACTCGGCGGCAGAAAACTGCTCCTCCGCCTGCCACTCAGCGTTCCGCGGCTCGAACGCATGGACATTTTCTGCCAACGCCATGGCACGCTGCTGGTTATCTTGTCGCGTTTCATCGACGGTCCCCGGCAGCTCACCGGCATTTTTGTCGGCAGCCTGAAAATGCCGGTCGCTCTGTTCCTCCTGGCAACCAGTGCGGGAGCGGTGCTATGGGTTGGATTCTGGGGACTCGGCAGCTACTACCTCGGCCGGCACATGCACACCATCGTACAGGCTTTCGCGTCCATTGCACCTTACACCTGGATTGCTACAGGACTGTTGCTCCTCGCGCTGGGCGTCTACCTGTTCAGAAGACATAATCACCGAAAACCTGCGCCCGGAAGAAAATAGTCGACGCACCCACCGCCGCAGGGTCAGTGCGCAGTGGCGCCTCAGGCTTTCCACGTAAACTAGGGCCGGCTGCGCAACAGACGCATAAAGTCGCTAACCGGCATGGCATCAAAACGTTCGCTATCGCCAAGCAGCGCCAGCACCTGTTCACAGTGATCCCTGTCGAGGTGATTTCGTGTGTTGTCGCAGAATTTTTCATGCAGCAGCGGCAATGCTTCATCCCGGCGTCGCCGATGACCGAGCGGGTATTCCACCGCGATGCGTTCACTCTGGCTGCCATCGTTAAAGAATATTTGCACAGCACCGGGTATCGCGCGCCGTAGCGGGTCGTGATAGGCGCGGGTAAAATCAGGGTTTTCGATGACCTCCATACGGTTACGTAAATGATCAATGCGCGGATCGGCCGCCCGGCTGTCATGATAGTCCTCGCTGCCCGGATTGCCGTGCAGGAGCGCTATGGCGACCATGTATTGCAGACAGTGATCTCGGTCCGCAGGATTATTCAGTCTGCCGGTCTTGTTAATGATGCACATACCGGCTTGTTGGGTTTCTATCACGATACGACTGATGTCATCGCAACGTTCGCGTACCACAGCACGCAATCGTACGGCCGCTTCAACGGCTGTCTGGGCATGGAATTCGGCCGGAAAGGCCACCTTGAACAGAATATTCTGCATCACGTAACAGTCGAGCGGTTGTGCCAGGGTGATTTTCCGGCCGTGCAGCAGGCTGTCCTGAAAACCCCAGTCAGGTGTGCTGAGCGCGTGCGGGTATCCCATCTCACCACGCAAGGCCAGCAGCGCCAGCCACAGGCCGCGCGCGGTCGCATCCCCGGCAGCCCAACTTTTACGCGAACCGGTATCCGGACTATGGCGATAACAACGCAAGGTGCCGCCATCCACCCAGGCATTCGACAGGGCATTGAATACCTGCCGGCGCGATGCGCCCAGCATGACACTGGTAACCAGTGTGGTAGCGACCCGCACCAGGATGACATGATCCAGCCCGAATTGATTAAAGTTATTATCCAGCGCCAGGCAGCCCTGTATTTCATAGGCCTTGATCATCGCCGTCAGCACATTACGTAGAGAAACAGGGTGCTGCCGTTTTTCCATCAACAATGCCGCGGCCAGAATTCCGCCGAGGTTATCGGACGGGTGTCCCCACTCGGCCGCCAGCCAGGTATCGTTGAAATCCAGCCAGCGGATCATGCTGCCCAGATTGA
>ENA-ORDP01000699-ORDP01000699.1-marine-sediment-metagenome-genome-assembly--contig:-NODE-699-length-20686-cov-32.994620_pt1 | contig 20686 bp, 19 predicted proteins | sample MGYA00248627_ERZ508539 | MGnify/ENA primary metagenome ERZ508539 (study PRJEB26208, sample SAMN05571518) | marine sediment metagenome | biome: deep sea; feature: Hydrothermal vent; material... | reverse complement strand
TCCCCGGCATAAATCGAGAAGTCTTTTGCCTTGTGCTCTGCATTATTGTGGAAATGAATATTACACAGATTCATCTCGGTATAATTTGGTGCTGTAGAGAAAATGCGCTTGTTTGTACCGGCGGCGCTATCAATATCTCTCGGAGCTTGTGGGCCATAACCCTCGCAGGCAGCGCTACCGTTACTACCGTGGCCGTGATCGTCAGCCATACCGTTTGTGGAAAGTACGGCTACAGCCAGCGCAATAAAAATATTTTTTTTGCTAAATTCCATTAAACATGTCTCCAGTGAGCGGGAATTCCACCTGACAGACTGTGCAGATTTCCGGAACAGCCTCTTTGCCCGGTGTCAGTCTGTTGAGAAGGTGGCTAAGGGGCAAATGTTAACCGTTTTGTATAACGCGTTGCCACTGTTACTCTTTTCCCTCAATTAAATTCTTTTCTTTGTCCAGCGCCTCCGCCAGGAAATTCATCAACGTCTTAACACGCGCCGTTCGCCGCAGGTCCGGGTGGGTCAACAACCACAAATCAGAAGTTAGCTCGTCCGGCGGCGGTAACACACGCTCGAGCCGAGTGTCCGGGTCTGCAAGAAAACAGGGCAGCGAAGCAACCCCCAGACCCTGCACCGCGGCTTCGTGCAGACCCAACAGTGTATTGCAGCGCAGCTTCACGGTCGCCTTCGGATGGTTTCGCTCCAGCCAGCGGGTGATCGGCAATTGCGCCAGGTCTTCATCCGGCATCAACCAGGCGTAATGTTCAGGAGTGCCATCGGCTTGCCCGGCAAGGTACCCGGTCGAAGCATAAACCGTCGTCATCATGCTGCACAGGCGACGGCCCACAGCCGTGTCCGGTGGAGAGCGGGTAACCCGAACCGCAATATCCGCCTCGCGCCGGGTCAGGTTCGAATAATTATTGGAAATAGCGAGTTCAAGCTGTATCTCCGGATAGCGCCGGGAAAACTCACACAGGTGCGGCATCAATACCTTCATCAGCAGGGCGTCCGGTACCGCCACACGCACGGCACCGCTCAGGTGCAGATCACGGCCAACGAGTTTGCGCGACAAACCGAGCACCTCGTTCTCCATGCGTTCGCCCGACTCAAGCATCGCCTCACCCGCCTCGGTCATCGCATAGCCGGTGGCCAGCCGTTCAAACAGCCGGACTCCCAGCTTCTGTTCAATCGCCCCGACGCGGCGGAACACGGTCGAGTGGTTCACGCCAAGCGCGCGCGCAGCCCCCGACAAGGTGCCCTCACGGCAGACAGCCAGCACAAGGTGCAAATCGTTCCATTCCAGAGGCTGTGCATTCATGCAAGAAATACTTTCCGTTTTCGCTAATTTACTTGCACCAAAGCATAGTTCAGGCTAACCCACATTGAAACCAGCGGAGAGAAAAAACATGTCCTATTTGAGCTATTCCAGGGATTTTCAGGGTGTAGGCGATATATTTCTGCGCGATCCGGGGATCACTTTGAGCAGGTGGGCGTAACACTTGCAATCACTGCAACCGAAACCCTTTATCGGTGATGTGGTAGCCATTTCAGAGAAGACCTGTGCCCAGCGATGTTCGAGATTTACAGCTTCGTAGCTGTACCATGCGACAACAGGCTCCGCAAACTCACGCAGGTAATCTATATGCCAGTGTTTGGGTTTATTGTTACGACAATGTCTTGATACGCGGGCCTGCAAGCCCCCCGGGCCAAATGCGCTGCCTACATAAATATAGTAGCCAGGATCAATGGTAAGGCGGCCCCATCGCCCAATTTGCGCTTCGGCACTCGAAAGACTTCGAAGAACCAGGGCATAGGTACCGGGTTTCGGTTTCAATTGCGACAGGCGACCTCAATGTTCCACAGCAAGTCAAGTTGAGCTCGCGTTAACATTATCGTGTTATCTTCTTCCTGACCAAAATAAAATTGTGAAGCAATAGTAAACTTTTTCTAAAGGGGTGGTGATAAATGAGAATGAGTGCGATCTCTCGTCGACCTTTTAATTCTCTCTTTCCTTTGGCTCCGCATGCGATAAGCGAGGATACCAGGCTGTTGGAACCGATATAGTTCTGCCATCACTTAGATCAACACTTAACGTATCGTCTGTTACTGTTACATTTTCGGCGCTCGGAATTTCGAGCTCAATTGCTAAAGTAGTCATTCCAGGCCTCCATCATAACTTCTCGCTTGCTTTCGATAATTTTAAGAATCTTTGATATCTCCGACCGACTAAAACCGCCGCTGCTGTATAGCCGTATTGGATCAAGCCACACCTTTGCAATTTCATCTGTTCACATGATTATCACGCATAATTTATGTTGACAGGCAGCATGTGCTTGACAACAGGATTCCGATGTCCGCCTCTTCTGAATGGTAACTCATTGCTACGTTTACTCTTTTCCCTATTGAATGACAAGGCAGATTGTTCTGCATGCATATGCATAGATATCGAGAATAACCGGAGATTACAGTACCAAAGGATTGTCGAGTGCCGCAGCCTGTTCACGCAGGCTCAGGATATGTTCTTCCCAGTAGCGCGGCGAGTCAAACCACGGAAAGGCTTGCGGGAAGGCGGGGTCGCCCCAGCGCCGCGCAATCCACGCAGCATAATGCATGATACGCAGCGTACGCAGTGCTTCTATAAGAATAGCGCTGCCACGGTCGAAATCATAAAAGGTCTGGTACCCTTCCAGCACGTCTTCAAGCTGCCCGCGCATTTCTTCCTGTTCCCCGGACAGCAACATCCACAGGTCCTGAATGGCGGGGCCGGTGCGGCTGTCGTCGAGGTCGACGAAGTGCGGGCCGCTGTCGGTCCACAGGATGTTGCCGGGGTGGCAGTCGCCGTGCAGGCGGATCTGTGCGACCGGGCCGGCAGCATCGAACAGGTTTTGCGTCTGTTTGAGCAGGTCGCTGGTGAGGGTGTCGTAGGCTTCGATCAGGTAGCCGGGCAGGATGTTCTGTTCCAGCAGGAATTCGCGTGAGTCATTTCCCAGGGTTTTGATGTCGAGCCGGGTGCGGTGTTCGAAGCGTTTGGTGGCGCCGACGGCGTGCATGCGGCCGAGGAAGCGGCCCATCTGCTGGCGCTGTTGCGCGGTGTCGAGGTCCGGCCAGCGGCCGCCGCAACGTGGATACACGGCGAACAGGTAACCGCCGTGTTCGTGCAGGGTCGTGGCTTCGCTGTCGGCCAGCGGTGCGACTACCGGGATTTCGTGTTCGACCAGTTCCAGTGCGAAGGCGTGTTCTTCGAGGATGGATTCTTTTGACCAGCGTCCGGGCCGGTAAAACTTTGCGATCAGCGGTTGCTGGTCTTCGATGCCGACCTGGTAGACCCGGTTTTCATAACTGTTGAGCGCCAGCAGCCGGCCATCACAGCAGAATCCGCACGACTCCAGACTGGTTAATATCATGTCCGGTGTGAGCCGATCGTAAGGGTGTGGGGCGTCCGCTGCATTCATTAACCGCATGATAGCCGACTGCGGCTGTCAACCGAAGTCGGTGTGTTGCGTTTAATACTCTGAAGCGGATTGAGTTGTCCGCGGCACCGTTTTAGTGCAACCGAGAAACCAACGGATTTATCAAGGGGATAACTATGATCACCAAATTATATTCAGCCCGGCAGCGCACGCACGGGCAGTTCGCCTGGGGGCTCTTCCTGGTCGTACTGGTTCTGGCGCTGGCCCTGAGTGGCTGCGGCGGTGGCGGTGGCACGGGCGATGTTAGTGACAGTGGCGAAGTGGTCATTGCCCTGACCGATGCCGAGGGTGATTTTGCCTCCTATACCGTCGATGTCCTGTCATTGACGCTGACCAAAGCCAATGGCGCGGTGGTGGAAACCCTGCCACTCAGTACGATGGAGCTGTCCAGCTTGCAGGGTACGCGTATGGCTCTGGTTGGTATCCCCGAACAGCCCTTGCCGTTCGTAGTTGATGTCACCCGTATCAACGGGCGTAACGCCAGTCTGTATAACTTTGCGGGCACCGGCAGCGATGCAGCTAGTGATGCAGACCCATTCAACTATGAAGTCAACACGGGTGTGCTGGATGTTGCAGCGATTGCCGGTGATGCACCGCTCGCTGTGCGCGGTCATGTCGTACCATTTGGGCAGGCACCGCTCGATTTTGATGCGCAGACCATCGTTGACCGGAGCGGTATTTCGCCCTGAGTCGGATAACGCCATGGTCAAACCCGGCAAACAAAAGAACCCCTCCACGGAGGGGCTTTCCCGACCATTTGTCATCGGTCCGTCATACAATATTCATTTGCTGGTAATAGTATACAGGGACACTGGCTGTGCTCGATACGAGCTTCATTAGGAGCCAAGGCCATGCTGGATCATATCCTGGCAACTGCCCAGTCTTTTGAGCGCGAGCACGGCGTAGCGCCAAATGTTATCTATTTGAATGCGACCCAATGGTCCGTGGTTAAGGATCAGTATCCGGAGCTGTTCGGCGATGCTGCGCTGACCGAGCCTGGTTTCCAGGTAATCGTACTGCCCGATTCTGTGCTCACCCACCCGCGTGCAGCCCGGTTGTCCGAGAGCCCGCCACTCCTGCACCCTGGCTACCCGGGTAATAGCATGTATAACGATGAAGTTGCCGTTGCATAGACGCACGATCTGCCTGATCCTGTTCAGTCTGCCGGCACTCAATGTCGGCGATGCATTTGCGGCACTGGACTATACGTGCGATCAACTGGGAACGATGGCGGCACGTTTTTACGCCCTGAAAGACAAGGGGCAGGATCTTGAAGCCGTGTTGGCGGTGATTCAAAAGGCTTCGCAGAATAACCCGGAGAAAGAAGAGCTGCTGTCTAATACGGCCATCGAGATCTTTATCGACCCGAATATTCAGTCAGGCGGGCAGGCCCGTAATCTGGCGCTGGCGAACTGCCGGGGTTGAAGTTGCGAGGCGCATAGTGCCGTGGCAATCTCTGTAGTCTGGCGCCAAACTGAACAGGCGAGCTGCTTGTTGACAATATCTTCCAGTTACTTCACCTTGATGATCCGCCCATCGAGTGGTAAAAATGATGAAAAATGTTACCTGATCGGCCCTGACTGCTCATAAACCGGGATACCGGATAAATTCATGTTTGAAGGAGTATTGCGCGCTTTATGTTTGAGCATGGCTTTAACAGTACCTGCGGCTGACTGTTTTGCCGATATCGATCCTGGTCTGATCGGAGTCTGGGAGGCGGGTAGCTATGGTAAAGGTTTCAGACATGAGTTCAGCCGCGATGGCACCTGGACGAGATGGGAGTATGTTCGGACCGGGAATGGCCGCGGCCCGGAAAATATCCTGTTGATAGTGAAGGATCGATTGGCGATAGAAAGGGTATCTACCGGCATATTCCGCACAATCGAACCCGACGCAGTAACTGTCGGTTACAAACTTGGGTTCAAACCGGGCGTGCAGAAACTGAAGGAAGCGAGTCTGACTTACGGTGAGAACGGCGTATTCGATACCGTCAGCTACAGAAAGTTGGACTTCGATGAAGATGTTACGGGAAGTTTTCAGCTGCATCGTAATCATGCTTTCGAGGCACGTGTAAATCAGGCGATAGAAGCGGGCGATGCTGCCGGTGTGAAAAAACTGTTGTTGTCGGCTGAAGCGGATTTTCTCAAGCGAGCGGCGGAATCGGGTGTGCAGGGTTCCGGCGCTGCTCTGATTGGCCCCCGTTTATGGTTTTCAGCGATAGGTTCGGGTAATGCTGACCTGGTCGCCGTTGTTGGAGAATATCTGCCAAACTATTATTTGCCCGTTTTTATCGATGCGGCACAACTGTATGGTGGTAGTACTATGGTGGCTCTGTTGCAAAAGCTGCGTGGTATTGATGCAACGGCGTTAACTGACGATGAGATATCCCGGCTGGATAAGTTATTGACGCTGGAAAAGTGGGTGCGCAAGCCGTATCTCTTCGCAAATAACCTGAAGAAGACGTTCTGCACCGACGCGGATAATCCGGAGTACGAGCAGCGGGGAGCTAGCGCCCAGCTGTACCGGCAACAGCAGGACCAGTTCTGGAGGGGGGAGCTGCTGAGAGATCCGACTGCACTGGCAAGGCTGTTTGAACAAAATCTCCGGCACTGCCTGGAAAAATATTCCAGTGATGGGCGTATCAGCAACCGCTTGCTGAACGCCAGGACTATTCCGGGTAGATCGTCCTACAGCGATGTGGTGACGCCACTGTATTTTTATGCCCATACGCAGCGGCGCTCCAGCCAGGGCCTTATCTATAAATACACCCTCTTAAAGGTGTTACTGGACTATGGAGCGGATCCGGCCATTAAGCCCGGGAAAGACAGTGCAGCCCTGTCCGACTACCTGTATGAACAGGCGAACCATGCGCGCTTTGGGCAGCTCAATAGAAAATTGAAAAATACCTATGTTGTTAAAAGCGCGCCTGAATCTTCTCTCATTGCCGCGGAACTGGCTATGTATAACGCGATCATGCAGCGTATTGGCGGGCATGCCTATGCATCGCCGGATTAAAGGTCGGTCGGCGAGCAATGGCGGTTATTAGTCTGCGACCTTGTTCAGGCTTTATCGCGGCCTGCCTGGTGTTGTGCGCCACGATACCGATAGCCGCTGAGTCTGATGCAACGGCCGCGAGCACAACATCGGTACGGCAGTTGGCTGTAGCCGACCCGGTATCCAGCGATTCTGCGTCTTTTCTGCACCTGTTCCGGGCGGACAAGCGCTGTTATAAACCCGGTCGCACAGTGGCTCCCCGCAATCCCGCTTGCAAACACAGTCTGTTGACGGCATTGGCTAGGATCGGCAGTCCATCGGATGCGCTTCTGCGAGAATCCCTGAACTGGATTTGGTCCAGTAAACGCCGCGTAAGCGCCGATGAAGCGATGCAGCATCGCTTGTTCAACCAGCTCCGCCTGCCTTTGTTTGATGCCATATTAATGGAAAAACGGTATTTGCAGTCCGTTGAGGAGTTCACGGGTATACAGTATCGAATTGATCCCGAGGCACGGGATCAGTGGCGCATCCCCACGCAGGAAAATTACCAGAGCATAGAGGAATTATTCTATCTCGTTTATGAGTTGCCGGCCGGGGAGCAGGCCTATGCTTCCGGATACATTCACCGGGACCGGGTTTTTGGTTCGGACCAACTGCGTCGTCTCAGTGACCGCACGGATTTGAACCGCCTGATCGGTCATATACTGGGTTTTATCGGTGAAGATCGCGCTGTCGCCGCACGCGGCACGGAGGCAGGCATTCCTGACAACCCCGAATTCCGGAAAACTGTACGCGCTTTCCAGCGGTTGCTGCCGAGTACCGGGTATAACTGGGCGGAGATATCCCGGCCGTTGGAAAGAAGGCTTGGGCGGATATCGCAGCTATACAAACAGTGGTTGACGCTTACCCCCACGGTGGATGATTTGATTCAGGCCGGCAGCGATAAAACATTCGTTGAGTATATCGATTATAAAAATACCCGGACAGGTCTGGATCACTACGCAGTGTTCACTGTTACAACCGGAACTTCTGCCGCAGATATTCATTTCTTCGACCTGGGACCCGCGGCAAGTATCGATCAACATATCGTCGCGCTGCGGCGAGCGCTCTTACAGCGAGCGCCCATAGAGAAGTCCAGGCAACAGCTGGCCGAGGCTTTGATAAAACCACTGTCGATCAAATTCGAGGAAACCGGAGAGGTTGTTATCTCGCCGGTCGCCAGCCTTAACAGCCTGCCGTTTTCACTACTGGTTCAAACCGGGTCTTCCGAAGCTACAGCAATATCTTACAGCGACAGCTGGTCAATTTTGATACAGACTTTCTCGCACCGGTCTCATCTCAATCCACCGGTAACAACGACACCCGGCATCATCCTGACGGATCCCGACTACGGTGGCGATTTAAAAAAGGTGTCCGCCGATCTGGATATTGCTGGACAGGAACGTCAGGGCAGCGATGCCTGGCCGCGTTTTTTTGCACCGCTGGCCTATACCGCACAGGAGGGCAAAACCATCGAGCGCTTAAGTCCGGACAAGGTTATTTTGTTGTCCGGGAACAAGGCCAGCGAGTTTGCGCTGTTCGAACGCAATAACCCGAAATTTATACATATCGCCAGCCACGGGTATTTTTTGTCCGACGACTGGCAGCGCCGGGATCAGTGGCCGCTTCGCCGTCGCGGTGACCGTGGTTTAGCCGGAGTCCCGAATATCCTGCCCCGGTTGAATTCAGGACTCGCCCTGGCGGGCGCCAACCAGTTGATTGCCGGCACGCAGGTCAAGGCATTTCAGCCCGATGGCCTGTTTACGGCATCGGATGCCGCGTCGCTCAACCTGTTGGGCACCGAACTGGTGGTGCTCAGCGCCTGTAACACCGGTCTGGGTGATGTGGGCGATCAGGCCGACAGAATCAGTGTGGGTGACGGCGTGACCAACCTGCGTTCCGCCTTCCGTCAGGCCGGCGCCAGGCACGTCATCATGAGTCTCTGGCCGGTCGCCGACAAGACGACCTGGTGGCTGATGGAAGCATTCTACCAGTCCTGGTTTTCCGGCACCCCGCCCAAAAAAGCGCTGAGCCAGGCGAAAACCCGGCTGCGCAAGCGACTGCGGGAGAATGGCATGAGCGATCATCCGTACTACTGGGCCGGCTTCGTGATTCAGAGTGAGTTTTAAATCGCGACGGGTTTAATGGTAAAGCGGTGCCGTGACCTTGCTTCCCCGGCTCAGGTTATAGAGTTCCACGCGGCGGTTTGCGGCCCGGCCTTCGGGCGTGTTGTTCGGCGAGATAACTTCCAGATCGGCGAATGCCTTGATCGTGAAACGTTCAGATTTGAGTTTGTGCGCATGCAGTAAATACTGTCTTACTGCGTCTGCCCGTTGCCGGGCGTAGCGTAGCCGTGTCTCAAACTCTGGGTGTTCGCGGCTGTCGGTGTACCCTTCAATCTGTATACGGTCTTCGCTTAGCGCGGGGATGGATAAAACCGCAGCAATGTCGTCCAGTTGTTGTTTCGCCGCTGGCGTCAAAGTGGCTGACTGGACAGCGAAATTGAGCATTAACGGTAGTCGGGGGCCGTCGTATTTCGAACTGCCACGCACTGTATCGGCGGGTTCGATACGGCTGAGTCTGTCTGTCAGTTGATCCCTTGAGTAGTGTTTGTCCCGGTAAGGTGCATACAATGCGGCCAGATTGGATTCCAGTCCGTTCAGTGCGGCTTTTGCCTTGTCGAATTTTTCTCCGTGGTCGACGTAAAACAGAAAGCGTCGAAAATGCCATGCCGCACGCTGCCAGGTGTCGGGGTTATCGGCGGCGAGCAAAACATTGGCCAGGTTATAGTGCGCCAGGGCATCGGCGGGGTTCTGTTTCAGGACTTCGCGGTAGCGCCGGGCGGCTTCGCGGTATTCGCCGCTGGTCTGCAACAGCAGGGCGAGGTTGAATAACGCCTGTGGATCCGAAGGGGAAAGTTTTAACGCCGCGCGGTACAGCTGTTCCTTTTTCGGGTCGTGCATTGGCAATTGCCGGGCCGCCTTAACCAGTGCCCGGACTTCATCGTGTGGGGTAACAGTATTGTTTTCCCCGGCACTCGCCGACGCTATTATCAATAGTGCGGCGGCCAGCAGCATGAGAACCCGTGCTACTGCGGCACCCGCCAGTCTCATGGTTGGCTCCTGGCGCAGCGGAATCCCACATCCCGGCTTGCCAGGCGTTTGGGTGCCGGCACCGGTGTGGTGCTGACCGCTTCCGGTAATGTCGCCAGGAAAGAGCCGCCGATAATGGCGCCGGTCTCGCCGGACGTTTCGTCGAGCCACTCGGCCACATTGCCGTAGAGATGCGTTAAACCCGCCGCGCTGGCGAAGCCGCTTGCGACCGGTGCTGTTTCCGCATAGCCATCGTCATAGTCCATGGCTTTTGGCGAGCGATTCGGGCTTATATCGTCGTGCACCGCACAGCGGCGGTCGCAAAGATTCAGCCCGGAGGTCTGCACGGACGTTAGCGTTGTTTGCAGCCCCTGCGTTGCCAGGTGCCATTCCTCCAGCCGCGGCAGTCGTCCACCGATCCACTGACAGTAGGCCCGGGCCGCATACCAGGAGACGTAGGTCACCGGGTGGTCTGCGCTGTCGGGTGGGTATTGATCACTGCTGAGCCAGTGCTTGAGGTAATCTCCATCGTGCATGCCCGGCATCATCCGATCCCGGTTAAAGTCCGGCTGTTGGCGAACAAACTGCAGGTAGTCCTGGTTGGTGATCTCATGGCGGGTGAGCGCAACGGGTGGTGCGCCGCCGGTATTCGGGAGGCTGATCCAGTCGGGTTCAACAGACGGATATCGGTTGCCTGTGTAGAACTGATACCCCGCCCACAGTAGTAGCCCGGCAACAGGGGCAAGCAGTAGCGCCGTTCTCATGGGCCGGGCTGAGGCCGGTTTCCGGGGTGTTGTCGCAGCGGTGTTGGCGGGTGTACCGGCCGCATCGGGCTGTTTCTTGTCGGATAGCGGCATGAAAAGCGTTTCTTCCGCCACGCCCAGTGCCGCGGCGATAGCCCCGGCGGTGCTTTTGGTTACTGTTCCCCAACTGCCGCCCTCCAGCGCTTCGATAAATCGGGTCGGCAAGGCTGTTTTCTCCGCCAGCTGTTCCCGGGTCAGGCCGCATTGCCGGCGTGTCTCTGTCATGGCGGTGTGATTCAGGCGCAAGCGATGCTCCGTTCCAAGACGATTACCGGTACGCGGTCCCGCACCTTCCTTACCATCGTAAGCCTCCCGATGTTCGATCAACTCTCGCCATGGCACTAAGGTCCCATTCTCCGATTGCGTGAAGTGACAAAAACTCTTCAGCGCGCTGGGGGTGTGGTGTCCCCACCGGTTATCGGTGCGACCCTCGATAATTTTCCGCGCATCATAGTAGACACCGTGGGCACCGGTCTGGCCGCTGGCGCGGAAGTGACTGGGGCGCATCTGAAACATGTCGAACACTTGTATGACAAGCCCGGCGTTCACGGCGTAGTAGCCGGTTCCCCCGTCGTTGTCGGCAGTATGGTCGATGTCAGGTGAATGGGTCATGCAGATTGTGATATTTATTGTTAATTAATATTAAAAATCAGGTTGTTATGGAAAAACCCCTGCGGATGGGGACTAATGCCCCTGTAAACCGTAAACAACGAATTTTTACCGATTCCAAAGGGGAAATACTATGACAATTAGAACACACATTCGTGCATTTCTGCTCTTGCTGGTGTTACTCGCTCTGACCGCCTGCGGCGGCGGCTCCGGTGGCGGCGTATCGCCTGCTGCGCTGGAAGGGCAGTTCATTGACAGCACCGTCATCGGGTTGCGTTACGAGACGCCGACGACATCCGGCTTTACCGATGACCAGGGACGTTTCAACTACCGGTCCGGCGAAACCGTCCGCTTCTTCGTGGGCGATGTTTTTATCGGCGAGGCGGTGGGGCAGGCGATTATTACGCCGGTCGAGCTGGTGGCCGGCGCCGTCGATGAGACGAATAACCAGGCGCTTAATATTGTCATATTCCTGCAATCTGTCGACGATGACGGCGATGAATCCAACGGTATACGGATTACCACGGTTGCCAATGATGCAGCAGCCGGGCAAGTCGTCGATTTCACACTGGCCGCCGGCGTATTCGATACGGACGGGGGGCTCCAGATACTGGTCAGTACCATTACTGGCAGCAACGGTGTAGCGCGTGTGCTGGTACCTCGCGGCCAGGCCCGGGATGCCTTTCGTGGCAACCTGCTTGACCTGCTTGCCGGAGATTATCGGGGTACTTTCGCCGGCGATGACACCGGTAACTGGGTTGCGACAGTTGACGCCAACGGTAGCATCACCGGCATCAGCACGTCGGATACCTTCGGCGCCGATACCATCTCGGGCACCTTGTCCAGCAGTGGCGAGGCAAATATAAAGGGTACGGTGGGCACCTCAACGTTCTCGGGAACTTTCAGCCGCAGCGGAGAAGCCGGCGGCAGCTGGCTGGATACCAGCAACGGCTCCTCCGGTACTTTTACGGGCAGCCGGGTATCCGTGGCAACACCACCGGCTGCAGGCGGCGGGAATCCGCCAACCGGCGGCAGCAGTTCGGGTAGTCTGACGCTATCCGGTATTGACAGCGCTGTTATCGGCGCGGCCTTTACGCCGAATACCGGCGCTGCGGTTATCGATGATCCCTTCTTTGGGACGGGTAACGTGTCCGTTAACTGGAACCAGACATTTGTCAGCGAATCCCCGGCCGGCCTGGAGTCGCGCTCACTCTCCTTTTTGTTCAACGAGAACGACGGAAGCATAAGCAGTGTCGGTTATCTGCGTTTGTTTATTACCGAGTCGGGTAGCAGTAGCTACACCTACAGCCTGAATTGTGATGAAAACCCACAGGTCTGTGCATCCATCGTTCTTGATGTTGCTCAGCGACAGGCGACTTTCAGTAGTACGGCCCTGGCGGCTGATACTGGCAGCGAAGACAGCGCGACCGGTGCTATCGAACTCATTGGTACATTGAACTGGTAATTTGCAGTGCCTGGATGTTTTCACGGGGCTGTGGTCGGGGTACAGCCCCGTGTGCGGACAGGTTTCGCACTCGGGCAGCAGCGCTTGCCTTTTATTTGCAAAAGGCCTTTGATAGACTGCTGTGCTTGGGGTGCCCGATGATTGGGCTTAACAAAAAGGACATATGTGATACGGATGTCTTTGCTGTTTTTAAGGCTGCACAAACACACCATCATTGATTCTTTCCCGTTCAACTCGTTCTGACGCTGCCGCGTGATCAATTTACATCGCTACAGGCGCAACATGCGTAATTTCCCATATCCGGACCGGGTAGCTAACCACAAAAGATTTACCAGGAGGAAAAATGAATAACAAAGTCTACGTATTCCTGATCGCACTGTTTCTGCTTGCGGGCTGCCAGGCGGTTAACGATGATATCAACAAGTTCCAGAGCGGGCTCCAGGGTGGATTGAACAAGCTTCAGAGTGGCGTGGGTGTACATTCGAACATTAAAGAAATGCACGGTATCCGTTTTGAAGCCAAATCATGCGAGTTGACGGAGTTCAGGACAATTGTCTGTCGACTGGTGGTAACCAGCAAGTATCAGGACCGGACACTGGATCTTCTTCACGGAGGCTATACGAAGGTTCAGGACGATACCGGGAAATCTTATCCCACACGGATGAGCTTTGGCGAAAGCGCGGAAGGCGGGCAAGGGAACAGTGTGCTGATTGCCGATACGCCCTACAATGTGACGTTAGCAGCCGAGAACATATCGTCGCAGGCGACAAAAGTGCGGGCGATTGATATAGCCAGGATGGATGTTCTGGGAGTAGGGCAGGTTAAGCTTGTCCTGAGTGGTCCACCAATAGCGTCGGTGTCCGAATCAGCCCCCCGACAAACCTCCACCATCGCTTCGAAAGATGACTCTTCACGGGTGTCTGAATCTGGCGCCAGGAAAAGCATCAAGGAGTTCAGGGGGGTGGTGTTTGAGGTCAGCTCATGCGAGCTGACCGAGCTCAGAATAGTTCTCTGTCGACTGGTGGTAACCAGCAAGTATCAGGACCGGACACTGGATCTTCTTGGTGGGGGGTATACGAAAGTTCAGGACGACACCGGAAAGTCCTATCCCACGCGAATGAGCTTCGGTGAAAATGCGGAGGGCGGGCAAAGGCAAAGTGTGTTGATTGCCGGCACACCCTACAATGTGACTTTAACTGCCGAAAACATATCGTCACGAGCGACCAAAGTAAGGGCGATTGATATAGCCAGAATGGACCTTGCGGGAGTAGGGCAGGTTAAGCTCGTTCTGGCGCATCCCCCGATGATCGCAACGCAACATGCAGCGGGCAGCAGGCCCGCTGCAACCAATACCGTATCAACCAGGCCACAACCCATTGCGCCGCAGGTCAGGGCGAAGACTGCAGCACCGGCGGTCACTGCATCCCCGGTAATGTCAAAACCTCCGGGCTCCACGACCGCTGCGTGGCAAACCGTGGGACTCTGGGACTATGATGCGACTGACGGCCAACACCTGGCCCAGGGGTTTGTGCTCAGGAACAAGCGCGGAAGTGGGCTTGGTCAAATGTGGAAGGCTCATCTGGAGCTGAAAGATCACAACACATTGACACCGCGCCAGCGTACCTTATGGCCGGTAATGATGAGCGTAAAATTAAGAAAAGTCTGTGCCAACTATCCGGGTTATCCTACCTATCAGGTGTTTGTCGATATGCCGGGTGAAGCGGATGACGGTATGTATACGGTGTCGTTTTGTAAAGGGGGCGCTTAGCGCTTATCTGTCACCAGCATAAAACCTGCAAAAATGGAAAGCTTTACTTACCCATAGGATGGACTTGCCTGTATGAACCAGCCTGGAGCAGGTTAGTACCAGGTTATTGTGTACTTGTCGCGGTAATACTCCGGCAGGTACTCCAGCCGATTGAGGCATTTAAAAAAAGCACGTCCGTAACACAGCTCGCCCGGAGTCATGAACGTACCGAACGGGCCGTCGAAGCGCGACTGGTGAGACTGGGGTTGGTTGAAGAGCGGTGGCAGTCAAGGTGACCACCGATAGTCGGCATTACTTTATCTGATTATGATAAAATAAATCCGTCCCATTGTTCGTTATACCATCGTGAAGCTGGCGGATATTTTACAGATCAGCCTCGATGAGCTGGCCGGGCGCAAGGAGCCTTCCGCCGACCCGAAGCTCAGAAACTACGAGCTACAGCGGCTGTGCCAGCAGTGCGACGTGCTGCCCGACGAAGACCAGCAGGCGCTGATCGTCATGATGGACAGTTTGGTGAAGAAGGCTCACATGACTAGGGTCATGGGGAAGACGGCAGCAGGATAACTAAACAGGCGGCTAAAACAAAGGCACCCCATGAACAACTTAATCGACAGCGTTAAACGCACGTTTGGACAGGCCCGGCCCCAGGCTCAACAACTGACCCGCGCCCAGGCACGCAAACTGATCCTGGAACGAATCGGTCCGCTGTTAAAACGGGAAGGCTTTGTTCATCGCAAAGGCAATAACCTGTGGCGCATCACCGAGCACAAAACCGATGTCATTGAGCTGCGGTTTCTAACATTGGAAGAACATCAGCAATTCAAGATTCCGCAAAGCACCTTCTCAATCAATTACGGTTGCTATTATCACTTCATCCCTGACATTTATGAGGGCAAGTTTACCCATCAGATTCCTGAACTCATCACACCTCTGGAAGCGGTTTGTCATTATCGAATGCAAGCGACTCGTTCCATCAAGCAAAAACCTAAAAAGATGGACATGGGCGCCTGGCATCTCGATGAGACGGAGGAACGACAACAACTCGTACTCAATGATGTTATCAAGCAACTGGAGTCTGAGGTCTTCCTAGCACTCAATAGACTAATGGATATTAATGAGTGGGTTCGATTTTTAGTAGAAGAAGAAGGCAACCTTGGAACCGGTAAAAAAGATTCACTAATAAGGCATTTTCTACTCAGCTTTACCTATAAGTCCATCAACGATACAGATAAATCTAAAACTCATTTGCTAGTGGCAAAGAAAATATGTGAAAAAATAATTGATAAGCGCTCAAAACACCCAGAACATCTCCAACTTCAACCAGATTCAGACTTCTATAAGTATTTAGGCTTGCTTAATAAATCTCTATCTCAACAATAAAATTATCTATTTTGCATATACCGACTGCATCATATTGGTGTTCGGTTTACTGGGATACAGCACAAATCCACCCCCCGCTGCATTGCTTGCAGTGCCCGCACCAAAACCAAACAAGGATGAAGTACCCGTCGATAAGTTTGCAACACCTGAAGAGTTTATGCCAGGTATCTTGCCAATCGAAACAAGACCATCATCAATGAGTCCTTGAGCCCTCGAAGTATTCGTTGCACCACCGCGTGTAAGAACCCTGACAGCTCCATTCCCTAAGTCAGCAAAATCAGCAAAATCTCTAATCTGTGCTATATCCCGAGAGCTAAGCGCTGTGGTATTTTTCACTTCGGTAATATTAAAACCAACTCTTTGATCCGGGAAACGGAATCGGCCGTTAATGGTTATTCTAGTTTTCCCCAAACTCGAAATCCCCGCCAGATTCTCACCGATCTCACCCAGGACTTTACCCGGAACAGGCGCGCTATTGACGCGCGCCAACTGCCGCGCTGTATTGAATTTATTGGCAAACCCTGCGCCGACTGCACCTAAAGCCGCATCCAATGCTATCGCGCCAGGATCAAATACCTTCGCACCAGGGGTAAAGAACCTGATTGCACCGCCCAGTAAGACACTGGTTCCCGCACCAATGCACGACGGACAATTCCCACTTGGATCATTGAAGTTAACCGGATTATTATTCACATAGGCATAGAAGTTGACGTCACCGGCTGCAAAGCCGAGCGGGTCTTCACTAACGAACCGTGCCGAGGCAGCTTGACTGAACAGGTGTCCTATTATCAGTATCAATAGCGTGAGAAATGGTTTCCGTAAGCGCATAAGATTGATCTCCTATCAGTGTGTTAATTGTTTGGTTTGTTTATATTGCTCGATCTTTTGCAGGTAGCGCTCGTCCCCTTTAGCCGTTGTTCGCCGCCAGCCTAAGTACTTCGCCTTTGCCAATAAGTCGTAGTTCATCTTGTCCAGATACGCATAAAACCCGCGTTGATCGGTAGGGATGTCAATGGGCCTTGGATATTTGCTCTCGAACTCTCGCGTAATGTAATGACTGATTGCCGTGGCTTTCTGGGTGAGGGCGTAGATATGCTTCGGGTAGTATTGCAACAATAAATCGGCGATCTTTCCCGCTTTAATATATTTCCCCTGCCGAATAGCGTGTTCCATGACCAGACTGGCCATCACCGCCACGGATTCTTTTCTGGACAAAGGCTGCAAATAGAGGCCGTTGTTCAGCGCTGTCTCTGTAATATCGAACTGTTGGCGCAGCCAGACTTCGCGTGCAGGTTTTGCCCCAGAGGTGGTTTCCAGATTCAGCCAACGGCCCTGGTCATCCCAGTATTTAATAAAGACATGGTACGGGGCCGTGGATAGGGTCACGTCCAATCCCAGTTTGTCACCCAAAATCAAAAAGAGAATGGGCATGCTGAAACAATTCCCTTTTCTCGTCTGTAAATAAGTCGATAGCAGGCGGTTTTCAAACCGATGGGTGCCAAAAGGGTCGTCAAGGTCGTATTGAAAAACGTGTTGCTGATTCCATTCGCCGGCATCGTACAGGTAGGAACGTAGCGCCTGCATTTTGCGGTCGTGGGTCGCTTGCCCGGCCGGTACCGTTTCAGAAACCATACGGTTAACCGCCATCACAATATGATCGATCTGCTTTTGTGTCGCAGCCTCATCAATGCTTGGATCAACCAAGCGATCGATCGTTAGCTTTGCGGCAGCAAGGTCAATTTGATCGTCGGGCAGTTCCAATATCGTGCGGATTTTCTGGATCTCGATAAATTTCTCACTTGCCACCAATGGGGGAGAAATGAGGACGACGAGAACCAGTAGGCTTGCGATAAGCGCATTCTTTTTGGCGTCCATTCGCCCAAGACTCCCTGCATCAGTTTGGTCTCCGAAAATAACGCAGCTTCATGAACAAAGTATGACAGCTGCCTGGTATTTCGGTCTATTTGGCACAGATACTCCGTGTCGCTCTCCGTGATACCAAGCACGACTGACAGCGTATCGGGTATTGCGTTGCGGTCATGAATACAGCGCTATACGCGAAAATAGTGTATTATCTGCATATATGCCTATTATCGTTATTTACTGCAGGAGCACGACCCATGAGCACACGATTTAATGTAGTTCTTTCTGATGACCTTAATCAAGAACTGGATGCTGCCGCAGAAGACACTGAAAGCAACAAGAGTGAGATTCTGCGCAAAGCTTTGCAGCTGTACCTAGCGGCACTACGCGGCAGCCGTTCCGGTCTGCAGGTCAGCTTGGTCGATCCCAAAACCAAAGAAGTGAAAACGGAGATCATCGGTTTATGACCGATAGACAGATTCTTGATCTAAGCCGCCCAACGCCTGGGCATAACCTGGACGTGAGTATCACGCCTATTGAATCTGACGGCGACCGTAAAGCAAGGATCGCAAAAGACCTTGTGGTCTTTGGCTTGGCGGTGATCGCCTGCGGTGTCATCCTAGCCTACGCTTTCTATACTGCGGCCCTAGATAGCGCCGCAACTGAACCAACCAAACGTTGGGCTTTTTCTATCCTGTCAGGCGGTGCTGGCGGGTTGCTTGGCTATCTGCTGAAGAAATAACCTCACAGCTTTAAAATCACCACTCCACAGGGACATTATTAATAGCTTCTGTCGTTCCATTTTCTTGGCGATCACCTTCAAATACGGCTTCCACATATCACTACAAACAAACTTCAGCATCTGACTGCGCTCCTTGCCGAACCAACGGAAGAATCGCAGCAGCGTCTTGACCGTACGTTTCTCCCCGACCCACAGTAATCGCTTGCAGTGCTCGTCGATCTGGTAGACCAGCGTCAAATACCGGTGGCCACGCTGCCAGGCTATCTCGTCAACGCCAATCACCTTAGAGCCTATCACAAAATAACTTGAGGTTCTTGATGGCTAAAGTTTTTCGTCTAATCGTGCTTTTACCGTCAAACCAGTTTTAGTTGTTGTAGAAGCAATAAGATTAATAATCACCTGATAGCTGGTTAACGGTTTGCCTCGCCAGTTGATACTTATAAAAGAAAATAGTCTATGCTCAATTTTATTCCATTTGCTTGTTCCTGGCGGAAAATGACAAACCGATATTTCTATTCCGCGTGTATCTGCCAATTGCTGTAGCTCTCGTTTGATAGGGGATCCGTAAAGCCCCCGCCTTCAGGCGGTGGACAGGTAGGTTGGTGCTGAGCGCAGCGAAGCCCAACACGAAGGCATTGCCATGCCAGGTAACCGGATGGCGAACAGATGGCCTGGATGCCACGGGCAAGGTATCCACACCGGCTTTAGCCGGTGGAGTATTCACGCGTGCCGGGCATGCCGGCTGACTGGTGGGGTGAAAGTCCCCATACCAACCTGGTGGAGGTGAAGGTTAGCGAAGCGCAAGGGCGTTGTCGTGAGGCAGGGTCTGAAGGAAGCGTGGAGCAAAGGTACGAGCCGACGAACAGGAACTGGATAAATAGGCGTCAAGGCTGGACGAGTTAGCGTGAGATACCCTGGAGCAAGTACCCGATGTCCCGCCTAAACAGCAGTCGAGGCCTTTACAGTCATCAAAACCTGGTCAGGCACAGGCGCAAAGTAGGCGACCGGTAAATACAAGGTCACCGGATTCAGGTGGCTATTGCTGCTGATAAAACAGTCGTAGGTGGTCCGTTTAAAGGCAGCTGGCACAAGTCGGGCCAATCCTATGTGATTGAATGGCCGATCATTGACGATATCCGGCTTTCAGAAAATCATGCTTCACTGAAAGGCGGGAACCAGTTTGGCGAGTTTACCGCCGAGCGTGATTCTGATTGTGCCGGACCATAGTGCCGGAGGCTTTGGCAGGAGCGGGGACAGATCCTACTTGTTGGCAATATCTTCCAGCTGCTTCGCCTTGATAATCTGCCCGTCCAGGGCCGATTCCTTGGCGCTCTTGCCATAGGCCACGGAGAGCAGGGTACTGTAATACACCACCGGCATCTTGAACTTGGTGCCGTACTTGGCGTTGATATGGTCCTGATAGACCTCGGTGTTCAACTGGCAGACCGGGCAGGGTGTGACGATCATGTCGGCGCCGTTGTCGTAGGCTGACTCGATGATCTCTTTGATCAGTGCCTGGCTCTTTTCCGGTTCGGAGAAGGCCAGCGCACCACCGCAGCAGGACACTTTCTTTTCGTAGTTGTCGCAGGCTTCGGCGCCCATGGTTTCGATCATCTTGTCGAGATACTTCGGGTTTTCGAAGGATTCGCCGTCGATGCCGAACGGGCGGTTGGTCTGACAGCCGACGTAGCCGGCAATCTTGAGTCCTTCCAGCGGCTTCTTGACGTGCTTGCCGAGTTCTTCGTAGCCGATGTCTTCGATCAGGACTTCCACCATGTGGCGGATCTTTTTGTCGTTCTTCAGCGTGAGACCAGCTTCGGCCAACGCAACGTTGGTTTCCGCCATCAGCTCGGGTTTGTCGTTCAGGCGTTCCTGGGTTTCCTTGGTGGACAACCAGCAGGCCGCGCAGGTGGCGACGATGTCCTGGCCCGGGTGGGCTTGTTCCGACAGCGCCATGTTACGCGCCGAAAGCGCCAGGCGCGGCAGTTCGCCACCGGCGGCGTAGCCAATGGAGGCGGAACAGCAGTTCCAGTCCGGGATCTCGTTCAGCTCGATGTCCAGTTCCGCGCACATGGTATCGACCGACACCTGGTAGTTGGACGATGACGCGGCTTTCTGTGAGGAACAACCGGGGTAAAAAGAATAGGTATGTTTTGCCATGTCAGTTCTCCTCAGTTCCCGTTCTTGCCGATACGTGCTTCTTCAAGTTCCTGCGCTTTTTTCAGCATCGCCTGGAAACCTTTCGTGTCTTTGCAGCTGTGGCCACCAATCATTTCCATTGGCGTCAGGCGCTTGGCCATCATCATGCCCATGCCGATGTTTCTCATCTGCAGGGACTTTTTGACGCCTTCGGCAAAGCCGTTCATGAAGTACAGCGACAGACCCAGCTTCAGTTCATTGACGCGACCTTTCTTGGCCAGGTTGTCCCAGAACAGCTGTGCGAACTTGGCGGTCGGCTGCTGTTGCGGGGC
>ENA-ORDP01000698-ORDP01000698.1-marine-sediment-metagenome-genome-assembly--contig:-NODE-698-length-20697-cov-2.572861_pt1 | contig 20697 bp, 22 predicted proteins | sample MGYA00248627_ERZ508539 | MGnify/ENA primary metagenome ERZ508539 (study PRJEB26208, sample SAMN05571518) | marine sediment metagenome | biome: deep sea; feature: Hydrothermal vent; material... | reverse complement strand
CTATGTGTACATTCCGCTGGGCGGGAACCGAGGCTCGACATGGACGACGTATCGTAATCTGATGGTTGTTTTTCTTGTTTCCGGCGTCATACCGTCTCCCGGCTTTTCAAGATCACGCTCCATTAAAGATGAAACAACGCCGCCGGCAGCGACAGCGGCCGCGGCTAAACCGGCATTTTTTAAAAATTCCCGACGGGACATTCCTTTCGCTTTATTTTTTTTAGGCGTTGATTCGCCCAACGGCGGTTTTTCCATAATATAAAATTTAAAATTATTATTTTCTTATTTTGTTTTTTTGTTTTTTTCTGATTTTTTTGTTTTCTTATTTTCTTTTTCTTCTCCATACTCCCTTGCCATCTCCACTAATTTTTTCACTCCATCGCCGATTAATGATAAATATGAAATGCTATGTTCAATTTTAAATTTAAAAGCGTCTATTATTTCATCAATTTTATTTACTCTCTCTCTCATCTCCCGAATCATTTTAAACAGCTCCCTCATTATCATTGCCAAATAATAAATAAAGCAAACTAAAAACACCGAAATACCAAGAATAGATACCGCCTTTACTATATTTAATATATCGCCACTGTTTTGAATAAACATAAATATCTGCGAATTACGAATTCATTATAAATTTACGAATTCGCAAATGCCCGTTATTTTAAATTTAAAATTATTTATATAAAATATTCGTAAATTCGTAATGAATTCGTAATTCGCAGACATTAAAAATCTCTAATTTTCGCTTCAAACTTATCTTCCAATCTCTTAATCAGCCCCTCTTGCAATTTATCCACTTCCTCCGCTGTCAGCGTCCTGTCCGCTTGATAAGTGATATGGAACGCCAAACTTTTTTTATTTTGCCCCAGCTTTTCCCCCTGATAAACATCAAACAGTTCAACCTCGCTTATCAGCTCGCCGAATCGCTCAATTTCATTCTTAATATCATTATACAATATCTTGGCGTCAACCACAAGCGCCAGATCTCTTACGGCCGGCGGGTATTTGGGCAATTTTTTGTATTGTTTAATTTTTTGTATTTTTATTATGCCGAATAATTCTTTAAAATTAATTTCCGCGATTGCCGTTTCTTTTTTTACGCCGGCCGCGCGCGCCAAAGATCTCGGCAATTTAGCCGCTCTGCCGATTATTTTATTGTTTATAACGACATCGGCGCAAATTTGCCCGTCGGCCCAGCCGGGCTTATCGGCGCTTTTTTGATAAGAGACGGGTAAATTCAACGATGACATTAAATATTCAATTACGGCTTTTATCTCGCTGAAAACATCGGTTTTTTCTCCCGCGCTAACGGCAATAGCCAATTGCTTTTCCTGATAAGGCAAAAATTCTTTGCCTTTTCCGTTTTTATCCACATCTCCATCCGCGCTGAAAAAAACATTGCCTATCTCAAAAATTCCAATTTCATCAAACTTAGCTTGATTGGTTTTAATATTATTGATTAAATTGGGCGCCAAGCTTTGCCGCAGCAATGTCTGGTGCGCGGCGATTGGATTGGCTAAACGAATATGAGAGCCGTAATCAATATTCAATTTTTTCAGCTGTTCTTCGCCCGCGAAAGAATAATTATAAACTTCGGTTAAGGCGGCTCCGCCGGATAAAATATTTTTTATTTTTCTCTCCAATGCCATTTCCTCGTTAACCTCCGGGCTTTTCATTTCTACTTTCGGCCGTTTCGGCTTTAAGTTGCCGTATCCGTAAATTCTAACTATCTCCTCAACTAAATCTTCAGGAATTGATATATCTCTGGTGGCGCGCCAAGTGGGAACGATAATACGCAATACCGTCTTGGAAATCGGTTCTGGGTACCCAGAACCGAGTTCCGTTTGCAAATCAACCGTGAAGCCCAAGCTTTCTAAAATTTCAATAATTTTTTTATCATCAATTTTCTCCCCTATTCTTTTTTCCAGCCAATCCAAATTTAATTCAATCGGGCCCTGATTTAATTTAAATTTCTTTTCATCAATAAGACTGCTTATTACACACGCTTTCGGGCATAATTTCTTTACTAATTCAACCGTCCGCGCCAATGCCAATTCAGCCAAATTCGGATCCAGCCCTTTTTCAAAACGCATTGAGGACTCCGTCCGTAATCCCAGTTTCTGCGATGTTTTTCTTATTGAAACATAATCAAAATTAGCCGATTCAATAATAATTGATATTGTTTCATTGTTAATTTCACTATCAGCTCCCCCCATAACCCCTCCAATCGCCACCGGTTTCTTTCCGTCCGTGATAACAACATCATTTTTATCCAGCGCTCTTTTTTCTCCATCCAAAGTCTCTATAATCTCTCTATTTTTAGCCCTTCTTACGATAATTTTATTTCCAAGTAATTTTGCGTCAAAGGCATGCAAGGGCTGCCCTATTTCAAGTAATACATAGTTAGTAATATCAACAATATTATTAATAGGCCGAACGCCGGCTGCAATCAATCTGTCCCGCATCCATTTCGGAGAATCTTCAATTTTAATTCCATCCATAGCGACAGCCATATACCGCGGGCATAAATCAAAATCCTCAACATTGCACTTCAGCGTAAGCCCCCTTGATAAAGGGGGTTGGGGGATTTTTAATAACTCCCCTCTTTAGTAAAGAGGGGTTGGGGGGATTTTTAATTTTCAATTTCTAATTTTCAATTTTCAAACAATTTTCAATTACTAATTAATTAAAAATTGAAAATTATTACTTGTTTAAAAATTAGAAATTGAAAATTGAAAATTCCGCCATCGCTATTGCATTATTTCATAATTAGTGTATAATAAAATTATTAAATCCAAATAAAGGAGGTGATTTTTTTGAAAAGGACTAGAATTCTTTATGTAAAGCCGGCTATACTTACCGGTGCCTACTAGCAATCGACTGAGGCTCCCATCCAATTAGGCTGTTGCGTACGCACATCCCAAATTAAACTAATTGGAAACGGGCACCTGGGTCCTGCGCTTATATCTGGAATTTAAATCAGATACATAAGCGCGGGACCCTTTTAAATTTATAAAACAATTCACATCCACGGAAATCTTTCTACTACAGTATACTTGACTAAAATCATTAACATGTTATAGTTCTAACAACAATGTTCTTTCTAAGGGGAGATCAGGAGCTACTGCTGGGAGTACGCCCTCATGTATACATCCCCAAGATCTTTTATAATATAAAGTGACTTTTCCGGTCAGTAATGCACAAAAACTATATTGTGTATCCTGACCGAGGCATTATAGCCACAAGTCATTTTTACAGAGATTCGTCTCTGTTTCATATAAATTTTATAAGACCATCTTTGCTGGATGGTTCTTTTTTTTATAAATAATTTATATTATAAGAATTAAACAATAAAGCAATGAAACCATAAATCGAAAATCGTCAATCAAAAATTACTTACTAAGCCCCTTCAATGCTTGTTTAATCCTTTCCCCGCTGTCTTTAATCTCCGTTCCAACCCCGCGCAAAGCGTCCCGCGCCTGCGCCATTGAATAGCCCAAAGCCATCAGCGCGTCAATCTCATCGCCGTTCGCTATTCCTCTGCCGGATTCCTGATTCCTGATTCCTGATTCCAAACCGCCATTCCACTCCCTCTTCTTTTAATCCACGGTAATAATCTACATTTTTAATTCTTATTTCCGAATTTTTATCCAAAGCAATAATATTACCCTCCGGCAATTTATATTTTTTTATCTCTTCTTTTTTCTTAACTTTTAACTCTTCCATAATCTTAATATCTTTATCACATTATGTATTATACCTTCTATGCATTTAGCAAAATTAAAACTTGACAAATCGCTTAACTTTGGTAAAATATAATCATTATAGGGATAACATTATATATAAACTACACTTTCTTGTGGGGCTGAAATGCAGAAATTCGGCTCTACTGCGGGGCGTTAGTAGACTCCTTTGGAGCATCCAACGCGCTACGATGGGGGTTGCCGTTCCCCCAGTCCCACAAGAAAGTGTAGTTTTTTATATACTTTTCGTTACGCAAGCGAAACGCGGTCGCGATTTTAATTTCTTTTATGGTTGAATCCGCGCTAATTAAACTTGTCTCCAAAATCTCAATAGCGCAAATATACTTTTCGTTTCCTATTTTTTTAACAAAACAAAAATTTCCTCTTTTTCCATTTCTATTTTTATATATTTTGTCCGGATATTTAACGATTTTATGTAAATTGCCAATAATAAATAAAAACTCTTCTGCCGGCTTTTTGTCAAATAAATGCTTCACGCACCTTGATGTAACATAAACGCTTTTCACGGAATCATTTATATTAATTCCTTCTATAACTGCTTTGGTAAGATGGCATAAAAGCATTTTACGGTCAGCCACTATCGCCTTTTCCGGAGTATCTTTTATATACTTTTTAAAAAAGCCACCGGTCATGCGATAGCCATGATATTAATTCTTTAAATGTTCTTTCAGATAATGATAATCGGGCGTTAATTCTCCATGATACAAAATCATGGCTTTTTTCAATGGATTCCCGCCTGCGCGGGCATGACAAGAAGGGCTACGGGCGTCCCCAAAAATTCCGTCATCCCAGGTGCCTTTTGTTTTCGTCATCCCGGGTTACGGCGGATCCCCCAACCCCAACGATATCGACTACAGAAAGAGGTCTCCGGGTGCGGTGTATACCTCAGTCCGAACCCGCTTTAGAGGCTCAACAAGAGGAAACCTCTAAAAACCGTCACGAACGGGCTGAGTACAGGGAATCGAGGAATGAGCAGCGAGACATATCAAGCAGATAGGAGAGGCACAAACGAGTACACAATACCGCAATCAGTTCGCGTGATAGGTTTTTAGAGGTTCCCCGTAATAACCTCGCCAACCCTAAGACACCGGGAAAGTCGTGCTATTCGATCAGCCAAGCCGATACTCCCGGTGCGCCGCGTTAGGCGGCGTACTTGGACCTTACATCTATTGATCGATTGCGGCGCTACCTTGCGTCGGCTCGGCGACTTACCTCATGTAAAAGTGTTTCCCAGAAACGTCCTGTTCTGGGGAATGTCCACGGCACTTTCCCCTTAGGTAAATGTCAAGCTGTTCCTATCTCCCCGGCAGAGCCGGGGATTTCCCATTATTGGTTAATATTTTGGGCCGGTTCGATGCTCGATCTTCTGCCGCGATCGCGGCCAGGCGTACCACCAGGCACCTATTCCGAGGACAGCCAGGATCACGGGGGCCATGAAGCCCTGCTGAGAAGCAAGCGTCCAGAACAGCACGGCAGCGATCAGTAAAGTACTACCCAACAAACCCCCGGCTAGTAGCCGCTGGGTACCACGGCTGGATTCGGTCAGGGCTTGCCATGCTTGCGGTGGAATACCGGATTCACTGCCACCACTAGCGGCGTGTTCCAGTGCCTGCTGCAACAGCCCGGGTACCCGGGGGGCCTGGCGCAACCACTCCGGCAGACGCCGACGCAATTGTTTGAGCATGCTGCGGGCACCATAACGCTGGCGAAGGATTTTTTTTAGCACCGGATGGGCTACTGCCCAGATATCGATATCGGGATCCAACTGCCGACCCAGGCCCTCGATATTGAGTAAAGTCTTTTGCAGCAAGATCAGTTGTGGTTGTAGAGTCAGCTGGTATTGGCGGGCAGTTTGGAACAGCTTAACGGTGACTTCAGCAATCGAGATCTGACTCAGAGGGCGGCTGAAATACGGCTCACACACGGTACGGGTCGCGGCTTCAAGTTCATCCACGCGAACGCTGCTGGGAATCCATCCGGAAGCCAGGTGCAACTCGGCAATACGCCGGTAATCCTGTTCGAACAGGGCCAGAAAATTTTCTGCCAACCAGTACTGATCATCCTGGGGTAGCGAACCCATGATGCCAAAGTCCAGGGCAATGAAGCGCGGTTCGGTACCGCTATCGGGATCCACCCAGATATTGCCTGGATGGGCATCGGCGTGGAAGAAGTTGTCACGAAAGACCTGCTCGTAAAACAGCCGCACGCCCTTGACCGCCAGCACCCGGCGGTCGATGCCGACCGCATCCAGAGCCTTGATATCATCGGCCGGAATCCCGTGGACGCGCTCCAGGGTGAGTACGCTTTGGCGGGTCAGATCCCAAAACACCTTGGGCACATAGAGGTCGGGGGAGTTCGAGAAATTACGCCGCAGCAGGCTGGCGTTGGCGGCTTCGCGCTGCAGGTTGAGTTCATGTTCCAGGGTTTTTTCGATTTCGGCAACGACGTCCAGCGGCCGCACCTTGTCAGCATGCGGGTGGTAGCGTTGTACTAAGCCTCCGAGTATATGCAGCAGGGCAATGTCACGTTGGATACGCGTGCCGATACCGGGACGCAGCACCTTGACCACGACTTCGTGGCCATCGAGCAAGGTAGCCGCATGAACTTGAGCGACCGAGGCCGAAGCCAGCGGAATTTCCTCAAAGTGTTGGAAAAACTGCTGCAGAGGACCGCCCAGTTCACGTTCAATCATTTTGCGGGCCTGATCACCCGGAAAGGGTTCGACCCGATCGCGTAATTTAGCCAGCGCTTCGGCCAGATCACCGGGGAGCAGATCGCGCCGGGTGGAGAGTACTTGGCCAAATTTGACAAAAATCGGGCCGAGTTGAGTGAAGGCCAAACGCAAGCGTTCTCCACGCGGCAGCGTGTTGAGGTCACGCCGAGCACGAGGCAGGATCGCGGCCAGCAAGGCCAGCGGCCGGTAGATTCGAGTGCCGGCGGCAAACTCGTGCAAGCGCCAGCGCAGGGCCACAATCAGTACCCGTGCCAAACGCGGCGTTGCGGTGAACGCACTCACTGGTTAAGGCCGGGGTGGCGGATGCGGCCCAGTGCAGTCATGCGGACCTCAAGACGCTCGGCACGCTCGCGCAATACATCCACGGCATCGAGAAAGTCCTCGACTTCGGATCGGGCTGGAACTAACCGGGCGTCATCACGCAGCCAGTTGGCCGCGTCCTCGCCGGTTTGCCGCACCAGGTGCTCCGCATGCTTGAAAGCCTTACCGAAAACCCGGGCCAGTGGAACCCCAAGCACTTCACCCAAGTGTTCAGAAAAGGCCGCTTCGAAATCCGGCTGCCAAGTGTGGACCAGGCCTTCGAGTTGTCGAGCCAGGCCGGCGTCGCCGCTGAGGTGTAATGTACCTGGTGGCAGATGGGGCTCACCGCTCAACGCTTGGGCGATCAGGGTACCCAGAGCCCCGCGGCGGGTACGTACTTCAAGATCAGCTTCGTCACCGACGGATCCCACCCGCAGACGACCGTCACGCACCTCGATACCGAGGGTCAGCCCCGGTTGCTCAAGGTGCACGCTGATGCGGTGGCCCTCTAACGGGTGCAAGGACGCAGCATGATCGGGATCAAGGGCCAAAGCGTGATTTAGCGCCTGTTCGAGTGCCCAGCCCGCCAGTGCTTTCAGACGTACCGGGAGTAAGGTGTCAAAGCTCGGGGTTGGAGTCGTGGAGGTAATCATGCCCCCATTGTACCCGTGTCGTCAGGGAGCCAAGCCACTGAACGGGCGCCGTCGAAATTGAGTTGCCGCCAGGCTTCGTACACCGTCACCGCGACCGCATTGGAGAGATTCAGACTGCGGCTGGTGGGAAGCATAGGAATCCGTAACAGATCGGAGGACGGAAAGCGTTCTAGCAGTGCTGCCGGGAGACCCCGGCTTTCAGGTCCGAACAACAACGCATCGCCGGCCCGGAAAACAGCCTGATCGGGACGCCTTCGGCCGTGGGTAGTGATAGCCCATACCCGCGTGCCGGTAGGCAACCCTGATCGACAAGCGTCAAGATCAGGGTCAACGAGAACGTGGGCATATTCGTGGTAATCGAGGCCGGCCCGGCGCAACCGAGCATCGTCGAGCTCAAAGCCAAGTGGCTGAATCAAGTGTAGCGAGGCCCCGGTGTTGGCGCACAAACGGATGATGTTGCCGGTGTTCGGGGCGATCTCAGGTTGATAAAGCAGTACATGCAGCATGCGAGGATTGTCACCGTCACGCTAGTTTTATGCCAGTCAAGTGGATTTTTCCAAACCAGGGTGTCGTTCTTTGGGTTCGTTTTCTTAAACCAGCAAGCAAATGAACTCGTGCGCCGCCAACGCAGTCAGTCAACGCCAGGCTACCGGCAACAATCCATACGTTAAGCAGGCCGCCCAGCGATCATTCATGCGGATTCCATAGTACCGAACCTGCACCGGAATATCCCGGTGCAGGACGGTGACCGCATTCAGGCCGCAGCCTGGGTAAGGGTGCGGCCGACACGTTTTACTTGGGTAGCCATCAAAAATTTATCGAAGCTTGAGAAACGGCTACGGATGCTGGGTCCGGGTGAAGTCAAAGCAATCAGCCCCTCGGAGGAGGTACTCCACTGAACGTCGACAGCACAGTACTGCGCCTTCGGACAAAGATGCCGTTATGCTTGCCTAACGGACTGGTTCTGTCCGGCTTTTTTATAGGAGGCCCCCTGATGCGTCTGACCTTCATCCCTACGGTTCTGGTTCTGGCAGCATTGGCTGGTTGTACATCGAATATTCGACTGGGCCTGGCTGGCCGGGCCGTGCGTGCGGCCTATATCGACAATGTGAGTCGCTGCAAACAGCTCGGTACAGTAACGGTATCTGTGACCAGCCAAATCGGTCCGTTCACCCGCAATAATCTTGTGGTACGCGATGAACTTGAAGTGTTGGCGCGAGATGCTGGGGCTGGTCTCGGTGCCGATACCGTCAAACCGCTGGGGCAACCCCTCGATGGGCAGCAGAAATGGGGGGCCTACCGTTGTGGAACCGGGTCGTTATCGAACCCGGTTCGGGGCCACAGCAGGCCGTCCACATCGGCTCCAAACTCGGCAACAACCCATGCAGCCGGTACTTATCCGTTGCAAACTCAGCCCCTACAGGTCGAGACCGTTTCCGGTCCGTCCGCTAAGTCGGCCCATGCCAGCAGTGCAAAACCGGCCCGGGCTGCCAGTGCGCATCCTGGAAGCTGATTGGTGACCAGCCTGCTTCCGGTTCCGGGGCAAGCCACCTGTATTGTAAGTCCCATGCTAGGCGGGTCCGGTAGCCGCTGGGGTGGCATCCAACAAAATCGTCATTCCGTATCAAGATGATAACGTTTATCATTTGTATTCAATTTGGATGTTGGTAGCCACCATGTCGCGTACGTCCCAACCCCGTTCCCGTTCTTCGTCATTACCAGGTTTTGCACGCTGGCTGATCTTTCTGGGTGTGATGGGACCGGGTTTGGTGGTGATGCTGGCCGATACCGATGTCGGCAGCGTGATTACCGCTGCACAAAGTGGGGCCCAATGGGGTTACAAGCTACTGCTGCTGCAGTTATTGCTGATTCCTGTCCTGTATGTAGTGCAGGAACTCACTGTGCGATTGGGCGTGTTTACCGGCAAAGGCCACGGTGAGCTGATTCGGGAAACCTTCGGTGCCAAATGGGCATGGATTTCAGTGCTAGGCCTGGCGGTGGCAACCGTCGGAGCGCTATTGACCGAGTTCTCCGGAATCGCCGGAGTAGGCGAACTGTTCGGAGTGCCACGGGTGGTGAGCCTGGTGCTTGCCGTAGTGTTTTTGCTGGGGGTAGTGTGGACCGGGTCTTACCGTCGGGTCGAACGGATTGCGATTGCTCTGGGGTTGTTCGAATTGGTTTTCGTGTGGGTTGCCTTACGTTCCCCGGTCAACGGCAGCGCGATGCTGCGCGGGCTGACCGAGGTGCCCTGGCGCAATGGCGAATACTGGTATCTGGTCGCGGCCAACATCGGCGCAGTAATTATGCCGTGGATGGTGTTCTATCAGCAGTCGGCTGTGGCCGACAAGAAGTTGCAGCCTGAACAGTACCCCTACGCGCGCTGGGACACGGCCCTGGGAGCGATTTTGACCCAGGTGATCATGGCTGCAGTATTGGTGGTCGCTGCGGCAACACTCGCACCACTTCACGCATATGCCCCGCTGAATACCGTGGGGCAGATCGCGGATGCCTTGACCCCGGCTCTCGGTCCGGAACTGGGACGAACCCTGTTTGGCTTGGGCCTATTGGGCGCCGCTATGGTCGCGGCCATCGTTGTGTCGTTGGCCGCCGCCTGGGGTTTTGGCGAGGTGACCGGGTACAAGCATTCCCTGGAACACCGCCCTTTAGAGGCCCCATGGTTCTATGTCATGTTCAGCGTTGGAGTCATCGGTGGCGCGGTGATCGTCGGCATAGCCCCCAATTTGGTCGCCCTGTCGGTCGGGGTAGAAGTTATGAATGCCTTGCTCTTGCCTCTAGTGCTGGGTTTTCTGGTTGCCCTGGCTGTACGTGCCCTGCCACCAGAACATCGCCTACGCGGGGTCTATTTCTGGGTCGTACTGAGCGTGGTGGTAGTGACCTCGGCGCTGGGCGTCTACGGTGCGGTTAGCAGTTTTTAACTGCGTGCTGCTCGCGTGCTGTAAACATGCACCATCAGCGTAGCTTGTACCAAACCCCACGGCCGTGCTGGTTTAGCGTGCTGCGTTCGACCAGTGTGCGGACGTGCTGCTTGAGCCTGTTGTGACGGGGACCGGTCAGTTTGATAACTGTGCCGATAGTGACGCGGCCATGCTCTCGGGCAAACTCGACATGCTGCCGTGAAAGCTGGGGCAAGGAAGCCAGCACGATCTTCTCGTGCTCGACCTTCTTCTCCAGCCACCGGGCCTGTCCGGCCGATACGGCATAGGGGCCGATAGTTTCACCAATTTTGGCGACCCGCCCGGTCTCCTGACCACGAGCGTATTCTAGATCCCGGGGCCAGGCCCGGGATGACGGAAATAGAGGGAGACGGCAATCTGGAATGATGGAATTTTTGGTGGTGCCCGCAGCCATTTTCATCATTCCCGCACAGCTGGAAATCCAGTGAAGAAAACCATGACCACGCAGTGGGCATTTGCTTAATTTGCCTTTGACTCTGCTAGGTGAATCATCTTTTTGACAACCCGGGCCAGATCATCTGCGGCCGGCACCTGTTTGGCTTGAAAGATATCGACCAGGGCGCGGTAGTGTGCCAGCGTTTGCGTACAGCTGACGTTGAAGCGGTCGAAGATTTGTGGTCCGATTTTCTGCAGATCGGCAAGTATGGAGCGCACGTTGTGCAGTTTGTCGCAGGCCGAAACCAGCAGAGCCGGATCGGTTTGGGGATGTTGTTCGAGATTTCGCAGGTAGACCGCCTTGCGCGCCAGCGAGTCCGCTTGGCGGTTACTGGGGGCAGCTCGGGCCTCAGCCGTACCATCTGAACAAGCTTCGACCATGGCCAATACCGCGGTTCCAAGCTCATTGCCAATGCGCCGCGCGTAACGAGCGCCACCGTCCTCGATGGTGTCGTGCAGCAGTCCGGCGATAGCCTGGTCTTCGTTGCCGCCATACTCCAGCACCAGGGCCGCCACGGCTATGGGGTGGGCAATATAAGGGATGCTTGTCCCCTTGCGCACCTGCCCGTCATGGGCTTCGATGGCAATACTCAGGGCTTGAGCCAGGCGCGGTGTCGGGGTGGTCATGATCGGATCCTTGTGCAGGACTCAGGAAAATCGAAGCATCGGGCCAAGGTTTACCGAGCGTTACTCGCCCGTATGATTACGCATCAAGGTCGGGAATCAGCTGGTTCTCGAGATAAGTGATCATATCTTTAAGCTTGAGCTTACGTTTTTTCATACGAATCAGGCTCAATGGGTCAGCCGGATGACCGGCGGCGGTCAACCGCGCGATGGCCAGGTCAAGATTTCGGTGTTCGGTGCGCAGTTCAGATAGAAACTGGGTGATATTTTTAGATTGATCGTGAGTCATGGCAAGATCATTCACATTGTCGTCAGTGTAGCGCCATCGACGCATTGCGGGCGGTTGCATGCCCCCGGCTATAATACGAAGTTCTACATCCTGCCCACACCCATGAATGCTGCCCCCCGCGAACGGTACTACGAAGCGACCAAGTTAACCCAACGGTTGCGCCATCTGGCAAACCAGACTATCGCCGACTTCAACATAAGCGATGAGGGCGGCTTGCAGGTAGCAAGGATGCGTATACCATGCTGGATATTCTGTTGGCACTGCAGACTCATGCGACAACCCACTTCGAGCTTGATTATGGTCAGTCTCGATCAGCAGCAGCCGGGAGTTCCCAAGTAGATCCTACCCGGCTCTCTACAGCAGCTTGGATCGCCCTGCAACATTCCGCAGCGGAGTACGGTACCTATAAAAGTGTGGATTAGGCGTCCGGCTCCCAATGCCCAAGCCGAGTTGGCTGGGTAAAGGAGTGAGTGGCGGTGGTTTGAAAATCGGTTTTTCCCGGTCCGCTTGCTGATTTTAGCGGGGCCGGTTCATAGCTTAATTGCAGGTATCCAAAATATGTTCTTTCGTAATCTCAGCTTGTTTCGATTTAGCTCCGCTACAGCCAATCAGCTTGATAGTTTGGAGGAAGCTTTGAATAGGCACCGTTTGCATCCGCTCGGGCCCATGGATTTGTCCACACATGGCTTTGTACCTCCTCTGGGTCGGGATACCGAGGTATTAACGCATACGGTCGGCAACTGCCAAATGTTTACCCTGGGTAGCGAGGATAAACTGTTACCTGCTGCAGTCGTCAACGAGGAATTGGCACACCGGGTACAGAAAATTGTAGGGCTGGAGGGCCGGGCGATCGGCGCCCGTGAGCGGCAGCGCTTGAAACAGGATGTACTCGATGAATTGCTGCCGCGGGCCTTTGCACGCCCCACACGCTTGTCGGCTTATCTGGATATTCAGCACGGCTGGGCGGTGTTCGACACCGCCAGTCACAAGGCTGCAGAGATGGCCTTGAGTGCGTTGCGTGAGGCACTCGGCAGCTTTCCGGCGTTACCATTGGCAGCGGAGCATGCGCCACGACTGCGTTTGACTGAATGGCTGACCTCCGCACAATTACCGGATGCACTGCAACTGGATGAGGAATGTGAATTGCGCGATCCAGCCGGTCAGACTGCCGCGGTGGTTCGCTGTCGTCATCAGGATCTGAGCTCGAACGAGGTCCACGAACACCTGCGGGCAGGCAAGCAGGTCAGCCAGCTGGGCTTGGTGTTCGATGAACGCCTGGCATTTGTACTGGGTGAAGACTTAGTGGTGCGCAAGCTGCGATTCCTCGACTCGGTGCAAGATGAGCTGGATACGCAGAGTCTTGATTCACTGGCTGAGGAGCTGGATGCACGCTTCGCGCTGATGACCCTTGAACTGGATCGTTTTCTGCGCCAATTTGCAAGCTGGTTTGGTGTGCCACGTCCTGCGGAAGATTAAATCAGCTGGCATGGGTCGAGAGAGTCATGGTTGTGGAGCTTGACTGGCTCGAAGTTACCGCACCAGATGGCGGTATTTTAAAGGTGCAAAAGCGCCCGCATCCACGAGCTCGACGGTTGCGCCTTACGGTGAGTGCCGAAGGCGCACGGCTAAGTTATCCGCACGGCACCCACCCGGGGCAGATGGCTGCGTTTCTGCAACAAAATGCCGCTTGGCTGGCGCGCAAACTCGATGAGCTCAAACCAACCCCCACTGCTCCTCTATGTGTCGGACAAAGCCGACAAATACTTTTACGTGGCGTTCCGGTTAGCCTGGATTGGTTGCAAGATCGGTATCCACGCGTGCAACACACGGCGCAGGGCGTGCGGATCACCCTGCCTGAGAGGATTCACCAGCCTGAGCGTTTGGCGCAGGCGCTGCTGCGCTCGTGGTACGAAACCGAATTGCGCCACGACATGTTGCAAGCCATGCCCCGGTTGGTTACGCAACTTGACAAGGCGCCTAGTCGTTTGCGGGTACGGCCATTGAAAAGTCTGTGGGGAAGTCTGGATAGCCGCGACGGCATCGGTCTTGACCTGACCTTGATCCTGGCACCACCTGCCGTGGCCCGGTATGTGCTTGCGCATGAGCTGGCACATTTGCGGGTCCGTAACCATTCCCAGAGATTCTGGGCCCAGGTTGGGGAGTTGGTCCCTGACTATGAGGTACGACGCGCCTGGTTACGCGAGCACGGCACCCCGTTGAAGACTTACTGGGGGTATCTATTTGCTAAACGTTGAGCTTCGCTATGCGCCGGGCGCAGCCAATAGGATAACGCTTAGCTCCTTATGAAGGCCTGAGGTAAGAATACGCGAAGGGATGCAGGAACAGCCGATTCGCTCGATTTTGCGATCCGACTTCTCCGGGAACCGTGATGGGCGCATGAAATACCTCGCCCGCCCTTACTAATCGCCGACTTTGTCTTCCTGATCCGTGGCACTACGATCTAATGAGTTCAGCCCGGATGGAGCACGAGTGTCATCCAGGGTGGATAGACGGCGCAATAATTGGCCCCTGGATTGCGCTGCGTTGCTGCCAGACTACAGCGTGATGACCTAAACAGTGAGCGGGGGTTAGAGATAGCACCTCGACTACCGGACACCTCGATAAACCTACTGTACGGCCCAATTGCTGCGTTGCGTCCTCACTCATCGTCGGTCTATCCGCTAGGTCTCGAAGATCCACTCCGTGGCGTCTTGCACTTAAACTGCTCACTACGTTTTTTTGAGGTCCTACCGCTAGAAACCGCCCCATATCGCCGTCTACAAGTACCCCAATCCGTGTCGCGCGATGACCGGTAGGCCCGGGCGTGAGCGCGATACCAAGCTCAAGCCCTATTTCGTGGAATGGCCTATTCCCGGCAGAGCTGGAAGGGGTACCGTTCGTTGCCACTACGGCACGATCAACGCCATGGGCCTATTGGGGGGATCCATCAGGATCGCGGGGTTCTCATTTATACTGATGGACCAGCCATAGAAACTTATCCGTTCGGCAAGATGAAGAAGCGAGTGATGGCTTGTGCGGTTTCGTGAGGTTTTTCGATCATTGACATGTGGCCGCAATCATTGAGTAGGGTCATGTCGATCTGGGCCGCTTGTTGCAGCCCCTGACGCAGGGCCTGCATGGCGTCAGGGGGAATCACCCGGTCCTGGCGGCACCAAAGGCCGAGTACCGGCATCCGCAGACGCGGCAACAAGGGTACCAGCACGGTCACATTGGCGGGTTTCCGGAGTCGCTCTAACACCCCCAGCATGAAGGTATGTCGGCTGCGATTACGGTTGACAAACACATCCTCGATCCGGCCGGGGAGTTGCGGCGGATGCAGAAATACCAGGGCAAGCAGTTGCTGGAATTCGGCACGGTTCGTATAAGCGAAGGGATTTTTCCCGGCCAGCACTTGCTTGGCGAAGGCGTTGAGTTTGAACGGTAGCCCGGCTGAGTCGAGCAAAGCCAGGCCAAAAACCTGCTGCGGATGATGGGCGGCATAGACTCCAGCGATGGCACCACCCATGGAATGCCCGACCAGGCCGAAATGCTTGATATGCAACGCTTGTACAAAACCGGCTAACGCCAGCGCTTCGCCATGAATGCCACCCTGTACCACGGGAACGGGTGAGGATTGACCGTAGCCGGGTAAATCGGGAATCAGTAGATGGAAGTTGCCGACCAGATACTTGGCTATCGGCAGCCAATCCATGGCCGAGCCGCCAAAGCCGTGCAGCAGTATCAAGGTTGGGCCCTTGCCGCCGGCGTAGTACACCCAACGCACCCCGTCGATTTTAACGCTGTGAGCTTGTAGATGGTCTTGCCATACCTGCCATGTGACCCAGCCACGGACCAACCAGGAGGGGGCCAGTTGGTACACGCCCACACCGCCCAACAGTAACAGACCGGCCAGTAGAGCAAGCATTTTCAGTCGGCGCAGCAGTAGTCCCTTCAAGGAAGGACGGGAGGGCAAGATTGGAGTTGCGGTCATGGCTTTACGACTTGGCTCAATGTGGGGTATGGCTCGGCAGGCTCAACCGGCACCACGTGCTCTTCTCGAAGCAGGTTGGCCAGTATGCCGCCGGTATAAGCCCCTGTAGTCAGGACCCGAAGTCAGAGCCAAACTTCAGAGCCGATAGCCACGATGAATGGCGACGATACCGGCACTGAGATTATGTACGCTGACTTGGGCAAAACCTGCTTCGTGCAACATGGCTTTCAGGGTGGTCTGATCAGGGTGCTTGCGAATGGATTCGGCGAGATAGCGATAACTTTCTGCATCGTTGGCAAACAGGCGACCGAGCCGTGGCAACACCTGGAAGGAATGCAAGTCATACAACGGCTGCATCCAGTGCTGGGTCAGTCGCGAGAACTCCAGAATCAGCACCCGGCCACCTGGACGCAGAACCCGATACATCTCCCGCAGAGCCTGGTCCTTGTCGGTGACATTGCGCAGGCCAAAAGCGATCGTCACCGCATCGAAGCCGGCATCCGCACACGGCAGACCTTCGGCGTTCATCTGTACCCAGTCCAGTTGCCCAACCAAGCCTCGGTCAGTGAGCCGAGCCCGCCCGACATCAAGCATCGCCGCGTTGATATCGCCGACCATGATCCGGCCCTTTTCACCCACCCGCGGATGCAACAGGGCGGCAATATCGCCGGTTCCCCCCGCCAGATCGAGGACCCGATCTCCCGCCCGCACCCCGCAGGTGGCAACAAAAAAACGCTTCCACACCCGGTGCGCCCCGAACGACATTAGATCGTTCATCAAATCATAGCGTTGCGCAACGGAAGTAAAAACGCGTCCGACCAGGTGCTGCTTCTCAGCAACCGGGACTTCGCGGAAACCGAAATGGGTCGTAGCTGCTTTGTTCATCCGTCTATGGTAGCGAAGTCAGCGCAAGCTTGCGTGCCGTAGCCGTTATGAGGGGAGCCCTGATCCGGAGAATCGTTATGCTTCGACCCGGACGGCTCGAACGGGCATAGCGAGCCACGGCCAATAAAGAAGGCGGACGGCAGCCTTGACAACGGGGCACCTCAAAAAACCTACTGCACGGCTCGATGACTGCGTTGCGTCCTCATTTATTTCGCGCCTATCTACCTGACAGGTCCCAGAGACTCGCCCCGGGATGCCTGGCACTCGAACTGTTGGCTACGGTTTTTCAAGGTACCTAACGGGCAATAACTGATCTGCTGGTCGGAGCGATGCTTGTTCGGCAGGCCTTAATAAGCATGCCGCTATGGTGCATTATGAGGGAAACATGAAGGACGGAGGGAAGCCGATTTGTCCGCGGAGAAGGGCCGCTCGCTGGCCGGTGCAAACAGCCCGGTCAGAATGGCTTGGCCCCCACCACAGCACACTGTTTTGAAGAGCCTGCTGCGATATGGGTTTCCGGGTGGTCGAAGTCCTTGATGTACCGTTGAGGGGCCATGCAGTGCCTGGATTCAGCAGGGCATTCCGGACTGAAGCGCTGGATGATCACCGTGCAGCCACGCCCAAGGTGTAAATATTTGCTGCGTTGCAACGAGGAGCTGGTGGGCACTGTACACAGCTATCTGCTGTTGTCCAAAAGCTATATTGAATATTGGCTACTTATTCTAAAATGGTGACAGGCGTGACGTGGGGCCATATTGGATAGGGTACTCCCGGCACCCAACAATTAAGTAAGCGGATAGCTGACCAATAGATCGATGTATTAGGTTATTTGTGCAATGCATCATATCAGATACAAAATATAAGTAATTCTTATATTAACTATAGTTAAAATGTATTGGTGGGTCCTCAGGGGCTGGCGTAGGGTGGTCAAGTCATCCACGACTTCCTGAGGAGAATGACGTATGAATAAGAAACTCCGTCTACTGGTTTTTGCGCTGATTTTCTCGATTCCCGCCCTGGCACTTGCCGGCCAACCGGCTGGATTTTGGCATACGCCTGGAGTTCCAGGTTTTGGCCATGTCCATGTATGGAAGGGTGTGAATACGGTCTTTCTGCCGAATAAACACACCACCTATAAGGCACTGTTTGATATAACCAAGTCCAAGCACATGGACAAGCTCAATGGTAGTCTCGGTCATGCCGCGCGCACTGTGAACGCGTTTGCAATCATGGGGGTGCCGTTGAAGAACCTGAAGTTCGCGCTGGTCGTACACGGCCCGGCTACTTCGGTAGTACTTAGTGCCAAGGCTTTCAAGGCCAAGTTTGGCTATGCCAATCCCAACCTCAAGGTCATCGACGCGCTGGCCAAAGCTGGGGTTGTATTGACAGTTTGCGGTAACGCGCTGGCTGATAACGGTTACACTCCGTCAGAAGTCAATCCGAAGTTCAAGATCGCCCTCTCGGCCATTTCGACCCTGGTTATCCTGCAAGACAAGGGCTATGCGCTGATGCGCTTTTAAATGATACATGCGTAAAGGGATGGGCGCATAAATGGGTTACCGGTCGGCAGGATTCCCTGGCCGGCCGGTACTTTATTCTATAGAACGATAAGGTGACTGGTATGAAACGGTGCTTACAAATTGGGCTGGGAACGATTCTGTTAGTCTTGGCGAGCGTGGCGGTTAGTGCTCAGGCCGGTGATGTCGGCAAGCCGGTGACGCCACCGAAATACCAGGAAACATTGTTTCCACCCTGGCAACATGGGGCTAATAACCCGGCGCTGCACAAGGGTCTGAATTTCACCGTGCCGGAAGTAGACGACCTTCCCGATTTTCACGGTAATGTTGATAATCCCAAGCTGGTGATCTTTGTCGGCGGCAACTACTATTTTGCCATGGCGCCGCTGGTTAGGGCCTTTGAGGCCAAGTATCCGCAAATCCGTGGGCGGATTTATTCCGAGACCCTGCCGCCGGGTCTCCTGCTCAAACAGATGCGGGATGGCAACACGATCACCGTTGGCAACATGACCTGGACAATTGCTCCGGATGTGTATGCAGCAGGACGAGGGCGGGTACGTAAGGTCCTCAAGGATGGCCTGCTGGTTGCCCCGGTCGTACCGTATGCGACCAACGACCTAACCATCATGATACCGAAGGGCAACCCGGCAGGAATCAAGTCAGTGGCGGATCTCGGCAAGCCTGGGGTACGTGTCGTCATGCCTAACCCGAAATGGGAGGGCATCGCTGCCCGGGCCATGAGCACGCTACGCAAGGCCGGTGGCAAGGCATTAGAACAAAACGTCTACGTCACCAAGGTGCAGAATGGGCAAACCGTTCTAACCCATATTCATCACCGGCAGACGCCTCTGTTTCTCATGCAGGGCCTGGCGGATGCGGGAATTACCTGGAAGTCAGAAGCCCTATTCCAGGAAGAGATCGGTCACCCCATCAGCCATGTGGATATCGCCCCACGCTACAATACGTCGGCGGTCTATGCCATTGCGATGGTCAAGGGGGCGCCGCACCCGCGCTGGGCCAGGGCATGGATCAAGTTCCTGCGCTCACCCGCTGCATTGAAAGTATTTGAGCATTATGGTTTCAAACCCTATAAGGGTCGCTAAAAGTACGCTGAGCAGAGCGGATCCCCAGGATCTGCTCTGCGTCGCATACTACCGACCGTAGCCTAGCTTGGTGGTGTCGAAAGGGCGTTGTTCGAACTTACGTGATAGGGGATGTCATGTTTGCGGTATATAACTTTGACCCAGCTAGAACGGGTCACTGATTGGGCAACCGGATTCGCCTGGTATCGGGAAAAGGACCCGGGGGGCGCCATTTTTTGGTGCGGTATGACTGGGAAACTCATTGATTCGATGATCCGTCCAGCGGGCATAAGAGGAAAACGGCAATGCAAACAACCAACAATACTCAACAGGATGAATGGACACCGGCAAGGATATTCGCTTTCGCAGGGCTGATGGCTCTGGGTGTTCGTCTGGTTCAGGGCTGGGTGTATTGGGGCGGGGCCTCACGCCGACTGTTCTACGATTTTCAGATGGTTCAAGGCCACCTGTCGGCGGTGAAGATGAACCCGGATGTCAGCGGCTACGTCGCCAACAAATTGGCCCATGCCATGCCCGGGTCGATGTTTCCCGGGATGATTCAATGGATTATGGTGCATGGTAGCTTGCTGCATACCATGGTGTGGTTTTGGACTCTAGTTGAGCTGGTAGTCGGCGTCGGTTTGATCATCGGTTTTGCTACCCGGATACTGGCTTTAGCAAGTGTCGGGGTGAACGTCTCACTGATGATGATCTTTGGCTGGATGGGCTCAACGTGTGTCGATGAATGGACCATGGCCGCAGCAGGATTTGCCATGGGTACGGTATTGATGCTTACCGGCGGCGGATCCTGGTCGGTGGATCACTGGCTGGCCCGACATAATCCGGCGCTTGGTGAACGCAGATGGTTCCGTGTATTGTTTTCAGGGCATTTACCCTACCAAGCCATGCGTAAATGGAGTATCTGGCTGGGCATCATCTCGATTGTTTTCACCGTCGCGTCCTACCAGTTTCTGCATGGCGCGGTATACAGCCCATTGCACGCCCGAGTGAATTTTCATCATTACTCCCTGAGTCTGAACCAAGCGCAAGTTAAGACCGATGGGACAGTGAGCTTTCATGCTTATGTCGATGCCGGCCCGGATACCGGCAAGCTTTACCTGATTGGTGCGGAATTACTCGATTCCAATGGTAACGCCGTGGAGCAGTGGAGTGGCAAGCAACTGACCGCCCTCCCCCAAGCCAACATCGTCAATCGGTTTACCCAGGCGTGGTCCTCGAAGTTCAAGCCAACCGCCTACGGTATCGGTGGAGTCGTCGGCGCCAAGGCCACCATCAAGTTGCCGGGCAATGCAGTACAGACCCTGTCCGGGAGTAGTTATACTCTGCGCCTGACTACCATTGATGGCAAACACTTGAGCACCAAGGTGAAGGCACAGCCCTGAAGGTTTTCGTTATGCTTATTGGGTGCTGACAACCACGCATGA
>ENA-ORDP01000697-ORDP01000697.1-marine-sediment-metagenome-genome-assembly--contig:-NODE-697-length-20731-cov-7.683208_pt1 | contig 20731 bp, 20 predicted proteins | sample MGYA00248627_ERZ508539 | MGnify/ENA primary metagenome ERZ508539 (study PRJEB26208, sample SAMN05571518) | marine sediment metagenome | biome: deep sea; feature: Hydrothermal vent; material... | reverse complement strand
ACCCGGTGGTCGTGGTCACCGGGCCGCGCCAGTCCGGCAAATCCACGCTGGTGCGGCATGCTTTTCCCGGGCACCGCTATGTATCGCTTGAGGATCTCGACCAACGGGAATTTGCGCAAAGCGATCCCCGGGGCTTTCTGAGCCATTTTACCGAAGGCGCCATCCTGGATGAGGTGCAACGTTGCCCCGCCTTGTTTTCCTATCTTCAGACACGCGTCGATGAAATGCAGCGGCCCGGTGAATTCATACTGACTGGATCGCAACAGTTCGGCCTGCTATCGGGCATCACACAGAGTCTGGCGGGTAGAGCGGCATTGCTTACCCTGCTTCCCTTGGTGTATGGCGAATTACAGCGCGCAGGAAAAACCGACAGGAACCTCGATCAAACACTCTTTGACGGAGCGTTTCCACCCATCTTTGACCGTGGACTTGAGCCACATCTGTGGTATGGCAATTATGTACACACTTACCTGGAACGCGACGTCCGGCAATTGATCAAGGTGCAGGATCTGGGTATATTTCAACGCTTTCTGAGATTGTGCGCGGGCCGCACCGGACAACTCCTCAATCTTTCCTCCCTGGCCAATGACTGTGGTATTACGCACAACACAGCCAAAGCATGGATATCCGTGCTGGAAGCCAGTTATATCGTACAACTGTTGCCACCCCATCATCAAAATTTTAACAAACGCCTGGTAAAGATACCCAAATTATATTTTCTGGACACTGGCCTTGCTACCTGGCTGCTCGGCATTCAGAACATTGATCAACTGGCCACTCATGTTCAACGTGGCGCATTATTTGAAACCTGGGTCATCAGCGAATTACTCAAAGCCCGTTATAACGCGGGAGAAGCATCGAACCTTTACTTCTGGCGTGATCGTTCAGGACACGAGGTGGATCTTCTGGTTGATCATGGAACCTGCCTGTCGCCGTTAGAAATAAAATCCGGCCAGACCATCAACCGGGATTATTTCAAGGGACTGGATTTCTGGCAAAAACTGGCGGGTGAGGCCGCCGGGAAAGCATGGCTGGTTTATGGTGGAGACACCCGGCAGATTCGCGCCGATGTCACTATCCTGCCGTGGAATGAAATCCACCCCGAGCAGATTGTGATGCCCGCTCTCAAAAATAGCTTGGAAAAATCCCGGAAACCGGGGTGAACGATGACCACGAGAAAACGGTATACTAAAGAATTCAAGCTGGATGCGATCGGACCGGTGACTGAGCACACACCCGGATACCGCAACCACATTTCACTCAGACCATTCTCTTCGGATTCAACTAGACCCGCTCTGGCTACTCCCACTCGATCGCGCCTGAAGGTATCCTTAAAATCTTTCGTCCGAGCTATCTTTACACCTCTTGACATTTTCGCTGCTTATCGTCGCGCCAGTGCGATTTTGCGGTGGCAATATCCGCATCCAGGCGCTTCCTGGTCCCCCCGCGCGCGCAACAACCAGTTGAAGTATTACAGTACAGTATACGATGCATCATTTTTTGCTGGTACATTCAATAAACAACCCCTCATGGGTCAGGGCACACAGGGGCACCGCCTCGATATGTTCGTTGAGCCGGAAACGTTTGCTGCCAGGATACACCACAGCGATTGAATCCAGCGCCAAATCCGTCAGCGCCGTGCGCATGGAAGGCGTTATCCTGGGCGCATCCGTACGTTTGCATTCAACACCCCGCAAACGACCCTTTTTTTTCAGGATCAGATCAATCTCAGCCCCCTGGTGCGTGGCCCAGAAAAACGCCTCATCGGGCTGCTCCACCGCCAGCACCTCTTCAATCACATAGCCTTCCCATGAAGCGCCAATCTTCGGGTGGGTCAGCAGGTCACGCTCGGTGTTGATACCTAATAATTGGTGAAGCAAGCCGGAATCGCGAATATAAATCTTGGGTGACTTTACCTGGCGCTTACGGATATTGGCGTGCCAGGGGTGTAACTGACGTACCATAAAGGCATCACTCAACAAATCAAGATACCGTCGTACAGTCGATTCGCTCACATTCAAGGAACGCGCAAACTCAGCGCCATTCCATGTTTGCCCATGGTAATGCGCCAGCATGGTCCAGAAACGCCGCAACGCAGTCGCCGATACTTTCACCCCCCATTGCGGAAAGTCCCGCTCTAGCAACGTTTGAATGAACGCCTTACGCCAGGCCAGACTGTCGACATCGCTATCCGCAAGATACGCGCGAGGAAATCCACCACGTAACCAATGACGCGGTTGCGCACCAAACCCCAACTCCTGTAGGCCAAAACCACGCAAGTACAAGGCTTCCTGTCGCCCCGCCAAACTTTCCGATGATTGCCGCAGCAGTTTACCGGATGCACTGCCCAGAATCAGAAATTGTCCCTGAAAGTCCTGCCGATCGACCAGCACCCGCAACACCGGAAACAGATCAGGCCGCAACTGAATTTCGTCTATCACAATCAGGCCTTTCAGGAAACCCAGCGCTGTGATTGGCTCATCCAGCCGGGCCAGACTGAGCGGGTCTTCCAGATCGAAATAATTGACCGAATCCTCCGCCACGAACTGCCGGGCCAGAGTGGTTTTTCCACACTGACGCGGCCCTGCAAGAACGGCTATCCGGCTGCGTGACAGCGCACGCTCAATCATCTGTCGCCACTGTTTACGGGTAATCATGACCACACTTTACCATGAAAATCCATCATTCGACATCAGCTTTTCATGGTATTCGGCATGAATATCTACCGAAAACCGGGGCGGTGCTCTATTTCGTTAACCGACTGTCGGCTTCCCTCAAGTTTGCCAACAAACTATCCGTTGCCAGTCAATACCTGCCGTTGCCAGCCTACTCCCAGTTACCGGAGTCCGAGTGCCTTTATCGCCATGTTCCGACGCAGCCTGGGGATGCCACCGGGCGCCTATTTTCGTGCGGGATCGCAGTAGGGTTGAAAACCATCTGGAGCTGAGTAGGTTTCTCCGTTCAGTGATAACTGAACATTACCACGTACCCGGCCAACCGCTTCTTTAAGCCGACACCGCATATTCATTGAGTTACAAAATAATACTGGCTCCGGCAGTGGCTGAGTTTCATACGTAATCAGGAACGGATTTGTACATCCAGGAAAACAGATGCCCATTGTTCCTTTTTTCAGGACAGGGGGCATGCTGTTTTTGCAATGGTAGTTGATTCCACCTGTGTTGTTATGGCTGATGCGTTTGTTGGGGCCTGTCAACAGGTTATCTATATAGCGCCCACCCCAGTTTCATACAGTTGGCTGTGTTAAATCTGAGTGCTGATTTACACGGGGTCGGCGGTTCTTACCGCCAGTATGTTGTGTATCCATCCATTACGTTCGGCTCGCTTGACTCCGGACCATAGTACGGATAGTAGATTTCGAAATCAGGGTTTTCCCGCGAGAACGGTCATGACTAAAGCGCCACCCAAGATCGGCAGACTTGCCTGCACTGCAGATGTCAATGTAGAAACTGTGCGCTATTACCAGCGACGTGGACTGATTGTCGAGCCGGAAAAACCTGCTTACGGGTTCCGCTTACCAACAGCAGCGCTTATGCTTTTGTTGCTTGCCTTTAGTCTGGTGACGGCCAACGCAGCACCGCAGGCACAACCGATGGCTGTTGAGATTACCCAACCCTTAACGCTCAACCAGGCGGTTCAGCTGGCACTCGCGCGTAATCTTGACACTAAAAGCGCGAGAAACGCCTTGCAGGCCGCTGAAGCGGCACGGCGGGTCGCCGTTGGCAAGCTCTATCCACACATAAAAGCCCTGAGCGGGTACGACGAGTTCCCTCAACAGAAAGCCTTGCTGTTGCCGCGGCACATGGATGTGCCGGCCTTGGCCGAGATCAGTGGCGCGACGGGGCGAGAAACGACACAAAGCATGCTCAATTACCTGGATGTTCAGTTTCAGGACAGGGTCTTAAACATCGGCCTGGGATTAAAGTGGCCGCTTTACACCGGCGGCCAGCTTACCGCGAAGGTAGAGCATGGATGCCGAAGCCAACGCGGCTAATTACCGACTCAGTCGCATACGCCAGCAACTGGTTTTCGCGGTCACCAAAACCTATCTCGGTATCGTGGTGGCCCAACACAGCGAACAGGCCGTAGAGATCTCGTTCAAACACCGTTCAGTAGATAATCCGATAGCCCTGAAAGATCAACTCCCGCACATCCTCGCGGTCAGCCTCCGGAACTGGTCGGCCTATCTTTGGATAATCCTGCAACGCCAAATATAGGAAGAATAAACACCCTTTTTCCCTAAGTCCACTCTCATCTAACGGCCTAGCCTGACAAGATCAAGGCCGCCAATAGCATCCAGTCCGGGATCAAAACGCTGATTGTGGTTGCGATCACGGTAAACAAATGTAATCCGCCAGCGGATGCGGGGAAATTCTTCGCGCGGGCCGTCAAAATTTTTGCGGTAGTTGACGCGGTAGTTGAGCGTCTTTGTGCCCGGGTCAAAATACCAGCTACCTTCTGTAATCCTGGCCGGGGCCATCGAGGTTTCGCCGATATAACCAATGGGTGTCTGCGCCAGCAGCAGCATGGGGTTGCTGCCATCAAGACGAGGTAGATCGGCCAGCCGGTTGTCCAGGGCATAGCGTACGACTTCCAGACCTAAGGCACTACGGATATTGCCCGTGACCTGCGCAACCGTAGCGTGTTCCGCTGCGACCCGCAGGGACCAGAAACGATCCAGCGCGACCATGCCAAGAATAGAAATAAGGATGATGACCACCACCAGTTCCAGCAGGGTGAAACCGGCTTGCATTGCCCGTGTATTAATCGTTGCATAAGTATTTGCACCATAGCCCCCTCTCCCTCTGGGAGAGGGTGGGGGTGAGGGGATAAAATACATGCCAATACTTATGCAACGATTAATATAAGGTGTCACGGCCGGTTTGCGCTCTCTGCGGTAAAAACACGCAGCGCGATTTTATTTCGCCACATTGATCAGATCCCACGTCGGCAGGAATACGCCCAGGGCCAGTACCAGCACCATCGCGGCGATGATGATGATGAGAATAGGTTCGAGCTTGGAGGTCAGACTTTTGAGATCGTAGTCGACTTCCCGATCATAAAAGTCCGATACCTGCTCCAGCAGATCATCGACTGCGCCGGTTTCCTCGCCCACGGCCATCATCTGTAGCACTAACGGGGTGAACATGTTGCTGGCGGCAGCAGTGCGGGTCAGGGTGTCGCCGCGTTCGATACCGTTGCGCATGTCCTCCACAGCCTTGCCGATAAAGGCATTGTCCACCGCATGTGAGACCAGTACCAGAGCCTGCACCAGCGGCACGCCTGAGCGAATCGACATGGCGAAGGTGCGGGCGAAGCGCGAGAGGGTGGCGCGCAGCAGAATGTTGCCGATGATCGGGATACGCAGCTTCACCTTGTCCCAGCGATAACGGCCCTCTCTGGTATTAAGGTAATGGCGCAGGGCCAGGGTGCTGAGAAACAAAGCACCCAGAATGTACATCCAGTAAGCGACGGTGAAGTCCGATACCATGAGCAGGATCCGTGTCGGCAGGGGCAGTTGGGCATGAAAACCACTGAACACCTTGGCGAAGGTCGGGATCACCCAGAGGTTGATGACAAACATGGCGGCCGCTACGGCGATGATCACGAAGCTGGGGTAGCGCATAGCGGCCTTAACCTGGTCGCGGGTGGTTTTCTCCCGTTCCAGATAGCTGGCTAATTGCAGGAAAACCTCGTCCAGGCGACCGCTGTTTTCACCTACGCGCACCATATTGATGAACAGGGAGGAGAAAACTTTCGGGTGACGGGTCATGGCGGCCGAAAGTTCATGTCCGGCTTCCAGTTCGCCCAGCACCTCGTGCAGGGCTTCTTTGAGCATCAGGTTACGGGTGGTGTCAGCCAGGCCGTTGATCGAGCGGATAATAGGCACGCCGGCGCGCATCAGGGTGTAGAACTGGCGTGCGAAAAGAATGAGATCATCCAGTTCCGGCTTTTTACGCCGTTGCCACTGGTACAGCAGATCATCGAGTCCGGCAGATCTCTGGATTTCTTCAATAGAAATCGGGGTGATGGCGGTATTGAAGAGCTGGGTGGCAACGGCGCTCGCCGAGGCGGCTTCTATATCCCCGCTGACAGCATTGCCCTGTGCATTTCGTCCATGGTACTGAAAAAGCGGCATGTTGAACTATCCGTGGCCAGCGGCTTGGTTGGGCGCCGCCGGAGGGGCGCTTTCAAGTTCTTCCGCCGCGCCCGTGACTCGCACCACCTCTTCCAGGCTGGTGATACCCTGCCAGGCGTGCTCGATAGCGTGTAGGGCAAAGGGGTGGAAGTTTTTGCTGGTGCGTGCTTTTCTGGCAAAATCAGCGCCGTCGTTACGCAGCAGCGTGTCGGACAGCTCTTCATCCATTTCCAGAAACTCGAATACCCCGACCCGGCCACGGTAGCCGGTGTTGTTGCAGTGCGGGCAGCCGCGCGCCTGGTAAAACGGTACGCCCTTCATATCCTGGCCGACCAGATTACGCAGCAGAACCTGTTCTGCCGGGACAGGAGTATAGGGCGTTTTACAATTATCACAGAGTTTGCGCACCAGTCGTTGCGCCAGCACGGCGCGCAGGGCCGAGGCCACCATGTAGCCTTCGGCGCCCATATCCAGCAGGCGACTGACGCTGGAAATAGCATTGTTGGTATGCAGGGTGGAGAGCACCATGTGGCCGGTGATAGCGGCGCGCAGGCCCACCTGGGCCGTTTCCTGATCACGCATTTCGCCCACCAGGACGATGTCCGGATCCTGGCGCAGGGCGGTGCGCAGCACCCGGGCGAAGGTGAGATCAATCCGGGTATTGACCTGGACCTGGTTAATGCGCGGCAGGCGGTATTCCACCGGATCTTCCACGGTAATAATTTTCTTGCTCGATTTGTTCAGTTCCGACAAGGCGGCATACAGGGTGGTCGTCTTACCGCTGCCCGTGGGGCCGGTGACCAGCACCATGCCATAAGGGCGGCGGATCTGGTTGCGAAAATTTTCCAGCAGGCGGCCTTCCATACCCAGTTGTTCCAGATCCAGCCGGTTGCCGGACTGATCCAGCAGGCGCATTACCACGGACTCGCCATCCTGGATAGGCATGGTGGACAGGCGCACATCGATGGAATGATCGCGCACACGGATATTAAAACGGCCATCCTGGGGAATGCGGCGCTCGGAAATATTCAGCCCGGCCATCAATTTCAGGCGCGAAACCACGGCGGTGGCGATGCGGCGCTCGTTCATCACCTGCTCTTGCAGCACCCCGTCTACGCGCTGGCGGATGCGCAGTACATTTTCATCCGGCTCAATATGAATATCCGAAGCGCCGATCTGCACGGCATCTTCAAAAATGGTTTGCAGCAAGCGCACCACCGGGGCGTTAGCCAGATCCTCGTTCTGCAACATCTGGTTGAGGTCGATGTCCGTCTCACTCAGTTCCGCGCCCAGTTGTTCAGCCAGATTACTGATGTCGGCGGTGCGCCGATAGACGCTGTCAATCGTTTCCAGAATTTCGGATTCCCGCGCCACCGCCAGATGCAGGGGTCGCTTCAGCCGTTTGTTCAGCTCATCGTAGGCAAAAATATCGGTGGGATCGCTCATGCCCACCAGCAGCGAGCCATCGGGGTTTTCCTTCAGGGCGATGACGCGGTAACGCCGGGCCATGGTTTCCGGAATCACGCGAATGGTGTCGGGTTCGTAGTTGAACTGTTTAAGATCGATGAAGGGCAGTTTGAGTTGGGCGGAGAGCAGTTCCAGCATCTGCTGTTCGGAGACCAGCCCCGTCTCGATCAGGGTGTGCCCGAGTTTGCGGCCGGTTTTTTTCTGATCGGCCAGCGCCTGCATCAACTGCTCTTCAGTGATGAGCTTGTTGGCGACCAGGAGATCGCCAAGACGGATTTTTTTATGGGAGGGGGCTGCGGACACGTGGGCCTCGTCGTCGATAAAGGGCTAATTCAATAAGGCTTTTATCGACGTGCAGGCGGTGATCTTTAGTTTTTGGTAGTGGGTACCGGGGCTGAGCGGTCAGGCATAACGCCTTTCCCCGTGACTCGTGACCCGCCACTCCATCGACTTAATTGAGCATCAGCGAGCCGGTCAGCTGGGCTACGTTGCCAAGCTTGTGTTCGCGCAAATAGCGGGCAATGCCCTCGTTTATCTTGGGGCAGATGAGAGGATCGTAGAACAGGGCGGTGCCGATGCCGATAGCAGAGGCGCCGGCGATCAGGAATTCCAGTGCATCCTCGCTACAGGTGATGCCACCCTGGCCAATAATGGGAATGCTGTGCTCACGGCAGACCTGGTACACCTGATGCACCTTGAGCAGGGCCACCGGCTTGATCGCCGGGCCGGATAGCCCCCCCTGGTTGTTGCCGATGATGGGGCTGCGCGAGTCAATATCGATGGCCATGCCCATTAGCGTATTAATGACGGCAAAAGCATCGCTGCCAGCTTCGATGCAAAGGCGCGCATTAAGCGCGATGTCGGTCTGGTTAGGCGAGAGCTTGGTAATCAGCGGCTTGCGGGTAACGTTGCGCACCGCGGCCACCACCCGCGCCGACATGTCCGGATCGTTGCCAAAGACCATGCCCCCTTCCTTCACGTTGGGACAGGAAATATTGATCTCGATAGCGTCAACAGGCGAATCCTCGAAGCGCCTCGCCACGTCAACATATTCCTCAACCGTGGAGCCGGAGATATTGGCGATGAAACGGGTTTCGGAAAAATCCAGTGTGGGCAGGATGTCATTGACCACCACATCCACCCCAGGGTTTTGCAGGCCAATCGCGTTGATCATACCCATAGGCGTTTCACAGATCCGGTGCGGCGCATTACCCAGGCGCGGTTCCAGCGTGGTGCCCTTGAGACAAATCGCACCCGCATCGCGGTTGGAAAAGCCCTGCACCCGTGTATATTCTTCACCAAACCCCACACAGCCCGACAACAGGACGATAGGCGAGTCGAATCGCATGCCGCAAAAGTCGCGGCCCAGCAGATCTTTGTTTTCGTTATTCATAGGGCTAAGATACAAGAAATAAGCGTAAAGATAAAAGGCAAAGCGGCACAAGCGGGGAAGTTGGTTATTTCGGCTCCCTGATGGGTTTCACTTCGTTCTACCCATCCTACCCTACCCATTGTTTAATTTTGTAGGATGGGTAGAACGAAGTGAAACCCATCGCCGCCCTCCGGATGCGTTCGTTAGCCGCGGGTTAATTTTCATGCGAAAGAGAATGGGTTTGACTATTAACATCCGAGTCGGCAGATTCCACGGTGCCTTTCTTTTATCTTTGCGCTTATTTCAGGTATCTTCTTTTAATGTTCCACATCGTATTGTTTGAACCCGAAATCCCGCCTAATACAGGTAATATTATTCGCCTGTGCGCCAACACCGGGATGCATCTGCATTTGATCGAGCCGCTGGGTTTTGACTGGGATGACCGCCGCCTAAAGCGCGCCGGGCTGGATTATCACGAACTTGCCGACGTGCATCGCTATGCTTCCTTGCAGGCGTTTAATACGGCCGTGCAGCCTGCACGCTTGTTTGGCTTTTCCAGTCATGCCCGGCGTAATGCTTTTGAGCCGGTCTATCAGCCGGGGGATGCGTTTATGTTTGGCCCGGAGACGCGGGGTTTGCCGGCTGAAGTTAAAGCAAAACTGGGCGAAGAGCGGCTCCTGCGCCTGCCCATGCGCCCGGACAACCGCAGTCTGAACCTGGCCAATAGCGTCTCGGTGATGATGTATGAAGCCTGGCGGCAGCAGGGCTTTGCGGGGGCGGGGTGATAGCTATTTGAAACGCCCTTGCGTCGAATGTTTTGCCTTTGAAATGGCCTGGCAACGCTGCCGGTGCAGGGCCTCGGCGATGGCCTTGCCCTGTAGGCCCTGTGCGATGAGGTCATCGGTTTTGACGGCGGCCGCGTCCCGCCAGGCCTCGCGAAACAGGCGCGGTTGTTCAAATTCGGCATTTTCATAACCTGTTCGGCCACGGGAGTCGGCTTCGCAGGCGAGCAGGAACTGTTCGAAACGCTCGGGTCGCCGGAAGGCATCCAGGGCTTCGAGGGTTTCCAGCAAAGTGGCGGGGCGCAATTCGGCTATACGGTGATAATGCAGGTGATAGCGGGTCACCAGAATCGCCAGTTCCCGATAATCTTTCGGTACTTTCAGTCGCTTGCAGAGTGCTTTGACCAGGGGTACCCCCCGGGCTTCATGAGCAATGTGCCGGGGGAGTTGATCGGCAGGGGTGACACCTTTGCCTAGATCATGCAGCAGCGCGGCGAAGCGGACTTTGGGATCCTCTGAAAGTCGGGCGGCCTGTTCCAGCACCATCAGAGTATGGATGCCAGTGTCCACTTCCGGGTGATATTTTTCCGGCTGGGGTACGCCGAACAGGCGATCAATTTCCGGTAGCAGCACTGCCAGCGCGCCGCAATCACGCAGTACCTGAATAAACACGCCGGATTGTTGCTCGGTCAATGCGCGCTGCATTTCCTGCCAGACGCGCTCGGCTACCAGCGCCGCCACTTCACCATTTTCCACCATGGTTCGCATGAGCTGCATGGTTTCATCCGCCACCTTAAAGCCCAGGCCGGCAAAACGGGCGGCAAAACGGGCCACGCGCAGGATACGCACAGGATCTTCGACAAAGGCCGGGGACACATGACGTAACAGGCGTTCCTGTAGATCTTTCTGGCCGCCAAAGGGATCGATGATCTCGCCGCGACTTGATTCGGCCATGGCGTTGATGGTGAGATCCCGGCGTGCCAGATCCTGCTCCAGGCTGACGTCGGGGGCGGCGTGAAACTGGAAGCCGGTGTAACCGGGCGCGGTTTTGCGTTCGGTGCGCGCCAGCGCGTATTCCTCGTGGGTCTGCGGATGCAGGAATACGGGGAAGTCTTTACCTACCGGGCGAAAACCGGCCTTGAGCATGGCCTCGGGGGTGGTGCCCAACACCACCCAGTCATGATCCTTGATCGGCAGGCCGAGCAGGCGATCCCGTACACAACCGCCGACCTGCCAGACTTCGAAGGCGTCGGCGGAATTCATCGTGTCGATAGCCGGGAAAACGGGTGGCGGCCGAGGAAGCCAGCGCCGCCCAGCGGGCAAAGCGTATTTCGTTTCATGGTGTTATCGCTTCCGGTTTTAAAGTCTTTAAATAAGGGATATAAAATCCCAGGCCTTTAGGCGGCATGATTGTTTTTGCTCCTTCTCCCCTTGAGGGGAGAAGGCTGGGATGAGGGGTGAGTGGCAGCGAGGTAGATTGTTGAACCCTCTCCCAGCCCTCTCCCCGTTTTGGGCGAGGGAGCCATCGGCTTTAGCCGGTGGAGCATTCACAAGTCTGGCGGCACAAAGTATAGAGGAAAACACGGGCAACAAGTATAGTGGCTAAATTCAGGTGCAGCCTGCAATTTGACGGCTATACTACTCATTATCCAGAAATTTTTAGTCTTTAAGCGGCAAGGAGAAGACATGAGCTTCAAAGTTATAAGCCCGGTTACCGGGGAACAGATCAAGGAGATTCCTGCCTGGAATGGCGGTCAAATTGAATCGGCTCTGGCTCAGGTCGCAAAAGTCACGCCTGGCTGGGCGGCGACGCCTATGTTCGAGCGTTGTGTGCTGATGCATGAGGCGGGAGCGGTGCTACGCAGGAACAGGGATCGTTATGCCGCCATTATTTCGGAGGAAATGGGCAAGTTAATCAAGGATGCGCGCGCGGAAGTCGAGAAATGCGCGACGGTTTGTGAGTTCTATGCTGAAAAAGGACCGGGATTTCTGGCGGATGAACCGTTGCCCTCGAATGCCAGCGAGAGCTATGTGGCCTATCTGCCCCTGGGTACGGTGCTCGCGGTGATGCCCTGGAACTACCCGTTCTGGCAGGTGATGCGGTTTGCCGCTCCGGCGCTGGTGGCAGGCAATACCGGCCTGCTCAAGCACGCGTCCAACGTGCCACAGTGCGCACTGGCGCTGGAGGAGGTTTTCAACGAAGCCGGATTTCCCGCCGGAGTGTTCCGTAGTCTGATGATCCGCGCCTCGCAGGTACAAAAAGTGATCGAGGATCCCAGGGTGCAGGCCGTGACCTTGACGGGTAGTGAGCCTGCGGGCCGACAGGTGGCGGCCACGGCCGGTCGTGCGCTTAAAAAATGCGTGCTGGAACTGGGCGGCTCGGACGCCTTCATCGTACTGGAAGACGCGGATCTGGATGAGGCGGCGAAATGGGCGGTGGCCTCGCGTTATCTCAATACCGGCCAGAGTTGTATCGCCGCCAAACGCTTCATTCTGGTGGATGCGATTGCCGAAGACTTTCTGACCCGTTTTAAAGCCAGCGTGGAAGCCCTGCAGGCGGGGGATCCCCTGGATGAGAAAACCACCCTTGCGCCTATGGCGCGTGAGGATCTGCGTGACGAGCTGCATGCGCAGGTGAGTGAATCGATTTCGGGCGGGGCAGTGGCGCTGACGGGCTGTCATCCGCTGGATCGCCCCGGCGCCTATTATGCCGCGTCGATCCTGGATCGGGTGGAGCCGGGCATGCTCGCCTATGATAATGAATTATTCGGCCCGGTGGCTATCGTCATCCGTGCGCGGGATGAAGAGGACGCCCTGCGCATCGCCAATGATACCCCCTATGGCCTGGGAGGCAGTGTCTGGACCCGGGACAGCCAGCGCGGCGTGGCGCTGGCGCGGCGGGTGGAATCCGGTTGCACCTATGTCAATGGCATGGTAAAAAGTGATCCGCGACTGCCTTTTGGGGGGATCAAAAATTCGGGCTTCGGCCGGGAATTGTCGCAACACGGGATTCGGGAATTCGTCAATGCCAAGACTATCTGGGTGAAGTAAGCGCCACGATCAGGCGATCCACATGGCTATTTCTTGCGTCCGGCCTGGTCGGGTGAACATATCCAGGCCTGGCAAGTGGAGACAAGAATAAACCACCCCGCCGCAAGCGGACGGGGTATGTAAGAAAAACTCGACCCACTATTTTCCGTTACTCCGGCCTTCGCCGGGTGAATCTCGCCGCAAGCGGCGGGAAATTAAGCCCTCAGCGATTAAATTTCGCTCCCTCCTCGTCGGGTTTCAAAGCGTACGTTGTTTGTCCGGGCAGAAGGATGTGCTATGACTAATCGGATATATGACCAAGCTTGAATTGGATATAAAATAACCATTCAATAAATAGCCGGGTAAAAACCGGTAGTCGGGATGAGGAAATCTTTATGTGGTATTCAAGAATATTAATGTTGTTGGGTGCAGTCGTGATGCTGTCGGCCTGCGGTGGTGGTAATGGTGCGGTGCCTCCGGTGCAGACTCAGACCAAGGCCCCGACGCCTCAAGTGGCAGGGTTAAACGGGATCTGGGATGGATCCTATAACTCGAATGTGACCGGTCAAACCTGCAATGATATGCAGGCCCTGATTTTCAATGGCCAGGTGCGGGCTGTATCGAAGTCCTGTGATATGGTGCTGACCGGCGACCTGACTGTAAATGGTAATACCGCAAGCATCAGTTTCAACAGTTTTTCAATGGATGGCAGTGGCGCTAACGGCACGGCCAGTTTTACCGGGAACTTTACCGCGGGTTCTGTTATTGCAGGCACGTATTCGACCTCAGGCAAAGACAGCGGCCATTTTACGTTGAATTATAATATCGTTTATGAAAACAATTCTTCATTGAGTAAAGTGGAAGGGAGCTGGGAATATAAATCAGCTTCTGACTGGATTGATTTGAGAATAAGCAAGGTAGGCGATATTGTTGGTGCGGATAGCAACGGGTGTTCTTATTCCGGCAACATCAGCATCATTGATCCTGCATACAATTTATATGCTTACAAAATAACGCTTGGAAACATTCCTAAATTCACATGTCCGGATACAGGAAAGTATACAGGCGTCGCCAGTATTGGTATTGCAGCAGGCGCAAAAGGGGTCATGACAGTTCTTGCAGGTAATAATCAGAATGTATTCTTTGCTGATTTTAGCAAAGCAACCGGCGCGACCAACTGATTACCTGCGCTGTAAAATCTGAAAATAGTGGGTAGGTTGGGTAGAGCAACGCGAAACCCAACAGGGTTATAGCGCTATCGGGCCAGAAATTCCCCGGAGTTCGGTTCGCACTATACCCAGGCTACGTTTGCGCCCTCGCTTTAATGCAAGGTTTAATGAGCGCGTATTTAGATAATAATCTTCTCGCCGGGTTTAATGGCAAAATGTGTTTCCAGATCCAGTTCCCGGATCAGCCGATCTACAGCTGCCGAGCCATGTTCATTCTGGATTTCAACAAGAATGAGCATGGCGCTATTGCGATTATAACCGCCACCCAGATCTGTTTGTATGCGTAGCAATTCGCGAGCGCGATCAATGGTCATGATAGTTGTGTCCGGATTGCTGGCTTCGCCCTTATACTGCATGGTTCCGCCTGGCTTATTAATACCCCGCAGCTTGCTGCGGGGTATCAAGCTTGTCTAAATAATCGTTCCGAATTCCTGTCACTTTATCATATTAATCGTTGCATCAGTATTTGCATCATAGCCCCCTCTCCCGCTGGGAAAGGGGGGCTGAGGGAATAAAATACATGCCCGCTTATGTACGAATTGATGCTTTCCAATCCTGGCGATCCGTCCGCTCGTTGACACAGAATAAACATTATACTATATTACCATCTATGTAAATACTATATTAGTACATACAAAAGATAAGGATTTTTGAAAAATGAGCGTGCTTATTAAAACGGTAATGGTGACAGAGGCCAATCAACGCTTCTCAAAACTTATTCAGGAAGTAGAACGGGATGGCGTAACCATTCGTATCCTGCGCCGGGATCGCCCCATAGCCGTACTCATGCCTGAAGGGAAAGACGTTAAATCAAATAAAGAACGTGCGGCAGCGATAGCCGACATGAAACGTCTTCTAAAAAAAGGCCTAAAACTTGGCACGGAAAGCTTTAGCAGGGACGACCTTCATGATCGTTCCTAAGCGTTTTACATTTGATACCAATATCCTCATTTATGCTGTAAATACTGATGCACCTGAAAAACATCAGATTGCTTCTTCTCTTTTAGAGGCTGCTACTCAAAAAGACTGCCTTTTGACCCTACAGGCCATCGGCGAATTCTTTAATGCGACCAGACGTAAAAGCCTGGCCTCTATGGATGAGGTCATTGCCATCACTCGCGTCTGGCAGCAGATTTTTACCGTTGTCCCTGCTGATCAGGACACATTTAACGAAGCCGTTGAATATGTACGCGATCATAATATTTCATTTTGGGATGCCATGTTGTGGGCAAGTGCAAAGCAGGCCGGATGTGCTTTCGTCCTTTCCGAAGATATGCAACATGGCCGCCGTTTGGGTGGTGTCGAGATTATCAATCCATTCATAAAAGATGCAAAGCCAGTACTTGAGCTATTGTTGTAGTATTAATCGTTGCATAAGTATTTGCACCATAGCCCCCTCTCCCTCGGGGAGAGGGTGGGGGTGAGGGGATAAAATACATGCAAATACTTATGCAACGATTAATAATATGTATTTTATTGAGTTTATCGGCTGGAACACACTTCTTTCTTCGCTTTCTCCTAGATTTCAAAATCATCCAGTTTCCTGGGTACCGCAACGTTTTTAAGCATCACATATTTAGGCATGCCGTTTTTGTAGGGCGGATAATCTTCACCCTTGATTAAGGGTTCCAGATATGTGCGGCAGCGATTAGTGATACCAAAGCCATCTTTGCTGATAAAGTTTGTCGGCATCATTTTTTCAACATTGGCGACGCGGGACAGGGGCGCTTTATCCACAGTCCATTTATAAGGTGCGTTGGACACCCGTTTGATGGTTGGCATAATGGCATTGTCGCCCTTGATAGCAAACTGTATCGCAGCCTTGCCCATGGCATAGGCCTGATCGACATCGGTTTTGGATGCAATGTGACGTGCGGCGCGTTGCAGGTAATCGGCCACGGCCCAGTGGTATTTATGCCCCAGTTCTTTCTGGATCATTTGTGCGACGACCGGCGCGGCGCCACCGAGCTGGCTGTGACCGAAGGCATCCTTGAGGCCGGTTTCAGCCAGGAAGCGACCATCGGGCCAGCACACGCCTTCTGATACCACGACTGAGCAGTAGCCGTATTCTTCGACTTTTGCATCGACGGTAGCAAGGAATTTCTTCTGGTCGAATTTAACTTCCGGGAACAGAATCACAATCGGCAGATCGCAGTTTTCATCCGTGGCCAGGCCACCAGCCGCCGCAATCCAGCCAGCATGCCGGCCCATCACTTCGAGCACGAAGACCTTGGTGGATGTTTTACACATGCTGGCCACGTCAAAGCTGGCTTCACGCGTGGATACGGCAATGTACTTGGCAACCGAACCGAAGCCAGGGCAGTTGTCCGTGATGGGCAGATCGTTGTCTACCGTTTTGGGTATATGGATAGCCTGAATCGGGTAGCCCATTTTTTTCGACAACTGAGAAATTTTATGGCAGGTATCCGCAGAATCGCCACCGCCGTTATAGAAAAAGTAACCGATATTATGCGCCTCGAAGACCTCAATCAGGCGTTCATATTCACGCCGGTTGTCTTCCAGACTTTTCAGCTTGAAACGGCAGGAGCCGAAAGCGCCGGAGGGAGTGTGGCGCAACGCCTTGATGGCCACAGTGGATTCCTTGCTGGTATCGATCAGATCTTCGGTCAGTGCGCCGATAATGCCGTTACGACCCGCATAAATCTTGCCGATCTTATCCTTGTTATTGCGTGCGGTTTCAATCAGACCACAGGCACTGGCGTTAATAACAGCGGTTACACCACCGGACTGGGCGTAAAACGCATTCTTGGGTTTCACGTTTGCTTTTTTTCGTGCAGCCATGGAATTTCTCCCTTTCTGGTTAATTTTAAAATCAATGTATTAATCGTTGCAACAGTATTTGCATCATAGCCCCCTCTCTCTCCGGGAGAGGGTTGGGGTGAGGGGATAAAATATATGCGAATACTGTTGTAACGATTGATATAAGTCTTTGGAAAAAATGCGTACTCGCACTATGAAAATTTTTAAAATCAGGCCTCATCTTCGTTCATTATACGGTCACGCTCGTGATCAGCCTGTACCTGCAACAGAGTGATAATGCAGTTAAACAGATCATCGTAGCGTTCACGGCCGGTACCGAACTGTTCACGATTGCCATAAAAGAACTGGCTGAAATATTCGTTGTCGCCGGTTTTGGCGAGAATAAAATGACAGGCATCCCGCTCCCAGTAGTGGGCCGGGCATTCGGTCAGCTCACGATCATCCGGATAAATGCGCAGCTCCACATCGGCCATGCTGGTTTCAGTTTCCTGGCCATAACGCTCGCGCAGTGTGTTATGGACAAGTTTATTTTCGGTATCCGTAAAATCAGCTATCGAACTCATAAATCAGATCTTTTATCAAATAGTTTCGCAGGTGGGCAAGGATACTCGATCAGCACAAAAAATACTATTTCCCGGCATGGTTGTGCGAAATTAACGCTTCCAATTCCTGCCGGTTGAGATTGTTCGCCCTGGCCCTTTCGGTTAGGCCTCTGTCCTGAGTTACATCGAAGGAGTCAGGAGAGCCTTGTCGAAGGAAGCCCTATATAGTGCCGTTCGTCCTGAGCTTGTCGAAGGAAGCGTTGTGGAAGGGTGAACAGATCTGGATTTATCGGGACAACCGCTGAACCCGTTCTTCCAGGCGATCCAGATCGCTGCGCAGGAGATCGACCTCCTGCATAAACTGCGAGAGCTCATCCGCCTCGGGAAGAAGCTCACTTTCCTGCTGCATAAATTCGCCGGCGTCACTCGCCAGGGTACCGAGCGCCTGCTGCCACCATTGACCAACTTCGCGCACAACATTCCCCGTCTTATGTGCAACGATGTCACCCGTCAGGTGGGACAGATGCTCCTCCCAGTCGATATCCATCTCATCGAGAATACGCCTGAAGCGCTGACCCAACTCTACATCACCGCGAATGACCACCTCATCAGAGAACAGATCCTCGCCAGTATCCGGGTAGTCCGGTTTGATGGCTTCAAATTTTGATACCAGTGACATCTTTGCCAGCGCCAGGGGCATACCGGAAAGAATCGTGTCGGCCTCACCGGCATACTGAGTAAGTAGTTCGATGCCATTTTCACCGGGTAATACATAGAAGGTAAGCAGGGGGGTTCCAGGCGCAGACTCCAACTCGATGGCGATGACCCGCCCCTGTAGTTGAGCAAGTTTTTCCTGCACCTGCGGATCAAGGGCAAGATAGGCATTGAGGGCCGTTTCCATTGCGCCGACCAGGGAGACAAAAACTTCAGCGCGCAGGCTCATTCGCAACGATCCATGAGTTGTTGCAAAGACAGATAGGCATAGTCATCGGGATCGTGCAGCACCAGCGTTCCCGCCAGCTTGTCATGCAGGCCCTGTTTGCGCTTGTCAAAGGCTATCCAGATGAAACCCAGATACACCGGCAGGGCCGAGATAATGTAGCCCGCGGCGCGAATAAATGCGCGTTTAAAGGAAATATTTTCCAGCGTCCGGGCATCGACGACCCGGCAGTCGAGCAGTAGTTTACCGGGCGTCGCGCCCAGCCGTTGCCAGAAAATGACCAGCAGCAGAAAGGGCAGAACTTTCGCCAGCAACAGATCAGCAGCACCATAAACTTCGAGAACGCCTTTCGCCTCCACCAGCCAGAGAAAGTAGCCGCGCCCATATATAAGGTACAAGAGCGGCGCAAGCAGGGCGGAGAGCAGCAGGTAGTCGGTAAAAAAAGCCAGCAATCTGCGCCAGAAACCGGCATATTTCAGATCGGCGGCGGCGTTCATAATTTGTAGCCCCGATGCAGGGCGACAATCCCGGCGCTGAGATTATGATAGTCACAACGCTCGAACCCGGCTGTCTCCATCATAGTCTTGAGTGTGTCCTGATCCGGATGTTTTCGGATGGACTCGGCAAGATACTGGTAGCTTTTTGAATCGTTGGTCACCAGTTTGCCGATCAGCGGCAACAACTTGAAAGAATACAGATCGTAAATCGGATTCAGGGGTTTGAGCACCGGCTTGGAGAATTCCAGTACCATCAACTGACCGCCGGGTTTAAGCACCCGGTACATGGAACGCAAAGCGGCATCCTTGTCGGTAACGTTGCGCAGACCGAAGGCGATAGTGATACAGTCGAATTCATTATCAGGGAAGGGGAGACACTCGGCATTGGCCTGCACGTAGTCCACATTTCCGGCAATACCGCGATCGATCAAACGCTCACGCCCTACCTTGAGCATGGAATCATTGATATCCGCCAGCACTACGCGGCCTGTTGGCCCCACCATACGGGAAAAACGAGCCGTGAGATCGCCCGTACCACCCGCCAGATCCAATACATGCTGGCCTCGACGCACCCCGCTTAGCTCAATAGTAAAACGCTTCCAGATACGATGCACCCCGAAGGACATCAGATCATTCATGATGTCGTATTTATCCGCTACCGAATGGAACACGCCCGCCACCTTGCGGACTTTCTCCTCATAGGGAACATCGGTAAAACCAAAATGTGTCGTTTTATCTTTCATGGCAGATGAAGTCTCTTGCGGCCGGATCTTTATCGTAGTAAAACCATATAGAAATATGGAAATTAGCTCATTATATAACAACAAACCCGGCAAGGGAGGGAAAATGCCGTGAACCGCGCCGAACGCATCTACCGGCTACATGCCGCGCTCAAGTTGCCCCGCCCCGTCAGCATGCAGGCTCTGTTTGAAAAACTGGAAGTGTCGCACGCCACCATCAAGCGGGACCTGGCCTACATGCGTGATTTCATGGGCGCACCCATCGATTATGATCGCAGCGCCAATGGCTACCGTTACAAACCTGATGCCGATGACTTTGAGCTACCCGGCCTGTGGTTCAATGAAACCGAGCTTTTTGCCCTGCTGGCTACGGAGCAACTGCTGGAATCGGTGCAGCCCGGTTTTCTTACCCCCTGGATCGGCCCGCTGAAAAGCCGGATTCGCAAACTACTGGAACACAGCGGCCACCACAGTAAAATTGTCACTACCCGCATCCGTCTTCAGCCGGTGGCGCAACGCACTGTCAGGCAGGAACTCTTTGGCCAGGCCGCCAGCGCCGTGCTGGCAGAGCAAGCACTGGAAATTAAATACCGCGGACGCCAACGGGCAAAAATCACCCAGCGGCGGATCCACCCCTACCGCCTGCTCCACTACCGGGACAACTGGTACCTGATCGCCTGGTGTGAGCAGGCCGATGACTATCGAACGTTTTCCCTGGATCGCATCCAGCAGGCCGCTTTGACAGAACACAAATTCAGGCAGGCAGACGAAAAGCACCTTCAACGCTATATCTGCGCCAGCTTTGGCATTTTCAGCGGCGAAGCAAAACACTGGGCCGTATTACGCTTCTGCGCCCAGCGCGCCGAATGGGTCGCCGACGAACAATGGCACCCGGATCAAATCGGCCAATGGACAGGCGACAAATATGAATTACAGATCCCCTACTCCGACGAACGCGAATTATTAATGGAAATACTCAAATATGGCCCCGACGTGGAAGTGATCGCACCCGAAGCACTACGCAACAAAGTCAGTCAATATTTACAGCAAGCCATGCAACATTACCTAACAAAAAAATAAGTATCGGACTGTTACCCTGAGCTAAATGGCAGTTCCAAATACCAGTACATATTATCAAATACCGTTCGTCCTGAGCTTGTCGAAGGAAGCTTGTCGAAGGAAGCTTGTCGAAGG